>VAPK010061829.1_pt1 | contig 47914 bp, 45 predicted proteins | sample 3395031 | NCBI WGS metagenome assembly VAPK01 (sample SAMN08290443, study PRJNA428436) | hydrothermal vent metagenome | isolation source: Deep-sea hydrothermal vent chimney 1 | place: Pacific Ocean: Juan De Fuca Ridge
ATGACTCATAAAATCGCTCATTACTCAATTCTCCTAGGTGAGTTTGAACGTTCTGATCGTGTCTTTACTATTTAGTTCAATTTATAATGATCTTGCCCTGACATACCCGATAGAAAAATTGAAAACATCTAATATTACAAATGACTTATTAAACCACCTTACATTGCTCCGTAATTATTATAGTTTAAGGTATACAGCACAAAAACACATTGAGGCTTCCACTAAACAAATCGAAAAAATGGTCGCATGAGTCCACCATAATATAACTATCGCCTCACTTAGGCATGAGTGTCTGTTATCATTATCGTATACGATTCTCTAACGCCAACCAATTATGTATAGTTCATATTTATTCAACGATTCGTCAGTATCAACATCCATATTAGTCGGTGGATAGCTGTCTTCAGCCTTCGTTTCGGCGTGTTTTATTTGTTTGTGATAAAAACTGGATAACTAAAAAATGCAGTCAACACTAATGAACATGATTTTTCTAAATAAGAATCAAGATCAAAAAATATTAATCGAGCAAATCAAAACTCAGTATCGAACACTATTGCCCATACTTTTTGTTAACCTTGTGGTGAGCTCGGCTCTTGTCTACGGGTTATGGGATGTGGCACAACAAAAGACATTGATGCTGTGGCTGGTGCTATTGTGGTTAGTGTTATTTATGCGAGTTGCTAGCTTTTTTTTCTATAAGCAACACTTCTCAGCAGAACACGTCCATCGATATGCGTTGTACTTTGTTATTGGCACGGGTTTAACCGGATTATTATGGGGTATTGGCAGTGTCATATTTTTCTCTGAAAAACTCGAATATCAGCTTTTTATACTTTTTGTATTAGTCGCTATGGGAGCAGGTGCTGTTTCGTCATTAACAACCTATCTCCCCGCCTTCTTTTCTTACTTTCCCGCATCACTAGCACCTATCAGTATTCATCTCATTTTACTCGGAGAACCGATACAACTTTCTCTCGGTGTAATGACCATTGCATATATAATTGGTTTATCTTACTTTAGTTTGAACATTAACCGTACTCTTATCCAATCGTTAACACTGCGTTTCGAAAATATCGAACTTGTTGAACAGTTACGCCAGCAAAAAGACGAAGCAGAACAGGCAAATATTTCTAAATCAAAATTTCTTGCTGCTGCCAGCCATGACTTACGTCAACCTTTACACGCTTTAACCCTTTTTACATCCGTGTTAGATGAATTGATTCAATACCCAAAAGTACGCAAGGTGGTCGACCAAATCAATGCCTCCGTGCAGGCACTACAAAGTTTATTTAATGCCTTGCTAGATATTTCCCAACTCGATGCCGGTGTGATGAAAGTAGAAAAAACCGATTTTAATCTACAACCTCTGTTCAACAAATTAGCCAATGATTTTAATCCACAAGCACGCGAAAAAGACTTAACGATAATCTGGCCAACCTGTTCGTTTGCTGTGCATAGCGACCAGAGTTTATTTGAACAAATATTACGTAATTACATTTCCAATGCCATTCGCTATTCCAGTAAAGGTGAAGTACACATTCATTGCATCGCAAAAGACCAATTACTCTGTATTCAGGTTATTGACACAGGCGTTGGCATTGCCGAAGAAGATCAACAAGCTATATTCGAAGAGTTTCATCAATTGAACAACCCAGAACGCGATCGCAGTAAAGGTTTGGGATTAGGTTTAGCCATTGTACAACGGACTGCAAACTTACTTGGACACAACATTGGTATGGAATCACAACCCGGCAAAGGTTCTACATTTTCCATTACCCTAGAACAAGCTAACATAGCTCAAATTACTAGTGAAATTAAGCCTCCTGTTAAGAGTAATATTTTATCCACAAACAAAGTACTAATAATAGTAATTGATGATGAACGCAGTGTTCGCGAAGGAACCAAAAGCCTGCTAGAAGCATGGGGGTGTGAGGTAATAACCGCCACAGACAAACAGAAGGCCATGAGTAAACTCAGTCAACAAAATCAGTCACCGAATGGCATTATTGCCGACTACCGATTACGAAACAACCAAACCGGCATTGAGGCTGTTCATGCCATTCAGTCTGAATATCATAATGATATTCCCACTCTGATTGTCACTGGCGATATTGCTGTAGAACACCTGCGCGAAGTTAATAGCAGTGGTTTTCAACTATTACATAAACCGGTGGCAGCAGTAAAATTGCGTGCCTTTGTGCGTAATGTGCAATTAAAATCTAAATAACATAGCAAGGCGTATTAATCCCATACACTGCCCCCCTGTTAATGAATAAGCCGTTTGAATCTGCACTGTTACTCGCTTGCAAGTTGGCAAGTGGCACACCAAAAGTGCCTAGCAGCTTCCTATCAGTTGAACCTATGTTCCTGACCAACGCATCAAGCCCCAGATTACTGGAATAATAATTATTCACTTAACACCCTCATCAGCGGCTGACTAAAATGGTGGGGCTTTTGCGTTTTATTACAAAAAGCGTGACACTTTTAAAGTCTGCAGTAACCCATACTTTAGTCTGCGTTCAGTAACAAAAAATTAAATGGAAATTAATAAGGAAAAATCTAGATATTGCAGAAGTTCTTAAAGAATTATTTTAAAGATGAAGATGAAATGTTTAAATATTTGCTATTCACAGGCCCATTTTTTCTGCTGCCATCGCAGCTTGAGTGCGATTATTAACCCCAAGTGTTTTAAAAATAGAACTCACATGCATTTTAACAGTGGCTTCCCGCGACATTAATTTTAAATGCAATGACTTTATTCGAATCACCCTGTGTTAATAACCTCAGCACCTGTAATTGTCTAGTTGTTAAAACCAAATCATTATCGCTCAATGCCAGTTCACTTTGCTGCTCCATACACTGCGGCACATAAATACCACCAGATAAAATTAAACGTAATGCATTTAGCATAACCGCGCTGGTGGTATCTTTGGGGATATACCCCATTGCACCTGCATCCATCGCGCACTGAATATCGCTGCGTTGTTTAGAGGCAGAAAGAATAACCACCGGCAAGGCCGGATAATTTTTTGCTAATGTATCCAGTGTTGTAAAGCCATTCTTTCCCGGCATATTTAAATCAAGTAACACCAGATCCAGATCAGGGTTTTTAGACACATGTTCTAACGCGCTATTATAATTCGAAGCCTCTAAAATATTGACCTTCTCCTCTAGGGCTTTAAGAACATAGCATAGGCCTTCACGAAATAAAGCATGGTCATCGACTATTAATATTTTCATAGAAAGCACTCGTTATGTATATCCCATCGAGCTGAAGCGATATTGCCTCCATGATAAGAGCCTCCTCTTATAATGTCTACTCTAAATAATGGCCAATAAATCTCAAGGTTGCGTAACGGTCACTTACGATATTTTTCTTAATATCAGTTATTATTATCTTATGCTAACTGATGCTATTTTCTATTGCCAACCAATTCGGTATAGTTAAGACTCATTGAACGAATAACTTGGAGCAACACACATGATTACCTATTTATACTGGATAGCCGTTCTCGCTCTAGGCATTGGTGCATTGTATTTATTTGGAGTAAAGCTAGGCAACTGGAAAAATGCAACCATTACAGCGTTGATTATTTTTATTGTTGGACTGGGTGCTTACTACTTTCATTTTCAACAAATATTTGTAAAACGCTATGGTGGCGTTATGTCTATAAGTGTCCCCGAAGGTCAGTTACATCTTACCGCAACATGGAAAGGTGACAACTTATGGATTGAAAATTACGACCCTAAAACAAACACCTGCCATTTTAGTGAATATTCTCGCGGTAATTTATTGCAAGGTAAAGTAACCATAAATGATTGTAACCCTTTACTGCGTAAATAATTTAAGTCTCATCGATAACACGGTACTTCGCCTTAATAAAATCTGTATGCGAAACATAAATTAAGTCAGCGATTCGTCTGACCATCAATTCCTCATACGGATCTAAATGGTTATCTGCGAAAGCAACCGCCCATAAATTTTCAATTACTTTTATTTTTTCCGCTTGTGAAAAATGTTTGGCGATAATGCTTGTAAATGGGTAATAATCAACAGCCTGCTTCGCTTGTTGATGCGCTAAATCAAATAACTCACTGGCTTCTGTAGTTGATAGCGAAAACGTTTGTTGCAATCGTTTCTTTAGCACATTTTTTTCTGATAAATGCGTCTCACCATCATCTAGCATCATTTCGACCATTAACGTTGCGGTGGCTAAACGCAGAAGGTAATCAAGATCTTGTTCTTGAACCACATTTATTTTTTCTTCAAAAAAAAGTTTAATCGCTTTTAACATACTGTACCGTTAACCTTCAGGTTAGTTATAAAGACCTTGTTTATTTAGAACTTTGCAATGATTGTTCTAACACTTGCTGATACTCTCGAATACGTTGCACATATCGCACTGGCTCAGAACCACGCGCATAACCGTATTTTAATTTTTTATAATACTTTTTATTCGACAATAAAGGCAAAACTGTTTTTAGATTGACCCACTGCTGTGCATTTAGTTCTTTCTGTTTTGCTAATATTATTGCATCCTTAAGATGTCCATAACCAATATTATAGGCTGCCAGCGCATACCAAAGTCTGTCTTCACCCAATACATCGTCTGGAATACGCTTAACCATTTTCTGTAAATATTTTGCACCTCCCCAAATGCTTTGCACAGGATCTAATCGGCTACTAACACCAACCGATTTTGCGGTGTTCAAGGTTAACATCATCATTCCTCTTACACCGGTCGGGCTTTTAGCTCGCGGATTCCAATGTGATTCCTGATATGCCTGAGCCGCCAGTAAAGACCATGGTAATTGATATTTTTTTGCAGCACGTTCAAAATGCTTTTTGTACTTGGGTAAACGTGACTTTATTCTACGGTTAAAGCTTCGGTTATCAACATAGTCATAAAGTTGTATATGGCCGTAGTAACGTTCATTGATTAAAGCAAACTCACCATTTTCTTTTATTTTGTCCAACCATTGTTTTATATCAGTAATCAGTCCTTTCCATTTGGGTGCAACCACCCATGCTAGAGATTCTTTTTGTGTTACTGCGAACCCAGTGGCTAACTCGGGATAATAACGCCGACTAATATTAATAATATTTGAATCGGCAATAGTACAATCAATCTTTTTTTTCCACACTTGTTCCAATAATTGCTCGGTACTAACGTCATTCACTTCTCGCCAGCTTAAATCGGTTTGCTTTATTTTGAGTTTTTGCAGTGCTTCGGCGTAAGAACTCCCTGCAATCACCACTAATTTTCTGGAAACAAGATCAGCCACTTTTTTAGGTAACGCCTTGCTGCCTCGGCGACACACTACCCACTGCTGCACTTGTTGGTAGCTTGGCCCAAACAAATAACCTTGGTTAATTCTATCTTGTGTTTTTGTAACACCGGCCGCAGCAATCTGTGCATCTCCATTTTGGATTAAACGCAATATCGATTCAAAATTATCGATGACCTTAAAACGTACTTTTATATGATTAGCTTTTGCAAAAGATTGTACAAGGTCATATTCAAACCCGGCTTCACCATCCCGCCCCTGATACCAAGTCGTTGGTGCATTGCGCGTTAACACAACCAATTCACCCTGTTTTTTTAAATCATCAATCCCTTTATCACCACAGGCCGCTAACAGCAATGTAGTCATTAACAACACAATCCAACTTATTCGATTTACAGCAAACTTCTTAAAATACAACCCCATGTATTACCCCAATCTTAATTGTTATAAATACTAACCCTATTACTATAGAAGTATATGCTGAATTTAAGAAATCTGTAATCATTTCTACCGACCACATTCAGCTAAATAAGCAATAACCCTATTTTTATCGGTGCTATTTAAGCCTCTTTTCCACAGGTTGAATATACAAATTAATATATTCAGTCTTGACCTAGATCATGTACCAATAAACCAAGCTATCACAAACTTAACTTAACCTTATACAGGAGGAATTGAGCATGTCTCAAACTTTTACAAAATCCATGGCGCGCAACATCTTTTACGGTGGAAGCCTGTTTTTCTTTTTACTTTTTCTTGCTCTCACCATTGATACTACAACAACAATACCTAAGCGCAATAGCAACGCACACATTACCCCTCTGGTTGCACAGGGTAAGGGGATATGGGAAAAGAATGATTGCATCGGTTGCCACACTATACTGGGAGAAGGAGCTTACTTTGCACCTGAACTCGGTAATGTTTACAAACGTTTTGGCAACAGTACGGAAGCCATTAAGGCCTTTATCAAAAGCCGTCCAAAGAATGGTATACCTGGACGTCGAAGTATGCCGCAGTTTAATTTTAATGAAAAAGAGCTAGATGCCATTGCTGCTTTTCTTAAATATTCATCAGAAATTAACACCGCTAACTGGCCACCTAATATCCAAGGTTAATACAACAAAGTTAATTCAGCACAATAAATAGCTTGAATTACTCGAATAGCAATTACTGGAGATCGCAATTATGAAATATCAATCACAGGCGGTGGCAAAGCCTTATTTTATTGCCGCCATCGGATTATTTGTCGGGCAAATTATTTTTGGCCTGATAATGGGGCTGCAATATGTTATGGGAGATTTTTTATTCCCGGAGATCCCATTTAATGTTGCACGGATGGTACACACCAACCTGCTTATTGTCTGGTTACTGTTTGGTTTTATGGGGGCAGCCTATTATCTTGTGCCAGAAGAATCAGAAACTGAGCTATATAGTCCTAAACTCGCCATCATCACGTTCTGGGTTTTTCTTGCTGCGGGTGTATTAACCATTCTGGGGTATTTACTGGTGCCGTATGCAACGCTGGCCGATATAACGGGTAATGATATTTGGCCTACCATGGGACGCGAATTTCTAGAACAGCCCACCATTACTAAAATAGGGATTGTTGTGGTTGTACTTGCTTTTATTTTTAATATTGGTGTAACCGTTCTTAGAGGACGAAAAACGGTTATAACACTGGTATTACTATTAGGCTTGGTCGGGCTTGCTGTTTTCTTTTTGTTCTCATTTTATAACCCCGTTGATCTAGTTAAAGATAAATTTTACTGGTGGTGGGTTGTTCATCTTTGGGTTGAAGGTGTATGGGAACTGATTCTTGGTTCTATTCTTGCCTTCGTGTTGATAAAAACCACTGGCGTCGATCGTGAAGTTATTGAAAAATGGTTATATGTCATCATTGCCATGGCCTTAATTACTGGCATTATCGGTACCGGACACCACTATTACTGGATCGGCACACCCGATTACTGGCAATGGTGGGGCTCTATTTTCTCAGCCATGGAACCCATTCCATTTTTCATGATGACTGTTTTTGCCTTTAACATGGTTAATCAAAGACGACGTAACCATCCTAATCAGGTGGCCGTATTATGGGCCTTAGGTACATCCGTTATGGCCTTTCTTGGTGCAGGTGTATGGGGTTTTCTGCACACACTGGCTCCGATTAATTACTATACGCATGGTACACAAATTACCGCCGCACATGGCCACATGGCATTCTTTGGAGCCTATGTCATGATCGTACTCACCATGATATCTTATGCCATGCCAATGTTACGTGGGCGTGAAGCAGCTAACAGCAGAAAATCACAAGTTGTAGAGATGTGGTCATTCTGGTTGATGACGGTGTCGATGGTATTCATTACCTTGTTTTTAACCGGCGCAGGCATTGTGCAAGTCTACTTACAACGCTACAGCGATACACCACAGGCCTTTATGGTGGTACAGGATAAAGTGGCATCTTTCTATTGGATGCGAGAAGTTGCGGGTGTTGTATTCTTAATCGGCTTAATTGTGTATATCACTAGCTTCTTTATTCGTGGTCAGGAGCCCGAAGAAACAGCATAAACTATGACTTACCTGTTCCTTTCCTTAAAGATTGCTATTCTGATTTAATAAGGGCGTTGAAAGGAGCAGGTAGGTTATTATATTAACTGGCTTGAATTTTGCCATTGGTTACGTTTACCAAAGTCTCGTGTTACCTAAGCCTTTACCAACCTAGGTTAAACATGGATAATTTAATAGGGATAACATAATGGAAAAAAATACAGCCACAAAAATAATACATGAAAATAATCTTCCTTATTATCGTGCTAGCGGAAATGAAGTTGAACTGTTTGAACATGCTTTTAAAAACCAGTTACCCTTACTGATTAAAGGTCCTACCGGATGTGGCAAAACCCGTTTTATTCAATACATGGCCGCACGACTCGGGCGACCTCTGCACACTGTCGCCTGTCATGACGACTTGACCGCTTCAGATTTAACCGGCAGGCACCTGATTGGAGATGCAGGAACATACTGGAGTGACGGGCCACTAACACGCGCAGTACGTGATGGAGCAATTTGTTATCTGGATGAAATTGTCGAAGCACGCAAAGACACCACGGTCGTGCTTCACCCCTTAACCGATAATCGTCGTATTCTGCCACTGGAACGTACTGGTGAAACCTTAACAGCCCCCGATAACTTTATGCTAGTTGTGTCATACAACCCCGGTTACCAGAACTTGTTAAAAGGTATGAAACCTAGCACCCGACAACGGTTTATTGGTTTGAGTTTTGATTTTCCACAGCCGGAAATTGAAGTTGAGATCCTCATGGGTGAAACTGGCATTGATAAAACATTAGCCACTCAGCTAGTCAATCTAGCGTGTTCCTTACGTGCATTAAAAGACCATGATCTGGAAGAAGCGGCATCAACCCGATTACTGGTTTATGCCGCCACTTTAATTAAAAGTGGTATGGCAATTCAACCCGCCTGCCATGCCGCATTAATTGAACCCTTAACCGATGATAAAGAGACGCTTGCAGCACTTGTTGAGGTGATCAATGCAACGCTCGGGGAATAAATCTACCCACAATAAACCAGACAATGGTCAACGTCTTGCTATTCTGGCTGAGTCACTTTATCTTGCCAATCTTTTAATCCTGCCGATACTGGCATTTATTTTATTAGTCATCATTTTTTTTAAAAAACATGACTCTGTTCCGGCATTGGCTCAATCTCATCTGGAACAAACCATTGCCGCTAGCATCTTGATTGGTATGATATTTTTCACTCTCGCACTAATGTATATAATATTAAATTTTTCAGGTGCAAACGATGTCACGATCTGGATGATACTTATCATTCTATTCACAACTATCCATGCCAGTATGGTTTTACTTGGTGTTGTTGGTTTATCAAAAGCACTCGCAGGCAAATGCTGGTCATATCCATTGATTGGGAAATCATTACCCAAAAATTGCCCGCAATAAAGTTTTATTGGATGAACAAAATATCTCTACAACATTGGCGTTCAATCACTCAAGTTAGCTTTTTTGTGTTGTTTGTGGTCTCACCACCACTTAATATTTTTCGTTACGATCTAACGTTAGGGCACTTTATTTTATTTGGCCATAGTTGGACACTGCACTTAGACTCGTTGCAGAGCAATCATACTAATCTGGCTATCAACGTGCTATTTTTTGGGATTTTACCGGTCGTTACTCTTGCAGTTGGTTTTCTCTTTATTGCATGGCGTTGGGGACGAATATATTGTGGTTGGTTGTGCCCACATTTTTCGGTAGTTGAACTTATTAATAAACTGATGTTGCGTGCCAGTGGAAAACCTAGCCTTTGGGAAAAGAAACAACTACCTCAACAACAAAGTGACCGACGTATTTTAAAACCCGCTAGAAGATACTGGTTACCAACTATTATTAGCGTACTTGTTTTTGCGTTTATTTGGTCCGTCAGTTTGCTCACTTACTTACTTCCTCCTGTTGAAATATATTCAAACCTGATAAATGCTGCATTAACACGTAACCAAATGTTATTTATTAGTGTAGCAACCATTATTTTTTGTATTGAATTTTTATTTGCAAGACATCTGTTTTGTCGTTTTGGTTGTGCTGTGGGTTTATTCCAAAGCCTTGCATGGATGTCTAATCGCAAAGCCATGGTGGTCACATTTGATTCTTCACGTTCAACACTTTGTAAAGAGTGTAACAATGCCTGCGACAATGCTTGCCCAATGCGCTTAAAACCACGCGCCATTAAACGTAAAATGTTTGCCTGTACTGAATGTGGTGAATGTATCTCGTCTTGTATTCAGGTTCAGCAATTCAATAGTCATGTTAGTCTGTTGCGTTGGGTACAGGGTGAGGCTGCGATTAGTATTTCGGCTCCCCCTGTTTCTAAATCCAATGCCACTAAACCAGAATTGCATTTAGCGTTGAAGGATCAATAATCATGGAAGAGCATATTGGTCAACTCTGGGATAAATTAATTACCCGTGCGGCAGATAAACAATACCCTGCGGCAACCGTTTTTTTGCATGATATACATAAAGGTATTGGTATTTATTTTCGTGCATTAGGTGGTGACCACGGTTTACAAATCGAAGTAGCTGATAGAACAGCCAATTTTGCACCGCGTAATCTATTACAACGTATTGCCGGTAGCCAAACAAAAATATGCCTTGCTTGGCGAGATGATCGTGCCTTAAAACTACCCGCCAGTATCAATTGGTTTGATACAACCGAATTAAATACCGACCTTTATTACTGGCTTGCTAGCCTTGCCGCAATACAAGATAAAGTTAAGAAATTATTGGCAAATCAGAACTGGTTTTACCGCAATCAGTTAATGACACTGGCTACGTTAAAACAATTTCCCGGAATAAAAGCCCGTTACCAACGTTTAGTAGAGGCACACCTGCAACAACGCCCTGACATTAATAAACTTAAAAGGGCCGATGCCCAAGTCGAGCGTTGTATTCAGCAGGCTTTACAGTCACCTGGGGGTATTAAAAACTTACCCGCTTGCAAACATACACCACAACCTATCCCTCTCTGGCTGCATCCCGACCCTCCTGTATCAGCAAGCAAAAGCACCCATGATGATAATGCTTTACAGCCACCGGATGTACAGTCGCGCGAACTTGATGATATTGGCCAACGGCAGGCTGAAAGCGTTGATGAGCCCGAGTCTGATCGTGGACTCCTGACTGTTCGAATGGAAAATATTTTTACTATGGGAGAATTTGTTAACGTTGATCGTGGGACTGAGGATGAAGACGATATCGACCGGGCTGAAAATGTTGCCCGCGATCTCGATAAACTCTCGGTTGCACATAATGGCAAAGCATCGAAAACCCGACTCAAGTTTGATCTTGATCTGCCCTCTGCTGCCGCTGATGACCAAATATTTAACGACGGCATACTTTTACCCGAATGGAACTGGAAAAAACAACAACTATTACCCAATCGATGTCGTATTGTTCAAATGATTGCTGACGATGCAAAACCCTGCACGCTCCCCGACCATCTAAAACGAACAGCCAAGCGGCTACGAGAGCAATTTCAGGCGATGGTGCCAGCCAGAATCTGGCACACATCGCAAATGGATGGACAAGATATTGATCTTGATGCTTACCTTCGATATCGCAGCGACCGTGCAGCCGGTATCCCCGTTACAGCAGAAAATCTCTACCGCGAAATGCACCGAGGTGCCCGTGATCTGACCTGTCTGTTACTTGCCGACCTGTCATTATCAACCGATGCCCATATTAATGATACACACCGGATTATCGACGTTATTCGTGATAGCTTGTATCTATTCGCAGAAAGCCTGCACGCAACCGGTGATCGTTTTTCCATGCTCGGTTTTTCTTCACGTAAACGTGACCCAATCCGAATACACACCATTAAAGATTTTAGTGAACCTTATAACGCCCGTATTCGTGGCCGTATCGAAGCCATCAACCCCGGTTATTACACCCGGCTTGGTGCCGCTATTCGTCATGCTACCGAAATTTTAAGCCATGAAGACAGTAACCGCCGTCTGTTGCTCATTTTAACAGACGGTAAACCCAATGATCTGGATCAATACGAAGGACGCTACGGTATTGAAGACACCAAACATGCGGTACTCGCAGCAAAACAACAAGGATTATTGCCTTTTTGTATTACAATAGACAAAAAAGGCAATGATTACCTGCCCTATCTGTTTGGCAAAAATAATTACACGATAATCCATCAACCAGAGAAATTACCGCAAGCTCTGCCAAAGTTATATAGCCAGTTAACACAATAAGAATCAATTATATATCGTCAACGGGGTATGCACCCCTTTGGAAACCCCATCGGTTTTGAGCCCGCCGCAAGCGGACGGGGAATTTAGATGAAATATCTCTCTCCATTCATGGCATACTGACTACTTTTAAATGTGGCTAAAATATTCATTATGAGAAGAAATAACAGCAACATAATTAAAGTCAACCTAAAACAACATCATCTTTTTTCCAAACTGACTGAATTACAACTTGATCGAGTCAATGAACACAGTCAAATATATTCACTGGATGATGGCCAGATACTGTTCAATCAGGCTGAAGAAGCAACCAATTTTTACATGCTCATAAGCGGCAAAATCAAACTGTTTCGTGTATCAACGGATGGGCAAGAAAAAATTATAGAAATAGTGAAAGCCGGTGAAGTCTTTGCGGAAGCACTGATGTTCACCGACCAAACAGATTATCCAGTTAATGCCGCCGCATTGTCTCCATCAGAAGTCATCGCCATAAATGGAAAATATTTTAAACGGATGTTGTGGAATTCAACCGATACCTGTTTCCTCTTACTAGGTAGCATGAGTTTACGTTTGAGAACGCTAGTCAATGAAATTGACACACTGACATTACACAGCGGCACACGCCGTGTTGCCACTTATCTGGTTCACGAGTTACCGGAAAATAAAGAATATTTTGAACTGGATACCCCTAAAAATGTGATCGCAGCAAGACTATCCATTAAACCAGAAACCTTCTCTCGAATTATTAAAAATTTGAACAGTCAGGGTATCCTTACTATTAACGGAAATTGTGTCACCATTCACGATATCACCGAGTTAAAGAAATACAGTATTATTTAGGGAGTGTCTCAGCCAGTTGACGCAACCCTTGCAAAGCCTGAGCTAACACCGGATTATCACTTTCGCGCGGGTAGATCATATAAGCAGGGTGAACATATTCGGGTGTTCCTGCAACCCGATAAAGACTACCAGTAGCAATAAATGGTTCGGCCATTCGTGCAGGCAGGAAACAGCTACCGCCATTACTGAGGAGCAGTTGTATACCCAACCAGCCGATATTAACCACTTGCGGGGGACGTTCTAAGTCGGGGTAACTGCGCGCGTGTTTATCGTAAAAACCGGGGCCCCATTCAACATAAATATAATCGTTCCCCGGTTTGGTATCGTCGGCCCGGCTACTGACGAGTACTAACGTTTCATCGAACAGGTGTTCAACAACCAGACCCGGGCTGTGACTGGGGGTATACATCAGACCAATATCAAGCGTACCTTCGACCAGTTGTCGCATCAGATCTTCCTCGAAACCTATCTCACTACGAATAGCAACATCGGCTGCCGTGCTGCGCATCCAACCAACCCATGCGGGTAAAAAACCTTCCCATAATGCTATCCGCCCTCCAATACGAATGGTAGCCCGATACCGATTCGGCAAGCCAACTTCATGGCGCGCCTGCTCGGCGGTCAGTACCAATCTTTTAGCATGTTGCAAAAAGCGGCGTCCGGCAGGCGTTAAGCTAGCACCAGAACGGTTGCGCACGAACAGCCGCGCACCCAATTCTTCTTCCAACCGCTGAATACGTGCGCTAACCGTCGACTGCGTAACATACAACTGTCGGGCAGCCGCAAGAAAACTACCGTGGGCACTAATGGCCAGAAAGGTTCGGGATTGTTCAATATCCATCGACTGATACTCTTAACTTGTCTGTTTTAACTCTTTTATATCGATAATTCCGATAGTATCCATTGAATAATATCGTTTGACAGATATTGAATACTATCGATAATGTAAATATAAATCAATGAAAGAGAGGCTGAACATGACTACTGAAATACAAACTACATTGGATTTGGATGTCGAAGGTTATCTGGTTGACCCGGAAGACTGGGATACAAGTGTTGCCAATGATCTTGCTGCAAAAGAAGAACTGACGCTGACAGATGAATATTGGTCAATTCTTAACTTTATGCGGAACTACTGGATGGACAGAAAAGTCGCACCCGATGTGCGCCATGTTGTTAGCTTTATGATTAATGAGTGTAACTACAATAAAAAAACCGCTAAGACCCATTTGTTTAAATTGTTCCCCTATGGCTATGTAAAGCAGGCTTGTAAAATTGCCGGTATGCGACGACCGCGTGGTTGGAGTACGGGTTAATAAAATACAGAAGATAAACTCATTTCCCGCTACAAGCATACTTGCTTGTAGCGACAACAACCCCGCATCAGTTACATTAAAGTGATAAAGAATGTGGGCTTAAAAAAAGAACCTACACTATTTAATGAATGCCGGTACGATGATGCCGACTAATATCTAAAATAAGCTCTTTTTTTAGTCCTGCATCTTTTGCATAATCTGCCCATTTCTCAACAGCGGTAATTACCTCGTTAAGCACTTCTTCAGGTTTCGATAGGCTAATAGACTCACCTACCTGAATTAAATCTTCTCGGGTAAAATTATCTCGTTTTCCGTTTAAACTCATTTGATGCTGGTTGGTCCATTTCCCGGCAGGGTTATGTGAGTAAGTAACATCATACGCTGGCGACAAATACCACTTGCCATCAATACCCATTAAAAAAGAAATATTCTTGGTATGGTCATCCTGATTGCGCGCAATAATATTAAACAGCATACGTCGGTACTGTTGCTCGGCTTCTGCCTTACTTAAGCGTAGTTGTCGCATGACCATAAAAGCCTGCTCGTAACTGTATGCACCGGCCATATTAAAATCATAATGAGCGATTCCGCATAAAGACTGCATGTGCAGTTTTTTACCCTTAACTCTATCAAAGCGTTTCGTCATAAAATGAGCGCGACCATTTTCTTCTAATAGCTTACACTCCGTTATATTAATGTTGGCTGCTTTTGCCATTCGATAATACGCGTACTCAATTCTTCCATAGCCTTTTGGTTCGCCTAATTCTAAATCGGTTACACCGTCAAATTTTAATATCCAGTAGTCATACCCTTCAGGTACGTCGGCCTGACCTGACATCACATTGCCGCTATCGTCCATTGCAATAACGGCCTTGGGTCGCGCGCCCCCCGCAGAAGTACCTACCCGTAAAATATCTAAAACAGCATCGGCGCTGTCACTCTCGACGTTATTCAAGCTTACATCAAGTATATTGCGGTCATTCATTATTTGTTGCGTTAACTTAACGAGTTCAGCGACTTCAACCGATACCGAGGTATCGTACTTACCCATCATTGCCGGTGAAAATTCTAAGGCCCCCATGCCTCGTTTACCGATATAACAAAGCCTTTCCACTGGGCTGAAACCCGTACTATCACGGCCATTGCGGATCAACCAAGTATCGATAATGCTATTACCAAATTTGTCCGGCAAGGCATCAGCCAATAAACCCGGCAAACCCATAAAGGTATCTTTGTTGAGTGATGCAAACGAAAACTTGCTGTCGCCTTTGCGCGCTGTATCGAGACTCATATGAATCGGCGCAATATCTAACCCTTGTTTAAGAAAATTTTGATCATATTCAAAAATAGCATAACCACGATTATCCAACCAAGACACGGCACCTATCAACTCCCCCCATAACATCACTAGGGCGGTATCAACTTTTTTTACCATTTGGATTCGTTTTCCGGGTTATTTTTTACACGATAGCCCGATGCACGTTCACGTACTTTGCCCTGCATTTTTGCAAGTTGTATTGGGCTTATTGATGTTTCTGGAATAAAGCTATCCAACTGCTCTAATGCGCCGAGTTCCCTTAATACCGCGATAATCGTTGATAGCTTGCCACGCCCCGACTCAAGCGACTTGATGGAATTAAGTGACAGCATTGTTAACCCTGCCAGTTCTTTTTGGCTGATATTTTTTGCTAAACGCAGTGCTCTAAACCGATTGCCAAGCTCAAGCTCGATAGTGTTATCTGATAGTATGTAAAGATCCATAACAGCCTAATATTTAACCCTTACCCATATTATATGCAAACAAAATACTTAATTAAGGCTATTATAGGTTAGACTGAGGAAATATCAATTTTTTATTGAATAATCCTTTATTTGGCTTTTAATATCGATATTTACAGGTGGGCTTAGTATTTCATTCCGACGGGGGGCCTTCCAGATTTTGCTAAACAGCGTGTCTATTTTGTGCGTAGTAAATAAAATAAGTCATTGTCTAGTGCAAACAGCACTTTTTATACTTTTTTCCACTGCCACAGGGACAAGGCTCATTTCGCCCAATACGAGGTTCAGCTCGTTGTATAGGGGAATCCGTTATTACTTCGTCTTTCCGTTTAGCCAACCAATAAGCATGAATCTCACGCACATTAGGGGTAATGACTTTTTGCAGGTTTTCTATTTCCGTATGATTAAGATTTTTGTGAGCCTTCCAGCCTGCTTCCCCCGTAAACGATATGATGGGTGTTAATAAAATGTTCATATCCATACCATTAAGATCCCACTGTTCTGTTGCCATTCCAACACCACGCATATAACCTTCACACCATTCATCCACAATGGTATAGGTTTTATCCTCTACAACACGTTCTAAAAATAGTGCTTCAAAATAATCAGGTTGCGCCATTAAGGTTGCAGCAATACTATTCATATGCTGCATAAATAAAGATAATGCTTTTTTGAGTTCTTCTTCATTATCCCATTCTGGTGGAAAATCACCCCATAATGCAGGCATCCACTCGGAAGGAGGAATCATTACAGGCCCACTCACAATAGCCGTAAAAAAGCCATCCAGTTCTGAAACACATAACACACCCTCATCGGCATCAAGATCATCGTCTGCTTCATCATCAAAACGGTCCAGCAAAAAGGTATCTAGCCAATCCAAATCATCGTCACTTAAAAATTCAAAGTTATCTTGCATTATTATTGACACCTGTCCGATAGCGAAAACGTAATGAGCAAAAGCTTGTAGCTCGTTGAACTAATATTAAGCTAATACTTTTCTACAAGCTTACATTTACAATGACTAATATCGTCCCAAGACTCGCCATACACGACAGCAATATCTCCAGCAGACAAACTAATAGCCTCCTCACACAAGTTTAAAACAAGATCGGCTAACCCTGGGTTATGCCCGACTAATAAAACAGATTCTAATTGTTTATTAATTTCAGAGAGTACACTTTGCAGTTCAGAAACAGATGCATTATAAATTCGCGCATCTTCAAACTGATTTTTATCTGTGATATTTAAACCTTGGCACATTAACAAGGCCGTTTCTTTTGCTCGTGCAGCGGGTGAATATATAGCTTGATTAATTTTAATATTATTATCACTAAGTAGCCTAGCAACACTTTTTACTTTTTCTTGCCCCTTACGACTTAGATGTCGATTAATATCGGGCGCTGTGTTTTCAGCTTTTCCATGTCGCATTATATAAAGAGTTGGCATTTCAATTTCTTTTAATTAACCGTTATAAAAATATTTTTTATTTTAAACCTTATGAATATAAAACGAGAACAAACAGTTACAAATGAATATTCATACTTACTATCAGGCACATTGGCATCTAAAATAATAGATGCCAGACGGAAGCTATCTTTACTAAGGACTACACGTAGCAATCATTCTGTTTTGTACTCACCCTTTGTACCCAAAGTAATGACGGAAAGCGAGCAAAATCGACAAGTAATGTTAATTCAAAGATTTAAAATAAAATGGGTGCGAAAAGGATATGCAAAAACTCAACTAACCAATTGATTTTATTAGTGATACTGCCGCGGTTTTTTTAGTCTTTGCACCCAAATTTAGTACTCATGTCAAAGAAATTTATTCAGTTTCACGCTCTTCTCTCATCTTCATTACGAATACAGTATAGAATGTCCACCTACGTCGAGATTTTTATACAGATAAACAACACAGTGGGTGTGATAAATTAAGAATTTATGTCCACTGAAAATGAAATAGATCAGGGTAATTATAAGCAATTTTGGGTTTCGTAGTTTGCAAGGTTTTGAGCGTATTCGCTTGTTTTCTTACAAACTATTTTAACTACTTTTTTCTTTATTATTAATACGTTAAATATTCTTCAGGGACAACTATTTAATCCTGTATTTCAGCATAAAACATAAACGTATCAACATTACTCAGAATTAAGTATACCCAGATAACAATATTCAAACTTAATTATTCAATTATTGGGTTTTATCTATTTCGCTAGCTTTTAGCTTAAACCAACCTCGTCATCATTATCGTTATTTTTGGATGCAGTATGAAAACGCATAAGGAAACAGAGTCCTGGCTGGTTGTCGCTGAGTATGAGCTGAGTAGCATGCACATGTGCAATTGCAGCAACAAGGCTCAACCCAAGGCCATTACCAGGTGTGCTGCGTGCGCTGTCCAGTCGCACAAAGCGCTTCACAACTTGTTCACGTTGCCCAACCGGAATACCTGGGCCATTATCACAAATTTTTAAATCGATATATTGCTCTGTACGATTGATTTGAAGCTGAATGGTCGCCCCATCACCCGCATATTTGTAGGCGTTATCCAACAAATTACTTATGGCTTGTCCAATTAACTGACGGTTACCCTTGATGTAAAGCTCAGGTTCTACCAATAAATGAATTCGCTGCCCGTGCTCATTAAAAACATCCTGATAGAAAGTACCTAATTCCAGTGCTAATGTCGAAATATTCAGAATAGTCATTTCACCACGGAAATGCCCTGATTCAGTTTGAGCAATCTCCAGCAATGCATTAAAGGTCTGAATGATACTCTCAATATCGGTACGCATATCTTCCTGAGCTGCAATGTATTCATCCACAGTGCGTTGCTCTAGCAATATCACATCCAAACGGTTTCGCAGACGAGTTAGTGGTTGACGTAGATCATGGGCAACATTGTCAGTAACCTGATGCATACCCTCAATAAGTCTACCTATGTGCTCAAGCATGGCATTAAGATTTTTAGCCAAATCATCAAATTCATCATTAAGGTTACTAATGGGAATACGTTGTTCAAGGTTACCGTCCAGAATATTGTTGGCAGTCAGATTGATTTGGTCAATACGTACTAACATCTGCTGTCCCATTCGCCAGCCCAAAACCAGAGTCAGGCCGATAATTGTTACTAATGTCGCAAATAACGCACTTAAAATAAACTCTTGCAAATCTTCTGCCTGCCGAACGCTTTGTGCGATTAACAGTTGGCTGCCATCCTTAAGTCGAGTAGCAATAGTTGGCCAGTAGCCATCATGGTCATCCATCTTATATGGTATTAATGATTCATCTATCCATACATTACGTACTTTTTTGTCGGTACGTGCAGCAGCAGGCCAACCTTTTAGATCGCCGATTACTTTTGTACCCTTTGGGCCAAGCAACAAAATAAAACGATGATTTTCCGGATCAAATGCAGGACGGTTTTGTAACAAAGTAATCAAGGCTTTTCTGCCTTTGGTTGATTCAATCGTCTCTAGTGTTTGTAACTGATGCTTCAGGCCGGTAGCAATTTGACTATCGACATAACGGCTAGTCGCCCAGTACAGTGCGGCTAGCCCGCTGCCAGCTATCAACACATATAGCAGTGCATAACGTAGCGAAAGTCGCAACGCACTGGTACGTAGTAGTCTATTCATTAGCACTCAGGCGATAGCCACGTCCGCGCAAAGTATGTAAAAGTACGGTGTTAAACCCTTTATCAATTTTGCTGCGCAGACGGGATATTTGAGTGTCAACGACATTAGTTTGGGGATCGAAATGAAAATCCCAAACATGCTCTAATAGCATAGTACGAGTTACTATTTGATCTTTGTGCCGCATCAGATATTCAAGTAATTGTAGTTCCTTTGGCTGCAAACGAATTTCCTTACCGTTACGACGAACCTTGTGTGTGTTAAGATCCAGTTCTAAATCAGCAACACGTAAATATGAAGGCAATACGGGATCGACCGAACGACGGGCTAATGCTTCGATACGGGCAACTAGCTCATTAAATGCATAAGGTTTTACCAGATAATCATCACCACCTGCACGCAAGCCTTCAACGCGGTCGTCCACCTCACCTAAAGCACTGAGTACTAGCACTGGTACATGTTTTTTGTCTGCCCGTAGCACACGAATAACTGACAAGCCGTCACGTTCCGGCAACATCCGGTCTACGATTAAAACATCATAATTACCAATTAATGCCATGTGCAGGCCATCTTTACCGTTTGCAGCATGGTCAATAATATGGCCAAGTTCCTGTAACCCCTTTGCCAACCAAGCAGCAGCTTCTCTGTCGTCTTCAATAAGTAATAAGTGCATAAGAACATTATAAACGGTTTTTCCTCCTTTTATGGGTTACGATTTAGAAAGGTTTAACCAAACATATGTCAGACAAATTTATCGAGCGGATCAGTCACAAGTTAACTCGAATAAGACACATCCTCCCATTGCGACAGGATCTATCCGCTATTCATATCGTTCAAAAGTCACCTTATTCCTTGCACTGAGCTGTGTTTTCTAAATACGTGTTACCCAGTACATCTAAAGACTTTGTTTCTTGTAAAAATAGAATTTTTTGTTAAACGGTCACCGCAGGCCATTACCTTTCCAAAAGGTAATGTTCAGGAATGCTCACTACAAGGTATTGAGGTATAAACTATCATTAATATTATAAATAATGTAGATGGTGACTAAAAATGATTTCAGAATATAAACAATTTGTACTGTATGCTATTTTAGGAACAGCGATTATATCTCCCGCGGTCAATGCACAAACGATAAAGATAAATACAATTAATCAGCAATTTATTCAAATGGAATCACCAATAGAAGATATGCTAGAAGAAATAGGGAATAAAAATGATAAGAAGCTTAGGAAATATTATAAAGAAATTCGTAATAGGATGAGTGAATTAAATCAGATTAACCTAAAAAGAAACAAGTCTGATTCATTATCGAGAGAAATTGCATTGCAAAACTCTTGGTTCAATTTGGTATCCATTGAGATAAATGAAATGGATGATATATCTGCACTCGCCTCTATTATTAACCAATTCTCGGGGCAGTTGATTATTACAACAGAATTTAAATACCAATATGAAAAGAACGTGGCATGGATGGATTATCTTGGGCGCGAATTACTGATTCTCAATAAATATCCTTCTGGAAACATTAAAAATAAAACTTTAATTGAAATTAGAAAGGCTGACTTAAAGGCAACATGGGATAAGGTTAAAGCAATTATTTTAAGCAAAAGAAATAACGTGGCATTAATTCAAAAAGTTGATACTGTCATACATAAAATAATGAATGAAACTGATGCCGATAAACTCATAGCTTTATCCGAAAAAGAACTTGAACAGGTCGACAGTGTTGAAGAATATTTCCATATTAAGTAATGATGTATTGTAAGTATCTGTCCTTACTAAGAATAACTTGTTGGAGATAATATTAATGTCAATAGAATTGCCCCGTATAGCTGCGTTAAAACATCTATCGTTAATTTTATCGGTTTCTATATTACTCACAAGTTGTGCAAGCTATCAGGCAAAACCGTTACCTGATGAGAATGTGCTTCAGAAAAATCTGCAGATGTTAGTCGTAAAAGCCAATGAGACGATTAAATCCAGACAAGGAATTTATAAAATTAATCTGACGGATGGCTTAGATATGACTGAAGTGGCTATTCTTGCCGTGCTAGGCAACCCAGGCCTTAAAGTTCAACATGCTCAATACAAAATAGCTGAAGCTCAGGTTTTTTCTGCAGGACTGCTGCCCGATCCACAATTATCAACCAGTTTCGATACACCCGGTGGCGGCACTCCGAGTCTGGTTAACGCTTGGGGAGCAGGGCTAGGTTATGACATTATCCCGTTAATTACTCAACAAGCACGAAAGAGTAGTAAGCAGGGATTACAACAAAAAGTGCACTTGGAACTACTGTGGCGGGAATGGCGGGTGGTTCAACAAGCTCGTTCTCTAGATGTACGCTATCAGCTTGAAAATGAGCGGTTATCGTTGTTACATGCGATGCAGAATCTATATCAGATACGATACCAACACTCTAAAAAAGGCATGATACAGGGTAATATAACGCTTGATGTTAATGGAACTGACCTAACTGCACTTATTGATACATTTTCTCAAATCACACAGCTTGAGCAACAGCATAATAAAACCCGTCATGCACTCAATCAACTACTGGGGGTACAATCAGGTGCAACTATTGTGTTGTCCAAACTGCCTGCCGAAATACCGCTTAAGCGTACCGAGATATACGCACAGCTAAACAGGCTACCTAAAATTCGCCCCGATTTGCTAGCACTAAGAGCCGGTTATCAGGCACAGGAAGAAAAAGTCAGAGCCGCTATTCTTGCACAATTTCCTTCTTTTAATATCGGAATTACTCGAGCAAGAGACACTGGCGGAATCTACACCACAGGTATTAACATAGGTATAACTCTGCCTCTATTCAGTGGCAATCGTGGCGGCATTGCAATTGAACGAGCAACACGCAAGAAATTATTTGAGGAATATACAACTCGCATATCTCAGGCGGAAAATGATGTCAGTCGCTTACTGGAATTACAAACTATTATTGAAAAACAACAGTTAAACCTACAAACCTACCTGCCTCGATTGAAAGGTCTAGTAGAACGTGCTCGTAAGGCCTATAGCCGTGGTGATATTAATGCACTCACTTTTCTTAACATGGAATCCACTTGGGTTAATAAACGTCTTGAACAAATCTCATTACAACAAACACAATGGGAAAACCGAATCGCCCTACAGACGTTATTAACGTTACCTGAAAACTCACCTGAAGTAGTAAAACAACAACTTATCGGGCAACCGATAAAAACTCGAGAGTAAAGGTATAGATTTTGAAAAATTATTATACTATTTTCCTGCTAGTTATCTTACCCAGCGTATCCGTGTTTGCTGATCCAATTGTTACACAAGAAGCCATTGCCAGTTCATGGCAACCTATTGAAACGGCTTTTGCTCGAATCAGTGCGCGTCAGCAAACCCATCTTAGCGTGCCATTTGATGTGCGCATTACGGCATTAAATGTTGAACCCGGCACAAAAGTAAAAACCGGTGACGAACTTGCACGCTTTGATGCCCCGATGGTACGCCTGCATCTGGCAGCCTGGCTCTTGGCTAGACAGGAACAGGCATTAACCCATAAACGCCTGCGGCTACTTCGTAAAAATGAGAAAGAACATACTATTACACGACGCGCTCTGATTTTAGGTGAACAGTCAGTCGCTTTAGCCGATAGCAAAGCGAGCCTAGCTTGGGAAACGTTGGCCGCTAACCTAGACATTCTCCACATTAAAATCAGTAAAACGGATTTGGCTAAACAAATTAAGAAACAAGGTTTGCAGACCATTGCGAAAACACTTAGCCGGTTACAGGCACCCTTTGACGGTGTCGTAACTGCACGTCGAACATCATTGGGTGAACAAGTACATGCAGGTGCTCCCATCCTTGAGTTAGAAACGCTTGATAGCATCTATCTTGATGTTGGTGTCACTGAAGCATTACTTCCTGTATGGCAAAAAGGTAAAGCCATCTGGCCAGGACATTCAGACAAAGTACAACTCAAACGAATAGATGGTATCCCACGTTACGATCATGCTACAGGTTTATGGTTAATTCGCTTTGAAGCAAAAAACCCAGACTATTTATTGCGTGAAGGCAACTGGGTAAAACTCGAACATCTCGGTGCGCCCATACCCATTGTCTGGTTACCGGCAACGGCTGTCGTTGCCAGAAATGGTAAAACTTGGGCCATTGTGGCAAAAGACTCGACGTACAAAGCCGTTAAAATCGAAGTTGGTTCACTTGCAGCAGATGGCCGTATCCCCGTTACGAAAGGAATTCAGCCGGGCACTATTGTGGTTACTAAAGGTGCGTATGAATTGCTTTATCGTGATCTTAAAGATCTTATCAAATTTGTAGACTAATTAAATGCTTGAGAGACTTCTTCGCCATCCCAATGTCGTCATCCTTGGTACCGTGTTACTTTTTATAGGTGGCATGGCTAGTTTTCGGAGTTTGCCTGTGGACCTTTTTCCACGACTGGACTACCCGTTAATCAACGTCATTACGCATTATCCTGCAGGCACTGCTGAGGATATGGAACAACTGATTACTCGGCCAATAGAAAATGCCATGTTGGGATTAACTAATTTACGTCGAGTGCGTTCAACGTCGGCTCCCGGTTTTTCTCAGGTAACAGTAGAGTTTACATTGGGCATCAATGTGCTTCAGGCGCGGCAACTAGTCAGCAGTCGACTGACCGGTATCAACCTACCTGTTGGTAGCCGGCCACAGTTAGAAAATATTGGGACTTCTCTGGCAATGCTCTCTACGTATACCTTAAGCGGTGGTGACCCGGTTGCTTTACGTACATGGGCACAATATCAACTGGCTCCACGGTTAGCAGCCTTACCTGGCATTGCTCACGTGGAGGTAATGGGCGGAGCACAACCAGCGTGGCGCATTGATGTCGAACCGCTTCAGTTACGTCGTCATCACCTAACAATGGATAGCATTGCAACAGCAATACGCAATTCCAATGTACTTGACACAGGTGGTTATCTGCAGGCACATGGCCGTGACTTATTAATACGCACCGAAGGTCGGTTACTGAAACTGGCCGACCTGAAAAAGGTTGCCGTAGCACACGGCCCTGATGGCCGACCTGTGTTGCTTGGAGATGTGGCAAATGTTTATGCCGGCACCCAACCGCAGCGTTATGTTATCACCAGTAATGAGCTACCCGCTGTGGCTTTTACTATTCAGAAACAACCCGCTGCCAGTACCCTTGCTGTTTCCAGAGCCGTGGATAAACAATTGGCAAAGACCCAATTTCCCGAGGGTAGCCATTTAAAGAAATTTTATGATCAGGCCGAAATTATTGGTTTGGCATATAGGAATATGCGTAATAATTTGTTGACTGGTGCAGTGCTGGCCATTCTCGCAGTTATTTTTATTCTTGGGCGTAATCGCAGTAGTTTGATTATTGCCATTACGTTTCCGTTGACGGTACTAAGTACATTTTGGGTAATGAATGGATTAGGTATTGGCTTGAACTTAATGACACTTGGTGCTCTTACGGTTGCTATTGGCATGGTTGCAGATGATGCTATTGTGGTATTAGAAAATATCGATCGTCATCGCAATTTGGGGCAATCCCCTTGGCTAGCAGTATTAAATGGTACTCGTGAAGTCGTCCATGCAGATATTGCAGGTACCTTCACCATCCTTGCCGCTTTTGCTCCTCTGGTGATGGTAAGTGGTTTAGCTGGTCGATTAACACATGCATTTGGCCTTACTTTTAGTATTTTGTTGCTATTTTCATTGTTATTTTCACTCACATTGATCCCTCTGGCTGCTGCACATTGGATGCGGCCACAAAAGCAGTTGACTACAAAATATAAAACAGCGGGAAAATATAAAACAGCGGGCAGTCGGCTGACACACTGGTTTGAAGGTTTCAATTTGACGTTACTTGATCGCCTACTCCGTCACCGAGGTAAAACGTTACTGTTTACTTTGTTGATACTATTAGTAAGTCTGACACTGTTGGCTTTTAATCCCGCAAGAATGCTGCCACCATTGGACGAAAATAGTCTGTTGTTAGGTTATCAACTTCCACCGGGGTCTTCGCTTGCCGAAAGCAATCGAGTAGCAAACGAACTGGCACAGAAGCTATTAAAAATGTCTGCGGTAAAGTCCGTGTATCGTCGAACAGGTTCACCTAATACTTCCTTTTATATTGAAGGAGCAAATGAGGGTGAGTTGGTGATTCGGTTGTCGACTGATAGAACGAATAACAACAATTTATTATCGCTTAAAACCAAAATCACTCACTTGTTAAACAGTACCCCCGGTATTGTCGGTCGCGTTAATGATCCAACCAGTGAAAAGCTAGATGAATCCTTCTCGGGTTTACCGGCACTATTTGGCATCACGCTGTATGGCAACAACCTACAACAACTCTATGCGGCAGCGACAAAAGTCGAACAAGCGGCTAGCAACGTCGATGGAGTGACGAATGTGGTTAACAACACCAAAATTCCCGTTGATCAACTGCGCATTGTTATCGATCGTACCGCGCTCGCACGTTTTGGTGTCAAGGCAAGTGATGTGGCTCGAGCCGTTCACATCGCCATGCAAGGTAAGGTTATCACCCAAGTCGTGATTGACCAGAAACCTATTAACCTGTTTATGCGCTATGCCAGAGATTATCGACGTCAGCTACGAGATTTAAAACAGCTACTGGTTCCTAGTGAACAGGGGGATCTTATTCCGCTACAACAACTTGCAAAAATTGAACAGCAATCGAGTTACCCGACCATCGAGCATCAACGTGGTATTCGCACACTTACACTCACAGCCGAAATTGATGGCAATCCTCTGTCTGTGATGAACCATCTGTATAAAGAACTATCTCAGCTGAATCTTCCAGCAGATATACAATGGTCTTTTACCGGTGAATATGGTGAGTTATTACACATCGGCACTCAACTACTTTGGATCTTGCTAGCTTCGGCATTGCTAGTTTACGGTATCATTACTGTGCAGCTTGGTAACCTCCTAGATCCGGCTGTGGTGTTGGTCAAGTTGCCTCTGGACTTTATGGGGGCAGCCCTAGCTTTGTTTATCACTCGGCAGCCACTTGACATTACCGTTGCCATCGGTTTTATAACACTGATCGGAATATCTACCAACAACGGCATTATGTTACTCACTTTTACCCGCCATTTTCGCCAACAGGGACTGAATGCGATAGACGCTGTGCGTGAAGCGGTACGATTGCGTACCCGACCTATGCTACTCACACATCTAACCACTTTACTGGCTTTAATTCCTGCCGCTCTGGGAATGGGCGGAGGCCCACAATTATTACAACCGTTGGGGATCATGCTGTTTGGCGGCTTGACAGTTGGTACCTTATTAACACTGAATATTTTACCTGTTATTTATATCTCTACTGAACGCTGGCGTAAAGCCAACTAATGAGTTTATTAAAAAATAAAATAGATCTGGAAAATGTTAAATGAAAAATATAATTAAATGGTTATTAATTCTGAGTATCGCAGCAACTGTACTAAGCCGCCTCGGTTATGCTGCTGATACGCAAGTTGATATTCCCAGCGTTGCAGTAAAGACCGCTCCTATCATGGAGAAATCCATCGGAAAAATACTGATAGCCTATGGTGTTCTAAGCCCGGATCCTGATCAAATACTCAGCCTTTCATTACCACACGCAGGTCTGATTAACCGTGTTTGGGTAAGGCTTGGACAACGTGTAAAAAGTGGCGATAAATTACTTGAAGTTGTGACGGCTCCGAATGCACGGATGCAATATCTGCAAGCACAAAGTGCCGTCGATTTTGCTAACCGAAAATTAAAGCGAACTCAGCGTTTGCTTAAAGAGCAACTTGCAACTAAAGCAAATGTTGATTCCGCACATAAATTACTAACTGACGCTAAAGCTTCACTTGAAGCTTTGCGCAAACGTGGGCTAAACCTCGTAGAAGAAACACTACGAGCGCCTATGGATGGGATTATTACTCAAATGAATATAGCTCAAGGGCAACGAGTGCAGGCCAATACGTCAGCAATGCTGATAGCAGCTGAAAAGCGCCTTATTGCACGTCTGGGAGTAGAAGCGGAAGACATAGCCCAGCTTACGCCCGGTACACCCGTATCCATCACATCAGTATTTGTACCCAATATAAATGTTAAAAGCAATATTCGCGAGGTACACGCCATGATTAATCCTACTACCCATCTGGTAGAGATTCTTGTTCCTATTCCTGAAAAACAGATTACACATCTTGTTCTCGGTAGTCGTATTCTCGGGCGCATCCATCTCCCTTCTCATAGGGCATTAATAGTGCCTGCCAATGCTGTACTAGGAAAAGATACCAGTGCTTTTGTTTATATAGCCAGACAAGGTAAAGCTTTTAAAGTGAATGTCCAGATAGGCTTAGAACAAAATAACGAAATTGAAATAAGTGGTAAAATTAAGGCTGGGGACAGTATTATTACACTGGGCAATTATGAACTCAGTGATGGTATGTCGATCAGGGAGATGGAATAATGGACATAGCTCACTGGGCAGCGGCACACCGCCGTTCAATTCTGTTTTTGGTTGTACTCCTTGCGTTAACTGGCATCGTAGCAGGCTTGAAATTACCGGTTGCCCTATTCCCTCATGTTGATTTTCCAAGGGTAGTCGTCCTATTGGAAACAGGTGATCAACCCGCAGATCAAATGGTAATCGCAGTAACCCGACCTGTAGAACAAGCAGTCCGATCAGTACTTGGCGTTGCCAGTTTACGTTCAACTACCAGCCGTGGCAGTGCAGAGATATCAATCAACTTCCAATGGGGCGGTGATATGATAGCCTCTATGCTACAAGTTAGTTCTGCAATTAATCAGGTGCTACCAAGCCTACCCGCAGGCACAAACTTTTCTGTTAAGCGCATGGATCCAACGGTGTTTCCTGTTGTCGCCTATAGCCTGACATCAAACTCAAAGACCTTGGTAGAATTACGCGATATTGGGCAATACCAATTAATTCCCCTGCTTTCGGCAATCGATGGTGTTGCTCGAGTCAAGGTGATTGGTGGTAAACAGGCGGAATATCGAGTGGAAATTAACCCTGACAAAATGGGAGCTTTTGGCCTCAGTTTTAAAGATGTCGCCCAGTCACTATCCGCTAGCAATGTTTTACAGGCTGTTGGTCGATTGGAAGATCACTACAAACTTTATCTGATCCTCTCAGATACTCGTATCCATTCCCTCGATACAATCAAAAATACCGTATTGCGTAGCGGTACAGATGGGCTAGTTCGACTCGAAGATATTGCACATGTCTTTCCAACAACAGCCCCACAATGGCAACGTGTCACCGCCGACGGCCACGATGCTGTGTTGGTACAAATCTATCAACAACCAGGAGGCAATACTGTAAAAATTGTGCAGGATATCCAGCAGCACCTGCAAGCTTATAAAAACAAATTACCAAGTGGAGTAAAGATTGCTAACTGGTATGATCAAAGTCAACTTATTACTGAATCAGCCAAAAGTGTCCGCGATGCTATTGCTATCGGTGTCGTTTTAGCTGCTTTTATTCTATTGATCTTTTTACGCAGTATTAAAATAACTCTGATAGCTATTTTGATAGTACCGGCTGTATTGGCTAGCACAGTGTTATTGCTTAGCCTACTAAATATGAGCTTTAATATTATGACTCTGGGTGGTATGGCCGCCGCAGTTGGCTTGATCGTGGACGATGCAATTGTGATGATCGAGCATATAATGCGCCGTCTGCGAGAAAAAAAACAGGAGATAGGACTCACCGTTCGTGAAGCCGCCATTGAATTTACACCGCCGTTGATGGGTTCATCTGCGGCAACCATTATCATCTTTGCGCCGCTGGCCTTTCTTAGTGGAGTAACAGGTGCTTTCTTTAAAGCACTGTCATTGACCATGGCTAGTAGCTTGTTTATTTCATTTTTACTGGCCTTGTTAGCAGTACCTTTACTGGCCGAATACCTATTGCATAAAAAAGATGCTGAAAAAGAAGATAATGGTCCTATTTTCAGTAAACTCCAGGATACCTATCAGCAATTAATGCACCGTATAATCCACGCTCCTTGGTTAATACTAATTGCTATTATACCAATCATTCTGATCGGACTGTTTGCGTTTAAACAAGTTGGCTCAGGGTTTATGCCTTACATGGATGAAGGTGGTTTTATTCTAGATTACCGTTCAAAATCTGGCACATCATTGATCGAAACTGACCGGCTGTTACGACAGGTTGAAACTATCCTGCGCGCCAACCCTGCGGTGGAAACCTACTCACGTCGAACAGGGTTACAACTTGGCGGGAGCTTAACTGAAGCAAATGAAGGTGATTTTTTTGTTCGTCTGAAACCTTTTCCTCGGCCACCAATCGACACTGTAATTAATCAAATACGTCAAAAAATTGAAACGGATGTACCGGGGCTTGAGGTTGAAATGGCGCTATTAATGGAAGATCTTATTGGGGATCTAACTGCTGTTCCCCAACCAATAGAAATTAAACTGTATGCTGATAACCTTGATACGTTACTAACGACTGCACCGCGGGTTGCTAAGGCAATAGGGAAAATCACGGGGGTCGTTGACGTAAAAGATGGCGTCGTTCTAGCTGGTGATGCTATTAATATTATTATTGATCGAGACAAAGCAGCACTCGAAGGCATTGATCCAGATCTAGTCACTCAACAACTTAATGCTTGGTTTAACGGATTGATAACAACACAAGTACAAGAAAATATCAAACTGGTTGGTGTACGACTGTGGGTACCCACCGCCATCCGCAATAAAACCAATGCAATCAATAAAATATGGTTGCGTGCAAGCGATGGACACCGTTTTCCATTAAAACGCATTGCACACATTAATACCGAGCTTGGTCAGCCACAAATTAACCGTGACAATCTAAAACGAATGGTTGCCGTTACGGCTAGGATTAGTGGTCGAGATATGGGTTCTACCATTCATGATATTAAACAGGTACTAAATCAGTCAGGGCTATTACCAACAGAAATGTATTACAAACTTGGTGGACTCTACAAGCAGCAACAAATTGCTTTTCGTGGTTTGATTGCCGTATTCATTGCTGCACTTGCATTAGTATTTTTACTACTGCTATTTCTTTATGAAGAGTTTTCTGCAGCAATCGCAATCATGGTTTCACCACTACTCGCTATAGCAGCAGTATTTACCGGTTTATGGATAACAGGGATTGAACTCAACATTACTGCTATGATGGGTATGACTATGATCGTAGGTATTGTCACAGAGATTTCTATTTTTTACTTTTCGGAATATCATGAATTGATCAAAACTGGAATTAGTCAATCAGAAGCACTTATATTAGCTGGGGTGAACCGCATGCGCCCAATTACCATGACTACATTAGCCGCTATCCTAGCATTAATACCATTGGCACTGGCCATTGGACAGGGCTCTGCAATGCAACAACCTTTAGCAATTGCAATTATTTCTGGACTAGTAGTACAAGTTCCACTTGTGATCATAGTGATGCCGATACTCTATAAAGTATTACAGAAAATTGGTAAATCGAAATAATAGTTTTTAAATTAAACTCCACATTTGTTGATACATAAAAAGTTACCTCATATAAATTTATTAACTACTATTTTACCTGCCAATCGAATAATATTTAAAACCATACTTAGATAAATCATTTTGGTTATATAAGTTTCTGCCATCAAATATGATTGGGTGATTCAGATTTTTTTTAATCTCGCCAAAATCTGGCGCTTTAAATTGTTGCCATTCAGTTACTATCACAAGTGCATCGGCATTTTTTAATGCGGATTCTTCATTAGCCACTAAAATCAGATCTTCTCTCTTACCGTAAATACGTTTACATTCATTCATTGCTTGTGGATCAAATGCCTGCACAATAGCACCGGCATCCCACAACGCTTGCATTAAAGAACAACTTGGTGCTTCTCGCATATCGTCAGTATTTGGTTTAAAACTTAACCCCCACAGAGCAAAAATTTTACCTTTTAAATTACCATTATAGTGTTTTGAAATTTTATTAAAAAGAATATTTTTCTGAAATGCATTAACATTCTCAACTGATTTAAGAATTTGCGCATCGTAATCAAGGCTATCCGCAGTCTGTATCAATGCTTTTATGTCTTTTGGAAAACATGAACCACCGTAGCCACAACCCGGGTAAATAAATTGATACCCTATGCGACTATCAGAACCAATACCATGTCGTACCGCTTCAATATCAGCTCCTACTTTATCTGCAATATTAGACATTTCGTTCATAAAACTTATTTTTGTTGCTAACATACAATTTGCAACATATTTGGTGAGTTCGGCACTACGAATATCCATAATAATAATACGATCATGGTTTCGATTAAAAGGAGACAACAACGATCTCATCTTTTTTTCAACGTATGAATTACTCGTACCGATAACAATTCGATCAGGTTTTTTACAGTCGGCGACGGCCTCCCCTTCTTTTAAAAATTCAGGATTAGATACAACATGAAACTCTAAGTCCAAAGAGCGTTCATCCAGTATTTTCTGAACTGTTAATCTAACCTTATCACCCGTACCAACGGGCACAGTGGATTTATCAATAATAATCCTAGGCTCAGTCATATTCTGAGCAATGGTTGTAGCAACATTTAAAACATATTGTAAATCAGCAGATCCATCTTCGTCTGAAGGTGTTCCTACGGCAATAAACTGAAACTCTCCGTGTTCAACAGCAAAAGCTGCATCAGTTGTAAACTTTAAACGACCTTCGTTATAATTATGAATAACGAGTGATTCTAAACCGGGTTCATGTATTGATACGATACCTTTTTTTAAATTCTCTATATGTTCAGCATTTGTATCAATACAAACAACATCATGACCAACATTTGCAAACACGGCTGCTTGCACTAATCCTACATAACCAACACCAAAGATTGTAACTTTCAATTTATTTCCTTCAAGCAGTAAATTACATTTTTTATGATACCGAAAATATATCAAGAAACAGGTTAGCTGCAGGTAAAGAGAATGTTAAGTTTATGTTAAATTTGAATATTAAACACAACCTCTCCAGTCTTACTTAAACCGTTCAAACTAATATCGCAGCAGAAAATAATGGTCTTATCTACTTGAAGTCTAATCTGACCAGAACCCAGGTTATGTTGGTAACGTAAAGGCGGCTTAATAGATGCAAACTACCAAGCTATCGAATACGCGAAACATTATATAGACTGAAAGTTAACACTAAAAGTGTAGGAATACTCGCGCCGACCCAAGCAGGTATACTGTAAACTATACTCGCTTGTCCAATGAGTTGACTAACAATATAATACGTTAGGCCAGCAAGAAAGCCCAGAAAGATGCGATTACCTACGCTTCCTTCTCTTGCTGATACAAAAACAAATGGAATCGCAAGTAACACCATCGTTGCAATTGTTAATGGCATCATCACCTTATGCCAGAATGATAACTCGTATTGGCTTGAATCGAGATCATTCTTTTGCAAATAACTTATATAATCTCTCAACTTCCAAATAGATAAGTGTTCCGGCCAGATTGACACCATATCGATTAATTCTGGCTTTAGCAGGCTACTCCAAAGAAGATGACTCATGTGTTTTTGTACAATACCCGGCTTCAAAAATTCAGTTTGTACAACGTTACTGAGTTCCCAACTTTCCTTTTTATGTTCGGCGCTAGCTGCAGAAATTATCGATTGTAGCTTTTGGTTCTTATTAAATTTATACAGCTTAATTCCAGTCAATTTTCCATTGTTTTCAACCCGACGAATATGGATGTAAACATCTGAATCTCTCGCCCATAATCCGTAATCGGTATTCAAACTCATTTGCTCTGATAAGCTTTGTACTTTTCTTAATTGTGCATACTGAGTCATTGGCGGCGCAATTACTTCACCGATAAGCATCCCTAAGAAAATTAAAACCAGAGCCACTCTAATCACTGAAATAATGATACGAAATAATGATACACCACTAGTTCGAATCACCATAAGTTCACCCGTACTTGTTAATCGTCCTAATCCCATGACGGAACCTAACAAAACAGTTAAAGGAAATAATTCGTAAATATGTCGAGGGATACTAAAGAGGGTAAATTCAAATGCCGAATACAAAGTATAGTCAACTTTACCTATATTGCTGGATTCACTTGCGAAAATGATAACAGCATATAATGCTCCAAGTATTACCGTCATCAATAAAACACCATTTAATATTGCATGAGCAATATAACTATCAATTAATTTCATTGATGTATTTCTTTTTTAGTATGGTGAAATACTCTGGGTATTGATAAACCTAGTTGCTGCCACCAGAGTAAAATAATAAAAATAATAACAACGCCATGCACCCACCATAACCCAATAACCGGATCAATTGTAGCGTTGGTTATCCAGGCGCGCGAAACATTTAATAAATTGCTATAGACAATATAAAGGAGTATCGCAAGGGCAAGTTTACTATAACGGCCTTGTCGATTTGATGTGCGACTAAGAGGTATAGCCATAATACCCAAGAGAACAGTCAAAATTGGAACGGATATACGCCACTGTAATTCTGAAATAGAGTTAGTACTTTTTGATGACCATAACGTGCTTGTCGGTATTGCATTGTAACGAAACTGAACAGGGGGTTGGGAATTTGAACTATCCATCCTGTAACCATACGTTTCAAAGTCAAGCGAACTAAAATTATTGCTCATAGGCTTGCCAGCATAGCGATGTCCATTCTTTAAAATGATGAATTTTTCATCCAAATCTTTATTCATTTGTATATATGCCTGTTTAGCACGTATCAGGATTTGGCCAGCAGAGTCCTCCTGTTGAACCAGTATATTATGCATCCGACCATCCTTATCCCTGCTCTCTGCATAGATAACACCAATACCTTGAGATAGTTCTTTAAAGCGTCCAGGGATTATGCCGTTAAGATCATTGTTTTGTTTTGTCTCGTTTAGGACTTCTTGCGCCATTGCTTCAACACTAGGAACTAAATACAAAGACAACCAAGCTATCAGAACAGTAAAAGCAAACGTCATTAAAAATAAACTTCGCAAAAGTCGTATCTGACCAATACCACAGGCTGACAAGATAACCATTTCATTATCTTGATACAATCTGGTAAAGGTTAATAAAATTGCGAGATAAAAAGATAATGGTAAAACAAAAATCAGATTAGTCAGACTATTTAATCCTAATAAGAGCAGTACCGTTTGTAGATGTAAGGTTCCTGTGGCAACTTTACCGAACAAGCTGATTAATTCGCCACTAACAAAGATTAACAACAATATAGTTGCTACACCTATAAGGCTTTTTGTTACTTGTATTCCCAAGTAGCGATCTATAATCATAGAGCCTGCTTTATCAGATTCATTTAATGTTTAGTTTGTATAACTTATTTAGTTAGTGGTATAGCATTTTTCATCCACTGCAGATATTCACTCGCTTCTATAGAATTTTCTGCAGGTGTCCATGGTGCAAAATCTTCGGCTTTAGTAGGCGTATATGCACCTTCTTTAATTTCGAGTACGATTGTTTTTGATAGTTTACATACATAGGTATGCCATATATTAGGTGGTATTTCGACCGACCGCACATCAGTTTGTGATAATATTTCACGCTGAGTAAGATTACCCTCGTTATCAAATATCAGCAGATCAATTTCGCCTGTTAAAACGGTCAAAAATTCCCATTTATGTGGTTCAGGGTGTCGGTGTGGACGCATATAAGTATCAGGTTCGGTCGCAATAAACAGTCTCTGCACACTGGCATCAAGGCTGTCATGTACGTTTAAATGTGAGCGCCGTCTTTCAGAATTGGCAGCACTGTTCGCTAAATTATTTAATTCTGTATTACTAATAATTTTTATCATTATTGCTCTACTTTATTTTACTCAAAATTGTGTTTTGGGTGACTATTATGTCGGTTAGAGCGCGAAATAAATACGACTCCCAAGATAATTATAAATATACCGGCACTTCGAGTCCATGACGAATGTTCTCCTAGTAATGACCAATTTATAGCGACAAAATAAACCAATACATAACTTAGGCTAAGCATGGGATAGGCCAAACTTAACTCTAGCCGAGCAATGGCGAATAACCAGAATATCATCGAAATAGCGTAACAGCTCAGGCCAAAAAATAACCAGATAAACACGCTAGAATGATCGAACAATATGTTGCTGTATGGTATGTTTTGCTGAGTGTATTCGGCTAGAAAAAGCATGGAAACTTTCATGCTTAACTGTGCGACGCTTGATAACAAAATACTTGCAGCCATACAAAAATAAGCATTTCTATATGTACTCATGAGAGTGACACCAACCATAAGCCAATCGTTACTAGTACAACACCCAGCCAGCGATCTAGCGGTACTCTTTCTTTAAGTTTATAGCGTGATACCAATGTTACCAGAATAAATCCCAAACTAAGGAAGGGAGTTGCTTTGCTGACATCCATATAATAAAGCACAACTAACCATGTCAGAACACCAAAACCCAGACAGATGACAGCCCACCAAGTTTCTTTAAACAGCATGATCTGCCTTAAAAAACTATCCGCACCCTTATGTTGTGTAACCCGTGCGGTTGCCAGTTTTTGTAACAGTTGCCCTGTTGTGGTAAATACCAGAGCTAGTGCAATTAGCAGGTAAACTATCATTTTTTTAACGCCTGTATGGTATTACTGCTCATGTCGAACGATCCATACAGTGTATTCACTATTCGACCATTTTTCTTTATGCTCCCCGATTATTTCTTTAAGCTCTTGAGTACAGGGTTCCTCACAAAATATAGCAATATCATTTTTAATTTCACCGGCACGTTGTTTGGTAAATAATTTTTTCAAGCCGACAATCCCCAACAGTTTTTTTGTATCGTCAGGATAGCCTAAACCATAAGTCAGTTCACCCGGAAAGAGTAAATAAATATCTGAGCGTTTGAATACCCAAGCAACGGCTCGGACAACATTTGCATCTGATACCAGAATAGTATTTTTGTTTATTTTCTTCGTAATGTCTTTAAAGATAAAATTAGGTGATTTAATGGCAAGCTCTGAATCGGGTATAGAATAATTTATCACTGGTAATAAAAGTCCCACTGCGCACAGAATTATAATAAGGCGCTTATAGACCGAGTGCATAAAGACAGTCGAAAAGAACGCCAGTACTGCAATAAACAGACTACTTGCCAATGCTATAAACTTCAGTGTTTCATTATCGGAATAAAGAGAAGTTGTTGTGCTTGCGTACTTATTATATAACAGAGCAACAAGGGCAATACTGAGTACAATGGCATTAATGATTGAGCCGAGCATAAACCAGCGCCGCTTACCGGTTTGCAAATACTTAACCAGCCCCGTCGAGATCAGGATTGCTAAAGGGATAAGACAGGGAAGAATATAGGTAGCCAGCTTGCCTTTCGAAATACTAAAGAACAATAATGGCATACCGAACCAGAGGAGCAGAAACCACAGTAAATTCTTATTTTGTATTTTTGAATAATATCCGGCTATTGCTGCGGGTACAAAACTAAACCATGGGAAAGCCATAGCGGGCAAGGCAACAAAATAAAAACTGAAAGGCGCTTCATGTTGGGCATTGTTTGATAGAAAGCGCCGGATATGTTCTTCCCAGATAAAGTAATGCCAGAAATCTGCTTCTCGTAAATGAATAGCAATGGCCCAAGGTAATACTATGAGTACCGCAAACAAGACTACCCAAGCACTTCGCCATAATAGATTGTACTGTTTGACGATGAGAATAAACGGTAACAGTACGATGCCAGGGAGCGCAAAAGCCAGAAATCCTTTAGTTAAAAAGGCCAGACCAAACATAACACCACTTGCTGATAAATAATATCGTTGCTGAATAAGGTTTTCTCTAATGTTTGATGCTAGATAAAATAAAACCATCCCTCCACTAATAAATAACGTAAAGGGACTGTCGAGTATTGAAAGCGTTCCTACAACAAACACCTCAAGTAAGGTGAGGAAAATTGCTGCAGCCAACAGTGCGTTACGTTTACGATAACCGCTGCGAATTAATAGTAACCATATAAGCCAAGCTGTTATGCCAATGGAAAGTGCACTGGATAACCTTACGGCAAAATTATTTTCACCAAATAGACGTATTGATATTGCCGTTAACCAATAACCCAGTGGGGGTTTCTCGAAATAACGTAAGTCAATCAAATGCGGCACCACCCAATCACCACTAGTGATCATCTCACGTGGCACTTCTGCGTAACGTGATTCATCAGGAATTAATAATGGTCGCAGATCACTTGGTAAAATATACGCCATTAAATAGGCCAACAATAACAGCAGCATGAGTGAGCGGGTAGCATCACGAACTTTTGTTGTCTTTAATAAAGATGTATTCAACTTAAATTTCCTATTGCTTTAATCTAGATTATCCTGCAAACACATACTTCCCTCTCGTCCAGGCTGCGTGGCAATTTTAATCCTACCCGGTGGAATATGCTCCAGCTCAGGTAATAACTGTCCCAGTGGAACAAATTCAATATCTCGATCATGCGCACGTTGTAAAAAATCAGCGAACAGATCAGCACAAACAATACCTTCCACTTCAGCGTGAATGGTTAAAACATTCAGTTGTTGTGGGTGAATCATATCCAGTAATATCTCATTGTAATTCTTTTGTGTGACACCATTGCGACCCACGATTTCATCATAGGTTGGTAAGGTTACAGGAATTTGCGGGGTAGCGGGATGGCCATTGATAACAGGCCTAAAAATTGAGTACCCACGACAATCGCTGTTGTAATGGAATGTGAATTTTTCTTTCTCCTGCAATACATCATCTGTGCATTTCCACCCCGCGGCTGCGGAACAACTGGGTTTTAACGTTGTGATATTTTGCAGGCTGTCATAAGCCTGCTGTAATTCGCGGTGGATAGCGGTACATGGCATGTTTTGTACATAAGTTTGCCATTTATAATGATCCCAAGCGTGTAAGCCAACTTCATGGTCAGCCTTTTGTGTGTTTCGAATCACTTCGGGCAGGGTTTGCCCAATTTTACGACCAGGCCAAAAAGTACCGGCCAACAAAATATCCCAACCATATAGGCTGGCGGCTTTGGAACGGAGCATTTTGATGAAAAAGGCCGGTTTCAGCAGTCGCCATAAATGGCGCCCCATATTATCTGGCCCGACACTAAAGAAAAAACTGGCCAGAATATGATGTTGTTTCAAAAGAGTCAGCAAACGCGGTACACCTTCTCGTGTACCGCGCAAAGTATCAACGTCAATGCGTAAACCAACCCGGGTTACGTTCTTAAGCATGGCTCAACCTACCATTTTTTTCTTGTCCAAATGACAGTCACCTTCTTATTTGTTAGTTGGTTTGTCCTGAGCAATATAGTCGTTTAAAAAATAATCCAGCGTATTACTGATGGACTCTTGAGTGCTTACGCTGGGTTCCCAATCTAGCAAACGTTTGGCATTACGAATACTCGGCTTGCGATGCTGAACGTCCTGATAGCCTTCACCATAATATGCGTGGCTTTCTGTTTCAATCATGCCCGCCGTCGGTGGAAAGTGATGACGATGTGGATGTTTTTCAAATAATTCTGTTAAATATTCAGCCAATTCCCGGATACTGGCTTCATTATCGGGATTACCAATATTAATAATTTGTCCATCACAATTATCATTCTTGTTTTCAATAATTCGAAAAAGGCATTCGACACCATCGGATACATCCGTAAAGCAGCGTTTTTGTGCACCGCCATCAATAAGCTGGATAGGTGCGCCTTCCACCAGATTAAGAATTAATTGAGTAATCGCACGCGAACTCCCGATACGAGCTGAATTCAGTGAATCCAAACGAGGCCCCATCCAGTTAAAGGGACGGAACAAAGTGAATTTAAGACCCTCTGATTTACCATAAGCCCAGATAACACGATCCAGTAATTGTTTGCTGCAGGAATATATCCAACGTTGCTTGTTAATGGGGCCAAGGATTAAGCGTGAATTGTCTTCATCGAAATCCGGATCATCACACATGCCATAAACTTCAGAGGTTGATGGGAATAGAATCCGTTTTTGGTATTTAACACAGTAACGCACAATTTTGAGATTTTCCTCAAAGTCCAGTTTAAATACGCGTATCGGGTTACGGGTATATTCAATCGGAGTGGCAATAGCAACCAAAGGCATAATTACATCACATTTCTTAATATGGTATTCAATCCATTCATTATGAATGGATATATCGCCTTCATGGAAGTAAAAGTCAGGCTGATTCAATAAACGCCCAATAGCATCATTGTTGATATCCATGCCATGCACTTCATAATTACCATCTTGCAGTAGGCGTTCGGTGAGAGCATTCCCTATAAAACCGTTAACACCTAATATTAATACACGAGTTTTGCGTTTGTTAAAAATGGCCTGTGCGCGTTCACTTTCAAAGTGGCTGCCAGGTAAAAGATTCAATACTTGAGACAATTGTGTGCCACTAATAGGCAGTTGATCTTCCTGTTGCGCAGAGACGATTTCGAGTGCCCCTTTACCGCAAGCAACCGTTAATGGGCTGGTAGAAAGCACCGTGCCGGGGGTTTGACCATCGGTGCCAAGTTCACTTAATACAGCCTTCCAGATAAACATTTTAGACTGACGGCTAAAGGTAAAGGCACCGGGGAAAGGACGTGTGACAGCACGAATTAAATTTCGAACTTCAACATTGGATTGTTGCCAGTCAATCAGTCCATCGGCTGGTCGGCGACGGGGAAACACCGTTGCCTCAGCTTCATTTTGTGGTGTGCGTTCCACTTTGCCACTACCAATTTTTGGCAGATACTCATCGAGTAGCGGGCCAGTACCTTGAACCAGTTTCTGGTGTAATGACAATGCGGTATCGTCATCATTAATCGGAAATGCAAACTGCGCGATAACATCACCATCATCTGCTTTTTCTGTCATATAGTGTAGTGTGCCACCGGTTTGCTTTTCACCCTTAAGTAAAGCCCAATTAATCGGTGCGCGCCCACGAAATTTCGGTAACAGTGCACCATGTAAATTAATACAACCATGCGGGGGAATATCGAGTATGGGTTTTTTGAGTAAATCCCGGTAATAGAATGAAAAAATAATATCCGGTTGCAGTTTTTGTATTTTTTCTACCCATAGAGGATGGTTAATATCCGAGGGAGTATAAACTGGAATATTATTTTCGGCTGCCAATTCGGCTACAGAGGGCGACCACATAGATTCATCAGGTGCATCTATATAGGTAAAAACTGCCTGAATCTCAAAACCATTGCGTATCAATGCGGCAATACCTGCATAACCAACATTTTGATAAGCCATAACCACTGTTTTCATAAACTATACTCCAATTGCTGTAAATATTTTCACTTTCAAGTTTGCCATTTTTATTCAAAATGCTTTCGTATTTTAAAGAGGGGGATCTTCCTGAGATATTATTTCACGTATAAAATAACGGGGCCGTGCACGTACATCACTATAAATACGACCGATATATTCACCAAGTAATCCCATTGCTAATAACTGCACACCGATAAAAATAAATAGAATAGAAAATACCGTAAACACACCTTCAGCAGCCCACTGCGCACCATAGATAATTCTGGATAGAATAAGAATCGCGCTTAGTAAAAATCCTGAAAGGGCTAAACCACCACCAATCAAACTTAATAACCGCAATGGGAATGTTGTCATTGATGTTAGTAGATCAAATTGCAGGTTGATTAGTTTGAGTAAATTATATTTTGACTCCGTATTTTCACGGCGAGCGTGCTTAACTAATATTTCAGTTGTTTTACTGGCAAACATATTCGCCAATATTGGTATAAAGGTGCTTCGCTCATGACATGCAAGCATGGCTTCGACTATCGAACGTCGATACGCACGCAACATACAACCATAATCATGCATTAATACCCCCGTTGCTTTTTGTACTGCTTTATTTACAACCCATGACGCGAGACGCCGGAAAATTGAGTCCTTACGCATTTGTCGAACACTACCGACAACATCATAACCCTTTTCAATTTCAACGAGTAAATTTGGAACTTCTTCTGGTGGGTTTTGCAAGTCGGCATCAAGAGTAATAATGACATCACCCTTGGTATGAGCAAACCCCGCCATAATAGCACTATGCTGGCCGTAATTGCGATTAAGTAAAATACCAATAACTTCCTGATGTTGCAGACAAGCTTCTTTAATCATATTAGTTGATTGGTCCTGACTACCATCGTCGACAAGTACAATCTCAAATGATTTACCGATTTGCAGACAGGCTTTGCGACAACGATCGATTAACTCTGTCAAATTAGCCTCTTCATTGTAAACAGGTATCACCAGCGACAAATATAGTGATGTCATTTTGTTGTTCTCCTCAAAACCGATTTAATAGCATCCACAACACGTGTAATATCTTCATCTCGCATATCAGGAAACAGGGGCAAGGAACAAATACGCTCTGAATTCCATTCAGTATTTGCAAGTTCATATTTTGATTGTAAATGTTCCCTGTAATATTTCTGCATATGTACCGCTCTAAAATGTAATCCGGTACCAATGCCTTTGGACTTCAATTCAGACATAAAAGTATCTCTGCTCATACCTGCACTGTCGATATCCAGACGGATAATAAACAGATGCCAAGCATGACGTGTTGTCGATTCAGGTTGTTTAAGCGGAATAATTTGTTCAATAGAGGCAAGCTGTTCTATATAAAGTTGCGCCAGTGCAGCACGGTGTTCGTTAAATTCGTGCAAACGTTGCAATTGGCATATGCCGAGTACGGCATTCATGTCGGGTAAGTTATACTTGAAACCGGGTTCTTGCACCTCAGCTTGCGGTGCACGTCCATGGCTTTGTCGATCGTATGCATCCACACCAAGTCCATGAAATTTGAGCCGCCGGATACGATCTGCTAATGACTGATCGTCAGTGCAAAACATCCCACCTTCTCCAGTCGTCATATTTTTAATAGGATGAAATGAGAAAATGGCAGTGCCATCAACACCAATACGCTTGTTCTGATATTCTGTACCCATCGCATGTGCAGCATCTTCAATCAGCATGATGTCTTTTTCCTGAGCCAAACGTTGTATAGGTTCGAGTTCAACCGCCGCCCCTGCATAATGTACGGGAATAATAAGCCGAGTTTGTTTGCTCACCAAGGGAGCTATCGTGTCAGCCGTTATCATGAGTGAATCACGGTCTATATCGGCAAAAACAGGCTTCGCACCACAGGCAGTGATGAGATTAATGGTTGACACCCAGGTCATGGACGGTGTGATCACCTCGTCACCCGGCCCTATTCCCAATGCATGCAGGGCCAAATGCATACCAGCTGTGGCTGATGACAGTGCAATTGCATGGCGACTGCCGGTGTATTCACAGATATTTTGTTCAAATTCTGTACACTTTATGCCCGTGGTTATCCAGCCAGAACGCAACACTTCTGCAACGGCTTCAATATCAGTTTCGCTAATAGATGGCTTAGAAAAGGGTAAAAAGGTATTTTTCATTAAATGCTGAAGATCCTGTTTGTAACGACCTATGCTGTACTTTATAAAATATGTACTACATTAATTTTCTAAGCATACATCAAAGGCAGTAAGCATAGAGTAAACAGAGTGTTAAGATTATGTAAAGATGGCCTAGCAAGCTGATAGATAACCCGATGAATAATACCCCAGTACTTATATTATTACCTTGTGTTTGTTAAAATAGCCACAATCAAATACCGTATGTGACGATGAAAATTCTTATTATTGAAGATCACGCAAATCTGGCTAACAATCTTTTCGATTATTTTAGTCGCCTTGGGCATACTCTTGATTGGGCTGCAGACGGAATTTGTGGACTGCATCTCGCTGTAACCGGTGATTTCGATATTATTGTTCTGGATTTATCCTTACCAGGAATATCTGGAATGGATATCTGCAAAAAAATTCGCCAAGATGCACAATTAGATTTACCCATTATCATGCTTACCGCACGGGATACGCTCAACGACCGTGTTAAGGGCCTTGAAATAGGTGCGGATGATTATCTGGTTAAACCGTTCGAAATGAAGGAACTCAATGCACGTATTCAGGCATTAACTCGTCGAGCACAAAAACAATGGACTACTAAAATTTTATCGGTAGGTGATTTGGTTTTCAATACACAAACTATGGAAGTTAAACGCGACAATCAAATTCTTATATTACCACCACTACAGTTAAAACTACTTAAATTCTTTATGATAAATACATACAGGGTAGTATCCTCCGATGAATTAGAAAGAACAATATGGGATGATGAACCACCCATTACAAGTGCACTGCGTACTCATTTGTATACCTTAAGAAAAATTATCGACAAACCTTTTTCTAAACCACTTCTTAAAACAATTACAGGCTTTGGTTACCGCTTAACAAATGAGGAATAGACTGACATTACGTACTTATATTATTCTCGCCTTTGCTATATATAGCTTGATTATCACCATTATTGCTGCCTCCATTACGCTTATCTTTCTAGAGAAACTCGATGACAAATTAATCACTAAAACAGCCTTGCGTGAAGCGCAGATGATCTCACAAAACTACATCGAAAACCCGGGCAAATTTCACTTCTACGGTAATTATTTTAAATTATATATTTCTTCGCCCGATCACAAAGCTAATCTGCCACCTGAAATTTCTAGAATTACAAACAAATTAAAGTTCAATGAAGTGATACTCAACAATATTGAATACAATCTCATTCATATAAATAAATATCCATATAATTTTTATTTCTTATACGATTTTACCGAATTTGAGAGTTTTGAATTTTCTGTAGAGTTAAGCATACTCATATACACATTGATTACATTATTGATCGGTTTAGGGATTGGAGTATATGCTAGTGAAAAAGTGATTAAACCCATACATAATTTAGTAGAAAGCCTTGATCAAGGTAGCGCCGAGAACGGAATCGTGCAGATCCCTCGAGACTTTGTAAATGATGAACTTGGGATCCTTGCCAATAAATTTTCCGAATATAATGAGAAGATCAAAGGCTATATCGACCGTGAAAAGGCATTCACATCTAACGCAAGTCATGAGATCAGAACACCTGTTTCTGTCATCGCAGGTGCAGTAGAGTTATTAGAAGGCAGTTCGACTTTAAGCCAAATGGATCGAGATATTGTGGCACGAATTAAACATGAAGTTGATGTAATGCGTGAGTTAATTCATGTTTTATTAGCTGTTTCACGAGGCGAAACCCAACCTTGGAAACAGGAGCATATTAAAGCCAATGCTTTAATACAGGAAAATATTGATAAGTTAATAGATCAAGCGCATACAAAAGAAATAGAATTTAATTATATTCAGAATTCCAAATTGGTTGTCAATGGAAGTCGGCAGGCATTAGATATTATACTACGCAATCTGTTAACTAATGCAATACTGTATACGAGTAAAGGAACTGTCACTATCACCGTTAACCATGAATCAATATCGATTAAAGACAGTGGACCGGGTATACCTGATGATATTCAAAAGAAAGTTTTTGAACGATTTTTTCGAGGACAAAAACAATCTGTCACCAATAATTCAGGTATTGGCCTTGCATTAGTTAAACAGTTATGTGAAGCGAATCAATGGATAATATCCTTGCAAGAAAATGTTGATGGGATCGGAACGAAAGTTGAGCTCTCTTTCTAACGAGACTTATAAAAATCTTGCCATAAAGTCCGGAAGCATTAAGCTCTATTATCTAATTAATAGCATACAGATTATTAATATTTATATTCGGAAATATTTCAAGTATAACCGTTATTTAAACATTAAAAGCGGCTGCCATAAGCTGTTGCTCTGCCCTTGCCAACCCTACTTTTGTTGCAACCGACTCCCACTGATCAACGCTCCGTAAAACTTCATGTTTAATTTGTAATGCATCATTTTGAGTTAATTGAAAATAATCTATCACTTCCATCGCTAATTCATAATTTAAGCGATTATCGTCTTCATTTATATTTAAATGTAAACCGCCTGATGGAGTAATTGGGTTTATATCGTAAGCAGGCGACAATAACCAACCACCCTTAGAATATATAAATCCATGGTTTTTTAAATGGTCATCCGTATTCGAAATAGCAATATTAAAAACGATTCGTCTCCATAACTCCACTAAATCAGCTTTAGTATTAGAACCTTGTTCAGTTAGAAACTGCGCCAGTTCTAAATAGCTTGCGCCCTCATCACCATCGTTATAACCGAGTTGCATCATTGCCGAGGTAAAGTGTAATCGGCTATTTGTTGTACGATCAAAACGCTTCGTTAAAAAGGTATGATGTTGACTGTTAAATTTTTGTAACTGAGATTCAGACATTGTAATACCTGCATCAATCGCCAACAGGTAAACAACATATTCCCATGCGCCTATATCATAATCATCATACCCGCTTGGAAATTTTGCTATCCATAAGTTATCATCGCTATCAATAACCGATGACTTTGGTCTTGCCCCCCCCTAATAATGAGCCAGGTGAAATTAACATATTCAACCATCTTAAATAATCAGGGTCATCAATATCTCGCACATTTTCTAACTGACTCACTACATACTCTAATTCGCGCAGCGATGCCATCGGTGGCGATGCTAATTGTTCATTGTTATCTAGGAAGTCTCCATTAAAATCTAGCTTAAATCGCAAAGCCCCCATCCGATACATATCATGAACGCCAAGTAAGTAATCGGACTCATTCAAAATATTGGGTTTACGATCTTGTTGACGCGCGATAACAGCTTCGCGTCTTTTCATTAATAGACGACCCCAACGATCAGGACATGAATCCAGAAAGACACGGAAATTCTGTTGGCTATTGTTATGCTGCTCACCAGTATAAAGCTGCAATTCAGGATCGATTTGCTGAACATATTTTGACTGTAGCCATTGTTCATCATAAGCAAAGCTAAAGTGCTCTTTCGCTTTTACCAAGTTTGAACGCAATGAACCAACAAACATGGGTTCATCAAATTCTTCCCAGTCAGCAAAAATGTAAATTTCTCGACTCATTGTGTTTTACTCATTAACTTAATATCTTGAAGCTTTCGTCCTAATTCGTCATCACTTGCCACCAAGGCAAAATCGTCAACCATCCCCAGTACACCCAATACAGCTACGTAGTGACCAATGGAAACCGTTGAATCTCCCTTCTGAATTTTTCGAATAGTTAACCTGCTCAAGCCTGTACGTTCAGCAAGAAGTGACTGAGTGTAGCCCCTGCGTTTGCATGCGAGCTTAATATTCTCACCGAGAAGGGATAAAACCTTTTGGTTTTTTGGGAAAACCAAGGCTTTTCGCTTTTTTTTATTGAGCATTATAATTACCAAATATATAATAATTGGTAACTATAGTATCCATTTATTGCGTAGTAAAGCATAATAATGAATAGATTACAAAAATGGAGAATAACCAGCCCACTTATTCAGTTAAAGATCATTAATTATCAGATAGTTAGTGACAGTAATATTAAAAAAACGGGGATGATATTCGGAAAGAAAGAGCCTAAAAGTAACCAGATTACCCGTAAGGCATTGATATAAATGGGGTGGCTGACGGGGCTCGAACCCGCGACGACCGGAATCACAATCCGGGACTCTACCAGCTGAGCTACAGCCACCATAGAACTGGGTAAGACTTACAAAACTTGGCGCGCCTGGTAGGATTCGAACCTACTACCCTCGGCTTAGAAGGCCGATGCTCTATCCAAATGAGCTACAGGCGCAGAAAGTACCGAGATAGCATTCATACTACCAAACAAACTGGTTTTGTTTCTGGATTTTTGGTACAAAACCAATTTAGAAATAGAAAAATGGTCGGGGTAGAGAGATTCGAACTCCCGACATCCTGCTCCCAAAGCAGGCGCGCTACCAGACTGCGCTATACCCCGAACAAGGGCGGGATAATACGCAAACATCGGTTTAAGGTCAAGGCTCGGCCTTATTTATAAGCGGTTTTTTACTAAAATTCGGTACTTGGCGAACACGCCACTTCATGCGATTATAGTCCTTTTATTTCGCAGGCATTTCATCCCCATGACGGCTCAATTAATCGACGGTAAGGCTATAGCGGCACAATTACGCACAGATGTTAAAAAAGGCGTGGATCAGCGCATCCAGCAAGGCAAATCGGCTCCCGGTTTAGCCGTTATTTTAATCGGTAGTGACCCGGCTTCGGAAGTGTATGTACGTAACAAGCACAAAGGTTGTCAAGATGCAGGGATTACCTCCATCGCG
>VAPK010253729.1_pt1 | contig 46325 bp, 48 predicted proteins | sample 3395031 | NCBI WGS metagenome assembly VAPK01 (sample SAMN08290443, study PRJNA428436) | hydrothermal vent metagenome | isolation source: Deep-sea hydrothermal vent chimney 1 | place: Pacific Ocean: Juan De Fuca Ridge
ATAAAATATAAAATATAAAATATAAAATTAAGTATTAGTGTTTGCGTTTTGGGAGGAAAAAACTATCCCCCGCTATTTTTAATCACACCACAACGTACGCAGTGATATTGAGTGACTAGCTTGCCTTTTTTAACATCAAACGGGGTATTCACCACTTCCCATTTATGAAAGCCACTTTTGCATAGGGTTTTTCCTTTATGCTTGTTTTTTGGTTTGGGCTTTTTGAAAGGGAGAATATCGGCCATGAGTCTGAATTGTATTTGCTGTTGTTATTAGACAAAGTATAGTCGGTTGTTGGTAAAGAATAAAATACGGAGTATGGAGTGAATATGTCACAGCGAGATTATCGGATTTTAATTGGAACAGCCGGTTGGCAACATTCTGAATGGGGTAATGAGGTTTTTTATCCCGAAGATTTACCGGAGGACTGGTTTTTATCCTTTTACTCAAATGAATTTCCGGTGGTGGTGGTCCCCGAGTCACAGTGGGCATATGTATCGGAAGCAGAACAAATGATGGATGAAATTATTGAGCAGGCCACAGTGGGTTTTAAGTGTATTTTTGAACTGGATTTAATGGCGCAAAAGAATATTCCGATACGTTTGGAATATTTAGCAAAAGTTGACGGTTTTTTGGGTGGTTTACTGGTGCGTGTCAATAGCGACTTTGTTAATGATAATAAACTATGTGAACAGTTAGTTTCTTTGAATAATGATTTTAATATCTGTTTAGATGTTGATGGTGAGGTAGAGTTATCGGATTTGGCGACGTTTTGTGAGCAACATGCTATCAGTGTGTGTTGGCGCGGAAAAGGTGAAGTGATTGTGCCGGATGAATCACGTTTATGGTTAGCTCGTTGTGACAGTGGGCAAGATAAAAAGGCCACTGCGCAGCAATTAAAAACAATCATTACCGAACAGTTAAAGCTGGAAAGTCAGTCGCGTGTGCATATATTAATTGTTGATGGTACGCCACCGAGTATTGAAGTCACTCGTAATGCCAGTATTATGCTCGATATTATGTAATTTTAATGCGATTTTATGTTTTATTAAGTTATTGCAAGGTGGGTGAATGCAAGGCACAATGTAAAAAATCAAAATCCACTGGTTAAGTATTTGTATGGACGAAAATAAAACTCTGGTTAAAGTTCGCAATTTAAAGTTTGCCCGTGGCGGCCGGATGATTTTTGATGGCGTGGATTTAGATATCCAGCGCGGTAAAATCACTGTGATTATGGGGCCGAGTGGTACCGGTAAAACGACTTTGTTACGCTTGATCGGCCGCCAGTTAAAACCACTAGAAGGTTCGATCATTGTCGATGGTGAAGAAGTCACAACGCTGAGCCATCGTCGTTTATACGAACTACGCAAACGCATGGGTATGTTATTTCAAAACGGTGCGTTACTCACCGACTTAAATGTATTTGAGAACGTGGCCTATCCTATTCGTGAGCATACTAATCTTTCCGACGAGCTTATCCGTACTCTTGTTTTAATGAAATTACAGGCGGTAGGCTTACGCGGAGCGCGCGATTTAATGCCGGCTGAATTGTCTGGCGGGATGTCTCGCCGGGTTGCTTTAGCGCGGGCGATTGCACTCGACCCGATGATGATTATGTATGATGAGCCTTTTACCGGTCAGGATCCGATTTCAATGGGAGTACTGGTGCGTTTAATCCGTAATTTAAATGATGCACTGGGTTTAACCAGTGTGGTTGTTTCTCATGATATTGAAGAAGCGTCTTCGATTGCCGATTATATTTACCTGCTATCGGGTGGTAAGGTCGTGGCACACGGGACGAGCGAAGATTTAGCCAATTCAGATTCTGAATGGGCACAGCAGTTTATGAAAGGAAAGCCGGATGGCCCGGTTCCCTTCCATTTTCAGGCTCAACCTTATGCGAATGATCTGAATATAGGTTAACGGGAACAGGCTAGAGAAGAAATATGATGAATCAGATCCAGTTACTCGGTCGTAAAGCATTGGATTTTTTCCAGCGTTTAGGTCGTGGCCATATTCTTATTATTGATATATTAAAGAGCCAACCTGCACTATTTTTACGCCCTCGCTTAATTATTCAACAAATTTTTTCAGTGGGTGTCTTGTCTATTATTATTATTGTGGTCTCAGGCTTTTTTGTAGGCATGGTAATGGGCTTGCAAGGTTATAACACGCTGGTTGATTTTGGTGCAGAAGAATCCCTGGGTGTGATGGTGGCTTTGTCGTTAGTGCGAGAGTTAGGCCCGGTTGTGACGGCACTGTTATTTGCAGGACGAGCCGGTTCGGCACTCACTGCCGAAATTGGTTTAATGAAAGCAACCGAACAATTATCTGCAATGGAAATGATGGCCGTCGATCCTGTTCGGCGAGTATTAGCGCCCCGATTCTTGGCCGGAGTTATTTCAATGCCATTATTGGCTGCTATGTTTAGTGCAGTAGGCATATTAGGTGGTTATTTTGTGGGTGTGGGTTTGTTGGGTGTCGATGATGGCGCTTATTGGTCGCAAATGCAGGCTAAAGTTGATCTCTACGACGACTTGTATAATGGGATTATAAAAAGTGTCGTATTTGGTTTTGTGGTGACATGGATTGCGGTTTTCGAGGGTTATGATGCCGTACCCACATCCGAAGGTGTCAGTCGGGCGACAACACGAACCGTAGTGCATTCATCACTCGCTGTTTTAGGTTTAGACTTTATTTTAACCGCACTCATGTTTAATTAATTAAGGTTAGTTTTAGGAGAAAAACAAATGACAACACGTATTGCAGAAATTTGGGTGGGGCTGTTTGTTGCTGCTGGTATTGCGGCATTGTTTATGCTGGCAATGAAGGTGAGTAATTTAAGTACCTATAGCTCAGATCAAGGTTATGCTGTAACGGCTTATTTCGATGATATTAGTGGTTTAAAAGTGCGTTCGGCAGTAACCATGGCGGGCGTTCCTATTGGTCGGGTTAAAAATATTCAATTGGATAAAAAACGTTTAAGTGCTCGTGTAACCATGGAAATAAATGGCGAATATAATACCTTGCCGGATGACTCGTCAGCGAGTATTTATACGGCCGGTTTGTTGGGCGAAAAATATGTTGGTCTGGAACCGGGTGCGGGCTCTAACAGTTGTGAAGATATTACTTTAAGTGATAGTGGTAAAATTGAATTCGATGAAACAAAAAATAAAGATTGTACACCGGGCGTATTAAAACAAGGTTCTGTGATTAAAATCACACAAGATTCATTAGTACTGGAAAAATTAATTGGTCAGTTTGTTTCTAAATTTTTAGACAGTAATAATAAGGAATCCAAAAAATGATTTTAAAAAATAAAGCAAAATATTCTACTGCTCTTATTGTGGGTTTTACTTTTTTTGTTGCCGCCTTGGTTCTTGTTCATAGTACCCCCGTTTATGCTGTCGGTTCAGTAGAAGAACCACAAGCACTGATAAAAAATACAACCATAAAAATGTTTGCTAAATTAAAAGCAGAAAAAAAAGCGCTGGATAAGGATCCAGAGCTTATTTATGGCATGGTGAGCAGCATTGTTTTGCCACATTTTGATTTTATTAGTATGTCGAAATGGGTATTGGGTCGAAATTGGCGAACTGCTTCGCGGGCTCAAAAAATAGGATTTATTAAAGCTTTTCGGGAATTGTTAGTACGTACCTATTCAGTTGCATTACTTGAATATACCGACAATAAAATAAGATATAAACCATTTAGGGGTGATCTTGCCCAGAATGATGTTGCGGTAAAAACACAGGTTGAAGCTGGAAGCGGCGGACCGGTTGATATTAATTACAGACTGCACAAAGGCAAGAGAGGCTGGAAGGTTTACGATATATCGGTTGAAGGAGTGAGCTTAATCGCTAATTATCGGACTTCATTTGCGTCTGAGGTAAGACAAAAAGGACTGGATGCCTTGATTACCCGTTTGCAAAAACATAATAATAAGAAGTAAAGAGAGTTAAGTTTGATGGCTGATGTCAGCATTAAAAAAGTATCCGATACGCACTTTGCTGTACAAGGTGTTTTAATGATGCATACGGTGATGTCAATTATCAATGAAGTAGCTAACAATTTTAATTCACAAAATGAAATAACGATTGATTTTGCTGAAGTTAAAAACAGTGATAGTGCGGCTGTCGCGCTTATCGTTTCTTGGTTAGCGAAGGCTAAAATAAAAAATATCAAACTTCATTTGTTGAATCTACCTCAGCAAATACTGGATATCGCCAAAGCCAGTGATTTACTGGAAATTCTGCCAATTGACTAAATCTATTGTCATCCCAGCTATATTGTCCTGATTTTTCAACAAATTACTGTATTTAGTACTAAATAACGCATAAATTCCTGTGCCTTGTGGCAATCACAGGCTAAAATAGCGCCCTTAGTTTAACCCCCATACAATCAAGGTGTACCCCATGGAACCAAAACAAGTCGAAGAATTAATCAAAGCAGGTTTACCCGATTGTGACGTAATGGTAACAGGGGACGGTAGCCACTTTAATGCCACGATTGTCGGTGATATTTTTGATGGGATGATGCCGGTTAAAAAGCAGCAACTGGTATACAAAACAGTGAATAAATATATTGCCAGCGGTGAACTACACGCTTTTACAATGAAAACGTATACCCCAGCTGAATGGGAAAAAGCGAAACTGTTACAAGGTGGGTCGCTATAGCAATGGATAAACTAATTATTTCTGGTGGTACACGCTTAGAAGGTGAAATCCGAATTTCGGGTGCAAAGAATGCGGCACTGCCAATTATTATGGGTACGTTACTGGCCAATGAGCCGGTCAAAATTTGCAATATTCCACATTTAAATGACATCACCACCACCATGGAATTATTAGGCCGGATGGGTGTGTCCATTACCATGGATGAACACATGAGTGTTGAAGTTGACGCTTCAACTATTTCAAAATATATCGCGCCGTATGAGTTAGTTAAAACCATGCGGGCTTCTATTTTAGTTTTAGGGCCGTTATTAGCGCGTCATGGTTATGCCGAAGTATCTCTGCCCGGTGGTTGTGCTATTGGTTCGCGCCCAGTGAATTTGCATATTCATGGTTTGGAATTAATGGGAGCCGATATTGTTGTTGAAAATGGTTATATCAAAGCTAAAGCGAAGCGTTTAAAAGGTGCCAAAATTGTTTTTGATATTATTACGGTCACCGGTACCGAAAATTTAATGATGGCGGCAACCTTGGCCGAAGGTACAACCATTTTAGAAAATGCAGCTAGAGAACCTGAAGTTGTCGATCTTGCCAAATTTTTAAATAAAATGGGGGCAAAAATTTCAGGGATTGGAACTGATGTGATTACCATTGAAGGTGTCGAAAACTTACACGGTACTACTTATAGGGTTTTGCCTGATAGAATTGAAACAGGTACATTTATGGTAGCCGCGGCGGTTACCGGTGGTCGAGTTAAATTAAAAGATACGGATCCAAAATATCTCGATGCGGTTACGGTAAAATTAGAAGAAGCAGGAGCCTGTATCACAACGGGTGACGACTGGATTGAAGTAGATATGAAAGGTAAACGTGCCAAGGCCATTGATATTCGTACGGCCCCTTATCCTGCTTTCCCAACCGATATGCAGGCACAATTTTCTGTTTTAAATACGTTGGCCGAAGGCACTGCCACCATTACTGAAACAGTTTTTGAAAACCGTTTTATGCATGTGCAGGAATTACAGCGTATGGGAGCCAATATCGAATTAAAAGGAAATACGGCAATTTGTAGCGGTGTTGAAAAATTAACTGGTGCGCCTGTAATGGCTACCGATTTACGTGCATCGGCTTCCTTGGTTATAGCCGGTTTAGCGGCTGAGGGTGAAACTATTATTGAGCGGATCTATCATATTGATCGGGGTTATGAATGTATTGAAGAAAAGCTGCAACAGTTGGGTGCTAATATCCGTCGGGTTCCAGATTAATTCTAAAATTAAATTAAAAGTTTAAAATATGACAACACGTATCACCATCGCTTTATCGAAAGGACGTATTTTTAAAGAAACCTTACCGTTGCTGGCTCATGCGGGGATTATTCCTGTGGACGATCCAGAAACAAGTCGCAAGCTTATTCTGGATACCAATGATGAGAATGTAAAATTGGTTATCATTCGTGCTTCGGATGTGCCCACCTATGTACAGTATGGTGCTGCCGATATTGGTGTTGCCGGTAAAGACGTTTTAATGGAACACGGTGGTGAAGGTTTATATGAACCATTAGATTTAAAAATTGCGCAGTGTCGTTTAATGACAGCAGGGCCGGTGAATGCACCCGAGCCACAGGGTCGGTTACGTATTGCGACTAAATTTGTAAATTGCGCGCGACGTTATTATGCTGAGCAAGGTCAACAGGTTGAAATCATCAAACTTTATGGCTCAATGGAACTAGCACCGATAGTTGGTTTGGCTGATCGTATTGTGGATTTGGTTGACACCGGTAACACCCTTAAAGCCAATGGTTTGGAACCAATGGAACATATTGCCGATATCAGTTCACGCTTGGTGATAAACAAAGCTGCTATGAAAATGAATCATGACACGATGCAAAAATTTATTAATAAAATTGCTGAAGCTGTTTCTAAATAAAATTATTTTTTGACTATCCATGACTATTTCAATTAAACAACTGACTACATCCGATTCTAATTTTTGGGTTGCATTAGATAACTTGTTAGCCTGGGAAAGCGTGTCTAATGAACAGGTCTTTTCAACGGTTAAAAATATTATCGCTGATGTGCGTCATAAAGGTGATAAGGCGCTTATTGAACTAAGTAATAAGTTAGATCGTTTATCAGTCACTTCGATGGATGAACTCAGTGTTTCCCCTGAACGGTTAAAGCAGGCACTCGAACAACTAGATCCAGTACAACGTGAAGCCCTTGAAATAGCGGCCAATCGTGTACGTGTGTACCATGAAAAACAGGTAATGTCTTCATGGCAATACACCGAAGATGATGGCACTATGTTGGGGCAACAAATTACTGCATTGGAAAGTGTGGGTTTGTATGTGCCGGGTGGTAAGGCGACGTATCCTTCTTCTGTTTTAATGAATGCCATTCCTGCCAAAGTGGCCGGAGTCGAAGAAATTGTGATGGTGGTGCCTACACCGGATGGTGAAGTGAACGAAATGGTTTTAGCGGCAGCACAAATTGCAGGTGTGACAAAAGTATTTACTATTGGTGGGGCGCAAGCAGTTGCGGCACTTGCTTATGGTACTGAAACTATTCCGAACGTAGATAAAATTGTAGGCCCCGGCAATATCTATGTGGCCACAGCAAAATCGATGGTGTTTGGTAAAGTGGGCATCGACATGATTGCTGGACCGTCTGAAATTTTAGTGGTGTGTGATGGTAAAAGTAATCCAGATTGGATTGCGATGGATTTATTTTCGCAGGCCGAACATGATGAAGATGCACAGTCTATTTTAGTTTCCCCTGATAAAGCATTTTTAGATACGGTACAAGCTAGTATGAATAAACTGGTGAACGACATGGAACGTCAAAAAATGATCACAACCTCACTAAATGATCGTGGTGCGATGATCCACGTTAAAGATATGGACGAGGCGATACAGGTTGCCAATTACATTGCTCCTGAACATTTAGAATTGGCGGTTGATAAGCCAGAAGAAATAGTGGCTGAAATACGCCATGCCGGTGCAATATTTATGGGCCGCTATACAGCGGAAGCATTAGGTGATTACTGTGCAGGCCCAAATCATGTTCTTCCTACATCACGCACAGCAAGATTTAGTTCACCTTTGGGTGTGTACGATTTTCAAAAACGCAGCAGTTTAATTATGTGTTCCGAAGACGGTGCATCTGAATTAGGCAAGATTGCGTCTGTCCTTGCTCGCGGTGAAAGTTTAACTGCACATGCACGTTCGGCTGAATATAGAATTAAAAAAGATTAATGACCTAACTTACCAATAGCTAAAGTTGTTGTAAAATATGTCTAATAAAAAATCATCTGAAAATATCAATGAGTCCATTAAACAATGGATCCGTCCAGAAATACGTGCTTTAAATGCTTACCACGTTCCACCAGCAACCGATTGTATAAAACTTGATGCGATGGAAAATCCCTATCAATGGCCGGAATCAATGGTCGATGAATGGTTAGGTTTGGTTAAAGAAGTGGAGCTTAATCGTTATCCGGATCCTTCTGCATCGGCATTAAAAGAGAGTTTGCGTAAAAGTATGTTGGTTCCAGCTAGTGCCGAAATCTTATTGGGAAATGGTTCAGACGAACTTATCCAAATGATATTAATGGCACTTGCCAGTAAAGATATAAATGGCAAAGAACAAACAGTGTTATCCGTTGATCCAAGTTTTGTGATGTATCATATGGTGGCAACGTATGCAGGCATGAATTATGCCAGTGTGCCGTTAAAGGATGATTTTTGTTTAGACGTAGCTGCGTTCTTGTCTGCGATAGACAAACATAAGCCCGCCATTATTTTTATTGCCTATCCAAATAATCCAACCGGCAACTTATTTGAGCGTGCCGATTTACAAAGAATCATTGATGCAGCACCCGGGGTTATTATCATTGACGAAGCCTATCATGCCTTTGCCGATGATAGTTTTATGGATAAAGCGGGGCAAGTGGATAATTTGCTAGTAATGCGTACCGTTTCAAAAATGGGTTTGGCCGGTTTACGTTTAGGTTTACTTGCCGGTAAAGCTGAATGGTTAAATGAATTTGACAAAGTGCGACTACCTTATAATTTAAACGTACTTACTCAGGCAACGGCCAAGTTTGCATTGCAACATCAGTCTGTGCTTGATGCACAAACGGCTACTATCTGTAAAAATCGTGAAGAGCTTTTTACGGAGTTATCAAGGATAGAAGGTTTGCAGGTTTATCCGACACAAGCTAATTTTATTTTATTTCGCACCGGCAAAGGTAAAGCATCGACCATCTTTAATAAATTAAAAGAGGCCGGTGTGCTGATTAAAAATTTAAGTCCTGCTGGTGGGGCCTTGGAAGATTGTTTACGCGTTACCGTGGGAATGCCAGAAGAAAATACAATATTTTTAAAAGCTCTAGTTCAGGCATTGGAATGACTGCCGTTAAAACCGACAACCTGAAAGATTTAATGGCAGTTGTTAATTCTTCCGACCTTGGTTTAGTTATTTTTGATAAATATTATAACATTCGAGTATGGAATTTATTTATGGTGAATCACAGCAGACTTAAAGCTGAGTCACTCATAGGAAAGAATCTTTTCGACCAGTTTCCTGATATAAGAAAACACTGGTTTATTGAAAAAGCACAACAGAGTATCCTTCAAAACCAGAAGTTGTTCTGTACATGGGAAGAACAAACCTATTTATTTCAATTTAAAAATGTTCGACCTAAAGTTAAATCAGCAACTTTTATGTATCAAAATATTACATTTATTCCATTAACCTCCGCCAGTGGCGAGGTGGATAATTTTGCAATTATCATCAATGATGTGACTGATATTGCTGCCAGTACTCGGCAGTTAGATGCTGTGGTGAAAGATTATACGGATAATAAAAATAACTAGATAATCCCGCTACGATTATATGCTATCAATATATTGATGTAGATCAATAATGGGATAGATAGGAGGAGCGAGCCAACGTTAACGTTGGCTTTGTATAGTAGAATATTTCTCCATATGCAGATTAAACCTTTAAAATTACTTCTACGTAACATACCTGATAGCCTACATGCTCAGCTCTTTTGTCGTTTATGTACACAACTGATGCAGGGGCAGCCGATTATAAAGAAACTGGACAAGTTGGAAGGTAAAGTTGTTCGTTTGTCTATTACCGATACAGGCAACAGTTGGTGCTTTCGGTTTATTCCAGCGGGGTTAAGGGCCGTTACTCATCGTGATGCGACTGTTGACGTGCATATAAAAGGAAGTTTAAAAAACTTTTTATTACTTGCAACACATAATGAAGATCCCGATACCCTGTTTTTTAATCAGCAACTTAGTCTGGAAGGCAATACAGAAGATGGTCTGTATTTACGAAATATTCTGGATGCAATGGAGTTTAATACCTCAGCGCATTTACAAAAAGTTTTCGGCTCTTCGGTTGCTAGTATTGTTACACCATTAATAGAACGATTGCAGCCGGGTTTGCGTTTACAGGCATTGGGAAAGTCTTTAATTTAGAATGTAATCCGAGTTTAGAATCGTAACTTTTAGTCGTTTATTCTGCTATGAGGGGGGGATGTTCTTGCCAATCCATACCGGGTTGATCGTACCAGTATCCATTACACCATTGGTTATCATTTTCTGCTAGATATAAATCTATTTCTGTTGGAGTGATTGTTTTATCAATCGCTTGGCGAAATATTTTTACGACGGCTTCCATATTATTGGCTTGTGGTGACAATCGGACAATATCAACGTTAAGTTCGCGCATTTGTTCAATGGCAGATATTAAATTACAGGGAATACCGGACTGTAGTTGAATACCGTTTATGTTAAACAGTTTATAATTTTCCTGCGTATGCAGTGCAATGCCTTGCTCATCCTGTTTACATAAAAATTGGCATTGGTCTTTAGGCAGGTTATATTTTCTTGCCGTAAAGCAACGGGCGGAGAATGACAAAGGAATATGGCCATAAACAAAAACCTCGGTTTCAAGGTTGTCTGGCTTGTTAACTAATAATTGTTGCAGTGTCGATGCTGATAATTCCATTGGCATTACCCAACGATAAGCGCCCAGATGTGATAATAATTTGATGGTTTCTGTGTTGTACATATTAATATGTGGGCCGGCAATAAAATCTCTTAGTTCTTTCAGCAAATAAACCGCTGACATGTCGTTGGCTTCGACAGGGTAATGTTCGTTATTGCATATTCGTTTTAAACGCGAAAGTTCAGAATCGGCTTCAAGTAAAACAAGCGTTGATAAAATAACTTCTTTACCGGCAGCTGTTAAGCCATCTGCAATTTGTAACCAATCGTCTAATTTAATTTCTCGTCGCTTGGCACAAACATTTTCACCCAGGTAGACAATATCCACCGGCCATGTTTTTACCTGCTCATAAAAGTCATAGACTTTTTTAGCCGACCAGAAATATTGAATAGGACCAAGTGATATTTTCATTGATTAGGGGGTCTCATACTTATTGCCATGGCCGATGTAATGCACCGAGTGTACTACTGCAACCTTCGGATACATGTTGCAGTTGTTGTAACCATTGAGGATCAGGTTGATAAGTGTCTGGGTTCGCTTTGTAGCTATCCAGTGCGGTACGAAAAATCCGGGTAACTTTTGCGATATAGGCCGGGCTGCGTTGTCGGCCTTCTATTTTAACGGCGGCGACACCAATGTTGACTAATTCAGGTAAGATTTCCAGTATATTTAAACTGGTGGGTTCTTCTATCGCATAAAAGATATCGTTATCCGTTTGAAAACGTCCTTTGCATAAGGTGGGATAACCTGCCGCTTCATTCGGTTTATAGCGATCGATTAATACATTATTAAGTCTTGACTGACGGCCATTAGGTGTTTCTTCCCAACTGACTGCATGAGCTGGTGAACAAACTCCCGATGTATTGGGTGATTCGCCAGTGACGTAGGACGACATAATACAGCGACCTTCAACCATTACGCAGAGACTGCCGAAACCAAACACTTCTACTTCAATCGGTGTGGCTTCTACCACATTGCTGACTTGAGCCATAGAAAGGACTCGCGGAAGTATCACGCGTTTTACTTCAAACTGTTCATAGTAAAAAGCAATGGCGTATTGATTGGTTGCTGAACCTTGTACCGAAAGATGTCGATTTAATTCTGGATGGTGTTGTGTGGCATACTGCAATAGTCCAAGGTCGGCAATAATGACTGCATCCAGTTCTAGATCTGCGGCACTTTGTAATGCCTGTGTCCACAATGACCAGTTTTTGGACTGAGGATAGGTATTCAATGCCAACATCACTTTGCAATTTTTCTGGTGTGCATAGTCAACACCTTGTTGGGCTTCATCCATATCAAAATTTAAACCGGGAAAATTGCGTGCATTGGTAGTATTGCTAAAACCGATATAAACGGCATCGGCACCGTTATCGACCGCTGCTCGTAATGCCGGCAGGCTTCCTGCCGGACAAACCAGTTCTGGAATTTGTTCTACAATAACCATGACACCTGCGCTCCATAACTTGCACCTTGATAACTGCTACGTTGTTTAAGCTCGGCGGCAATCGCGTTTAAAACATTCCATTTTTGTGTGCACCATGCAGGTGCGAGTAAAATATTTTTAGATGCTGTGCCGGTTAAACGATGGTAAATAACATTGGCAGGAGTCAGTTCAACCAGATCGGCAACGGTGTTAATATACTCGTTCATCTCTAAAGGCTGATATTCTTTTTTGCGCCACTGGTTTGCCAATTGTGTTCCTTTAACAACATGTAAGGGATGCAACTTGATACCATCGACACCTTCTTCCATGGTACGTAGTAGACTAATGCGTACATGTGAACGGGTCTCCCCGGGTAAGCCAATAATTAAGTGAGTACAAACTTGTAAACCTCGTCGTCTTGCGGCTTTAACAGCTTGACGATAGACAGCATAATTATGACCGCGGTTAACGCGTTGTAGTGTTTTGTCAAAACTACTTTGTAAACCTAACTCCAGCCAAATTTCATAACCTGCGTCATGATAGCTGGCGAGTAAATCCAGTACCTTGTCTGGAACACAATCGGGTCGTGTACCAATGGCTAAACCAATAACATCATCTTCAGCGAGTGCCTTGTCGTAACGTTCTTTTAGTACGCTGATATCATCATAGGTATTGGTATAAGCTTGGAAATAAGCAATATACTTTTTTGCACCGGTACGTTTTTGAATAACACAGCGACCGGCATGGATCTGTTGTGTAATGCTCGCAGGTTGTCGTCCATTGGGACTAAAGGAAACATTGTTACAAAATGTGCAGCCACCACGACCGATACTTCCATCTCGGTTAGGACAGGTAAAATTTGCATCGATGGCAACCTTATGCACACGTTGTTTATAGCGTGACTTCATTGCCTGCCCAAAAGTATGTACATAGTCAGATAAAGTCATTAACCAACCTCATCTAAAATTCGGCGTTTAAATTTTACGCCTAATTTAAAGGCAATTTCTTTACAGGCTAAAATATCAACGCCCGCTAAGCCGTCTATTGCGGTGACAGTAATATCGGGTACATGTTTACGCGCAGCACGGGTAAAATCTTGTAAGGCATTAAAAGCATCATCAATCAGTGGTCGACAATGTTCTATGTAGAGCTGAGCATTGTGTGCGTTTAGTGAAATAGAGAGTGAATCAATACAGTTCTTTAACTGGGGTGTGATGTCTTTTTTATAAATAGCGTTTGCAAGTCCATCTGTATTAAGACGGATAGTTGCACCTTTAAGTTTAAGTTGCGTTGCAATACTTAATAATTCATCTAGACGTAAAGTTGGTTCCCCTAAACCACAAAATACAATTTCTTTGTATTGAGTCGGGTCGCCAACAGCCGTCAATATATCCTGTATCTCAGGTTCTGATTTTAAGCGTAATAAATAACCTTTAATATTCCATTGCTTGTTAAATTTAGGACAAAAAGCGCAGCGTAAAGTACATCGATTCGTTATATTAATATAACAATTACCATGCAAAGCATAGGCAATATTTTGAGTATTGTTCGAGACTGAAAATTGTTGTAATCCATTCATTATATCGATGACCCGCATAAATCCTTGTCAATTGAAATTCGAGAGACATAGTATTCAATAGACAGGACTGGAGAATCTTGATATAGATCAATTAATCAGGATCCTTGCGGATAAATTATAAGAGTATGAGAAGTAAAGTCGGCTCGTATTATAATATAAGAATTTTCGATTCGTTTTTTGTATGAGCGGATAAAGACGAGTATGATGCCTCTTTTTTAACCCTTATTAATAAATACAAAATGGATAAAGATGTGGTGGAGATTAAAACTGACATAAAATTAATTCCTTCATGGCTTGCTGTATTAAAAGATGAATTTGAGCAACCGTATATGCAGTCGCTCAAACAATTTTTGTTAAGCGAAAAGCAGCAGGGTAAGGTTATTTATCCAACCAGCGACTTAATCTTTAATGCTTTGAATACCACCCCCTTTGATTCAGTTAAAGTGGTTATTTTGGGACAGGATCCTTATCACGGCCCAAATCAGGCACATGGTCTTTGTTTTTCAGTTTTACCCGGTGTACGTTTACCTCCGTCATTATTAAATATATTTAAAGAGATCCATCAGGATCTTGGGTTTGCAATGCCGACGCATGGCTACCTACAATCTTGGGCTGAACAAGGGGTGCTGTTACTTAATGCGACCCTGACGGTTGAACAGAACAAGGCGGGTTCACATCAAAATCGTGGTTGGGAACAATTTACTGATCGTGTGATTCAATTATTAAATGAACAGCGTGAAGGGTTGGTTTTTTTATTGTGGGGCAGTTACGCACAAAAGAAAGGCCAATTTATTGATAGCCAAAAGCATTTGGTATTAAAAGCACCCCATCCATCACCACTGTCGGCACATCGCGGATTTTTTGGTACTCAACATTTTTCAAAGACAAACACTTATCTGGCGCAGCGTGGGCTTAGTCCGATTGATTGGCGTTTACCGATCGAGATTAATTGAGATATTTTTTAGCAACCATCATCCTCGGTGACGATATGGCCTTTAGCGTGAAGTGCTTTGCCATGCTTATCGGTTACGATAGTTGCGGCAAATAAGAATTTTTCGATTCGTTCAAATTGCATATCCATCGCGCGATCAATATCGATGTCTTTCATACCTATATAAATATAAACACGTTGACCTTTTTCACGTTTAATTTGTTGATTAGATGGGCGCATTAAACGATTTAACTGGATATTGTGCAGTGCAAACGTAGGCTGTGTGTTGGCTGCGAGCGCAGGCGAGCTAATAGCAACAAAAAAGAAAAGGGTTACTAGCCAATGATTGGATCGTCGTTTAAACATACCGCACCTCTATGTGGAGAGTCATGTTTGATGTCGGTGGTTCCGCTGTCATGGGGCCAATTTAATTGATCGCCCTTTAGACCGGTGACTTTGCGTGCCACACCTTTCAGTATGGGTCGCCTTTTTCGACCATCTACCTAAGCGATATGTTCTGCCTAGTAGCGGTTTACCGACGTACTAATGTGAAGTCTATTACATTTTTGGAATTCCAACCACTTTTGAGTGGTTATTATCTTGTTGATTCTAATAGAAATTGTAGATTATTGTACAATTAACAACCATTTTAATATTTTATCTATGCCAGTATTAATATTAATGATGACCTGGGTGTCGATAAGTAATATAGATATCGATAAGCAATATATTGAGCCCCTAACGTCGAGAAATCGACTGTACCGGCAGCGGGCGTTGATAGGCGATAGCAGTTGCATCGAACACTTTCCCGTTTCTGACACCTTCTATTGTCAGTTTATCACCGGGTTTGGTGAGGCTAATGGTTTTGAGTGCATGTCGCATATTTTGTAACTCAACACCGTTTATTTTTGTAATCACGTCACCACGGGTGAGTTTGGCTTTATCAGCCGGGCCATCAATCACGATATTGGTGACGATAACGCCCTTGGTCGATTTTAATGCGAGTGATTTCGCAAGCTCAGGGTTAATGCTTTGGATCGCAACACCTAACCAGCCACGAATCACATGGCCATGCTCGATGATTTGTTGCATAACATTTTTTGCCAGACTCACAGGAATGGCAAAACCAATCCCCTGAGAACCCCCACTGCGTGAAAAAATGGCTGTATTAATACCAATTAGCTCGCCATAAGGATTAATAAGCGCACCACCCGAATTACCAGGGTTAATGGCAGCATCGGTTTGGATAAAGTTTTCAAAGGTATTAATACCGAGCATATTACGGCCAGTGGCACTGACTATACCAGATGTCACTGTTTGCCCAACGCCAAATGGATTACCGATCGCAAGCACAACATCACCGACACGTAACTGTTTATCTCTGCCTAATGTAATGGCGGGTAAGTTGTCACCTTTAATTTTTAATACAGCGATATCTGTTTCTGGATCGGTACCAACTATTTTAGCTTTCTCAACTTTTCCTGTTTTAAGTGCGACTAAAATTTCATCAGCACCTGCAATAACATGGTTATTTGTTAATACATAACCGTGTTTGTTGATGATAACGCCAGAACCTAAGCTAGATTCGATTTCTGGGCGACTTTGAGGCTGGTTTCGGTCAGAAAAGAAACGCCCAAAAAGTGGGTCATTAGAATATGAATTGGTTTGACGGCGGGTAATAATCTTGGATGTCTGGATATTAACCACAGCTGGAGCCGCCGCATCGACCGCATCCGCATAGGATAAAACCACCGGTGATGTTTTTGTATTATGAGTATGTTGAGATTCTTTTATTTCGACCGTGGTGGGGGCTTGCATGTTGCTCAACAGATGGGGGTACATAAATATTAATATAAAAGCGGCCGCTAAACCTACCGTTGCAAACTGAAAGATAAATATGAGGTTTTTTGTTATTTTCATAATGATTCGTTATGCTTGGCCTATGCTGATTTAATCGATAATTTAAATGCGAAACAACAGAGTAATCTTACCTTAATAAATATTAAACAGGAATGGTATTTAATATGGTGGCATTGATAGACATTATCAACTACTGCGACGATTTATTAGAAGTCTCACAATTTAAAGACTATTGTCCAAACGGCCTCCAGGTTGAGGGGCGAAGGGAAGTGGCGAAGATTGTGACGGGTGTAACAGCCAGTCAGGCCTTAATTGATGCGGCAGTGGACGCAAAAGCCGATATGCTATTGGTTCATCATGGATTTTTCTGGCAAGGTGAAAACCCAGTTATTACGGGGATTAAACAACGCAGAATTAAACGCTTACTGGCGGCCAATATCAGTCTCGTTGCCTACCATTTACCGCTCGATGCACACCCATTACTCGGGAATAATGCCCAACTTGCTAATATTCTTAGTTTAGAGGTGGAAGGACACTTTGGAGAGAGCGACAATGGCAATATGGCCATTGCGATGTATGGCCGGGTAAACGATAAGATATTGGCAACCCAGTTTGCGAGTACTATCAGCAAGGTACTTCACCGCCAAGTCTTACATATCCCACCTGATTTATCGAATAAGAGAGCTATTAAAACGGTGGCTTGGTGTACCGGTGCGGCACAGAGCTATATTAAAAAAGCCGTTGATTTAGGTGTGGATGCCTTTATTACAGGTGAAGCTTCTGAACAAACAACCCATATTGCTCGGGAATGCGGTATTCATTTCTTTGCAGCCGGACACCATGCCACAGAACGCTACGGTGTCAAGGCCCTAGGGGAACATTTAGCACAACATCTTGATGTAGATCAGTGTTTTATAGACATTGATAACCCTATCTAACTTTTTGATTACTAAAACAAAATCCACCTTTTACTTGACGTTTGTGAGGCTTTAGGTCAGACTTATGCCGCAAATTTTAGCTATTTAAGTATATTTCAAGCTTATAATATTGAATTGCTTAAGTGAGTCGTTAGAACAATGAGTCCGTAAACTCGTCAATTTGTCGATATACAGTGATTCAATCTAGTTGGGAGACTTTTAATGAGTGAAAAAGACGTTGATAAAAGCAGACGTCGCTTTTTAACTGCGGCGACGACCGTGGTTGGGGCTGTCGGAGCAGGTGTAGCAGTTGTTCCATTCGTCGGTTCGATGATGCCAAGCGCGCGAGCTTTATCCGCTGGCGCACCTGTCGAAGTGGATATTTCAAAACTTGAACCGGGCCGCCGTTTGGTTGTTGCATGGCGTAAAAAACCAGTTTGGGTTTTACACCGTACAAAACAAAATCTTGCTGATTTACCTAAGCTTGAAAAAGAGGGTAAATTGGCCGATATTGCATCGAATTCATCGATACAACCACCTTATGCAAAAAATGAATTCCGCTCCATTAAGCCCCAGTACCTAGTGGTTGTCGGTATTTGTACGCATTTGGGTTGTTCACCACAATATCACCCTGAAGTGGGAAATTTGAGTTTTGATTCAGCTTGGTTAGGCGGTTTTTTCTGCCCATGCCACGGTTCAAAATTTGATTTGGCGGGGCGTGTCTATAAGGGTGTTCCCGCACCGACTAATTTGGTAATACCACCTTATATGTATACAAGTAACGATAAGGTGATCGTGATTGGCGAAGATGGAGGAGTTGCATAATGACAACAAAAGCTCAGGCCTTGATGAATTGGGTAGACGCACGTTTTCCCATGACAAAAATGTGGGAAGACCACATGGCAAAATACTATGCGCCAAAGAATTTTAACTTTTGGTATTTCTTTGGTTCATTAGCCTTACTGGTACTCGTTATGCAAATTGTAACGGGTATTTTCTTAACAATGAACTATAAACCCGATGCAACCCTAGCATTCGCTTCGGTTGAATACATTATGCGGGACGTCAATTATGGTTGGCTTATCCGTTATATGCATTCAACGGGGGCATCAGCCTTTTTTGTGATTGTTTATTTACATATGTACCGAGGCTTAATGTACGGTTCATTTAAACAGCCACGTGAATTAATCTGGTTGTTTGGTATGCTTATTTACCTTGCGCTGATGGCAGAAGCTTTTATGGGGTATTTATTACCTTGGGGGCAAATGTCTTATTGGGGGGCGCAGGTTATTGTTAACTTGTTCTCAGCCGTACCTTGGGTGGGTAACGAATTATCTGTTTGGATCCGTGGTGATTATGTCGTATCGGATGCAACATTAAATCGTTTCTTCGCTTTCCATGTTATTGCGGTACCCTTTATTTTAGCCGGTCTTGTTGTTGCACATATTCTTGCGTTACATGAAGTGGGTTCAAATAACCCCGATGGTGTAGAAATTAAGAAAACCAAAGGTGACGATGGTATTCCATTAGACGGCATTCCTTTCCACCCCTATTATTCAGTTAAAGATATTGTGGGTGTGGTTGTCTTTTTAATGTTCTTCTCAGCCGTGCTATTCTTTGCGCCTGAGCTAGGTGGCTGGTTCCTTGAAAAAGATAACTTTATTCCAGCTAATTCGCTTAAAACACCGGAACATATTGTACCTTTATGGTATTTCACACCGTTCTATGCAATTCTTCGTGCGATTCCACCTATTTGGGAATCACAATTCCCAGGTGTTATTGCTATGGGCATGGCGATTGTGTTCTTGTTTTTCTTACCGTGGTTAGACCGGCATCCGGTTAAATCCATGCGTTATCGTGAACCTATCTTTAAAGTGAACATGTTTATCTTTATTGTGAGCTTTATTGTATTAGGTTATCTGGGTACGCAGCCTTCTACGGGGTTGTTATCGGAACTTGCATTCCGTTTTACTGAACTCTATTTTGGATTCTTTATCTTCTTATGGATATTCAGTGCCGAACGTTCAACTAAATATTACATAACGAGTCTGGTTGTTATGTTAGCGACCATCATCATACTTGACTTGTTACGTGGCGGTGATGCAGAGAAGATATCCCTGATGATGAAAACTATCTTTATTCCAGGTATTTGTTTTTCAATTTTACTGGTTATTCCTGCCAAGTTTAAATCGTGGACACAGGCTAAACCAGTTCCAGAGAGGGTTACATCATAATGAAAAAATTAATCGCAACACTCTTGATTTCGCTTAGCTCTACGCTTTTATTCTCGACATTGGCATTGGCAAGTAGTGAGTCACATTTACAAAAAGTCGAAATTAACCTCGACAACAAAGCATCGTTACAACGTGGTGCAAAAATATTTGTAAATTACTGCTTAACTTGTCATTCAGCTAGCTATATGCGTTATAATCGGATGGGTAAAGACATTGGCATCAGTGAAGATCAACTTGAGAAAGATATGATTTTCCCGGCTGATTTTTCGAAAGAAAAAAATGGCAAGCCTAAAAATCCAGGTTCATTAATGACGGTAGCAATGTCTCCGGCAGATGGTAAGGCGTTTTTTGGTACGCCCGTTCCGGATTTATCTGTGATTGCGCGTGCTCGTGGAGCAGATTGGATTTATACATATTTAAAATCCTTCTATCTTGATGACTCGCGTCCATTTGGTGTGAATAACACCGTTTTCCCAAGTGTGGGTATGCCTCATGTGTTATGGGAGTTGCAAGGTTTTAAGAAAGCCATTATTAAGGAACATGAGGATGATTCTGGCCGCAAAACGGAAACCATTACTTTGGAAACGGCTGTTCCAGGCACTCGAAGTGAAGCGGAGTATGACCGTGATGTAACTGATTTAGTGAATTACCTTGTTTACATGGGTGAGCCGGCTAAATTAGTACGTTACACTATCGGTATTTATGTGCTTGGTTTCTTATTTTTGTTGTTTATTGTTTCTTATGCAATGAAGAAAGAATTCTGGAAGGATGTTCATTAACAATAATGTGTAATGTATACGCATCTAGTTTTTGAATATTATTAAGAAATAGGCATAAAACAGGAAAAGGGGGGTAACCCTCTTTTCTTGTTTGTCGTTTCAGTTTATTTTATTTATATTAAGTTTACAGGTATTAAAAATGGCGCAAGTAGCAAATAAACGTTTAGCAATGATGCTTTTCAGCAGTGATGATAACCTCTATTGTCATATGGTTCGAATTGTACTTGCCGAAAAAGGGATCAGTTATGATTCTACTTTTGTTGATTTAGACAACACTCCCGAAGATTTACAGGAATTGAACCCTTACAACGAAGTGCCTACTCTGGTTGATCGTGAACTTGCGCTGTATGACCAACGCGTTATTGTTGAGTATCTGGATGAACGCTTCCCACATCCTCCATTAATGCCAGTTGACCCTGTGTCTCGTTCGCGTATTCGCTTATTATTGCAACGGATAGAAAGAGATTGGATGACCTTGTCGAATAAAATTAACAAGGGTGAAGATGTTGAAAATGCACGCAAAGCATTACAAGATAGCTTAGTGGGTGCGTCACCTATATTTGAACAAAAACCTTTTTTTATGAGTGATGAATACACTTTAATTGATTGTGCCTTGGCTGCCTTGTTGTGGCGCCTACCGTCTTATGGGATTACTTTACCTGTGCAGGCAAAAGCACTTATTAATTATGCTGATTCGTTATTTGAAAGAGAAGCTTTTAAAGAAAGCCTGACTGAAGCCGAAAAAGAATTACGCGACTAGTTGTTTGACGATGGTTTCAAGTCGCCCTTACCTTATTCGTGCCATGCATGAATGGATCATTGATAGTGACTTAACACCTTATGTTCTGGTGGACGCTAATTACCAGGACGTTGTTATTCCACTCGAGTATGTCGAAGATGGTAAAATTTTATTAAACATCAGTCCGGGTGCAACTCAACACCTTAATTTAGGAAATGAATTCGTTATTTTTAGCGCACGATTTAGTGGTAAGGCAATGGAAGTTTCTTTTCCTGTTGGTGCCGCCTTAGCGGTGTACGCAAAAGAAAATGGACGCGGAATGATGTTTAATACTGATGGTAGCGATGATAGCCCCCCTCCATCGGGTCCCGGTTCTGACGATTCAACTCCGACACGTTCAGCAACACCCAGAACCACACCCGCACTCGCTTCTGCAAAAAAGCCCAGTTTAAAAATTGTAAAATAACTATAATTATATTTTTAAATTTATTCCTTTTTCTAAAACAAGAGACTACATAATCTGTTAAACTATGAAATAGGAACTACAGTTATCTAGGATACAATAATGAGAATTATTTCATTTGAAGTATACGGCATGATTTACCCCCATCATGCAGAAAAGCTGGAAGCAGATTTAAATGAAATAAAAGGAATTAGTGTAAGGGTATCATCCAGAAGTCATTTAGTGATGATTACATCACATCAACTATTTGATTTACAGGACGTTATTGATGTTATTGAAAGCCACGGTTTTGAAACAGAAACATTGGATGTGGACTTTATCAACGGTAATGAACTTGCCCTAAGCGGTTCATCCGCCTGAGGAATAACGAGAAGCCCTGAATATATAATGGCTAACAGGCGTTAAAAGCTGGCTTCTAAAATGCTCACTTACTGATGTAAGCTCCGCTTTTTTAGTGCCAGTTTTTTCACTATACTGGCACTTATGATTTTTTCGCTTTACCTTTTTGCCTTGGTCTTTAACTTCTCGTTATCCCTCAGGTTTTCGTGCAAATAACAGTACATTCCTCTTGTTGTATGAACAGATCACTCCGTAAGTGGAAACATCTTGTCTGGATTAAGAATATTATTGGGATCAAACTGGGTTTTTATTTGGCGCATCAATGTCAGCGCGTTATTATCAATTTCTTTGCCAACATAATTGCGTTTCTCAATACCAACACCGTGTTCACCGGATAGCGTTCCGTTTAGTTCTAAAACCAGTTCAAACACATCAGTTAAACAGGTTTGGGCGTTATTGGCTTGGGTAGGATTATTTTCATCGAGTAGTAAGTTGGTATGGATATTACCATTGCCGGCATGACCAAAATTAACAATGGGTATGCCGTGTTTGTCTGAAATAATTTGCAGTCGCGTAATTAACTCTGGAATTTTTGATACTGGTACCACCACGTCTTCATTGATTTTTTTAGGGGCAATGGTACGTAATGCCGGGGAAAGGAGTTTACGGGTTTTCCATATTTTTTCTATATCGGCTTTTGATTCGGCAATATTTAATTGAATCAGCCCTTTGTTTTTTACACTGGATGAAATCCCGTTAATGGCTGCTTTAATGGTTTCATTATTACCATCAACGTCAATCATCAATAATGCTTTTGCATTATCGGGTAAAGGTGCATCGGCATGTTGTCGAATAATATCCAAACAAGCTGAATCAATAAATTCTAATGCGCAAGGGCTAATGGGTTGTGCCATTACTTTTGTGATAGCTTCGGTTGCCGATTCAATATCTTTGTAAAATAATTGTAAAGTTGCTTTGGTTTCAGGTAAGGGCAATAATTTTAAATGTGCCTGAGTGATAATGGCGAGCGTGCCTTCTGAACCCACAATTAGTCGGGTTAAATCGTAACCCACAACACCTTTGGTGGTGCGCACACCCGTTTTAATACGCTTGCCATCGCCGGTAATGGCATGAAGTCCTAAAACATTATCCCGAGTGGTGCCGTATTTTACTGCGCGTGGTCCGGCAGAATTAATGGCAAGGTTTCCCCCAATGCTACAAAATGCTGCACTGGTAGGATCGGGTGCCCAGAATAATTTATAGTTGGCAAGTGCATCTTGTAAGGTCTGGTTTAGTACACCCGGTTGTACGGTTGCAACCCGGTTGTCAGGATCAATATTAATAATTTTAGATAAGTTCTCAGTTGATAAAACAACCCCTTGTTGTAAAGGTACACTGCCTCCTGCTGTGCCGGTGCCGCGTCCTCGTGCGGTTAAGGCAACGCGGTATTTATTACAGAGGCTTACAATTTTTTGTATTTGTTCTTCATCGTTGGGTAGAACAACAGCATTTGGCAATTGATGATTACGGCTATTGTCATAGCCATAGGCATAACAATCTGAAGGATCGGTAAAATAAGCGTTAGCGGGAACACAGTTTTGGAGTTGTAGTAAAAATTCCGGTGCTAATGTTTTGTTAGGCATGGTTTAAATTAACCAAATAATTGCACGTCTATTTGGTCGCATAAACAATGCAATGTAAGAATATGTACTTCCTGAGTACGTGCAGTGGAGTCAGTGGGAACACGAATTTCAATATCATTATTATTGAGCTGATCTGCAATGTTGCCACCATCGCGGCCAGTAAGCGCTATAACGGATATTTGTTTCTGGTGTGCAACGTCTATTGCTCGGATAACATTTTCAGAATTACCACTAGTCGAAATAGCAATTAGTGCATCACCTTGTTGGCCTAAACCAGAAATCTGTCGGGCAAAAATTTCTTTAAATGAATAATCGTTGGCTATTGCCGTTAATAATGAACTATCGGTTGTTAAAGCGATGGAGGGTAATGAGCTACGTTCGCGTTCGAATCGGCAAACCAGTTCAGCCGCAAAATGTTGTGCATCGGCGGCAGAACCTCCATTGCCACAAACTAAAATTTTTTTATTATCTTTAAGCGTATGGGCAAGTAAGTTAACGGCCTTTGCAATGGGTTCAATTAAACAATCTTTTGAGGCTTGTTTAGTTGCAATACTTTGCTCAAACATTTTCTCAATATTGGATGCCGTTTGCGTGTCACTCATATTTTCCTCTTCAAATCTAAAATTATTGGTCTAAGTGAGATTTTACGCTTGAAAAGCATCTTTTATCCAGTCTATTTTACTGTTCTGGCTGTTAGTATCGGCCGACATGGATACAACATCAAAACGAGCCGCAAATTGACTGCTACCCGGTGTTTGTTGTAAGTAGTAGCTTGCTGTTTTGATCAGCTTACGTTGTTTGCTAATGGTAATACTTTCTGCACCACTACCAAACTGGTTGTGTTTACGATAACGGACTTCTACAAAAACCAGTGATTGTTCATCCTGCATAATTAAATCTATTTCACCAAAACAACAATGGTAATTTTTACAGATAAGTTTTAATTTCTGTTCAATAAGAAATTGACAAGCATCCTGTTCAGCTAGTTCGCCGGTTAATAAGTGTTGTGCTTTTTCGAATAACTTCATTAATTATTATTAATTAAACTTGGGCGACCGCTGCGGAACTTGACCCAAGTGAGTTGGCGCTTAACCCGGCGGTATTCGTCCAAACTTAAGCTACCTGTTTCACCATCGAAACGTTCGTATGAATAATTACTTAAGGTGTTGATTGCGGGAATAATGTTAAAGGCATCAATACCCAGAGCGTATAGACGTTGTAGTCGATTACCCGCATCTGAAATAAGGGGTTCAATATCTGCACGTAAACCATGATGTGCGGTACTTTCGGTGAGTACCCAAGGCATATCACCAAAGATTATTCCATCCATATCACGGTCTCTTTCCTGATTCAGGTTGCCAGTAAATATATGAGAGGTTGAATATATCGGGATACTAGCTGCATGATAAAATTTTATTTGTGGTCGAATTTGTCGAGCTTGCCTTGGATAGGCCGCAAGAAAAATAAAGTCAATGTCCTGACGTCGGCGTGGAGTAAATTTCATTTTACGATGTAAAACGGTTGTCAGTTTGCGAAAGCGATGTCGGCTAGCATTAATTTCTAACAGACTACGGATAGGATGTGAAAAATCACGTTTAGCCGGATTATAGGTTTGCTGCCCTACAACCAGCCCACCAATGGCTTCCCATTGCGTTTTGAAAGCATTAAAAACACGCTCACCCCATGGGCCGGATGGATAAAAAGCGGCTGCACGAATATAGCCATCTAACCAAGTGCGTTGTGCAACCTGACGCGCTTCTTCCTCGGGCGAAAGACCAAACATATATAGGTTGCTAGGTGGTGGCGCTTCAAGACCAATATAATTTAATGCCATAGTGGGAACGGGCAAAATGTCATATTCGAGTAATTGTTGTATCGACTGTTTACGTAATGGCCCAATAATAAATTGCGCTCCATCGTTAACCGCTTGTTGGTAAATATGGGAAAAACTTTTTGTGGGATCAGATGTATCGTAAATTTTAATACTTTGCTTACGTTCAGTCGATTGAGAATAATAAGCGGCGATAAAACCATCACGAATGGCATCCGATGCTTTTGAAAAATTACCAGACAAGGGCAGCAGCAATGCAATATGGTCGGGTACAGCAACGTCTTCCTGTTTGCGATGCATTAAATTTTCTAACATAGCCTGTTGTATAGGGTGATCGGGGTATTTTTGCTGCCATTTACTTATTTGAATTTTCAAGCTAACCGGGTTGAGTTGGTATGCTTTTGCAATTTTAACCAATTCCATCCAGCCACTTAAGATGTCGGGTGGTGGTGCGGTTATTAATTGTTGTAGTGAACGAATTGATAAATTTGCAAGCAGCCCCCAAATCTTTTTCTGGTTATCATGGATTAAGGCTTTGTCCTGAATGTAATTTTCAAAGTAAACTCGTTCTTGAGCTGCATCTAAGGAGTTCCCCTGCATTGAAAACGCAAGAGCTCGGAGCAAATGGAATTCTGCAAGCAAACTTGCATCGGTGTTGACTACAAAATTTGTTTTTAATAATTGTAGTACTTCGTCTGCTTTTCTTTCAGCAATGGCAATATTGGCTTTGGCTAAAATAAGTAACTGTTGTTGTATAGGTGTTAATAATGAGACATCAATATGAGATAAAATTTGTCGTGATTGGTGTATTTGATCGATGTGTGCGAAACTTGCAGCGAGTCGTAATTGAATAAATAATGTTTGTGCATCAGATGTGGATTGGGCTAATGCTTGCTTATAAAAATCGACAGCAGTCGGGTATTGTTGCTTTATAAGTAAGTTATTACTTTGAATGGAAGCCGCATTTATTTCGGGTGCAGATTCGGTGAGAGCTGGATTATCGGGGTATTCCTGAGTGGTGGTGCTACAGGCCGCGACTACGATAAAAGATAATAAAAGTAAAATGTTCTTAAAAGTAATACGGTTTAATATTTGAGTCATTACAATATCTTTGTTTATTTAAATGAATAGTATGGATTATAGCGTGAACCAGTCAGACAACATGTTATCGGGTACTTTATATATTGTCGCAACACCGATTGGCAATCTGGGTGATATGTCACAACGTGCCATTGATACTTTAAAAAATGTTGACTTAATCGCCGCAGAGGACACCCGCCATAGTCGGCCTTTATTACAACAATTTGCCATTCGTGCTAGTTTAACAGCTCTTCACGAACATAACGAACGCGGTGTTAGTGAAAATTTAATTGCAAAATTACAAGCTGGTCAATCAATCGCGGTTATTTCAGATGCCGGTACGCCTCTTATTAGTGACCCAGGTTACTATTTAGTTCAGCAAGCGCATCAAGCTGGTATTCGGGTTGTTCCGGTTCCCGGAGCCAGTACTTTAACCTCGGCATTGTGTGCCGCCGGGTTGCCAACCAATCGAGTTCATTTTGAGGGCTTTTTAGCAGCAAAAAGTACCCAACGTGTTGCTCGCATCAAAGAACTGGTTGAATTTAGCGATACACTGGTTTTTTTTGAAGCACCGCATCGAATTATTGACACCTTATCCGATCTTTGTGACTATTTTGGTGCCACTCGACAAGCCGTTTTTATGCGCGAGTTGACCAAAATGTATGAAACGATTCGCGCCGATACGCTAGAAGTTTTGCATGAATGGGTGAGTGCCGATACGAATCAGCGTAAAGGTGAAATTGTACTGGTGGTGCAGGGGCAAACGGCTAAACCAGCTAGTGACGAAGTGAATGCAGAAGCCGAGCGGATCCTTAAACTGTTGTTGAACGAGGTTTCCACCAAAAAAGCGGCGGCATTAACCGCCAAAATTACCGGATTACGTAAAAATAAACTTTATCAGCATGCGCTGAGCTTAGATTCTAAAGACTAAGTATTCAGGTTCTCACATTTAACCATTTAATTCATAAATGATGACTTATTAACCCCTAGCTTTGTTTCCACGATTCAGCGATACTATATATGGAGTTAGCCAAGTAATCGCGGGTATTTAGTTTACTGAATACTGGAGGAAAGTCCGGGCTCCATAGGGCAAGGTGCCAGATAACGTCTGGGCGGCGTGAGCCGACGGAAAGTGCCACAGAAAATATACCGCCTTTTTCAGCAATGAGAAGGTAAGGGTGAAATGGTGCGGTAAGAGCGCACCGCGCTTATGGCAACATAAGTGGCAGGGAAAACCCCACCTGGAGCAAGACCAAATAGAGAAACATGCGCCTGATTGGAAACATGATGGGGCAACATGCGGCCCGTATGGTTTCTGGGTAGGTTGCTTGAGTTGCACGGCAACGTGACAACCAGATGAATGATTGCTCACGACAGAACCCGGCTTATCGGCTAACTCCCTTCTTTTTTCCCCCTTGTTAGGGTTATTCTCTTAAAATTTCACTTTAACTGACGTTTTTAACCTATTGATTTTAAATGGTATCTGTTTTTATAAAACTGTGCATTTATTAACCAGTGATACTCATAAGTAACGCTAAGTCATTGTCATAAAAGAAACTTTTACCTAAAATGTGTACTACATCACTTGATTTGTAGTGATTTGCTCTCTATAGTGTATAAAAGTGGATCCAAGTGGGGAATTCTGGATCACTTTAGCACGAATAGTCACTTTAGGAGCTACAAATTGTTTAGAGGTGTCAACACACTTAACCTGGATGCGAAAGGGCGTATGGCCATGCCTAGCAAATACCGGGAAAAATTGACTGCGCAATGCAGTGGTCAGTTAGTGGTTACTCTTGATTTAAATGATCCTTGCTTACTACTTTATCCACTCCCCGCATGGGAAGAAATTGAACGTCAACTGGTGCGTTTGCCAAATATCAATCCCCAAACCCGTAAATTACAACGCCTGTTAATTGGACATGCTTCGGAGTGCGAATTTGATAATAGTGGGCGGATTTTATTACCGCCGTTATTGCGCGAACGGGTCAATCTGGAAAAGCGAGTGACCTTGATTGGTCAAGGTAAAAAGTTCGAAATATGGGATGAACAAGTTTGGAACGAGCAACGTGATAGTTGGCTAGCCGAAACCGGCAGCGAAATCCTATCGGCCGATCTTGAGAATATTTCATTATGACCGATGCACTGACCCACCAAACTGTTTTGTTGAATGAAGCCGTGCAAGGCTTAAATATTCAAGCGTCTGGGCGTTATGTGGATGGTACGTTTGGTCGAGGTGGGCACAGTCGTTTGATTTTAGAACAGCTCGATTCAGGCGGGTATTTACTTGCTTTTGATAAAGATCCGCAAGCGCTAGCAACCGCAGAAAAAGAATTTAGTCAGGATAGCCGTTTTTCAATCTCACAAACATCCTTTGCCGAGCTAGAAGCGGTTGTCACCCAGTATGGTTGGGCAGGCGATGTGGATGGTGTGTTACTGGATTTAGGCGTGTCATCACCACAGATAGATGACGCGACACGCGGTTTTAGTTTTCAACACGATGGCCCACTTGATATGCGCATGGATCCAGAGCAGGGATTGAGTGCTGCACAATGGTTAGCCGATGCAGACGAGAAAGATATCGCTAAAGTATTAAAAGAATACGGGGAAGAACGTTTTGCAAAACGTATTGCTCGTGCCATTATTAATGCCCGCGAACAAACACCGATTGAAACAACTAAACAACTTGCATCCATTGTGGCGGCAGCAAATCCTAAATGGGAAAAAGGAAAAGACCCTTCTACGCGCAGTTTTCAAGCAATAAGAATTTTTATTAACAGTGAACTGGACGATTTAGAGCAGTGCTTGCAACAGGCGGTTAATATATTAAAACCGGGTGGACGTTTAGTGGTTATCAGCTTTCATTCATTAGAAGACAGAATTGTTAAACGTTTTATCCGCGACATGGAAAAAGGTGAACAGTTACCCATTGATTTACCGGTAATGCATGTACAGGTAAATTCAAAATTACGCCGAATGGGTAAGGCCGTTAAGGCATCACCACAGGAAATAAAATTAAACACACGTTCGCGTAGTGCCATTATGCGTATTGCTGAAAGAGTGTAGTTGATGACAACTATTTTAACTCAATTGCTGGATGATAAATTAAAAGTGCTTAGCGTAATCCTTGTTATTGTCGCACTTACTTCTGCTATGTTGGTCGTGAATAGCAAAAATCAGAATCGATTGTTATTTGCTGAGCTTGGGAATTTAAATAAAGAACGTGACCAAATGAATATTGAATGGGGTCAGTTGCAATTAGAACAAAGCACTTGGGCAACCGACAGCCGTATAGAAAAAATCGCAACCGAAAAATTACATATGCGTAATGTAACGTATGATAATACGGTAATAATAAAATTATGAGTGTAACTGTACACACACCTGTTAAATTTTATCGCATGTTTGTGGTTGTTGCACTTATTGCTTTAAGTGTAACGGCGTTAATCTGGCGAGCGTTTGATTTACATATATTGGACCATGCCTTTTTGCAAGGTCAGGGTGATGCACGTTATTTACGTGTGGTACCTATTGCAACGCATCGGGGTATGATTACTGACCGCAATGGTGAACCGCTAGCATTAAGTACTCCGGTTAATTCAGTCTGGATTAATCCAAAAGAATTTTTAACAGAACAGGCGCAATGGCCAAAATTAGCTAAAGTACTTAAAGTAAAAGTATCCAGATTAACAAAAACTGTGATGCAGCGAAAAACGCGTGACTTTGTTTATTTGAAACGACACGTTACCCCAGAAACTTCACAACAGGTTTTAGCTCTAGGACTTGCCGGTGTTTCTTTGCAACAAGAATACAGACGTTATTATCCTGCTGGTGAAGTGGCATCACATGTTATTGGTTTTACAAATATAGATGATGCCGGTCAGGAAGGTATTGAACTTGCATATGATGACTGGTTAAAAGGAACCTCAGGTTCAAAACGGGTATTAAAAGACCGATTAGGACGAGTTATAAAAGATGTTGAGTTAATCGAACAGGCTAAGCCCGGCAAAGATCTTGTTTTAAGTATTGATCGTCGTTTGCAATATTTAACCTATCGGGAATTAAAAAAAGCGGTACGCAAACATAAAGCTAAGTCAGGTTCGGCTATTATACTGGATATTAAAACTGGTGAAGTTTTGGCGATGGTAAACCAACCATCGTATAACCCAAATAACCGAAGAAATCTAAAAAGTAAAAATTTTCGTAATCGTGCAGTAACTGATATTTTTGAACCCGGTTCCACGATTAAGCCTTTTACGATTGCGGCTGCTCTTGAGTCAGGAAAATATCGCACAACAACACGCGTTGATACAAACCCGGGGTTTTTCCGTGTTGGTAGCAGTATTATCCGTGACCATCGTAACTATGGTCTGATTGATTTAAAAAGAATTATTCAAAAATCGAGTAATGTAGGGGCAAGTAAAATTGCTTTGTCTATTCCGGCGGCTCAGCTTACCGGTATGCATCACAAAGTTGGTTTTGGCACAAGAACTCAAAGTGGTTTTCCTGGTGAGGTTGCAGGGTTAGTCAACAATATTTCTGATAAGCAGATGATAGAACGTGCAACACTCTCCTATGGCTATGGAATATCGGTTACATCATTACAGTTAGCGCGTGCTTATGCGGTTATTGCGAATAAGGGCAAAATAGTACCGGTTACCTTTCTACGAGTTGATAATGATGTAATGGGTAAGGCAGTTATGGCAGAAAGCACGTCTCGACATATTATTTCAATGATGGAAGCCGTTGTAACTGAAGAAGGAACTGGAAAATTAGCTCGTATCCCTGGCTATCGTGTTGCTGGCAAAACGGGCACGGTAAGAAAAATTACTCTTGGTGGTTATAGTGATAAAAAATATCTTTCAATTTTTGCAGGTCTAGTGCCTGCGAGTAATCCGAGAATGGTGATGGTTGTTATCGTTGACGAACCTTCGGATGGCGTTTATTACGGTGGCAAAGTTGCTGCGCCTGTTTTTTCTAAGGTAATGGCCGGCGCGTTAAGAATACTGGACATTGCTCCTGATGCGATTAACGCCAATGTACAGTATGCCGAAGCACCATCGAGTATTATAAAGACAACAATGGTTGGACGACAATGATGACCGTTAAACAACAATCATTGTCTAAAACACTCAGTGTATTGCTTGCCAATATTATTTCTATTCCAATGGAATACGATGTTGAAATTAATCATCTGCAAGTTGATAGTCGGCAGGTGGAGCAGGGTGATTTGTTTATTGCTATTCATGGTGAAGCGGCTAATGGTTTGGATTATATTGATACAGCAATAGAAGCTGGAGCTGCGGCTGTTTTATGGGAAGCAAAAACAAATGCCATTCCTTGTGCATGGTCAAAAAATAATAAACAATCCAGACGAATCCCTTTAATCGCAATAAGCGACTTAAAGCCAAAGTTAGGTGAACTTGCCAGTTTGTTTTATGGTTATCCATCGAAGGTACTTAATCTTGTGGCAGTAACGGGTACAAACGGAAAAACATCCTGTATAAATTTTATAGCTCAGGCCTTAGCTAAAGAAAAAAGCTGTGGTTTGATAGGAACATTAGGTGTCGGTGTTTATCCTGATATTATTAGCGGCATAAATACAACACCTGATGTGGTTACGTTACATAAAACACTGGCTGATTTTGTTGAACAGTCGGTAAACTGTGGAGCCGTTGAAGTATCATCACATGCCTTAGCTCAAGGTCGGGTTGATCAGGTTTTATTTAATGTAGCTATATTTACTAACCTGACTCAAGATCATCTTGATTATCATGGAACAATGGAAAATTATTTAAAAGAGAAGATAAAGCTCTTTCAATTACCTTATTTAAAAACCGCTATTGTCAATGTGAATGATCACTATGGCCAGGAAATTGTGAAGTCGACTGTTGTAGAAAATATCATTACCTATGGTATTGATAGAACAATCAATGCTCCCGACATTTATGCAACTGATATTCAGTATTCTGAAAATAAAACTAAATTCAACTTGAATACTCCGCAAGGTGTCGTTGCTGTGATTTCGTCACTGCTTGGAGATTTTAATATTAGTAATGTATTAGCAGTGAGTGCTTATTTGCAACTACAAGGGTATTCTTTGCAAAAAATTTCAGAAAAAATATCAAAGCTCAAGCCCGTTGCAGGTCGGATGCAAAAAATAAATAAGGCGGATTCCCCTCTGGTTATTGTTGACTATGCGCATACCCCCGATGCGTTGAAGCAGGTATTACAAACTTTATCCATACAATTTAAAGGCAACTTAACCTGTGTGTTTGGTTGTGGTGGAGAAAGGGATAAAGATAAGCGATTTCAAATGGGCAAGATTGCGGATATGTATGCGGACACTATTGTGCTAACTAATGACAACCCCAGAAGTGAGTCAGCAGAACAAATTATTCAGCAGATTCATCAGGGTGTGAATGACAACGAAAAAGTTATCATTGAGTTTGATAGAAAAAAAGCAATTAAACTTGCTATTAAAAACACAGACGTAACCGGTTGTGTCCTTGTTGCAGGTAAAGGCCATGAAAATTATCAAATGATAGCCGATCAGAAATTTGAATTTAATGATATGAATGTAGTTGAAGAAATATTAAGTGAGAACCAATGAGTTTAGCGGCAGTTAAATTAGAGTATCCAATAACAATGTTTACGATGACACTAAAAGAAATTCAGGAAATAACCGGAGCTATATGGAATGGTACGGATTCTGATCTTGCTTGTAACGTATGCGGTGTCAATACAGATAGTCGAACCATTAAGCGTGGTGAATTATTTATTGCCCTAAAAGGTGATAATTATGATGCGCATGACTTTATTTTATCTGCACATGACCGTGGTGCTGTTGCGTATTTACTCGATCATAAAATTGAACAGGTAAAACCATCACTGATTGTTAAAGATACTAAAGTTGCATTTGGACAGATAGCCAGTGCCTGGCGTCATAAATTTAACTATCCGGTAGTTGCTGTTACCGGAAGTAATGGTAAAACAACTGTAAAAGAGATGTTATTTAGTATTCTATCTAAACAATCTGAAAGTTTAGGTGTAAAAAAGGTGTTGGCAACTAAAGGTAATTTTAATAATGAAATAGGTGTACCTATTACTCTGAATAGAATGAAGTCTTGTCACGATAGTGCCGTTATTGAAATGGGTGCGAATCATTCGGGTGAAATTTCATATTTAACACGATTAGTGAATCCGGATGTTGCCATTATTACTAATGCAGCCGCCGCTCACTTAGAAGGCTTTGGCAGCCTTGAAGGTGTAGCGAAAGCAAAAGGTGAAATTTTTGAAGGTCTTAATAAGCAAGGTACAGCGATTATTAATTATGATGATGTGAATTATTCATACTGGAAAGAGCGTGCAGGTGATCATTCTATTATTAGTTTTGGTGAAAATACCAATGCCGATGTCTCATATATTTTGTCGACTGAGAATAATAACATTATTGTGAAATTAAAAGGGGGGCAACAATTTGATCTTCAATTACCATTATTGGGTAAACACAATATTATAAATGCACTGGCAGCGATTGCTGCTGCGGTTGCACTGAACGTTGATATTCATTTAATAAAAAAAGGATTGGAATCGATGCAACCGGTTCCCGGTCGTCTGGTAAGTAAAATCGGTGTGCGTAACAGTATTGTCATTGACGACACTTATAATGCTAACCCGGCTTCTTTAGCCGCGGCGATCGAGGTAATGTCTTCATTTAAAGGTTCGCATCATGTTGTGTTAGGCGATATGGGTGAGTTAGGTGATGATGCCATTGCACTGCATCAATCAGCTGCACAAGCAATAAAGCAAGGAAAGACTAAATATTTATATACCATCGGAAAGGTAAGTCAGGCAGCCAGTGATAAATTTGGTTCAGGAGCGCAACATTTCTCATCGCAACAAGCATTAATTAATCAATTAATTAAAAATATTCAGCCACAAGATTGCATCCTTGTAAAAGGTTCTCGTGCAATGAAAATGGAAAATATTGTGAATGCTATTTGTAATGCAACGCCAGAATCAGAGGAACAGTAAATGTTATATGCTTTGGCTCAATATCTGGAAGAATTTTATAGAGGCTTTAATGTTTTTAGTTACTTAACGGTACGTGGTATTTTAGGGGTTATTACTGCATTAAGTATTTCATTACTGATTGGCCCCACCATGATTAAACGCTTAAGTCGTTATAATATTGGTCAACCGATTAGAGATGATGGCCCAGAAACACATTTAATTAAAGCTGGCACCCCAACCATGGGCGGTGCGTTAATACTGGTTGCAATTGGTATTAGTACATTACTCTGGTCTGATCTGAGTAATCGGTATGTGTGGATCGTATTAATTGTAACTTTTGCATATGGTATTATAGGTTGGGTTGATGATTATAAAAAATTAGTAAAACGCGATCCTAAAGGTTTAGCTTCACGCTATAAATATTTCTGGCAATCGGTGATCGCTTTGGTGGTAGCTGTATATTTATACAAAACAGCCAGTCCGGTTGAACTGGAATTTATTTTTCCGGTATTTAAAGACTTAACATTTCAACTTGGTTTTACTTCCTTCGTCCTTATCACTTATTTTGTCATTGTGGGTTCAAGTAATGCTGTTAATTTAACAGATGGTTTAGATGGTTTAGCAATATTACCGACCGTGATGGTGGGTGGGGCCTTAGGTTTAATTGCTTATTTGACGGGGCATATAACTTTCGCGAATTATTTATCCATTCCATATATTCATGGAGTTGGCGAGCTTGTTATTTTTTGTGGTTCAATTGTTGGTGCAGGCTTAGGTTTTCTCTGGTTCAATACTTATCCAGCGCAGGTTTTTATGGGCGATGTGGGTGCCTTGGCACTGGGAGCTGCCTTGGGGATTATTGCCGTCTTAGTTAGGCAGGAACTTATACTGTTTGTAATGGGCGGTGTGTTTGTTGTTGAAACGGTATCGGTTGTTATCCAAGTTGCTTATTACAAATTAACAGGTGAAAGAATTTTTCTTATGGCTCCGTTACATCATCATTTTGAATTAAAGGGCTGGCCAGAACCTCGCGTTATTGTTCGGTTCTGGATAATTACCGTTATTCTTGTATTGGTTGGTTTAGTGATGTTGAAAGTACGATAATGATGTTGGTAAATAGAAATTTAGATTTAGGTGAAGATAAAATTGAAATGAGAATTTCAGAATTAAAGTCACAATGGAAAGATAAAGCTGTCCTGATAGTAGGTGCTGGGGCAACTGGGTTGTCGTGCGCTAATTTTTTATATAAACAGAATATTAATTTTACCATTATTGACAGTCGTCGCAGTGTTGCCAATGTAACAGACATACAAAATAAATTTGAAATTATTTACGGTGACTTTCAAGAAGACTATTTTGATGCAGCCGATATCCTTATTGTTAGCCCGGGGGTGCCTGTTCAACACCCTTATATTCAGCGAGCCTTGCAACATGGGAAGCAGATAATAGGTGATGTTGCTTTATTCTGCATGTTAGCGAATGCCCCTGTTATTGGGATTACCGGTTCGAATGGGAAAAGTACAGTCACAACATTGGTGGGTGAAATTTTAAATAGCTTAAAACTTGATGCTCGAATAGGCGGGAATATTGGTGTGCCTTGTTTAGAGCTTTTAACAGATGTTGAGCCTGACTGTTATGTGTTGGAATTATCAAGTTTTCAACTTGAAACAACGGCTAATTTAACTGCAACTGCTAGCGTTATATTAAATTTAAGTGAAGATCATATGGATCGGTATGATTCCTTTACAGATTATTGTAGTGCCAAGCAGAAGATTTTTGAAAATTCAAAAAATATTATTGTAAATCTGGATGACGCACAAACAGTTGAGTTAACTAAAAAATTGAATATCAATAAGGTTACATTCAGTTTAAATAATAAGTTGAAAGCAAATTTCTATATTGATAATAATAATGGAAGTGAGTGGGTTTGGTTCAATAGGAAACCTCTAATTAATATTTCAAATATACAAATTGTAGGGCAACATAATAAATTAAATATTCTGGCTGCATTAAGTTTATGTTCGGTATTGGATATAGATTTGAGTAAAACTGAAAATGCCATCAATAAATTTTCAGGTTTAGAACATCGTAGTCAGGTTATTAGTACTCAAAAAGGTGTGCAGTGGATCAATGACTCAAAGGCAACCAATATTGGTGCGACTACAGCAGCTTTAAGAGGCTTTTTGAATAAGCCTATTATATTGATATTAGGTGGTCAGTCTAAAGGGCAAGATTTTTCTGATCTTATTCCAGTTTTAACTGAAAATATAAAACAAATTATTATTTATGGTGAAGATGCAGGTTTAATATTTAATGTAATAAAATCAGTCTCTGGCTTGTCGATTAAAAAAGTGGCAACGCTGGAGGAGTCAATTTGTTTTATCGAACCATTGGTTGTCGAAGGTGATGTTATTTTATTTTCACCTGCCTGTGCAAGTTTTGATCAGTTTGACAATTATATGCAGCGAGGTCGATGTTTTGTATCGGCCGTGCAAAATAAGGTGGGAGCGTAGTTAGCTAATGTCAACATTGCAAGCAGCCTATATATCAACATCTCCGGGTACATCTGCCAGTAAGCAGTTTGCCTTGTGTGATGCTCCATTACTATTAGCTGTTGTGTGTTTGTCGCTACTAGGCCTTGTTATGGTGGGTTCTTCCTCTGTTTCTATTGCCTATGAATTAACGGGCAACCCTTTTTATTATTTCTGGCGTCAGTTTGCTTACTTATTAGTTGCTTTCAGTGCTTTGTTTATTGTCTATAAAATTCCGCTTAAATTCTGGAGTCAGAGTGGTCTTATATTAATATTTTTGAGTTTATTGTTATTGTTATTTGTTTTTATTCCGGGTTTAGGTAAACAGGTTAATGGTAGTACACGCTGGATTAACTTAGGTGTGTTTAGTATTCAGGTATCAGAGTTTGTAAAATTATTTGCGATTATTTATGTAGCAAGTTATTTAGTCCGACATAATGATGTATTAAGAAAACATTCTTCAGGATTTTTGAAACCATTAGGTTTGCTGTCCATTATTGTTTTTTTATTATTACTCGAACCTGATTTTGGAGCAGCGGTTGTTTTATTAGCAACAACTATGGGTATGCTGTGGTTAGGTGGGGCAAAACCCGGACAGTTCTTGCTGCTAGTTTTAGCCTTAGTCGGTTTATTAGCTTTGTTGGCTGTTATTTCTCCCTATCGGATGCAACGATTAACAACGTTTCTGGATCCATGGGGCGATCCCTTTAATAGTGGTTTTCAATTAACCCAAGCTCTGATTGCTTTTGGTCGTGGAGAATGGTTGGGTGTGGGATTAGGCTCCAGCGTGCAGAAATTATTTTATCTACCCGAGGCACATACCGATTTTCTTTTTGCCGTTATGGCTGAAGAAATCGGTTTAATTGGTGGTATCGTCGTTATCTTATTATTTACTTTTATTGTTTTTCGTACTCTATATATAGGGTTGCAGGCTGAAAGACATGAACATCCTTTTGGTGGCTACCTTGCTTACGGTATTGGTTTGTGGATAGGATTGCAGGCATTCATCAATATTGGTGTGAATATGGGGGTTTTACCCACTAAAGGTTTGACGCTTCCTTTTATGAGTTACGGGGGCAGTAGTATTGTTGTTATGTGCCTAGCGGTTGGTTTGGTACTACGGGTTAATCTTGAAACTCGTCAGTATGATCGTTTTAACCCGCGTGCTCCTCGGGAGACTAAGACATGAAACATGTTTTAATTGCAACAGGTGGTACGGGTGGACATGTTTATCCTGCGCTTGCGGTTGCCGAGGAATTGATGAGTCGCGGTGTAAAAGTGTCATGGATGGGAACGCGTAAAGGCATGGAAGAAAAAATAGTCTCAGCTAAATCTATCCCACTTTATTTTATTTCTGTTAGTGGTTTACGCGGTAAAGGTATGTTGGGCTGGTTGTTAGCACCGTTTAAATTATCAATAGCGATTACACAGGCAGTGTATATCTTTATAAAACACAAGCCAAATGTGGTGTTAGGCATGGGCGGCTTTGTCTCTGGCCCCGGTGGTATTGCATCTTGGATATTGCGTAAGCCACTCGTGATTCATGAACAAAATACTATTGCAGGTATGACCAATAAAATATTGGCAAATTTTGCAACACACGTTGCACAGGCATTTCCAGATACGTTTAATGAACGTATTAAAGCCATTCATGTTGGTAACCCGGTACGTACAGATATTGAAACGATGTTGCCACCCGAACAACGTTTTACTGAACACAATGACAAAAATATACATGTGCTAGTGCTTGGTGGGAGTTTAGGTGCAATGGCACTTAATAAAAGTTTGCCAATTGTTTTTAATCAAGTTAGGCATACATGTCCTTTAAGTGTGGTACATCAAACTGGCTTACGACATTTGAAAGACACCAAAGAAATTTATGCACATATGTCTGTTGATGTCACTGTTGTTGATTATATCGAGAATATGAACGAACTTTATAATTGGGCTGATGTTGTGATTTGTCGTGCCGGTGCGTTAACAATTTCTGAATTATCAGCAGTTGGTTTAGGCGCATTACTAATTCCTTATCCTTTTGCGGTTGATGATCATCAATATTATAACGCGAAGTATTTAGTTGATGGTGATGCTGCTGTTGTTGTACGTGAGTCTGAAATCGGATCGAATGATTTTGTTACAACATTGGAAAACTTATTATGCAAGGGACGAAGCAAGCTACTTAAAATGGCCGAGAATGCACGTTTACTTGCAATGCCTGATGCTGCCAATAAGGTAGCCGATCTATGTTGTAACTTGATGGCAATAACAGAGAAGGGTGTGGCACATGGCTGAGCGTATGAATAATTTGGCTGAACGTGAAGGCCGACTGGGTATGGGACGTATTCGGCGGATCCATTTTGTTGGCATTGGTGGTATTGGTATGAGTGGTATTGCCGAAGTTTTACTGAATCTTGGATATGAAATATCCGGCTCTGATATACAACAAAATGCGGTGACTAAAAGATTACAGGATCAGGGTGCAAAGATTGTAGTTGGTCATGCTGCTGAAAATATAAAAGGCAGTGACGTTGTTGTGACTTCAAGCGCAGTCAATCAGACTAATCCTGAAGTAATTGCCGCAACGGAAAACCGTATTCCAGTTGTGCCGCGTGCAGAAATGTTAGCTGAGTTAATGCGTTTTCGATATGGTATTGCGGTTGCCGGAACGCATGGCAAAACAACAACAACAAGTTTGATTGCAACGGTCTTAGCTGAAGGTAGATTAGACCCCACTTTTGTTATTGGTGGCAAACTTAACAGTGCCGGTTCAAATGCGCGTTTAGGTGATAGTCATTACCTTGTGGCCGAGGCTGATGAAAGCGATGCTTCGTTTATGCATTTGCAACCGATGATGGCGATTGTTACCAATATTGATGCTGATCATATGGAAACTTATGATGGTGATTTTGAAGTCCTGCAACGAACATTTCTAGAATTTTTACACCATTTACCTTTTTATGGTTTGGCGATTGTTTGTTTAGATGATCCTGTCATTAAAAATTTACTCACAAAAATTACTCGCCCGGTTTTGACTTATGGTATCCACAGTGAGGCTGATATTCGCGCAGTCAATATCAAACAGGTTGAGAATCGAACTTCCTTTTCTGTGACATCAAAGCACAGTGATAAAACATTGGATATCACCTTAAATATGCCGGGTGAACATAATGTTTTGAATACGTTGGCTGCGATTGCTGTGGCTCGCGAACTAGATGTTGAAGATAAAGATATTAAAGTAGCCTTTGAAAAATTTGCAGGAATAGGTCGCCGATTCCAAATTAATGGAGAGATAAAAACAAGTAAGGGTGCAATTTTACATATTGATGATTATGGACATCACCCAAGCGAGGTGGCAGCAACACTAGATGCAATAAGGAAGGGCTGGCCGGATAACCGATTGGTTGTTGTTTTTCAGCCGCATCGGTATACACGTACTCGTGACTTGTTTGAAGATTTTTCAAAAGTTTTATCAAGTGCCGACGTTTTAATATTATTAGAAGTTTATGCGGCTGGTGAAGCACCGATTACTGGTGCAGATGGTCGTTCTCTTGCACGAGCAATTCGTTCGCGAGGGCAGGTTGATCCTGTCTTTGTCGAAGACATCAGTGAGTTAGCAGAAGCTGTTAATAATGTTGTGAATAAAGGTGATGTGCTGGTAACGCTCGGTGCGGGTAATATTGGTTTGGCGGCTGCAAAATTAGAAGCAGAATTACTAAGTTTATCAGCACTGATAAATATTTAAAATATTCGGAAGATCAAGATAACGATAAATGATGCAAGTGATGACTATCAATAAACAACAATTACGTGGTGAACTTTTACGTAATGAGCCCATGACGAAACATACGTCATGGCGAGCTGGCGGTGTTGCATCCATATTTTATAAACCGGCAGATATTGACGACCTGAGTGTGTTTTTAAATCAGCAAGATAAGAAACGCCCCATTATTTTTGTTGGCCTTGGCAGTAATTTGCTAGTGCGAGATACCGGTCTGGGGGCGATTGTTATTTGTGTGAGTGGTGTACTTAATAAAATTGAAGAAAGGGATGAGTATTGTATTTATGCTGAAGCAGGTGTGCCAAGTCCTAAGCTAGCAAAATTTACAGCAAAACAAGGACTGGCCGGTGCTGAATTTTTGTGTGGCATTCCCGGAACATTCGGTGGTGCATTGGCAATGAATGCCGGAGCAATGGGTGGCGAGATCTGGACGATTGTTAAAAATATCACCACCATTGATCAACAAGGTCAAATACATAATCGTGTCGTTTCTGATTTTGATATTGCATATCGTTCGGTTAAAGAAAAAGCAGGTTCTAATTTTAAAATCGGAATAAATGAATGGTTTGTTGGTGCGACTTTAAAGTTACAAAAAGGGAACCGTAAACAGAGTGAACAAAAAATAAAATCACACTTAGCACGGCGAGGTGCAACCCAACCGACTCAGCAACCGAATGCAGGTTCGGTATTTAGAAATCCGGTAGGTGATTATGCTGCACGTTTAATTGAGCAAGCAGGGTTAAAAGGTTATTGCCTTGGTGGAGCCTGTGTCTCTGAAAAGCATGCTAATTTTATTATCAACACTGGTACGGCTACGGCAAGTGATATTGAAGCTTTGATTAATCATATTCATCAAACAGTTGAAAATGAATTTAAGGTTAATTTAATTCGTGAAGTACGAATAATAGGTAACAAAAGTGAATAACGCTACTAACAGTGACATGATTAAAAAGCTTGGCCGGGTTGCTGTGTTAATGGGCGGTTGGTCGGCTGAACGACCTGTTTCGTTGCAAAGTGGTCAGGCTGTGCTGGATGCGTTATTAAGGCAGGGTGTTAATGCTTTTGCGATTGATGTCAGCAAAGAAACCATTTTACAGGATTTATCAAATGAAAGCATTGATCGTGTCTTTATCGCTTTGCATGGTAAAGGTGGTGAAGATGGTGTTATCCAATCGATACTTGAAGTACTGGCTTTACCGTACACAGGAAGTGGTGTTGCTGCATCGGCACTTGCGATGGATAAGTTGCGAACCAAACAGGTTTTAGAAGGTGCAGGGTTACCAACACCTGCTTTTGTTGTAATGGACGATGATATGGACTGTGAATATTTGCTTGCAACACTGGGGTCGCCTTTAATTATAAAACCAACATTAGAAGGTTCCAGTTTAGGTATGGCGCAGGTTGAATCGACTGCTGAATTAAAAGCGGCCTATGATGCGGCTAAAGATTTTGCAGGCGATGTACTCGTCGAACAATGGGTGACGGGAGCTGAATATACAATTGCAATATTAGAACAGCAGGCATTGCCTGTTATTCAACTTAAAACACCACATAAATTTTATGATTACAGTGCTAAATATCAGTCAAATGATACCGAATATTTATGTCCTTGTGGTTTATCTGTTGAAGATGAAGGTTATCTGCAACGGCTAGCTTTATCGGCTTTTAACACGGTTGGTGCATCGGGTTGGGGACGTGTGGATGTGATGTGCGATACCGATAATAAACCCTGGATAATTGAAATAAATACGATCCCCGGCATGACCAGTCATAGTCTGGTGCCGATGGCAGCAAAAGAGTCAGGTCTTGATTTTGATGCATTAGTGTTAGCGATAATTACTCAAACGTTAGGGAACTCAAATAATAATCACGCTAATAAAGTAAAAGGGACAATGAGTGTTTAAACGAAATCGACAAGCAGTGATTTTATCAGAGTCAATGGTGTCGGTTGATTTCCTTCGCTGGTTAAAAATAATAGTGTCGTTATTGGTTGTTGGTTCTTTATTAGCTTGGAGTTATATAAAAATAAATGATCCACAAACACTCCCTATTACAAAAGTACGTGCATTAGGTGATTTTAGTTTTGTAACCGAAGAAATGTTGCATAAGGCTTTAAGTCAGGGTGTAAAAGAAAAAGGTAGTAGCAATAAGAACAAAAACATAAATAAAACGGCCATCGATATTCTTGAAGATAAAGGGTTTTTTAGTATTGATGTTGATGCAATAAAACAACGTGTTGAAACCATGCCTTGGGTAAAGCGAGCATCGGTACAAAGAGTCTGGCCAGATACACTCATTATTGAAGTTGTTGAACACAAAGCAGTTGCATATTGGGGGGGTAAAGGTTTGGTGAGTGAGCTTGGTGGAATTTTTTATCCCGACAAACAAACATATCCTAAAGGTTTGCCTACGTTTATAGCGGCCGAAGGATTGGTTGAAAATTGTTTACGTTATTTTAATGACGCCAGTGAAATGTTTGCCGCTATCGGTTTAAAAGTTCTAAAAGTTAAATTTAGTCCACGGCGAGCATTAATGTTAACACTGAATAATGGTGTTCAACTTAATTTGGGACGACAAAATAAATTATACCGATTACAACGTTTTGCTCAGGTTTATTCAACATTACGTGGTCGGATGAGTCTTATCGAACGTATTGATATGCGTTATACCAATGGGTTTAGTGTTAAATGGAAGCAACACGAGGCAAGCGGTACGCTTTATCATAAAGTAGAGAGTGGCAAGGTAAATGTCTAAGAAATTAGAAAAAAACTTGATAGTGGGTCTGGATATTGGAACCTCCAAAGTGGTTGCTATTGTTGGTGAGATAACGCTCGAAGATGAAATTGAAATTATTGGAATTGGTTCACATCCTTCACGGGGATTAAAAAAAGGCGTTGTTATAAATATAGAGTCAACTGTGCAATCTATACAACGCGCAATTGAAGAAGCTGAGTTAATGGCAGGCTGTCAGATCCATTCGGTGTATGCAGGTATTGCCGGTAGCCATATTCGTAGTTTGAATTCGCATGGCATTGTTGCGATTCGTGAGAAGGAAGTTTCAAATGCGGACGTTGAACGTGTGATTGACGCGGCGCGTGCCGTTGCTATTCCTGCCGACCAGAAAATACTTCATATTTTACCTCAAGAATTTATTATCGATAATCAGGAAAGTATTCGTGAACCGATTGGTATGTCTGGTGTTCGTTTAGAGGCAAAAGTACATATGGTGACCGGTGCGGTGAGTGCGGCACAAAATATTATTAAATGTGTCAGACGCTGTGGTTTGGAAGTGGACGATATTATTTTAGAACAATTAGCTTCCAGTCATGCCGTGTTAACCGATGATGAAAAAGAGCTCGGTGTTTGTTTGGTCGATATTGGTGGTGGTACAACCGATATTGCCGTCTTTACTGAAGGTGCTATACGCCATACAGCCGTTATCCCGATTGCCGGTGATCAAGTCACAAATGATATTGCGGTTGCCTTGCGTACACCGACTCAATATGCCGAAGAAATTAAATTGAAATATGCTTGCGCCTTAACGCAACTTGCCAGTATTGAAGAAACAATTGAAGTACCTAGCGTGGGTGAGCGTCCTGCACGTCGTTTAGCACGTCAAACATTGGCTGAAGTCGTTGAACCACGTTATGAAGAATTATTTACTTTAATACAGGCTGAATTACGCCGCAGTGGTTTTGAAGACTTATGCGCAGCGGGTGTGGTATTAACCGGCGGTAGTTCCAAAATGGAAGGCGCTGTTGAATTGGCTGAAGAAATATTTCATATGCCGGTGCGTTTAGGACTCCCGCAATATGTTACGGGTTTAGTGGATGTTGTACGTACACCGATCCATTCAACCGGTGTGGGTTTATTACTGTTTGGCTATCAGAATCGTGGTATGCGAGAGTCTGAGGCACGAATGGGAAATGGTTTGAAAAGCGTTTTACAACGCATGAAAAGTTGGTTTCAGGGGAATTTTTAAATTTTACAAAACACTGTAATGCAGTGAGGAGGTCTAAGATGTTTGAACTAATGGATACATACAGCCAGAGTGCGGTTATTAAAGTCATCGGTGTTGGTGGTGGTGGTGGTAATGCTGTTGAGCATATGGTGAATAAAGAATTGGAGGGGGTTGAATTTATTTGTGCGAATACGGATGCACAGGCAATTAAAAACTCCTCGGCGCGTACCGTTTTGCAATTAGGTGGCAACATTACTAAAGGTCTCGGTGCCGGCGCTAATCCTGAAATAGGTCGACAAGCTGCATTAGAAGATCGTGAACGCATTGCCGAAGTGATTGAAGGTTCGGATATGATCTTTATTACCGCAGGCATGGGTGGTGGTACCGGCACCGGTGGTGCTCCGGTCGTTGCACAAGTCGCGCGTGAAATGGGTATTTTAACCGTTGCGATTGTGACTCGACCTTTCCCGTTTGAAGGTAAAAAGCGCATGGATATTGCTAGCAATGGTATTGATGAATTAAAAGGTTACGTGGATTCATTGATTACTATTCCTAATGAAAAATTACTCAGTGTATTAGGCAAAAATATGAGTTTACTCGATGCCTTTAAAGCTGCGAATGATGTTTTACTCGGTGCAGTGCAAGGCATCGCTGAGTTGATTACTCGCCCCGGTTTAATCAATGTCGATTTTGCTGATGTGCGTACGGTGATGTCGGAAATGGGCATGGCCATGATGGGTTCAGGTCGGGCAACGGGTGAAGGGCGTGCACGCGAAGCGGCTGAATCGGCCATTGCAAGTCCATTATTAGAAGATGTCAATTTATCCGGTGCGCGTGGTATTTTGGTCAATGTGACTGCGGGTATGGATTTGTCGATTGGTGAGTTTGAGGAAGTGGGTAATACGGTAAAAGAGTTTGCTTCTGAGAATGCCACGGTCGTTGTGGGAACGGTGATTGACCCGGCAATGAGTGGTGAATTACGCGTCACCGTTGTTGCAACCGGTTTAGGCAATGAGGTACAAGCTGCTGTCGATGTGCCGACATTGGTCGTTGATAAAACACTTAATGGTGAAGTGGATTATGCGCAACTTGATCGGCCTACTATCAAACGTCGTCAGGAAACATCCACTGACTCGCGTACTGGAGCCGATGCAAACCTGGAGTATCTGGATATTCCTGCCTTTTTACGTCGTCAGGCTGACTGATCTGGGAGAGAGCGCACAGAAATAAGACAAATAGCATATAAAATAAGCATTTATCCGTGAAATTTGAACTATTGGACTAAAATAGGCACTAAGTCCTTCAAGTTTCTAGGTTTTAAGACGCTAAGAGTTTAACCCTAGTTTGGCTGTTGCTGTAACACTGCTTTTTGTATTACTATTAGTCTCTTGTGCAAATTTTAAGCAGCGAACCGGGTTTGTGAAGGCTTGGTCTTGTTTTTGCATATATTAAATTGTTCTTTCAGAGGAAAATGCTAAGTGATTTATCAACGTACACTTAAAAATGTTATTCGTGCCAC
>VAPK010108098.1_pt1 | contig 46236 bp, 43 predicted proteins | sample 3395031 | NCBI WGS metagenome assembly VAPK01 (sample SAMN08290443, study PRJNA428436) | hydrothermal vent metagenome | isolation source: Deep-sea hydrothermal vent chimney 1 | place: Pacific Ocean: Juan De Fuca Ridge
AAACCTCATTCCCAGTAGTGAACTCATAACTATTCTATCTTTATAGATTATGTCAGGTAGAATAGCGCACCATGAGTAAACAAAATTATAAAGATCCACATAAAAAACGTGAAGCCAAGAAATATGGTCGCCCTATTCCTAGCCGTGAGCTAATGCTTGAAGTCATGGAAAAAAGCGGAGGGCCTATTGGTTTTCGCGACCTTGCTGATAAACTCGGATTGGAGGAATCTCAAGATCTTGATGCGATGAAATATCGGCTGCGTGCTATGGAGCGCGATGGGCAAATTATTTACAATCGCAATAAAACCTATATTCCCACGACTAAAGCTGATTTAGTTAAGGGTCGTGTTTCTGGTCATCCTGATGGTTTTGGCTTTTTATTGCCAGAAGATGGCAGTTCAGATTTATACCTGCATGGCAAACAAATGCGTAAGGTTTTGCATGGCGATATTGTACTTGCCAGCGTAACAGGGCTTGACCGCAAAGGTCGTCGTGAAGGAGCTATTGTTGAAATTCTTGAACATAATACAGAATCCATAGTCGGTCGTTATTTTGTTGATAGTGGGCTGGGCTTTGTTACGCCAGATAACTCTCGCATTGCACAGGATATTGTTATTCCACCTGAAAATGCTGGTGATGCCACAGATGGTCAAATCGTAGTAACGCGTATTGTCGAATATCCAACCTCACGACATCAACCCATTGGTAAAATCGTAGAAACACTTGGTGATCATATGGCGCCTGGTATGGAAATTGATATTGCCTTGCGCTCACATGATTTACCCCATACTTGGCCAGCAGAAACAAAAGCCGAAGCCGAGTCACTTAGTGATGAAGTTTTAGAAGAAGATAAGAAAGGTCGCACAGATTTACGTAAAATGCCTTTGGTTACGATTGATGGTGAAGATTCGCGTGATTTTGATGATGCCGTTTATTGTGAAAAGACAAAAGATGGTAATTGGAAACTCACTGTTGCCATTGCTGATGTTTCGCACTATGTGCCAATAGATAGTGCGCTCGATAAAGAAGCATGGAACCGTGGTACTTCGGTTTACTTCCCTGCGGAAGTTATCCCGATGTTGCCAGAGAAAATTTCTAATGGTTTATGTTCTTTAAACCCTGCTGTTGATCGTTTATGCATGGTGTGTGAAGCAACTATAAACCCTGAAGGTCAGGTAGTTGATTATCAATTCACAAGTGCCGTTATGCACTCAGCTGCACGCCTTACTTACACCAAAATGGCAGCTATAGTTGTTGATAAAGATGCTACTTTAAGAAAACAATATGCTGAAATCACCGATCATTTAGATGATCTCTATGCTCTTTATAAAGTCCTTCGTAAAGCAAGAACAGAGCGTGGTTCGATTGACTTTGAAAGAAGCGAAACACAAATTATTTTTGGTGATGATAAAAAAATAGAAAGCATAAAACCAACTGAACGTAATGATGCACACAAGCTAATTGAAGAGTGCATGGTTACGGCTAACGTATGTGCTGCAAAATTTTTAAAGAAACATAAAATTCCTGCGTTACACCGCGTTCATGATGGGCCAAATACTGAAAAACTCACTAAGGTACATGAGTTTTTAGGTGGCTTAGGTTTATCTCTTGGTGGCGGAGATAAGCCACAACCAAAAGACTATGCCAAATTACTCAATAGCGTAACTGATCGACCTGATGCACATCTAATTCAAACTGTGATGCTACGCTCCATGAGTCGTGCGCAATACGCGCCAGTAGACAAAGAAAACCCAGAAAGTACACGTCACTTTGGTTTATCACGTGATCACTATGCACATTTCACCTCACCGATTCGTCGCTACCCTGACCTATTAGTCCACCGTGCTATTTTGCATATCATTAATAATAAAAGTGCCAAAGGTTATCATTACGATTACCCAAAAATGAAAGCACTCGGCGAACACTGTTCACAATGCGAACAACGCGCTGATGATGCTAGCCGAGATGTGATGGCATGGCTAAAAGCCGAATATATGCTTGATAAAGTGGGTGAGACATTCAAAGGTGTTATCTCCACTGTCACCAGCTTTGGCCTATTCGTAGAACTGGATGAAGTCTTTGTAGAAGGTCTGGTACACGTTACCGCACTGAAAAGTGACTACTACCATTTCGATGCGGCAAAACATATGATGTCAGGCGAGAACTCAGGCAAAAACTTCCGCTTGGGTGATCCCATAGAAATTGTTGTAGCCCGTGTTAATTTAGATGATCGCAAGATTGATTTTACACTGCCAGATTCTGGTGACGATGGATATGAGAAGCCTCGAAAAAAGAAGAAAAAAGGGAAGAAGGATAAGAAGTGGAAAGGGAAAAAGAAGAAGTGACTTTATAAAGTCAGACCATATCTATGCATATTTGTACTAGGATTTAGTAAAGCTTATTAGAAATTAGGCCTTATTGAATTGGTGCATATAAAGAAATAGCATGACTAAATAATCATCGTTGTTATTTCTAAATAAGGAGAAAAATGTACAAAGATATAATTAGCTATCAATTAGCAGACGGAATAGACGAGCAACATTTACTCAAGGTTGCCAGTGGCATCATCGAAAGCTGGATGAATAAACAATCAGGGTTCATCCAATGGGATATTCATAAAAACAGTAACGATGATAATTATACAGATATTGTTTACTGGGAAACTCAGGAAGATGCCAAGAACTCTGAAAAAGAAATGATGAATATTCCCAATGCGGCTGACTGGTTTGCTTGTTACAAAGAAGGCTCAATAAATTGCCTCAATTTGCAAAGCCTTGGGACGTTTAAATAGGGATTTCTCCCAATTATTTCTTTCTTATATTAATAAAAGGGCGCTGCTCAATTGTGCTTTATTATGTTCAAGTACAAGCCAGAAAAGCGCAAGTGTATAAGCATACACGAGCATTTCTAACACCGTAATTGGACATAACAGGAGATAAGCTGAGTAGCTAAAACTATGAAGACATTAATTACTGGAATCCACGCCGTCGAATCTGCTCTCAAAAATGATGCAGATAATATTACTCAGGTCTGGATTGCTGAAAACAAACGCAACCAGCGTGTTAGAGAATTAATAAATCACGCCCAAAAGCGTGGACTAATCGCGCATCGTGCTGATATATCTCAGTTAGATAAGCTTGCCAAAACACGCCAACATCAAGGTGTTGTTGCAGAATACAACGCGCCTGCATCTTATAAAGAAGATGACTTATTAGTGTTACTTGATAAGCTTGAGGAAACACCACTGCTGCTAGTTCTTGATGGAGTGACTGACCCGCATAATCTTGGTGCTTGTTTGCGTACCGCTGAGGGTGCTGGCGTTCATGCTGTTATTGCACCAAAGGATAATGCTGTTGGTTTAACACCTGCTGCTCGTAAGGTGGCATCTGGTGCGGCCGAAACTGTACCATTTATTCAGGTTACCAACTTAGTTCGCACCATGGAAAAAATTAAAAAGCTAGGAATTTGGTTTATCGGCACTAGCGATAAAGCTCGGGGTGATGTATATACTCAGGATTTTAAAACTCCCACAGCGATTGTCATGGGCGCAGAAGGTAAAGGTTTACGACGCTTAACAGAAGAACATTGTGATGAGCTCATTTCTATTCCGATGGCGGGAAAGATATCCAGTTTAAATGTTTCTGTTGCAACGGGTGTTTGTTTGTATGAGGTGGTAAGACAAAGACAACAGAAATAAGCCAGCTTCTACAATTACTGTATAAAAATCATACTGCTATAAACTTGACATAAACCACTATTATCAGTAACTATGCCTTGACAAGGAATACCATTACCTATGATCAGATCAAGTATAGACAGCTTAATGCATCGCTTAAACCGCAAAGAAATTATTATTAATGCTAACTTTGAGCCTTATCTAATTCGCTATATTCTTTATGGCAAAAAAAACAATGGTAATACTTATCACGGCAGAGGCTTATATATCCAAAAATTAGTAGATTCCGATTTTAATCATACCCGTGACTATCCTTGGAATTGGGGACGTTTTGTTTTCAAGGGTCAATTTATTGAGCTTATCAGGAACAACGATGCTTCAATAAGAGTGAGCAAGGTGAAGTGCTTCCAGATGCTTTATGGTATATCCAGCCGTCGTGCCGCCGCACATAGAATTGTAAACAATAAAAATGCTTGGATGTTTTTTTGGCATGGGAAATACAAACACCACTGGGGGTTTTGGATTAACAAGAATAATAAAAAAATCTATTGGCGTGAATATTTAAAAGCAGTATCTCAACATAATAAATCAAGGAATTAGAGATCATAGTAAGAGATTTTGATTTGTGATTTTCTTCGCCTAAAAAAAACATCTAATAAGTTAAGTACTCTCCAGTTTGTTATTGTATTATCTACAGATACATTCCATTTATAATTAGCGAGTATCAATGATTACACTTTACCAGTTTAAATCTTGTCCTTTTTGTAGCAAAGTACGTGCTTTACTAAACTTTACAAAAACACCTTATCAAGTTGTTGAAGTATCCCCACGCGGAATGAAAGAACTTGAGGGAATCACTGATCACCGTAAAGTTCCTGTTCTAAAAGATGATGACAAAGTCATTGTTGAATCTGCTGCAATTATTGAGTACCTCAATAAGAACTACACTAAATTGGAAGTGAAAGATGCTGATAAAAAGTGGACAGATTGGCTTGATAATACGCTTGTACATTACCTACCTCCTTTAATTCACCCTGATTTTAAAACATCTAGAATGAATATTAAGAAAATCAGCCCTTCTGGTGGTTTAAAAGGGTTCTTTATTCCATTTATAGGTGCAATGATAATGCCTAAAGTAGCCCGTAAAATGAAACTGAAATACAATATTCAAAACCCTGAAAAAGAATATCTAGAAGGAATTGATCACTGGGTTATTGATGGGCTAAATAATCAGCTTTTTTATGGTGGAGACAAGCCTAGCTTTGTTGATTGTAGTGTATTTGGTGTTTTAAATTCTTGTCATGAACTCGGTATTGTTAGGCGTGCGATGACGCATAGCAAAGAATTTGCTTTATGGTATAACCGCTGTCATCCACTGATGACATGATCTATTCCACCCTGATTTCTACTCAAGATTTAGATAAAAATTTATATAATAAAAACTGGGTTGTTTTTGACTGCCGTTCCTCATTAACTGATCATGATGCTGGTTTAAATGCATATAATGAATCTCATATTCCGAATGCTATCTTCTGCCACTTGGAGAATGATCTGTCATCACCTGTAACGCCAACAACGGGTAGACACCCTCTTCCTGACTATGATAATTTTATTCAGAAATTAAGTGATTGGGGCGTTGATAATCAAACACAGGTAATTGTGTATGATGATGTCGGTGGTGCGTTTGCAGTACGCTTATGGTGGCAACTACGTACATTTGGCCACAATAAAGTGGCTGTACTGGACGGTGGAATTCCTCAATGGAGTAAGGAAAGTAAGCTCTTAAATAAAGACATTCCGAAGCCAACGAAAAAGAATTTTATTGCTCAAGTAGATAACAATGCCAATGTAAATACCAATCAAGTTCAGCAAAATCTTGAAACCCAAACTTTCACCATTCTAGATGCACGAACACCTGAGCGTTATCGTGGTGAGTCTGAGCCAATCGATACTGTTGCTGGGAGAGTCCCTAAGTCACTTAATCGTGCTTTTCAGCTTAATCTAAATAAAGAGGGATTGTTTTTAGAAGCAGATATATTACGAAAGCAGTTTAAAGAAATCCTAGAACTAGCAAATAACCAAACAGCCACTGACATCGTTCACCTCTGTGGGTCAGGCGTGACTGCTTGCCATAATATGCTAGCAATGGAGATTGCTGGTTTAGAAGGCTCTAGATTATACGCTGGCTCTTGGAGCGAATGGATCAGAGACAGCAAACGCCCTATTGCAACAGGTGACTAGTTATTATCCGATAACTGTTCATCACTAACGGGAGGATTAAAAAATGTATCCGCCCAATCAGGATCAACCTCATTTCCAGCCTTATTGAGTAAGGCGATATCTGAATCATTACAACCCTTAATACCCAATTTCAAAGAAATTGGATTCTCATAACCCAACATCTTTAAAGTCAATGCAGCTAATGCACTACGATTTCCAGAACGACAAATCACTAGCACAGGACGTTTTCTAGCATTAACTAATTCAGGAATAGTTTCTGCATAGTCCCATTCACAGGCCTGCTCTAATGTGCCTCTAGGTATATGAATTGAGTTTTTAATGAATGCACCATCATATTCATCTGGCTCGCGAATATCTAGTAACAAAGTATCAGGATGATTTTCTAATTGATCGTCTAAATCCCACGGCAGAATTTCATCTACTTCTGATAAGGCATCTGCTATCAATTCTTTATATGTTTTGCTCACTATAAATATCCAGCTAAAATATTGGGCGAAGTATAAACCTAGTATCCACAGTTGGACAGAATAAAGTGCGTTACTGTGGTGATGTATGAACTGTTATTTTCGCAATAATATTAAAAATATTAACTCATTTTTCTTTTGCACTTGAGTTATGCTGAAGTCTCATTAAAGTACTAATAATGAAATAGAAAATAGGAATAGAATTATCATGGGAATAACGTTTATTTTTGTGGCTATAAAAGGCTATATGGCACCCCCCCCTTTTTTTGAAGATTGTACATTCTCTATAATAAGACAAATAAAATCAGCTAGTCATTTTCAAATGAAAACAACTTTGAAATGAATAATGATAAGCGATACGAAATTTTCAGCCGTTGGAAAGAAGCAAATCCACACCCAACCACAGAATTAAATTTCAACAACCCTTTTGAGCTTTTAGTGGCAGTTACGCTTTCTGCTCAAGCAACTGATGTTAGCGTCAATAAAGCAACAGATAAATTATTTCCCGTTGCAAATACCCCTGAAGGTATTTACGCCTTAGGTGAAGAAGGTCTCAAAGTTTATATAAAAACTATTGGTCTTTACAACAGCAAAGCTAAAAATGTGATTAAAGCCTGTAAGATGTTAATTGATTTACATAATTCAATAGTACCCGATAATAGAGAAGACCTTGAAGCACTGCCTGGTGTTGGTCGAAAAACAGCAAACGTAGTTTTAAATACGGCTTTTGGTCATCCAACCATGGCGGTAGATACACATATATTTCGTGTCGGTAACCGAACGGGAATTGCTAAAGGAAAAAATGTTTTAGAAGTCGAGAAAAGGCTACTACGTTTTATACCTAAAGAGTTTATGGTCGATGCACATCACTGGTTAATCCTACATGGTCGTTATATTTGTGTTGCGCGAAAGCCTAAATGTGCCGCTTGTTTAATTTCTGACCTGTGTGATTTTAAGGAAAAGATTTATGAGTAATCTACTACAAGCCGTTATTCTCGACGAGAAAAGTTTTAATCCAGATAATCTCGATCTAAGTGGTCTAATTAGTTTGATAGATCATTGGCAAAGGTTTGAAGGCACTACTCCTGAACAACGCTTTGAAAGACTCGAGAATGCAACTATCGCAGTTGCTAACAAAGTTCTTTTTGATCAAACTTTACTGGAAAAACTTCCAAAATTAAAACTTATCTTACTCACTGCTACAGGCATGGATAATGTTGATCTAGACTATTGTAAGCAACAAGGTATTGCCGTAAATAATGTAACAGACTATTGCTCAGATTCCGTATCGCAACATGTTTTTGCTTTGATATTAGCGCTATCCACAAAAATAATTCAATATGATAATGTAACTAAAAGTGGCGAATGGTCGCGAAGTGGTCAGTTTTCAAACTTAAAATACCCGATAAATGAGCTATCTGGAAAAACACTCGGATTAATAGGCTATGGGAATCTCGCCAAAGCAACGGAGCAATTAGCCCGCGCATTCGGTATGGAGATACTCATCTCAGAACGGGTTGGCACAAAGACTAGAAACAATGATCGCTTATCATTAAATGATCTTTTACCCAAGGTGGATGTACTGAGTATCCATTGCCCATTAACGCCACAAACTAAACATTTAATAAGCAGCAATGAATTCCAACAAATGAAATCCAGTGCATTCATTATTAATACATCACGTGGCGCTGTTATCGATAACGCTGCCTTAGCATTGGCACTAAAAAATGATGAAATTGCGGGAGCAGGAATTGATGTTCTTGAAAAAGAGCCCCCACCTATTGATCACCCTTTATTAGCTAATGATATCCCCAATCTTATTTTAACGCCGCATACGGCTTGGGCTGCTATTGAAGCACGACAAAGAGTTATTGATAAAGTCGCTGAAAATTTAAAAAATTGGTTATTATCACAATCTACTTAAAAGGCATTTCGAAGCATGAATGATCAACGTGAACAATTAAGAAAGTTTTACTACGAAAGTTGGAAAAAACACCTTAAGCAAAAAGAAAAGTTAAGCCCACTAGAACAACAGGTCGTTGCAGCGATTAAAGAGCACCCCGAATATCATCAATTACTCGAAAATGAAGAAGCGGGGATCGATGCTGATTTCTTACCAGAGATGGGAGACAATAATCCATTTTTACATCTAGGCATGCATTTAGGACTGCGCGAACAGGTAAGTACTGATAGACCTCCAGGGATTGCTGAACTTTATCAGCGTTTAGTTGCTCTAAAGGGTATACATGATGCTGAACATGAAATGATGGAGTGTCTTGCGGAAATGATCTGGCAAGCACAACAGAACAATGTTCAACCCGATGAAAACACCTATTTGGATTGCTTGGGAAAGATAAGTTAATAGTCCAGTTCTTATTCTGATCTCTGACTAAAAACTCTAGCTAAGAACTGTCTCTAAAAACAATCTAATTAAGGAAACTAGCTAGCTCTACACAAAGGAAGCTATGATTAAGAATACTTTTAAATATTTCAGCTTTTTATTACTTTCATTTTTACTCTCTGCCTGCTCTACAAATGATGTAGATAATCAATTAAACAAGCAGCAGATAGTAGAATCTGGGACTGTTATATCGGTTAAAACAGTCAACATTAAACCAGAAAAAATTAATTCCTACGGAAACGTCGGAGTCTCTGTTGGATCAGGTGGGCATAGTGGAGTTTATGGTTCTGTCGATGTTGGAACAATAGGAAGAATTTTTAGAAATGCTAGCAGAGACAAAAAAGCTCAAGAAATCATTATTAAGAAAGATACAGGAAATGTCGTAGCTATCACCCAAGATACCAAAGTTATTTTTAAAAAAGGGGATAAAGTCAGGCTTTTACTCCGTAATGGAAAAGCTAGAGTAACTCATAAGATTTAAATTAAGACCTGCATAAAAGCTATACTCTTTTGCAAGGGTCTAGCCTCTTATCTAATTAGTTTCTCTATACTTTTCCACAGGTCGCTTCTCAGCAATCCAACCCGTAATGCCATGGGTGACATTATAAACAGTTTTATAGCCCAATTGTTGTGCAATTGCTTTACTAGCTGCCTGTGTTCTATTACCTGTACGACAGATCAATACAACTGGTTTTTCAGGATTCGTAATTGCAGTAAACTCTGGCACAAACCTTGGGTTTATTTGCCCCATTTTATCAAAGAAAGTAATGGTTTTAACACCTTTCACAATTCCCGTTTGCTGCCATTCTTCTTTGCGACGAATATCTATAACCGTCATTCCAGAATCAATAAACTCTGCTAGCTTTGCGTTATCAATATTACTGTAACCACCTGCCTGTGGTATTGGCTCTGCTGCTACAGTTTTTTCTGTACTAGAAGCAGGATTTGAATTACAGGCGGATAACATTAACATAATGCTAGAGAGGAAAATTAATACTAATTTTTTATTCATAAATAGTCACTTCTATATAATAAAGAGAGGATATTGTTAGAGAAAAGCACGAGGGAAAAACTTACAGTATTCACGTTATATTCTCATGCAAGGTCTCTATAAGTACTAAAAAACCGAGATATACTCGGCTTTATAGTTGCTAATTGTAGCTTTAAGTTATTTTGTTACAGCTGTTGTTAGTTTATCCAAGCCAGCAGCAACTTTATCTATAACAGGAACGCCTGCTACATCATGGTTTGCTGTAAAATCTTTTGGGTCATGATAGCTTAACCAAACTTTACCATCACTATCTTTATAAACTGCAACACGTAAAGGCAAATCTAAAGACATTCCAATATCTTTATTCATCAGTACTGTTCCGCCTTTTGGATTACCGAAAATCAAAACCTCAGCATCATTCATTTTCATGTCAATTCCAGCTGCATTCTTCTTATGATCAACGCGCGCAAAAATACCAAAGCCTTTGGATTTAACCAAGGTTTCGAACTTATCCATGGTTTCTTTTACACTATGTGCACTAGCTTTTTTAATTATATCTGCAGATGCCGCCGTAGATAGACTCAGTGCAAAAAGTGTTAGTAGAAAACGATTTTTCATTTTTGATCTCCTTTCCAAGTATTTTAGTAAATTTTGAGCGCAACAACATTTGTTTACGAATCAAAGTTTGTTTTAGATCAATCTTCTGTAAGGAAGTTCAGAATAAGCCTAATAAGTTGAAGTCTTTTTAAAATGGCACCCCCCCCTTTTTTTGAAGATTGCCTCTATCAGACGATGAAGCTAGGTCTTTTCTTCGGCAGCTTTCTTCGCTGATTCAGTGCCAATGCTTTCTTCCCATTTATTGATTATATTGCAAAAAAGATCAGCCGTTTTTTCAGTATCATAAACAGCAGAGTGCGCTTCCTCAGCATCCCAAGGAAAACCTGCTGCTTTAACAGATCGTGCTAGAACGGTTTGGCGATAAGCCATAGCAGACAATGTAACCGTATCAAATGTACTAAAAGGGTGGAATGGATTACGCTTCTTCTCCGTTCTAGCAACTGCTGCATTCATGAAATTTAAGTCAAAAGCAGCATTGTGCCCCACCAAAATGGCACGTTTACACTTATTCAACTTCATCTCTTTGCGAATAAGTACAAAGAGCTCATCTAAACATTTCTTTTCATCTACCGCGATAGCTTGTCGAAATGGGAGATCAGGGTCAATTCCATTCACCTCTAGTGAGGCAGGCTCAAGATTTGATCCTTCAAAAGGGGTAATGTGCCAACCATAGGTTCTATGAGGATGAAACATCCCATCAGCATCCATTCTCAATGTAACGGCTGCTACTTCTAGTAATGCATCGGTTTGATGATTAAATCCGCCAGTTTCAAGATCAATTACAACTGGTAGAAAGCCACGAAAGCGCCCCCCTACAGGATAGATAGTTTCATTTTCGCTGGGCTTACCATCAAGGCTGTCATTTGTACTAGTATCAATATTTTGTGAGGTGCTATTAGTCATTTTTTGAATTAGTGGATTTTGTAAGTCCGAACTGCTCAATTTAGTCATCTAACAGAGCTTACAACAACCACCGCAAAAAGGACACAATGCGTTATATATTTATTCTTTGTCTTTAAGTTATTGTTATTTAAGTGGATATATTTTCATATCGAAAAATACAAGAAAATGCTATACTTCCATTAACTATAAATAGAGTTGGATTAATAATGAGTGAAAATAATATAAATGATGTCGATCCACAAGAAACACTGGACTGGACAGAATCATTAGAAGCGATTATAGAAGCAGAAGGTGTAGAACGTGCTCATTATATTATTGAACAACTTATTGATACGGCTCGCCATAATGGCGCGAACCTTCCCTATTCTGCAAATACTGCCTACATTAATACTATTCCAACACATTTGGAAAAAGCCAACCCTGGCGATTTAAGCATTGAAAGCCGTATTCGTTGTTATATACGTTGGAATGCCGCTGCGATGGTCGTTCGGGCTAATCGTAAGAGTGCTGAACTTGGCGGTCATATAGCCTCATTTGCTTCTTCAGCTACTTTATATGATGTCGGTTTTAACCACTTTTGGCATGCCCCTTCACCAGAAAATGGCGGGGACCTAATCTATTTCCAAGGGCATATAACCCCTGGCATCTATGCACGTTCCTTTTTAGAAGGACGTTTTGATGAAGACACCTTAGATACCTTCCGCCAAGAAACTGATAAACCGGGGCTGTCTTCCTATCCGCACCCATGGTTAATGCCAGATTATTGGCAGTTTCCTACAGTTTCTATGGGGCTTGGTCCAATCCAGTCAATATATCAAGCACGTTTTATGAAGTACCTACAACACCGTCAATTAGCTGATACCAAAGAACGTCGAGTTTGGACATTTGTTGGTGATGGTGAAGTAGATGAGCCTGAAACTTTGGGGGCAATCTCTCTCGCAGGTCGAGAAGATTTAGATAATCTAACGTGGGTGGTCAATTGTAACTTACAACGTCTTGATGGGCCTGTACGCGGCAATGGAAAGATTGTTCAAGAACTCGAAGCCATGTTCCGTGGAGCAGGTTGGAATGTTATCAAAGTTCTTTGGGGGTCCTACTGGGATCCGTTATTAGCTAAGGATACAGATGGCATCCTCAAAAAACGTATGCTTGAGGTTGTTGATGGAGAGTTCCAAAATTATAAAGCTAAAGATGGTGCATATGTTCGAGAGAATTTCTTTGGTGCTTACCCAGAACTAGCTTCCATGGTTGAAAAAATGTCTGATGATGATATCTGGCGCTTAAATCGTGGCGGACATGATCCACATAAAGTTTATACCGCTTATGATTCTGCAGTGAACCATAAAGGTCAGCCTACTGTTATTTTGGCACATACTGTAAAAGGTTACGGTATGGGTTCTGCGGGTGAAGGTCAAAACAGAACGCATTCACAAAAGAAACTTAGCGAAGATGAAATGATCGCATTTAAAGATCGTTTTAATATCCCATTAAGCGATGAGGAAGCAGCAGCTGCAACCTACTTTCGCCCTGAAGAAGGTAGTGAAGAACGAAACTACATGCTGGCACACCGTAAAAAGCTTGGTGGTTCATTACCTGTTCGTAACAGCAGTGCTGCCCCACTTAAAGTCCCATCATTAGATATTTTCAAAGCTATTTTAGATGGTTCTGGTGATCGTGAAATATCTACTACAACAGCCTTTGTTCGTCTTCTCACTATGATTACCCGTGATAAGAATATGGGTAAATATGTAGTCCCCATTGTACCAGATGAAGCACGGACTTTTGGTATGGAAGGTATGTTTCGCCAACTAGGAATCTTTTCATCTGTAGGTCAGCTTTATGAGCCGCAAGATAAAGAGCAGGTCATGTTCTATAAAGAAGATAAGACAGGGCAAATTCTTGAAGAAGGTATCACTGAAGCAGGTGCATTCTCTTCATGGATAGCCGCTGCTACGGCATACAGCACCCATGGTGTGAACATGATGCCATTTTATATTTATTACTCTATGTTTGGTTTCCAACGTATTGCTGATTTAGCATGGGCTGCCGGTGATTGTCGTTCACGTGGATTCTTAATTGGAGCAACAGCTGGACGCACCACCCTTGCTGGAGAAGGTTTACAACATCAAGACGGTCACGGCATGGTGCAAGCTGGCTTGATTCCTAATTGTATTAGTTATGATCCTACCTATGCGTATGAAATGGCAGTGATTATTCATGATGGTATGAAACGCATGTACTGTAATCAAGAAGATGTTTATTACTACATCACAGCAATGAACGAAGCTTATCAGCAACCTGCCCTTCCTGAAGGAACTGAAAAAGGTATTATCAAAGGCATGTACCTGCTTAAAAACGGCGGTAAGAAAAAGCATAAAGTCCAATTGATGGGTTCTGGCACTATTCTAAGAGAAGTCATTGAGGCATCTGAGTTATTACTGTCGGACTGGGGTGTTGACTCGGATATCTGGAGTTGTACCAGCTTTAATGAGCTTTCTCGTGAAGCTATAGATACAGATCGTTGGAATCGTTTACATCCACTAGAAAAAGCCAAAGTTCCTTACATTGTGCAACAACTAAAAGGACATAGAGGTCCTGTTATTGCCGCAACCGATTATATTCGTCAATATCCAGATCAAGTACGTGAATGGATATCTTCATCCTATACTGTGCTCGGCACGGATGGCTTTGGTCGAAGTGATACGCGCAAGAACTTACGTAAACATTTTGAGGTAAATGCACACCATGTTGTTATTGCAGCATTAAAAACACTTGTCGATGACGGTACAATTGCTGCAGCTAAAGTAGATGAAGCCATTAAAAAATATGGTATCGATACTGAAAAACTTAACCCAATTAAAGCGTAAGGAGGCATTCAAATGAGTATTAAAGAAATTGTAGTGCCTGATATTGGTGATTTTGATTCTGTTGAGGTGATTGAACTTTTAGTTGCAGAAGGTGATGTGGTTCAAGTTGAAGATTCACTGATTACAGTAGAGTCTGATAAAGCGTCAATGGAAATTCCAAGCAGTGAATCTGGAACAGTGGTTAAGCTTAAGGTATCTGTAGGGGATGATATTTCTGAAGGTAGCGTCATTATTATGATGGATGTCGATGCTTCGACAACCTCTACTCCAAATATAGAGGAGAAGCCACAGCAGAAAGAAGAAACTAAACACGAACAAATGGCACCTGCTAAATCTACTCCAGCTAAATCCTCACCGGGTAAACTTCCCAGTGATAAGCCTTCTCCCACAGCACAAATTGATGAAGTCAGATTTAGCAAGGCCTATGCCAGCCCATCAGTACGTAGATTTGCACGTGAACTCGGTGTAGACCTTGGAGATGTTGATGGAACAAGCCGCAAAGGTCGTATCAATAAAGATGATGTAAAAGGCTTTGTTAAAAAAGCAATGTCTACCTCAAGTGGAAGTGGTACATCTCTAGGCATCAAACCTGCTCCTGAAGTCGACTTCAGTCAATGGGGGGAAATAGAAAACGAAGCGCTTAGCAAAATCAACAAGCTTACAGGACAACACTTACATCGGAGCTGGGTGACTGTACCTCATGTAACTCAATTTGATGAAGCTGACATTACTGACATGGAAGCTTTTCGTAAACAAATGGGCAAGGAAATGGAAAAAGAAGGCATTAAAATTACGCCTTTAGCCTTTATTGTTTGGGCAGTAGTAGCCTCTTTAAAAGCTTTTCCTCGTTTTAATAGTTCTTTGGATATCACGGGTGAAAACCTTATTCTGAAAAAGTATTTTAATGTGGGTATTGCTGTAGATACCCCAAACGGTTTAGTTGTTCCCGTTATCCGAGAAGCAGATCAGAAATCACTGGTTGAGATATCACAAGAAATTCGAGAGCTTGCTACAAAAGCTCGTGATAAAAAACTTAAGCCTTCTGATATGCAAGGTGGTTGTTTTACTATCACTAGCCTTGGTGGTATTGGTGGAACTCAATTTACACCCATTGTGAATGCACCTGAAGTTGCAATCCTTGGTGTGTCACGCTCTAAGATGGAGCCACAATGGAATGGAACAGAATTTGAGCCACGCTTAATGCTTCCATTATCACTGTCTTATGATCACCGTGTGATTGATGGTGCTGATGGCGCTAGATTTACAACACATTTAAGTAAAATGTTATCTGACATTAGGCGAATGATGGTCTAAAGTTCTTGTTACTGCACGGCTCACACCTAATAACCGCCAACTCAGCGCTGAAAAATGATCACTTACACCTGTAAGTTCACATTTCCCGCTTTAATTTGACAGTTTTTTGGTGCCATCTGAACAGTACAATATTTTAAAAATTATTAAGAAGAGATTACAACGTGAGCAACACAATAGAAATTAACGTACCCGATATTGGCGATTTTGACGAAGTAGAAGTAATTGAAGTACTTGTTAGCAAAGGTGATAGCGTTCAAAGCGAAGACTCTCTTATTACTGTTGAGTCAGATAAAGCATCCATGGAAATTCCATCCCCTTCTTCTGGTGAGATTACTGACGTTAAAGTCTCAGTGGGCGATAAAATAAAACAAGGTAGTTTAATCGCATTACTTAAAGAAAGTGTGTCAACTAGCAGCAGTGAAACGGCTACTAAAAACACAGAATCAAAAGCTGAAACTCCTGCTCCGCAAGCTGCTAGCACTGATGTTGAATCAGATCAACATGCTAAACTGGTTGTTCTTGGCTCTGGCCCAGGTGGCTACACAGCAGCGTTTCGTGCTGCAGACCTTGGTGTAGATGTTATCTTAATAGAAAAATATGAAAATATTGGCGGTGTCTGTTTGAATGTGGGTTGTATTCCTTCAAAAGCACTCCTACACACTGCACAAGTCATTAATGAAGCTGCAGAAGCTGATCATCTTGGCGTTACTTTTGATAAGCCTAAAGTTGATATCGATAAAGTTCGTGATTACAAAGCAGGCATTGTTAAGAAACTTACGGGCGGTTTAAAGCAACTAGCTAAACAACGTAAAGTACAAATAGTTCATGGCTACGGTAAGTTCACTTCGGCAAATGCTATCGAAGTTACAGCAGATGATGGCAGCACCAGTACCGTAGGTTTTGATAATTGTATTATCGCGGCTGGTTCGCGTGTAACCAAACTGCCTTTTATTCCTTGGGATGATCCTCGTGTGATGGACTCTACCGGTGCATTGGAACTCGAAGAAGTTCCTAAGCGAATGTTAGTCGTGGGTGGCGGTATCATCGGGCTAGAGATGGCGACAGTATATGATGCACTTGGCACTGATATCACTGTTGTTGAACTTGGCTCTGGATTAATGCCAGGTGCTGATCGTGATCTTGTTCGACCTTTAGAACGTCGTATTAAAAAGAAATATGAAAATATTTTCCTTGATACTAAAGTAACTGAAATTAAACCAAATAAAAAAGGTTTGGTTTGTAAGTTTGAAGGCAAAACGGTTGGTAGTAAAAAAGGTGCTCCTGAATCAGACACATTCGACCGTGTACTGGTTTCTATTGGACGTAGTCCTAATGGCAAACTCATAAATGCTGAAAATGCAGGTGTTACCGTAAATGACTGGGGCTTTATTGAAGTAGATAAACAGCAACGAACTAATGTCGATCATATTTTTGCAATTGGTGATGTGGTTGGTCAACCCATGTTGGCTCATAAAGCTACACATGAAGGCAAAACGGCTGCCGAGAATATCGCAGGTCACAAATCTTTCTTTGATGCACGCGCGATTCCATCAGTCGCTTATACTGATCCAGAAATTGCTTGGATGGGTAAAACAGAAGAGGAGTGTAAGGCTGAAGGCATCGAAGTTAAAAAAGGTGCATTCCCTTGGGCTGCTAGCGGACGTTCTTTAAGTATCGGGCGCAATGAAGGGTTGACAAAAGTCTTGTTTGATAAAGAAACGGGGCAACTCATTGGTGCAGGTATTGTTGGAACCAATGCAGGTGAATTAATTGCTGAAGCAGTATTGGCACTAGAAATGGGGGCTGATGCAGAAGATATTGGCTTAACGGTTCACCCACATCCAACGCTTTCTGAGACACTAAATTTTGCGGCAGAAGTTGCGGAAGGAACTTGTACTGATATTTATATTCCAAAGAAAAAATAGCCAGTTTATATCTTATAAGTGCCATATAATTATAGTATGAGACTTTTCGCAAAAGTATAACGACAGAACAATAAGTATATTATTGTGCAGAAGTCTCATATATGGCACCCCCCCCTTTTTTACACAATTGCAAACATATGAATCCTCTGTTGTCATGCAGAGTCAACAAGGAAGTTTTAATGTCTGATAATACTAATCATAGCCAAACCACAGCTCAATCTGCACCAAAAGCAGTTTCCATGATGGAGTCCTTTATTTACTGGCTTAAACTCGGCTTTATTAGCTTTGGTGGTCCTGCGGGTCAAATTAGTATGATGCATCAAGAGTTAGTAGAGAAACGCCACTGGATTTCAAATCAGCGTTTTTTACACGCTTTAAATTACACCATGGTTTTACCCGGCCCTGAGGCACAGCAATTAGCCACTTATATTGGCTGGCTTATGCATGGCGTACGAGGCGGCATAATGGCAGGTGTATTATTTGTATTGCCTTCCCTTTTTATTCTTATTGGCCTGACATGGGTGTACTTAGCTTATGGTAATGTGCCTGCGATTGAAGGCATTTTATATGGTATTAAACCTGCTGTAACAGCCATTGTTTTATTTGCAGCTTATCGCATCGGCTCTAAAGCACTGCCTAATAATGTATTACGTGCAATTGCTCTATTTGCTTTTATAGCTATCTTTTTCTTTAAAATTCCTTTTCCTTATATCGTTCTGGCAGCAGGAATAATTGGTTATATTGGCTCTCGATTTTACCCGGAAATGTTCAAAGCTGGTGGTCATCATGGTGATGCGGATGCAAACTATGGAACTGCGCTGATAGACGATAATACCCCTACTCCTGATCATGCACGTTTTAAGTGGAATAAGGTCATTAGTTATTTAATCATTGGCTTCCTTATCTGGGCAGCAGCAATGATCGCACTAACAATGGCTTATGGCTGGGAAGGCACTCTGACTAAAATGGGCTGGTTCTTTACCAAAGCAGCATTAGTTACTTTTGGCGGTGCATATGCAGTCCTACCTTATGTTTATCAAGGTGGTGTTGAAGAATTTTCATGGTTAACCGCAACACAAATGATAGATGGCTTAGCACTTGGTGAAACCACACCAGGTCCTTTGATAATGGTCGTTTCATTTGTTGGCTTTGTAGGCGCATGGACAAAAGAAGTCTTTGGCCCTGAGATGCTACCTTGGGCGGGAGCCGTAGGTGCGGCAATAGCTGCCTTATTTACTTTTTTACCTTCCTTCCTCTTTATACTCGTTGGTGGTCCTGCCGTTGAAGCAACCAGAGATGACCTAAAGTTCACTGCACCCTTAACCGCAATTACTGCAGCAGTTGTTGGCGTTATCTTAAACCTAGCACTATTTTTTGCATTACATGTACTCTGGCCAGAGAGTAAAGATTTAGACTTTAATGGAAGATTTGAATGGGTTGCCGCATTGATTGGTATTGCAGCATTTATCGCACTGGTCAGATTTAAAATTGGTATTATGACAGTCATTATTGGCAGTGCTTTATTAGGTTTAGCCTATCAGTTTATTGTTTAGTCAATTTTAAAAACCAAACTACTTATAATAAAGAGACCTCAGCGTAACTATTTGCAATTTAGCCACTTAAAGAAATTCCAATGCCTTTTTTTAATGCTACTTGCAATAACTTCTGTATTTTGCCAATGACAATAATATGCCCTAATCTTCTTCGTTTGAGATGCGTTAGTTAATGTCCGTCGCGTAAAGTTAGCAACTAAGCGAGGTGCATCATGGTTTTTCTTATAAACCTTATGGTAGCTTTTATATCGCTTTAACCACGTTGCTTGATTTTCAATTAGTGATAGCTTATTCGTGAGTATTTCTTTCTTTACCTTCTTATCTGCATCAACAGTTACTTTGATCCAAGGCCCGCCTCGGTATTCTTGTCTTTTTAGTTTCTTGCTATTTATTCCTCCTGGATAACCATAGTATACGGTTTTTGATTTCGCGTTAGCCACGGGTGGCCATTTATATGGCATAGGAGGGGTGAAATGAATCTTCCATCGTGTTCGACTATTCTTAGGAGCTCTCTTTATCAAACCCGCATTAAAGAAGCTCCATTCTTTATTCACTATATTAGCTAGGTGGTAATAATTAATATTTCTATCAGCCGAAACATAACTCACCGATAGTAATCCTATAGTAATAATAAGTATATTTATGGTATTTTTTAGCATAATTCACCTATATATAAATCAGAATTCAAAAGTAGCAAAGCTGCTACTAAAACGATGGTTAAGTAGGCTATAAGGTTACTATTTATAGACTAAAAGCATAGTGAAAGGCTTAGAGTTAACAGCGTTCTAATGTTGTAAAAACAGGGGGGTCCATTAGAGGCTAAGAGGTTTACTTATTTATAGTAGTACTTTTCTTTTGATTTTTCTACCTGAAACGAAATATTGAACTAAAAAGGGTTTACTAATAAACCCTTTTTAGACAATAACTAATGACTATCGGGCAAAGTAATATTCAACTCCAACACATCATAATCTTCACCTTTCTCAACATTCACATTCACATCATCTTCACTTACATGAACATACTTGCGTATAACCTCGACAATTTCATCTCGAAGTTTAGGTAGATAATCCGGAGATTTCTTAGAAGAATCGGAATGCTCATGAGCGATTACTATTTGTAAACGTTCTTTTGCAAGACTTGCTGTATTTTTCTTTTTCTCTTTTTTAAAGAAACTTAAAAGTCCCATCTCAATGTCTCCTTAGTCTTTAGCCGAATAGCTTCTTAAAGAAGCCACCCTTCTTTTGTTCGGCTTTAATAAAGCGCATCGGAACATCTTCCCCTAAGAATCGTGAAACAATATCCATATATGCCTGCCCTGCGATACTTTCTTTATCTAAGACAACAGGGACACCGCTGTTTGAAGCTTGCAATACAGACTCTGATTCAGGAATCACCCCAATTAGTGGTATGGACAATATTTCTACAATATCCTCCATACTTAGCATATCCCCACCTTCAACACGTTCAGGCGAGTAACGCGTAATTAATAAATGTTCCTTAACAGTGCCACCTTCTTCTGCTAACTTAGAACGACTTTGCAATATACCCAAAATCCTATCGGAGTCTCTTACAGATGATACTTCAGGGTTTGTCACCACGATGGCTTCATCCGCAAAATAAAGCGCCATAAAAGCGCCTCTTTCGATACCTGCAGGTGAATCACAGACAATATATTCAAAACCATCTGCTTTTAATTCATTAATGACACTTTCAACACCCTCTTCATTAAGAGCATCTTTATCCCGTGTCTGTGATGCTGGAAGAATATAGAGATTATCAACACGTTTATCCTTAATGAGAGCCTGTTTTAATGTAGCTTCTCCATTAATGACATTAACGAAATCGTAAACCACTCGGCGTTCTACACCCATGATTAAATCAAGGTTTCGCAAACCCACATCAAAATCAATAACGGCTGTTTTATGCCCCTTTGCAGCTAATCCCGATGCAAAAGCAGCACTTGATGTTGTCTTTCCTACGCCACCCTTACCTGAAGTGACAACAATAACTTTACTCAATGTAAATCTCCTAAATCATTAATGTGTTCTACCTTTGCTTGTTACTTACTAAGCAAGCAAAGGTTCGATAATTAGTTTCTCTCCGTCTAAGCGAATCATTGCTGGTTTACCAATTAATTTTGTATCTAATTCATCTAATAATTGATAACGCCCAGCTATAGCAATTAACTCTGCTTGTAATGATTGGCAAAAAATTCGAGCATCTTCATTGCCTCTCGCACCTGCCAATACGCGTCCACGTAATGGACCATATATATGAATAGAGCCATCTGCCATCACTTCAGAACCAGCACTAGTTGGTGCCAATACTGTCATGTCTGACTGTGCTGCATAAACCTGCTGACCTGACCTTACTGGTCGACTCACAGTAACTGATTTGATTTCTGCAACTGGAACTGGATGAGCCAATACTTCAGCAACGTCTTTTTTACAGTTTGCTACATCAGCCTGAGTTTGCGTTTGTTCCTTTATATTTTCTTTTGAATTAGATGCCTTGTGTTCACGCATCACAGCCCAACCTTGTTTCGTTATTGATATAGACATACTCTCAGGAATATTTCTTACGCCGACAGGGATAAATCCTACTTCCTCAATGCCTTTCTTTAATGCGCTAAAATCTAAATTTTTGATTTGATCATCAACACCCTCACAATCAACCACGATTGGGCTTTGTATAAAAAACTGAGGTGCTTCATCTTTTTTGCTTTGTAATTCACTACAAATTGCAGCTACATCAATATCTTCTAGATGCAAGACATTGAGCATTGACATTTCACCCTTCAGTTTCATTTCTATACCCGCATATTATGACATTATTATTCTTTAACTGATGCATAATATACGAGTCAGAATTATTTTTACATCGCTAATATTAATATTTCACGGTATCATTTGCGGTTTTTTTTAACACTTGCTTGTAAGTCATTGATAGATGTTATTACCTACTTTAAATCCAATATATCCTGATAAAAAAACTGAGAAAGTTAGCTGGGGTAAATTACATGGTTGCTCCTTAGATTTACTTATTTCTAATGCAACATCCGAATATAAAGGACTAATAGTTGTTATTACTTCTGATAGCTCCCAAGCCTATTCAGCTGAATCTAATATTCAATTTTTTACAAATACTACAAGTAGTGATAGTAATGTTCACATTTTCCCTGACTGGGAAACTCTGCCTTATGATGTTTTCTCACCTCATGAAGACCTTATCTCTGAACGCTTAAAAACGCTCTATCAATTACAAAATATAGAGCATGGTGTTCTAATCGTTCCTGTTGCTACATTAATGCAACGGCTTCCTCCTGTAGCTTATGTTCGAGCTAATACTTTGATGATAAAGCTTGGCGATAAATTGGATATTGAGGGTTTCAGAGCTCAATTAGAGGAAGCTGGCTACCGTCATGTCACTCAGGTAATGGAACATGGTGAATATAGTACACGTGGCTCCTTAATTGATTTATTTCCAATGGGGAGTAACAAACCTTATCGAATCGATTTACTTGATGATGAAATCGAATCTATCCGTAGCTTTAACCCTGAAGATCAACGAACTATAGAGAAAATCAACAAAATTCAATTATTACCTGCGCATGAATTTCCACTCAACAAAGAGGGAATTGCTAAATTTAAAGAAAACTACAGTACCCAGTTAGGTGGCGATCTCGCACGTAGTCAAATTTACGACAATGTCAGTAATGGAAATGCACCCTCTGGCATTGAATACTATCTACCATTATTTTTTGATAGTACTTCTACTTTATTTGATTACCTGCCAGAAAAAACGCTATTAATCAGTTCAGATGGTACGCAAACAGCTGCTGAAACATTTACCGGAATGATTCAAGACCGCTATCAACAACGACGTCATGATGTTGAGCGCCCCCTACTCCCACCCGATCAGTTATATCTAAACACCAAAGAACTTGTTGAAGAAATCAATTCGCATCGCCAAATTGATACTCATATTTTTAAACAGCAAGATTCTAATGATAATGTGGGAGCACATAACTATCCAGTTTCAACACTACCTTCTTTACTCATACAAGGTCGTTCAGAAACACCACTTATTCTGTTAAAACAATTTTTTTCTCAGCTTTTTACTGATGAGAAAAATACTAACAATGAAGTTTCATCCTCTCGCATTTTATTTACTGCAGACTCAGCAGGTCGTCGTGAAAACTTATTGAGTTTATTACGTGACAATGGTTTTTCTCCCAGTGTTGTTGAGGATTGGCACGGTTTCTTACAATCTAATCAAACTATGTGCCTTTGTGTCGCGCCATTAGAAAAAGGTTTGTGGATTAAACACGTTGCTGGCGAACAACTTGCTATTATTCCTGAATCGATGTTGTTTGGCTCACAGGTACAACAAAAGCGCCGTCGTAAAAAACCTACCCGTGATGCTGATACCATTATTCGCAACTTAACAGATCTTAGCGAAGGTGACCCCGTCGTACATGAAGAGCACGGTGTCGGTCGTTATATGGGTATGCAAAAATTAACTACAACTGGTATTGAACAAGAGTTCATCACTCTTGAGTATGCTAAAGGTGATAAACTTTATGTTCCAGTAGCTTCTTTACACTTAATTAGTCGGTATACGGGAGTTAGTGCAGAACATGCTCCCCTACACACGCTAGGTACAGAGCATTGGGACAAGGTTCGCAAAAAGGCTGCACAAAAAGCACATGATGTTGCCGCAGAACTCCTAGAAATTCATGCGCGCCGTGCTGCTCAAAAAGGACATAGCTTCACCTTTAATGAGATCGAATACCTCGCCTTTGCAGATACATTCCCTTTTGAAGAAACACCTGATCAAGCAGCCGCGATTGGTACAGTAATCAAAGATATGATTTCTGATAGACCTATGGATCGTGTCACCTGCGGAGACGTTGGTTTTGGTAAAACTGAAGTCGCTATGCGTGCCACCTTTGTTGCTGCTAACTCTGGAAAACAAGTTGCTATCATTGCGCCAACCACTCTTTTAGTACAACAACATGCCAAAAACTTTAGGGATCGCTTTGCTGATTGGCCATTTAAAATTGGCTCATTATCCCGCTTTAAAACACCTAAAGAGACGCGCGAAACACTCGCACAAATGGCTTCTGGTGATATTGATATTGTCATCGGTACACATAAGCTCCTACAAAAAGATATAGAATTTAAAGACCTCGGTTTAGTCATAGTCGATGAAGAACATCGCTTTGGTGTACGCCAAAAAGAGCAACTTAAAAAACTTCGTTCAAATGTCGATATGCTTACGCTTACAGCGACACCGATACCGCGTACTTTAAATATGTCACTCGCTGGTTTACGTGACCTATCAATCATTGCAACACCACCTACGCAGCGTCATTCAATCAAGACATTCGTTAATGAATGGGACAGAGCACTTATACAAGAAGCCTGTGCCCGTGAGTTAGCCCGTGGTGGGCAGGTTTATTTTTTACATAACGAAGTCAAAACCATCCAAAAGATGGCTGATGACCTACAGGAAATTCTACCCAACACATCCGTTCGATTTGCCCATGGTCAAATGCCAGAACGGGAACTCGAAAGCATAATGAAAGATTTCTACCACCAACGCTTCCAAGTTCTTGTTGCAACAACCATTATCGAAAGTGGTATTGATGTTCCAACAGCCAACACGATTATTATTAATCGTGCAGATAAACTTGGTTTGGCTCAACTACATCAAATTCGTGGGCGAGTGGGTCGCTCCCATCATAAAGCCTATGCTTATCTCATCATCCCAGGTAAGAAACTAATATCTGCAGATGCTAAGAAACGACTCGAAGCAATAGAATCACTTGAAGATCTTGGTGTCGGCTTTACCCTTGCTTCACATGACTTAGAAATTCGTGGTGCTGGAGAATTACTCGGTTCAGATCAAAGTGGCCAGATTCAAGAAATTGGCTTTAGCATGTATAACGACCTTCTAGAGCGAGCTGTCAAAGCTTTAAAAGCAGGAAAGTTACCTCAATTGGATGGTAGTGAAACTCGTACCTCTGTCGACCTAGGTTTACCTGCTCTAATCCCCGATGATTATCTGCCCGATGTACATCATCGCCTCATTATGTATAAACGTATCGCCAGTGCAAAAGATGCCGAAGCACTACGTGAATTACGGGTAGAAATGATTGATCGCTTTGGTTTATTACCCGATCAAGTTAATAATTTATTTGAAGTTACTCGTCTCAAACAAATTGCTCAAAAGCTAGGAATATTAAAACTTGATATGGGTGAGGAAGGCGGACGAATTTTATTTAATGAAAAACCTAGTATCGATCCAATGAAGATCATGGGCTTAGTACAAAAACGACCTTGGGAATTTAAAATCAAAGGACAGGATAAATTGTACTTTGAATATGAAACAATGAAAGAACTAGAGCAAAGGGTACAGTGGATTCGTCGTCTATTTAACGAAATTGAATGAATCGTTTGACGTGATACCTCAGGTCAACATATAGATATTTTATACCTCTATTTGAGCCTGATAGAAACTCTTTCTACTAAGGAATAAATACCACCCAACAACATTCACGGCAAATATCAACAATAAAACCTCTTGAGGCAAACTACTTGCTAAAGTTATCCCAAATAAAACATAAATTAGCTGAATCATCGCTAAAACAGTCACTGCTGTTTTGACGTTACCGTTAAATATTCTAAGAAACACATGATGTGAATGATTTTTGTCTGGTTTGAAAATTGAATAACCTGCCTTTTTCCTTCTGATAATAATCACTATCGTATCTATTACAGGTAGGGCGACAAGGTAAAGTAACATCATCGGTTCAACATAATTAAGTGACCGAATACTTAGGATGGCAATTAAAAAACCTAGTGTTAATGATCCACTATCACCCATAAACGTTTTAGCTGGATTCCAATTGAAATATAAGAAAGCCAGCATTGCAGGTATGATTAATGAGGGAATTCCAAATAATAAGAAGTCATTGTGTGTATATCCTAAATACCATAGAGCACTGAGGATAATAATACTTAACGTTCCTGCTAAACCATCTAAGCCATCAATCAAATTGAAAGAGTTCGTAAAACTAGTAATCGCGAATATAGTGAAAGGTATCGCTATATACCAAGCAAGAACTATTTTGTAACCAAAGAATACACCAGCATTCCAGACTATTATATTATCAAAGCAGGTCATTAATGCAGCTGTAGCAATTACAATTAATTTATATTTTGCAGGAAAGTTTTTAATATCATCAAAGACTCCCAATAAAAAAACCATAAAAACAGCCACTATCAACATGCTATAGTTTTCATAGTCTCCCATATCTGCAAAGATAGAAACGATAAATACAGCAATAAACACAGCAATACCTGAACTACTTGGCGTAGCTTGTTTATGCATGCTTCTAATATTAGGAACATCATAAAGGCCAAGTTGTTCGGCATACTTGATGAATAACCAAAGTGCACCAAAACACAGCACAAAGGTTATTATAAATACGAAATCCATTTCGTGTACCCCTCGACGGGTATAAATAATTTACTAACTTTTAATTTCTTTCTTTAATGACCTTAAAACAACATTATTTTAAAGTCTTATATCCATGTATAGCAGTAGGTTTTTTGCGCGTCAATCCAATGAGCAAATGTTATACACATAAGCTTGATACACGGTGTATTACTGCTGTTAAACAGTAATTTTGTGGCTTTTACTTATCTTTTAAAAAAGAAGATAACTCCTCAGTTCTAGCCTTCATTAGCTCAATATCGCCTTTTGATTCCACATTCAACCGAACCACAGGCTCAGTATTTGAAGAACGAAGGTTAAATCGCCACTTTTCAAACTCTAAACTAATCCCATCTGTTTCATCTACGTGTATTGCAGAAGGTTTATATTTACTAATGATTTCTGCAATAGCTTCTGCAGGATTTTCTATTTTGAAATTAATTTCTCCTGAAGAAGGGTAAGCTATAATCCGATCCTTCACCATACTCGACAGAGATTTAGCATTTGATGTTAATAATCCAGCAACAAGCAACCATGGGATCATACCACTATCACAATATGCAAAGTCTCTAAAGTAATGATGTGCACTCATTTCCCCACCATAAATCGCATCTTCCTGACGCATTCTTTCTTTTATAAAAGCATGCCCAGTTTTACATAAAATGGGAGTTCCTTTATTGGTTTCAACAATATCAATGGTATTCCAAGTCAAACGAGGATCATGAATGATTTTTGAGCCTGGTGCTTGAGATAAAAACGCCTCAGCTAATAAACCAACTATGTAATAGCCTTCAATAAAATCACCCATTTCATCAAATAAAAAACAACGATCAAAATCTCCATCCCATGCAATTCCCATATCTGCATTATGAGCTATTACTGCATTTGAGGTATCAGCACGGTTTTCTATAAGTAAAGGATTAGGAATTCCATTTGGGAAGCTTCCGTCAGGCTGATGGTTAACTTTGATAAAAGTAATCGGAACATCACGCTTTTTAAACTCAACTTCAATCGCATCTATTACAGGCCCTGCTGACCCATTACCCGCATTCACGACTAACTTAAGAGGCTTAACATTGTCTAAGTCAATATATGTGAATAAATGCTCAATATAAGCATCCATACAGCTTTGTTTACTGATTGAACCTTTATTAGTTACTTCAGAAAATGAATTTTTTTCAGCTAAACTTTGTATTTCTTTTAAGCCTGTATCTCCACTGATAGGTTTAGAATCTTCTCTAATTAGCTTCATTCCATTAAAATCTATTGGATTATGACTGGCTGTTACTTCGATTCCTCCATCAACTTTTAGGTGTGATGTCGCAAAATATATCTCTTCCGTTCCCGTCATACCGAGGTCAATCACATCGACTCCTGAATCCATTAAACCTTCAGCAAGAGATTGCTTCAATTCCTCAGAGGTTTTACGAATATCTCCACCGACAACAACCTTTTTCGGCTTTAAGAACTCTCCATAGGCTCGCCCAATTCGATAGGCTATGTCACTATTTAATTCTTCTCCGAGCTTGCCACGGATGTCATAAGCCTTAAAACAAGTTAATTTATTCATAATAAGTTTTCTTTAAGTTTACTGCCACCCCATGATTCTATTCACTTTGAGAAACTAGAATTATCTAAAAAAGGGGGGGGTGCCATATTAGATTAATCACAGCTATTTTTATTCTTAAATCAATCGGAGCGACCATACATATCTTCAAATCTTACAATATCATCTTCCCCTAGATAACTACCCGTTTGGACTTCTATCATTTCCATGGGGAGCTTACCTGGGTTAGCAATACGATGAGTTGAGCCTTGCGGTATAAAAGCAGACTGATTTTCACTACACAAAAATGTCTTATCATCACAGGTGATTTCTGCCATGCCACTAACAATTATCCAATGTTCTGCGCGATGGTGATGCATCTGTACTGAAGTACCTTCACCTGGGTTTACCGTTATTCTTTTTACCTGAAAGCGTTCACCAACATCTACACCATCATACTTTCCCCAGGGACGATAAACTTCTCGATGTAATTCAGCCTCGCTGCGCTTGTCAGTTCTTAGCTGCTCAACAATTTCTTTGACATCCTGAACAGAATCTTTATCTGCGACTAATACAGCATCTTTGGTTTCGATAACAACCAAATTATCAACACCAACCAAAGTGACTAATTTACTTTCCGCTCTAACAAGACAATTACTACTAGCATGTGTAACAACATCACCCCGCACAACATTACCATCCTTAGTCTTTTTCTCAATCTCCCAAAGCGCATCCCATGAGCCTACATCACTCCACTCTGCATCAAGAGACACAACAACCGCTTTGTCTGTTTTTTCCATGACAGCATAGTCAATCGAATTTGCAGGACACTGGGCAAATGTTTCTTTATCAAGACGAATAAAATCAAGATCATGCTTCGATTTATCTAAAGATTGACGACAGCAAGTTAGCATCTCGGGTTGGAATTGTTCTAGTTCATCAATATATGTCTTTGCATTAAACATAAACATACCACTGTTCCAGTAATAGTCTCCTGAATGAACATAAATTTCTGCCGTCTCTAAGTCAGGCTTTTCTACAAACTCTGCGACCTCATGTAAAGCATTCTCTATTTCTTGACCACGCTTGACGTAACCATATCCAGTTTCTGCTTTAGTAGGAACAATGCCAAAAGTAACCAGTTTATTTTTATTAGCAGATTCTGCTGCAAATCGTACCGCATCTTGAAATGCTTCAGTATTTTTTATGACATGATCTGCTGGTAAAACGAGTAATATTGCATCTTCATATTGCTGAAGTGCCCGCAACGCACCAATAGCTACTGCAGGCGCTGTATTTTTACCAACTGGTTCCAGGATAATATCCCCGAGATCATCAGCATAAATTTCACGTAATTGTTCAGCAGCTGTAAATCGATGATTTTCATTACATAACACAATCGGTGTTTCTATATTATCTATCCCCTGTAGACGAGAAAGTGTCGCCTGCAAAAGAGTCTGGTCACCTGTTAACTTTAAAAACTGTTTGGGATGGTTTTTACGAGAAACAGGCCATAGTCGCGTACCAGAACCACCTAATAATATAATAGGGACAATTTTCATAATAAAACCTCGCAATAAACTAACTTAGCAACTTTCGCTATTGTTATCTTCTAATGACACTTTCATTTTCTAAAAACCATTGATAAGTAGAGTTTAGACCATCTTCTAATGAGACCTTTGCTTGCCAACCTAATGCCTCTAACCTTGATACATCCATTAATTTTCGTGGTGTACCATCTGGTTTACTACTATCAAATACAATTTCACCTTTAAATCCAACAACTTTTGCCATCGTTTCAGCCAACTCTCTAATAGTACAATCTACTCCCGTACCTACATTGATGTGGGATAGCATTGGCTGAGTATTCCTTTCATATAAGCCTTTATCTAACTGAATAACATGAACACAGGCAGCTGCCATATCATCCACATACAAAAACTCACGCATCGGTTTTCCTGTGCCCCAAACAACCACTTCTTTAGAGGCAGACTGTGTTGCCTCATGAAAGCGGCGCATCATTGCAGGAATTACATGGCTATTTTCAGGATGGAAATTATCATTCTCACCATAAAGATTTGTCGGCATAACGGATCGAAAATCAGTCTGATATTGACGGTTATACGACTCACAAAGTTTTATTCCAGCTATTTTTGCTAGAGCATAAGGCTCATTGGTCGGTTCTAAAACCCCTGTCAATAATGCATCTTCAGACATTGGCTGGTCTGCCATTTTCGGGTAAATACAAGATGACCCTAAAAATAATAAGTTTGTAATACCTGCTTGCCATGAGCCATGCACAATATTCGCTTCAATCATCAGATTCTGATAAATAAATTCAGCAGGATAAGAATTATTAGCTACTATCCCACCTACTTTAGCAGCCGCCAAAATGACAACATCGATTTTATTCTCAGAATAAAAGCTATTCACTGCAGACTGATCACACAAATCCAATTCAGAGTGGGTACGAGTAATAATATTATTACAGCCAATTTTTGCTAATTGACGGATTATTGCTGAGCCAACCATACCTCTATGGCCAGCAACATAGATCACATCAGATTTTTTCAGATTAGACATAGTTTTCACTCATGTGGAATCGAAACATCGAATCCATTTTCCTTTAGCATGACAGTTTTTCTTGCTTCTTCTAAGTCGTTAACTACCATTTCAGAAACCATCTCTTGTAATGTTATTTCAGGAATCCAACCAAGCTTTTCTTTTGCCTTTGTAGGATCACCTAAAAGAGTTTCAACCTCAGTTGGTCTAAAGAAACGAGTATTCACTTCAATCATTCTATCGCCAACTTTTAATGCAGGTGCTTTATCTCCTTCAATAGCAGATATAACGCCAACTTCATCTACGCCCTCACCTGTAAATTCAAGTGTTATTCCAAGTTCTTTAGCAGTAGCTATTACAAAATCACGCACGGAATATTGAACACCCGTAGCAATTACAAAATCATCAGGTTGATCTTGTTGAAGCATTAACCATTGCATCCGTACATAATCTTTAGCATGACCCCAATCACGTAATGCATCCATATTTCCAAGCTCAATTACAGACCCTATTCCCTGCGCATAATTTGCCATATTGCGTGTAATTTTACGCGTAACAAAGGTCTCTCCACGACGTGGGGATTCATGATTAAATAAAATACCATTACAAGCATACATGCCATAACCTTCACGGTAATTAACTGTAATCCAATAAGAGTATAGTTTGGCAGCCGCATAGGGAGAACGAGGATAAAAAGGCGTTGTTTCTGTTTGCGGTGTTTCTTGTACTTCACCAAATAATTCAGAAGTGGACGCTTGATAAAAACGTGTTTTTTTCTCAAGACCAAGAATTCGAATAGCCTCTAAGATTCTTAAAGAACCTATACCAACAGTATCTGCCGTGTATTCTGGAGACTCAAAAGATACCGCAACATGTGATTGCGCGCCTAAATTATAAACTTCATCAGGTTGGCACTCTGAAATGATCCGAACCAAATTTGATGTATCGGTCAAGTCACCATAATGTAAGTGTAAATTATCATGATCATGAATATGATCAATTCGCTGCGTGTTAAAAGAAGAAGCTCGGCGAATTATTCCATGTACTTCATAACCTTTATCTAATAAAAACTCTGCAAGATATGAACCATCTTGTCCTGAGATACCTGTAATTAATGCGACTTTCATAAATACTTACCTTTACTAAAAACAATGTAACGCATGATACTATCATGTCAAAATAGTTGAAATCTTAATTTAATAATATGTTCTTCATATATAAAGCACACAGAATATAACTTAATCTTTAATTATTCTAATATATAACTCAAAATGATAGATGGTCTGATCTTTCATCTAAACACGATTAATAATACTATTCTTTTATTTCCCTTAAGCGTTTTTCTGTATAATCCTTTGTTTATTTTATAATAGATGTTATATGCTTATTTCTTATATTGCAGCCATTCTGGTTGGTCTTGTATTGCTTATATGGAGTGCTGATCGTTTTATTGATGGTGCCTCCAGTATTGCCAGAACAATGGGTATATCCCCATTAATTATAGGAATGTTAATTATAGGTTTGGGTACTTCAGCACCAGAAATGTTAGTTTCAGGTGTCGCTGCGTTGCAAGGAAACCCCGGCCTTGGTATTGGTAACGCGATTGGATCTAATATTACCAATATCACAATGGTTCTTGGCATCACGGCTATATTTTTTGTATTACCTGTTCATTCAAGTTTATTAAAAAAAGAATTACCCTTAGTACTTTTTTCTGCGGTACTTGCTTGGTATCTAATGTCAGATGGTTTTTTCTCACGATTTGATGGCATTATTTTAGTTATCACGCTAGCCTTAATATTGACGTGGATGATTCTCTCTGCGAAGAAAGAGGTTAGGCAACATGAGCATGACCCATTAATTGAAGAAACTTTAGAAGAATTACCAGATGAACTTCCGTTAAAGCAATCTATTATTTGGACCATTGTGGGTCTCTTGTTATTACTTGTAAGTTCAAAAATGTTGGTATGGGGAGCATCTAATATAGCGAGTCAACTGGGTGTTAGTGATCTAATTATAGGCTTAACTATCGTTGCAATTGGAACCAGCCTTCCTGAGTTAGCCGCAACAATTAGTAGTGCTAGAAAAGGAGAAACTGACCTAGCTGTTGGTAATATCGTGGGCTCTAACCTCTTTAATACCTTAGGTGTTCTTGCCTTGCCTGGTCTAATACAACCACTAAAATTACCACCTGAGGTATTAAGTAGAGATATCCTTGTTATGTTGATTTTAACCGTGGTGCTTTTAGTCTTTAGCTTTGGATGTTTTAAAGGATCAAAGGGTAAATTCACACGTAATAAAGGGATTATCCTTCTAATTGCTTTTATAGCCTATGAGGCGCTCCTTTTCTACCAAACAGTTCAATAAGGATTTCAGAATGACACAATCTGATAAGAACCCTGATTTTATAGGGCTAGCTAAAGCAGTAATAGAGATTGAAGCAAGTGCCATTCAGGCTCTGAATAATCGCCTGGATATGAATTTTGAAAATACCTGTAAAGCTATTTTAGCGTGTAAAGGTCGTGTCATTATTTCTGGTATGGGCAAATCAGGACATATCAGTAATAAGATAGCTGCGACCCTTGCCAGTACAGGAACACCTGCTTTCTTTGTTCACCCAGGCGAAGCTTTACATGGTGACTTAGGCATGATCACAGGAGAAGATGTCGTAATCAGTATTTCAAACTCAGGTACTACCGAAGAAGTAATAACACTTGCTACTTTAGTTAAACGATTAGGTGCTACGGTAATTGGAATGTCTGGCGACAAACAATCACCACTAGCCGAAATCTCTGACTTTCATCTTGATATAGCGGTTGAAAAAGAAGCCTGTCCAATGGGCTTAGCACCTACATCAAGCACCACCGTTACATTAGTAATGGGCGATGCGCTTGCTGTTGCTCTATTAGAAGCCCGAGGTTTTACAGCAGAAGACTTTGCGCGTTCACACCCCGGTGGTCGTCTTGGAAAACGGTTGTTAGTGCATGTGAAAGACATTATGCACAGCGACGATGATATGCCCCTCTGTCTAGCTAAAACGTCATTAAAAGATGCAATTTTAGAAATTACTGGTAAAAAATTAGGTGCTACTCTTGTGGTAGATGAAGATAACAAACTTCTTGGTATATTTACGGATGGTGATTTACGTCGTGCCTTTGAAGACGGAGTCGACTTAAAACATGTAAATATTGGTGATGTCACTCATTCGGATTGTATTACAACCAATGTTAATGAATTAGCAGTCAATGCTGTTAACAAAATGCAGGATAAAGAAATCACTGTGTTACCTGTGGTTGACAAGTCAAATAAAGTCATGGGAATCATCCATATGCATGACTTACTTAAAGCGGGAATTGTTTAATGGAGTTACCTTTTAGTTCAGATATCACAGACACGATTAGCCATTTGGCAAAAGAAATTAAACTCATTATTTTTGATGTTGATGGTGTTTTAACAGATGGCAGTCTTTATTTCGATAATCAAGGTGAGGAATTTAAAGCATTTAATTCACTTGATGGTCACGGCATTCGCTTGCTATTAGATAATGATATTGAAGTGGCAATAATAACAGGACGAAAGTCAAACCTAGTTTTGAAGCGTGCTAAGAACTTAGGTTTATCATCTGAACTCATTTACCAAGGCTATCGTGATAAAATCCCTGCATTTGAAGATTTACTAAATAAAACCAAACTAGATAAGAAAAATATAGCCTATGTTGGAGATGATGTTATCGACCTTCCCATTATGAGCCAAGTCGGATTATCTATTGCTGTGGGAAATGCAAACTGGTTTGTAAAAAAACATGCTGACTGGACAAGTACACAATCTGGAGGAAAAGGAGCTGTTCGCGAAGTTTGTGAACTGCTTCTTAATGCTCAAGAGAAACTTGACAACTTATACAATAATTATCTTTTCACTGATTAGTTATCAGACAGACAAACTACAAATATGAATAAAAGTGGCCTACTCTTTTTGCTTTTTGCCATTATGGTTCTTGTTGTTTTTACATGGTTAAATTCAACATGGCTCTCTTATCGAGACTTTGATTTCAGCAAAAATGTTAAAAGAATTGATTATTATCTTAGTGATTTCACTTTACTTAACACCTATGCTGATGGAACAATGCGTTATCAATTAAAAGGTAGCCACTTAGTACACCAACAAGTCACTGGTGCAAGTGAAATATTTAGTCCTGAGTTGAAGGCAAGGGGAATCGATAACTCTATCATTACTTTAAATGCTAAAACGGCATTGCAGGATAAAAAGAACAGCTCAATACAGTTAACAGGGGATGTTTCTGTCATAAAAATGGGTTCTAAGCCACTGGATAGTTTTAAATTACTAACAAATGATTTAATCTATAACCCAATAGAAAAAGTACTGTCCACAGATAAGAAATTGGTATTCACTTCTGACATGGGCAAAATAAAAGGCGTAGGCTTTAGCACCCATCTAGACAAACAGGAATTGAGGATTAAACAAAATGTACATACTGAATTCATACCTGCTAAGTAAATCCAAAGTAATCACACAATCTTTCGTAGCTTTCACATTATTCATTACATCTCCAAGCATAGCACTTAAGAATGATGTTGAAAAACCAGTTCACATTGATGCCAATAGTGTTGTATTCAACAAAAACAAAGGCTTTGCTATCTATGAAGGTAATGTAACCATAGTACAAGGAAGTTTAAAAATTCGGGCTAACAAAATAGAAATAAAAGCACCGAATAATGAAATAAGCAAAATCATTGCCAACGGTTCTCCTGTTAGTTTTGAGCAGAAAATGGATGATGGAAAACTTGCTAAAGGAAAGGCTAACCGTGTTATTTATTTAATCAAGGAAAAGAAAATTGTCCTTGATGGCAATGCCGTTATTTCACAAAATAATGATAAGTTCAGTAGCAATCATATTGATTACTCAACTCGCACTGGTGAACTTAGAGCGGGTAATAAAAAAACCCCTGGGAAAAGTCGTGTTAAAGCCATTTTTTATCCTACTAATAAATCTAAATAAACTATAGGCTAAGTAGTTTCCTAAATAATGGTAAAAAATAATCAATTAGCAGGATCTATATCTTGAGTGTATTAATTGCAAACGAGCTTCACAAAAGTTACGGAAAAAGAGAAATATTAAAAGGTATTTCTCTTGAAATAAATAGCTCTGAAGTGGTTGGGCTACTCGGTCCTAACGGAGCTGGAAAAACCACCTGTTTTTATATGGTTGTTGGCCTAGTTGCATGCGATAAGGGCTCTGTAACACTTAATTCAAAAGATAAAACAATTGATCTTACTAAACTGAGTATGCATCTACGAGCACGGCATGGTATTGGATACCTTGCGCAGGAAGCCAGTATATTTCGCAAGCTAACTGTAGCAGATAATATTTACGCCATATTAGAAACACGTAAGGATCTCAACAAGCAATCTCGACAAGACAAACTTGAAAGTCTACTTGAAGAGTTTCAAATTACACATATCAGAGACTCTTTGGGGATTAGTTTATCTGGCGGTGAACGTAGGCGTGTTGAAATAGCAAGAGCTTTAGCAACAGAACCTTCTTTTATTTTGCTAGATGAGCCTTTTGCAGGAGTAGATCCTGTATCTGTAATAGAAATACAAAAAATAATATCACACCTTAAAAATAGAGGAATAGGTGTTCTTATCACTGATCACAATGTTCGAGAGACACTTGGTATATGTGACAGAGCATACGTATTAGGGAATGGCAGTATATTAGCTGCAGGCTCACCTCAATCAATACTTGAAAATGACCAAGTACGAGAAATCTACCTTGGTAAAGATTTCAAACTGTAATTATGACCTTTACTTTTATTAAAAACTGATCGAAGCCTTTTTTACTCTTGAGTAACATCACAATTGTATAAAAACAGTGGGGGTGCCATTGAATCATTGGATGTTTAAGCAAGATTCATACCATCAATCAGATATTCATATTTTTTTCATAACACCTGCTACAATTATATTGAAAATAAAGATAAAACAAAAAGAGCATTTACAATTCATAATGATTAAGCAGGGACTCAATATAAAACTTGGACAATCGTTGTCCATGACCCCCCAGTTGCAACAAGCAATACGCTTATTACAATTATCTTCAGTAGAATTAGAACAAGAAGTTCAAGAAATATTAGATACCAACCCTCTATTAGAAAGACAAACTGAAGAGCTGTCTCATGAAGAAAATAATATTTGTAAAGCAGATGATATAGAATCATCTAGTGATGCAATTCCTGAAGATCTAAATATTGATGCAAACTGGGATGACATTTATGACCCTGAATGGAAAGTTACCAATACAGATACTTCTACAAGCACCTCGGACTTTATTGAAACCATGCACTCCGAATCCCAAGGCTTACATGAAAATCTATTATGGCAAGTTGAGCTTGGAAACCTGTCTGATCTTGATAAAGAAATAGCACGATTAATTATCGATTACATCGCTGATGATGGCTTTTTAAAGGAACCTTTAGAACAAATACATGAATCATTGAAAGACACTTTGTTTATTGATTTTGATGAAGTTGAAGCAGTACTAACCTATATCCAACATCTATCCCCTTCTGGGGTAGGTGCGAGATCACTAGATGAATGCCTTTTACTACAACTCAAACAACATCATTTAAACCATCCTTTATATAAAAAAGCACATCGATTACTAAAAAAACATCTGGACTTACTAAAAAAAAGAGACTATACAGGTATAAAGAGAGCTTTGAGAGTTAATAATACTGTTCTAGAAGAACTCATTCAGTTAATTCGTTCTCTAGACCCAGAGCCTGGGAGTACTTTTAATACATCTTCTACAGACTATATTGTTCCTGATGTATTTGTTAAAAAAATAAAAGGTAAATGGGCAATTACACTCAATGGAAGCACACAGCAAGAGTTAAAACTTAACAACTATTACGTAGATATGCTCAAAAATACAACTCAAAAAGAAACAAGTCAGTACATTAAAGAGAATCTACAACAAGCTCGCTGGTTCATCAGTAGCTTAGAAAACCGTAACGACACAATTTTAAGAGTGGCGCAAGCAATAGTCGAAAAACAACAAGCTTTCTTTCAATATGGTGAAGAAGCGATGAAACCTCTTGTATTAAGTGATTTAGCTACTCAACTTGATGTCCATGAGTCGACAGTTTCCAGAGTGACAACTCGAAAATTCATGCATACCCCACGTGGAGTTTATGAATTCAAATTCTTCTTTTCTAGCCATGTCAGTACAGATACAGGTGGAGAGTGTTCTTCAACGGCTATTCGTGCAATGATAAAAAACCTAATCAATAAAGAAGACCCTACTAAACCCTTAAGTGACAACAAATTGACAAACCTGTTAAATCAGCAGGGAATCAAAGTAGCGCGACGAACCGTCGCCAAATACCGTGAAGCACAAGCTATACCTTCTTCTCATGATAGAAAAGTGTTTGCTTGAGGAGGTTTCTTTTACCAAGGTAACGTTAAAACTTCACACATCGCGACTTTCTGAAAGGGCTTTCAGGAAAAAGTCGTATAACCTAAAGATAGGAGTGAATAATATGCAATTAGATATTACTGGTCACCACATAGACGTAACCCCATTACTCAATAACTATATCCGGGAAAAAGTAACACGTCTTAAACGTCATTTTGACCAAGTTCTAAATATCCACATCATTCTAGAAGTACAAAAACACAATAATAAGGCAGAAGCCTCAATTAATGTTAGTGGAAATAATATTTTTGCAGATGCAACGGGGCATGATATGTATGCAGCAATCGACTTACTAGCTGACAAGCTGGATCGACAAATTCTTAAACACAAAGAAAAGCTAAGAAGTCATCATAGAAATGAAGGTAACCATAGAAATATTGCTATGGATCAATACGCTTAAATTATACTTTAAACTCAGGCACCTCTTCCTTATAATCTTATCTTGATTTGAGGTGCCTGAAATACTTATGCCAGATTTAAACTATCAACCTTTATTAGAACCTAATCGTGTTAAATTACTCAAAAAATCTGAAAGTAAAAAATGTATTTTTGATACCTTGACTAAATTACTTACTAAAGGACAATGTGAAGTTAGTAAAAACGATATATTCGATGCTTTGATTGCTCGAGAAAAGCTAGGAGATACCTATATAGGTAATGGAGTAGCTATTCCAAGAGCTCACCTGCAAATTACTAATACTCGAGCGGCTTTAATTATTTTAAAAAAAGGGCTTAAACTCAATTCCGCCGATAAACAAGATATTAGAGTATTTTTGGGTATTCTTATACCTGAAAATAACCGTGATAACTTTAAAAAGGTATTATCAAACATTAATAAAAACATACTAAAGAAAGAAAAGCTGAGTAAACTAATAGACTCAGAAAATATCGAATTACTCACTAAGTATTTTGAAAAACTTTTAAATTCGGAAACCAATTAATGCATCTCGTTATTATAAGTGGAATGTCAGGTGCAGGGAAATCACTAGTTCTTAATACCCTCGAAGATCAAGGTTACTATTGTATTGATAATTTACCAATTGAGCTACTCACCAATTTATTCGAAACAAAAAGCCTCCAAAAACACAATAAGGTAGCCGTTGGAATTGATATTCGAAGTGGTGAAGAATACATTCAAAGCTTAGCTGAGATAGTAGCTCCGTTAAAAGAAAAATATAAGACAGATATTGTATATTTATATGCAGGTAAAGCTGTTCTTATTAAAAGATATGATGAAACAAGACATAAACATCCCCTGTCTAGCCCAGGAACTACCTTGCGAGAAGCACTGGTAAAAGAATATGAAGTTCTGGCACCGATTAGAGAAATTGCTGATATACAAATAGACACCAGTTTTACCACTATTTATGAACTATCATCCCAAATCATTACTCGTATTTGTAACAATCAAAAACAACCATTATCGTTAATGTTTCAATCCTTCGGTTTTAAATATGGAACACCAAGGGATTCAGATTACTTGTTTGATGTTCGTTGTCTTCCAAATCCTTATTGGATACCTGAATTACGGTCTCACACAGGTTTAGAAAAAGAAGTAATTGAGTGGCTATCAAAACAAGAGCTGGTCATTAAAATGGAACAAGAGCTGGTGTCATTTATTGATCAGTGGGTTCCCTATATTATTGAAGCACAGCGATCATACTTAACTGTTTCAATTGGGTGTACAGGAGGCCATCATCGTTCCGTATACCTAACTGAACAACTGGCAAAATACTTTAGAAATAAGTATAAAGACTCTGTCATTGTCAAACATCGAGAACTCGAAAAGTAAAAAACCTTCTTGCTTCTCTCTTTTTGCTATTAAAGTTAAGTTTAAATAGGAATAAACACGCCTACAAGGCGTGTTTATAAATCTTTCAAAATGTTTGAATTATCGGATAACTTCTAACATGGCTTTCTACAAGAAATGTAGAATAGATCTAATCAAATATTCTTTAAGCAGGAACAGCCATTTCTTCGAATGATAAAGCTAGTTCATTATCTGCTTCAGTAATTCTAACCGTACCACCATCTTTACTAAGTTTTCCAAAGAGTAATTCATCTGCCAATTGACGTTTAATGCTTTTCTGTATTAATCTTTCCATAGGTCTAGCACCCATAACAGGATCATGCCCCGTTTTAGCTAACCAACGCTTGGCTTTATCATCAACAATCAGTGTTACATTCTTATCAGATAACTGTGTTTCAAGACGAATTAAGAACTTATCAACAATTGAAATGATGACTTTTTCATCAAGTGGTTTGAATTGAATAATTCCATCAAGACGGTTTCTGAATTCAGGTGAAAACACATTTTCGATCGCTTTCATTGTATCTAATGAATGATTTTGTTTAGTAAAGCCCATAGAACTTCGGCTTATATTTTCTGCACCTGCGTTACTCGTCATTACCAAAATCACATTACGAAAGTCAACTTTACGTCCACTACTATCAGTTAAGCTTCCATTATCCATTACTTGAAGCAATAGATTATATACATCTGGATGCGCTTTCTCGATTTCATCTAACAGTAATACAGCATGTGGATTTTTATTAACAGCATCTGTTAAAAGACCACCATCATCAAATCCAACATAACCTGGGGGAGCACCAATAAGGCGTGAAACAGTATGGCGTTCCATATACTCTGACATATCAAAGCGTATCATCTCAATACCGAGGTTTTCAGCAAGTTGGTTAGTCACTTCAGTTTTACCAACACCTGTTGGACCTGCAAATACGAAAGAACCGATAGGTTTTGCATCATCTCGCAAACCAGAGCGGGACAACTTAACGGCAGTTACTAATTGATCGATAGCTTCATCCTGACCAAAAACAACTCTTTTAAGGTTAACATCAAGGTTCTTCAATACTTCCATATCAGAACTAGAAACAGTTTTTGGCGGTATTCTAGCAATTTTAGCAACAATTGATTCAACATCTGCCACTGTGATCTTTTTCTTGCGCGTACTTTTAGGCTGTAATTGTCTATTAGCACCTGCCTCATCGATAACATCAATCGCTTTATCAGGTAAAAAACGATCTGTAATGTAGCGTTCAGATAATTTAACAGCAGTTTCTAAAGATGCAGCTGTATAACTAACACCATGATGCTCTTCAAACTTTGATTTTAAACCTTTTAGTATTTTTATCGTTTCATTAATACTTGGCTCTTTTATATCTATTTTTTGGAAACGTCGAGCTAACGCTCTCTCTTTCTCAAAAATACTATGATATTCTTGATAAGTAGTTGATCCGATACACTTTAACTCGCCATTAGCAAGCATTGGTTTAAGTAGGTTAGATGCATCCATAGTGCCACCAGAAGTTGCACCTGCACCGATCATGATATGTATTTCATCAATAAATAAAATCGCCTTTTCTTCTGACTTAATCTGATTAAGAACAGCTTTTAATCGTTTTTCAAAATCACCACGGTATTTTGTTCCAGCTACCAAAGCACCAAGATCTAAAGAGTAAATAGTAGAGCCTTCCAAAACTTCAGGCACTTCACTATCTATAATTCGTTTAGCTAGACCTTCTGCAATCGCCGTCTTACCTACTCCAGATTCACCAACCAATAAAGGGTTGTTTTTTCTACGACGACATAAAACTTGGACAGTTCTTTCTACTTCTTCATGACGACCAATCAAAGGGTCAATTTTTCCTTCAATCGCGTATTGATTTAAATTCGTAGCAAACTGCTCTAGTGGACTCTTTTTAGGTTCAGCAGTTTCTGCTTCAGGGTTATTGGCATCGGTTTGATTTTCACCAGAGCCATTAGACTCATCAATGCTAAAGTCTGACAACATAGCTTCATCTTTATGAATATCATGTGATACATAGTTGACAAGATCTAAGCGTGACATATTTTGTTTAGAAAGATAAAAAACAGCATGAGATTCAGGCTCACCAAAGATGGCAACCAAAATATTTTCTCCACCAACTTCACCCTTACCTGTCGCTTGTACATGATAAACAGCACGCTGTATAACACGCTGAAATCCCAGTGTAGGTTGAGTCTCTCTTTGATCTTCCAGACTTAACAAAGGAGTGCTTTCTTCAATATAACTTTCTAACTCTGTTTGTAAAATAGAAATATCAACACCACAAGCACGTAGTGCTTTACCTGCAGACGGATTCGTTGTCATTGAAAGTAAAAGATGCTCAACTGTAACAAACTCATGATGCTTATCACGAGCTTCCTTAAATAGCTTGTTTATTGAAAATTCAACTTCTGTACTTAACATCTTTACTCTCCTTATCTGCCCATCTAATTTTTATTAACAATTTAATAAGACCTTTTAATAAGAAAATGATTAAGCTTTTTCCATTGTACATAACAATGGATGCTCATTTTCTTGTGCAAACTCATTCACCAATACAACCTTTGTTTCTGCAATATCTTTTGAAAAAATACCACATACGCCCTTACCCTTGGTATGAACATTTAACATTATTCGTGTTGCACTTTCTTCATCATGGCTAAAAAATTGGCGTAAAATCTCTACGACAAATTCCATTGGTGTAAAGTCATCGTTAACTAGTATAACCATATATCGTTTAGGTTCTGCTACTTCTGGGCGGGATTCCTGTACCATCAAACCAGAATCTTGGTCAAAATCATCCCCTGACTGGTTATTTACAACCTTTGTAACACTATTTGTAACCTTGCTAGTTCTGTAAATATGTTCTCTTTGGTTTAAACTTTCAACCATTTAAATCACCTGTAAATCTATCCTGCGGCCTTTGCACGGAGGCAATAGTCCTAATTAATGCGTATTATCTAAGCTCTTATACACAATCACATATGACTAATCATATGATCACCAAATTCAGAACTACTAACTTCTGTAGCATTCTCCATTTGATCTGAGAAATCAAAAGTCACTTTCTTCGCAACTATCGCACCAGCTAAAGCTTTAACCACAAGATCGGCAGCTTCAATCCAGCCAATATGTCTTAACATCATTTCTGCAGATAAAATAATTGACCCTGGGTTGGCCTTATTTTGACCAGCTATCGGTGGAGCAGTTCCATGGGTAGCTTCAAATAAAGCAATCGTATCAGACATGTTTGCACCTGGTGCAATACCAATACCGCCAACCTGTGCAGCGAGTGCATCTGATATATAATCACCATTTAAATTTAACGTTGCAATCACATCGTATTCTTCAGGATGCAATAATATATTTTGCAAGAAAGCATCAGCTATAACATCTTTAACAATAATATCATCACCCGTGTTTGGATTTTTAAAGACAAGCCAAGGACCACCATCCAAATCTTCTCCTGCAAATTCATTTCTAGCAAGATCATAACCCCACTGTTTAAATCCTCCTTCGGTGAACTTCATGATATTCCCTTTATGAACCAAAGTAAGGCTAGGACGATTATTATCAATAGCATACTGAAGTGCTTTCCTGACAAGTCTTTCAGTACCCTCTTTAGATACGGGCTTAATACCAATACCAGATGTTTCAGGGAAACGGATTTTACTCACCCCCATTTCTTCTTGTAAAAACTTTATGACCTTCTTCACTTCATCAGAGCCACTTTCCCATTCGATTCCTGCATAAATGTCTTCAGAATTTTCTCGAAAAATAACCATATCTGTTTTTTCTGGTTCACAAACTGGGCTCGGCGTACCCGTGTAATAACGTACCGGTCTAAGACAAGTGTAAAGATCAAGTTCTTGACGCAATGTAACATTCAAAGAGCGAATACCACCACCAACAGGAGTCGTCAAAGGACCCTTGATAGACACTACATATTCTTTAATTGCATGCATAGTTTCATCTGGCATCCACACATCAGCACCATAAACCATTGTTGACTTCTCTCCAGCAAAAATTTCCATCCACTGAATTTGTTTTTGACCTTGATACGCCTTTTCAACCGCTGCATCAATTACCTTCTTCATTACAGGTGAAATATCAACACCAATACCATCGCCTTCAATATAAGGAACAATTGGCTTATCAGGAACATTCAAAGAGAAGTCTGCGTTTGTGGTGATCTTTTCACCTGTTTTAGGAATATTGATATGTTGGTAATTCATATTATTTTATTATTGCTCCAGTAAATTGTTTGAGACTTACTTTAATACGGCTAAATACAGTGAAAGTCTTGATTTAAATAGAATGTGGGTATTGTAACGTAAATCAACCTTTAGTTTTCTCTCAAATCTGTTAGATTAGCGCAACTTTATTATTTAACAGGGTTTACAATGAAATATCACGTTTATGGCATCGGAAATGCTCTCGTTGACAAAGAATTTGAAGTAACTGATCAATTCCTCATCGACAATGGTATAGAAAAAGGCTTAATGACCCTTATCGAAAAAGACCAACAAGAAACCTTATTAGCCAATTTAAAAGAACAATTTGGCTTAAAAAAACGTGCAGGTGGTGGCTCTGCTGCAAATTCAATCGTTGCGATAAGTCAGTTTGGCGGAGATACATTTTACGCTTGCAAAGTTGCTGATGATGAGACTGGCGATTTTTACATGAAAGATTTAGCAAAAGCTGGGGTTATAACAAAACTTGATCAAGTCAAAGGTGATGGCGTAACAGGTAAGTGTATGGTAATGGTTACCGACGATGCTGAGCGAACCATGAACACATATTTAGGAATAACCTCTGACTTCTCGGAAAAAGACCTACATTTAGAAGACCTTGCCAATTCAGAATATCTATATATTGAAGGATATCTTGTCACTTCTGAAAGCTCTCAAAAAGCGGCCTTAAAAGCACGTGAAACAGCTAAAGATAATGATGTGAAGACAGCTTTCACTTTCTCTGATCCTGCTATGGTGTCCTATTTCAAAGAAGGTGTTACTGAGATTATTGGTGATGGAGTTGATATTCTATTTTGTAATGAAGAAGAGGCTTGTATATTTACTGGAAAAGATAAACTAGACGATGCAGTTACAGATCTGACAAAAAAAGCCAGTAAAGTGATTGTTACTCTTGGAAGTAAAGGTGCCATAATAGTCACAGGAGATAAACAGATCCTTATCGAGGCTAGCCCTGTAAAAGCAAAAGACACAAATGGTGCAGGTGATATGTTCGCTGGAGCATTTATGTATGGTTTAACTCAAGGAATGAGTGATCGTGATGCTGGTCTATTAGCGAGTGAATCTGCTGCTAGAATTGTGGCAACTTTTGGTGCACGACTAGAAAAAGATACTCAGCAAAGTATTTTAGAAAAATACATGACGTAGATTTTGAGAAGCTCTCTATTTATAATTTACCTATCCTTATCCTGTTTGGATTAATGATAGGCAATTACACAGATTTTGTTACAGGCTCATTTAACTCGGAAAAACGGTTTTTTACGTTCACGAAGTGAGCTGAGATAGCTCCTTAAAGCCTTCCTGGATCTCTGTAATATCTTGTGATTCTGTAAACTCTTGCAACTCTTGTTGTTTAATTTCCAGTTGCTCATCAAGTTGGGTTAGCTCTTGTTGTTTCTCCACTATGGATAATTTATTTTGCTGTTGAAATTCTTGTAACTCAATTTCTATTAATTTTAAACTATCAGTATTTCTTAGTGATGCCTCCTCTAAACTTTCAATTTCTTTATGAAGCTCTTCTCTTATTTGAAATTCGTTTTGTTGCTTAATAAAGTCATCTTGTTGCGTTCGTTTTTCTGACAACACCTGCATATATTCATCAAACTCTTGCTGCATTGCATATTGTTCTGAATTAATTACTTCTAATTCTTCTTTTAATGTATCTAACTGCTTTAAAAGGCTCTCAAGGTCTAGGTCTTTTAAGCGTTGTTTTAACTTTAGTTTATGTAAACTCTCGGACATTGATGACTTTTTATCTTCCATCAGTTCAAGGTCAATTGAATTACTTGATAACTCAGTGTGCACAATCTTAAAATCGAAGTCACCTTCTTCTAACTCATTTAAACTATGTGTTTTATTCATTAACAAGTTATCAATCCGAGCTAGTTCCTTAAGTAGCGCCTTTTGCTTTTGTACAGAGTACGATTCAAATTTATTACCTTGGTGTTGCTCCAACTCCATTTCATAGTGTTTTAGGATGTAATACTGCTTCATCTGCTCAACACTTTGTTGTATTGTTTTTTGGTGTTCACTTAAATGATTCTGTGTATTTTTGGTTAGTATGTCAGCTTGTAGTTGTTCACTATTTTGTTGA
>VAPK010448517.1_pt1 | contig 45588 bp, 50 predicted proteins | sample 3395031 | NCBI WGS metagenome assembly VAPK01 (sample SAMN08290443, study PRJNA428436) | hydrothermal vent metagenome | isolation source: Deep-sea hydrothermal vent chimney 1 | place: Pacific Ocean: Juan De Fuca Ridge
AAAGCATTAATGCTATCTCAAAGAAGTCTCCTTTCATATCTTGGAGTGCAATTTTTATCAATGGAAGATATTAAATATCTATCTAAAAATTTAGCAGATAAGGTTGTACTTTCTTATAGCCCAGATTTAATAGTAGGCATAGACAGAGGAGGATCTTATCCAGCATATTGTCTAGCAGAGGAAATGCAGCTCCCGTATACTTTAATAAACATATCAAGAGAAAAAACATATATAGGAAATATAGAAACAGATCAAATATTATTTTTACCAAAATTATTGAAAAAATCACAGAAAATCCCAAAACTAAAAAACCATTTTTATATAAGGGTGGTGCAAAAAAAGCTTTAATAGTCGATGATGATTGCGGATCTATGCAGACTCTGGATATGGCAAAATTACATTTAAAAGAGAATGGATTGGAGTCGAAGACATCTGCTATCCTAAGTATACCAGAGGCAACACCAAATTTTTTTGCAGAACTACAACAACCCTTATCAAGATTTGTTCAAGGGAGAAAAAGATTCCCATGGGCACAATACTCTCCGTATTTCAAAGATTATCAATTATGGATTCAAAGCAATTTTTAACTATATTCACAATCCAAAAATACGCTCAAAAAATCCAACCCTCTCCACAATCTCTTCCCCATTAACCTTCCTTGCAATCTCCAAATATTTCTTAGAAACCCTGCTTTTAGGATGAGTGTGACAAACAGCATCCCGCAAATTCAAGGCTTCCTTGACAGCCTTATCCTCAGGAACAATCCCAATAATCTGTGACTCAAGCATGGATTTAATAGAACTCAAAGGCATTTCATATTTAGCATCAGCATGTCGAGTAACAACAACCCCATTAATTTCCTTTCCCATTTTCCGTGCAACCTTAACAGCCTTCAAGGCATCGGTAACAGCTGGCATCTCAGGATTAGTTACAATAATAATTTCATCAGCAGAATCTAAAACAGCCATAACCTCTTCACCGAAACCAGCAGCAGAATCTACAATCACATAATCGCACATTTTACTCAAGGACTGAATTATCTCAGGGAGTTTTTTAACATTAAACTTAGTTAATTCCTTAATAGATAGGCTTGAAGGTACTATTTTAGTGCCAGAATGATGTTCATAAATAGCATCTTCGATAGCTGCCTTTCCTTTTAGAACATGATTCAAAGTAATAGGAACAATTGGGGCACCAAGTTGCAAACCAATATTTGGAGTATTCAAATTAGCATCGACGATAATAACCTCTTTATTTAGCTTGTTCAAACTAGCACCGAGGTTAATAGCTGTCGTGGTTTTACCAACTCCACCTTTCCCTGAATTTATAACAATTATTCTTGCCATCATACTATTTTTTATTCTGACATCTTTTGAACGCCATTATCTCTCTCATTATTAATGATGTTTTTCAAACAGCATTTCAAATAAACGTGTATTTACCAGAAAAAGTCGCTTTATAAGTTTTATTAGAAAGTTTTTTCTAAATCATAAGAACTATTTTTTTAAAATCTCTTTTACCCTAGTCATAAATGCCTCAACAGCATCATAATATTCCCCTAATTTTTCCATATTGATGTCAACATTTCGAGTTGGAGTCACAATAACTTTTAAATTAACATTCTTTCGAAACTCGCCACTTCGTACTTTCTTTAAATCAGGGACTCTTTTGAAAAATATATAAAGCGGAACAACTTTTTGCACATTCTCATCTTTGGCAAAATATTTTTTAATAAATTCAATCCTTTCTTTAGGTGTGACTGGCATACGATCAATTTTTTTATCTTCTACCATTTTTTCTAAAATTGCATCAAAGGAAATTTCGATCAGACTCTTCCATCTCGCTAACAAATTAAAAATAACATCGCAAGTTTTAGTATACTTTAAACTAACATACATCAAATGATCCGCACTAATCTTTTCCTTTATAATTTCTTCATCCATTATTTGCCCTCCCAACGCAAGAATAAAGAATACAGTTACCTTTTTATATCTGTCGGAAAATTACTAATAAGATTATCAACACCATTAACAAACTCCCTTAGTCTAGAAACTCTCAAAATCTTCCATTTACCATCAGCTTCCAATAAAATTTTTCCCTCTTTATCTATGTTTGCAGATGCCTCCTGAATAGAAAGTGTTTTCTGGGACGCTTTAAATAATTCAACCCTCGCCCTTCTTTGAGCCCGTTCAATATCCAAAATCTTAACTAAATTATTTATATCAACACTATCCAAATATTTTGGACCAACTTTTTCCACAAAAGTTTTTAGGTTTCCACAGGTCTCATCAAAAATCAAAAACGCTCGAACCAGTTTCCCAGATGCTTTCGCTATTTCTCGAATTACTCCAATTAAAATTCTTTTTTCAGTATATTCATTATACATATTCAACATTCTCTTTGCAACATCCAAATGCCATCGCGCAGAGTAAAATTCCGTCCTATAATCCATGGGTAAAAACTCCAAAAGTCCTTTATATTAATTATCGTGATTAAAATTTTAATTTCTGGTTAAAAAGTTTGCAGCATAAAAAGTTTAGTTGTATATTTTTCATCAAGAAATTTTTTATAGAAATTGAAATTACTTCAATTCCATAATGGTTGCTGCAATATCACCCTCAGCCCTCTCCAAAGCCCCACGAACTAATTTCTCATCCTTCCCAGTCTGGTTCATAACTATCTCAACATCTTCATCACTAAAACTCTCGGTACTTTCCTTGATAACATCCCCAGTCACCTGAAAACTCTCCTGCCCCTGCATCTTAATTCGCATCACATTAGGGTTCTCTATAACTAAATTCTCGTCACCCATTTCAAAAATAACACGTCTAACAGGTAATTCAACTTGACTAATTCCCATCTTTTTCATCATTCCTTTCATCTGCGCCGGATTAACTCCACCAAACATTTTAAGCGTAGAATATTCTCAGACCAATAACCAAAATAACAGTAGCAATAATCATACCGACGACAGCTCCAGGTCCAAATTTAAATTTAGAATCATATTCTTCATTATATCTTGTTAACCCACCGAAACCAGCAGGCATAGCCAAATTTTCACTCATATAAAAACTAGCCACAAACACTTTATAAGTTTTCCGAACGGCATTTTCTCCCTCGACATGTTTTATAAAAACAGAAATGTTTATATATTAAATTGTCGACAATAAAACAACTAAGGGAGAAGGAGGTAAAAAAATGTATAATAACAATAGAGGACAAGCAGCTTTGGAATTCTTGATGACATATGGATGGGCGATTCTTTCAGCTATCATAGTTATAGGAGCTTTGGGTTCATATTTCTATTTCAATCAAGGAGGAAGTACTTCTATCTTTGTGAATGCGCCGTTCTATGGTGTAGCAGCAAGCGCAACAGGAACTACATTAAGTGTAGAAATAGATAACAAGGGTGGAGAAACTCTAAGTAATGTCTCAGTAGCAGTAGCAGGATGTACTACTAATACCACAGGATTTAGCTCTTCAGTATCAGGACCACAGATTATTGAGCTAGCATGTTCTGGAATGAGTTCAGGATCCACCTTTTCAGGGGATATTTCTGTATCTTACTTAAGACCAGATAGCTCGCTTCCACTAACCTCTACAGGATCAGTTTCTACACCTGTAGTATAAAGGCACTTTTATTTTTTATTTTTTATTTTTTATTCTTCTATTAGAAGACTTCAAAAAATTGTAGAATTTGATTTTATTTAACTTTAAAATTATCCAAATTTTTAGGATAAGCCTTGGTGGAAACACTAATTCCAGTCTTTCTACAAATTTTATATGGAAAAATGTTCGTAGAATGATTGGTGCCCCTCATCTTATAAACTTCTAAAAATCTTTCCCTCTTTTTTTTAATACGGACAAAATAAAGTAGTATTAAAGAATCGGCTTCAAATTCCAATATTCTAGAAGAGCGTCTTTTGTCCACCAACGGGTCCCTTTCATAAATTAAAAGCGAGGTGCAAGTCCAACTCCGGAGTAAAGAAAATAATGCTAGTGCCTTTTCTCTCATTTCAACATCCTGATCAAACAACATGGCAAAGGCAGTAATACTGTCAATAGCAATTCTTTTTATCTTCTTCGTTAAAATTAAAGTTTCAATATCTCCCCCACCTTCTTCAAGCATCGTTCTAATTTTCTCTGGGGTATAAGATAAAAAGAAAAACTTTCCCTCTTCTTCAACCTTCTTCAAATCCCAGCCAAGTTCTAACATATTAGCAAAAAATTCTTCCTTTTTTTCTTCAAAAGAAACATACAAAACTTCCTCGCCCCTTCTTACTCCTTCCATTAAAAATTGTGTGGCAAAAATAGACTTACCGTTTCCACTTCCACCAACGAGTAAATTAGTAGAGTTCTTCTTAACTCCACCTTCAATAATTTTATCTAGATTTTTAATTCCAGTAGAAACTCTCTCAGTATTACCGCTTTTAAAATTCTTCCTCTTAGTGCTTTTTTTTATTTTTTTTATCACCATATTTATTCACACCAAATCACCTATAAAAACATTACGCAAAATAATTAATCACACTAAGTCATTCCCAGTAGAACTCCACTCAGTACTTTTCCCACGGCAAAAAATATACCTAGACTCAAAAGCAACATAATAGGAAAATAACGAAGTCCCTCTTTTTCATCTCCTTTACTAACAAGCCCCAGAATGAGTGCTGCCATAAAATCCATCATAATAATAAATGAAAGCGAAAAATAAAAAATAAAAGTACTAGAAATGTTGATTGTAGAAAATGAAATAGGGGCGCTTACAGGCATGGAGTCCGCACTGATGCCAGACATAAGATTTGTCATAGTATTAACTAATACACCAGAAAGCGAAAATAATCCAGGAGAAAAAACAGAGACTGCTAAGAAAATAAAAATAACATACATCAAAACTTGAGAAGCGGCCTTTTTTTCAACAAACTCTCTTTGTCTCATATTGCGAGAAGTCTCCTCAAGTAAAATGGATAGATTACCACCAGCTCGAATTCCAGAAAGAATAATTAGAAGTGTCTTGTTTATTTTTTCAGAACCAATTCTTTTAGACATGGATTTAAGCGCAGCAGCAACGGGTTTTCCTGTAGAAATATCTTTTCCGACCTGAAGAATGTTTTTATCAAGCGGATCAAATTCAGGACGACTACTTAAAAGCATTGCACGATCTACAGTCATTCCAGCTCGCAGATTACTAGAGACCAAACCTAAAAAGTCAGGAAAGACATTCTCTGTCTTTTTTATTAAAGAAGATTTTTTTAAACCCTCCATAAACTTTGAAGTAAAAAAAACTGTAATAAATGCAATTGTAAATCCAATACCAGTCTGAAGAAATTTCCCTGAAATTATATAAGTAGTTATCCCAATTATAAGTGCTAAAAAAATAGAAGTTAGCATTCTTTTACGATTTTTTAAAACTTCCTCCCTTGAAATTTTACCTTTCATAATAGACTAGGCCTCTTAGATTTAATCATGCCTAAAAACATTATTTGAAAAAATAAAACTATAACGAAAAGCCCTAAAAATAGCCCCATGGTTAGATTTTCTTTTAATCCAATCATCGAAGCGACTACCGTCATAAAAGTAACTGACAGAGCTGGAACAATTACCGAAACAAGCATATACATCATAATTAAGGGATTTAATTTATTCCCATAATTCTGAATCTGAATAACCTGTTCTTCATTTAAAGTGTTAATGTTGTCCCTAATAATTTCAGACATATCACTACCAGAATTTAATCCATTACTAATTTGCCAAAGCGTCCTTTTAAAAAAAGCAGAATGATTCTTCGAACTAACATCAGCCAAAACCTCAGCCTCGGGTTCTCCCGCACCAATTCTTTTGACTGCCTTCTTTATCTCAATGCTTAATTCACCGTAATCAGACATAGAAATATTAGTTAAAATATCAAATAATGGAATTCCAGAATTCAATTGAATCAAAATATCCTCTAGAGCGAAAATCAAGTTTTTTTCAATATCTTTTTCCCTTCTAGAGACAAAAACTCGAGGATATGCCAATTGGCTAAAAGAAGAAGACATAGAAAAAATTATACTAAAACCAATACTATATATCCAAAAAGTAGAAATATCAGCGATAATAAGACCAATGCTAATAATAATAAACAAAATCAAAAACATATTAACAAAAGATCGTAGGACAATTCCCAAATATTGTTCACGAGTCAAATTAATATCAATTTCCCTAAGATATCCCTCTAGAACAGATTTCTTTTTATGATGAAATCTAGAACTAAAGAACTTAGATCTAGATTTTAATTTTTCAATATTAGAGTCAGCAAGAGGAATTCTAAATATAACCATTATTTTCTAGGAGTATCTGATTTACCCGATGAAGATGGCATATTCTTGCTCGAGTTAGAAGGTACGTCATCACGTGCCGCAAACATTTTTACATTATTATGCCTAATTTCTTTCATTAAATCCTCCTTGTCAGAATAATAATGGTCCATTATCTTACCAATTTCTGGTAAACTACGAATGTTATTTTTAATTAACCAATTTATAATCTTCTTTTTATCTTCAAGATTTTTATCCATCTCGATTTGTGTCATCCCAGTATTCCTAGAAATATCTTCAAAAAATCTAGAGCTTTCGCCGTGTCGAATAATCTTATCATTTTCAGGAATCCATCGATAAATAATGTTAGCATCAGCCCTATCTCCCCTCACATTAAACTCTGCAACCTGAAAAACTCTTCTTATTCCCCTCCTTCTGTCTCTAAACATTACAACATTCAGATTAACAGAACTAAGCAAATTAGCAGGAACACTTAAAGGTGGGTTGACTAAACGTGATACAGTCTCACTAGCAGAGTTAGCGTGCATTGTAGCATAAACAGAATGACCAGTATGCATGGCTTCAAACATAACCATGGCTTCTTCCTTTCGACGCATTTCACCTAAAACAATACGATCAGGCCTCATTCGAAGAGAGTTCACAAGTAAATCTAACATTGTAATAGCACCTTTCCCCTCAGGATTGGGACTACGGGTAACAAGCGGTGTCCAATATAAAAAATCAGGTAACATTAATTCTCTCGTATCCTCAACGCTAAGAATTCTATGATTAGGAGGGATAAAAGGCATACATGCATTCAAAATAACAGTCTTTCCAGAAGCAGTACCCCCTGAGACAATGACATTCATTTCATATTCAACAGCTAGCCATAATAAAGCTGCGACATCTAAATCCATGGTATTATTTTTAATTAAATCAACAATTGTATATGGATCTCGAGCAAATCGCCGAATTGTGATAGTATTACCCTTAGTGCTGATTGGATAAAGAACTGCATTAACCCTGTCTCCTGAAGTCAAATGAGCATCAAGTAATGGACTTAATACAGTAATTTGTCTACCAACCCGACGTGCGACAATATTAGAATAATTAATAATTTCATCTTCTCTACCAATGCTAAAATTAGTTTTCAGCCAGCCGTATTTCTTATGATAAATACGAATAGGTTCTTTTGCTGACGGAATAACAATTTCCTCTAAATTAGAATCATTTACTAAAAATTCAATCTCACCTAAACCCAACATGTCTTGCATCAACTTATTAATCAAAACTTGTTTAGTGTCCTCACCAATAGTAGGAATCTTCTTTTGAAGAAAAACCCCAGCATCCCTAGAGAACTTCTTACGGATTCCCTCGACGGCATCGGGGTCAACAATCTCCCTCATGCCAACAACCGTTATGCTAATCAATTCATTTCGAATATCTTCTAATAGAACACTTGTAGCTTTATCTATACTAGGAATCTCTAAATCATAGATAATTGAAGTACCCTTCTTTTTTATCTTAACTGAGACATCCATATTCCCATCAGATTTTATAGTATAACTTTCAAGAATGTCATTGCTCTTTTTCGCAATTTTATCTACGATGACTTTTTTTACTTTATTGGTAACAATATTTTTTATATTCTTCCCAGCCACGGCATCCTTAATTTTATTCCCAAATGCAACTTCCTCTGAAACTTTTTTCTTTCTTTTAATCTTTTTCATTTAATCACCTTTTTCTTTTTGTAGCTTTCTTCTTAACAACTTTCCCCTTAACCTTGCTTCTCTTCTTAACAACTTTCCCTTTAACCTTGCTTCTCTTCTTAACAACATTCCCCTTAAACTTGCTTCTCTTCTTAACAACTTTCCCCTTAAACTTACTTTTCTTGTTAATTACATTTTTTCTTCTAACGGCCTTTTTTATATCAATTCCTTCAATGATAACCTTAGTTTTTTTATCCTTTTTATTGGCAGTCCTTTCTTTAATTCTCTCATCTCTTTCAGGTAGACTCAACATAGGTTTTCCAAATCTCGGATAATTAATTTCAGCAAGTTCTCCATTCTCGAGAACTTTAAACCATTCAAGCGCAATTCCAGGTTTAACACGAAACGCTTGTTCTACACTTTCCATCCTAATCTCTTTTCTTTTCTTCAACATCTCATATAAAACATCAAGATCAGTTCTAGATCTTCTGTTTTCCCCAGTTGTAATATAATCCTTTTTAGTTAAATTACCCTTCGAGCTCACCCTTTTAGCGATAATGAAAACAGCAACCACGATAATAATTAACAAAATAATCTGAGACAAAATAAAAATTCTCTGACTTATGGAACTAGTTTCATAAAAGGTGCCAATAACCTCCTTTATAGAATTGCCGGTAATAGCTCCTGTTACGGCGCTGAAATAGTGGTACAAATAGGGCCAATTCGCCACAACCAAAAATAATCCAACTAGAATTCCTAATAAAATTACATCACTCTTTCTTGCCATACTAAAATTAATTAGATTCTAAATCTTATAAAGATATTGTTTTCCCTTTCAACAACTTTATTAACATAATTTTCTATTAAGAACCAAGAGGATGGTATTTAGAAATAGAAAAGCTCAAGCCGCAATGGAACTTCTGATTCTAATGGGCTTCCTAACATTTGTAATAATAGGAATACTTGGAGTAGGATATTTTTATAGCAACACAATAAATGACAGAATAAAATCAAATCAAATCAACAACTTCGCAACGAAAATAACAACAACATCAGAATCCGTCTTCTACTCAGGGGAGCCATCAAGGGCAACAATTTCTGCAAATTTACCATCGGGTGTCCAGAATATAGAGATTATAGACAATTCAATTGTAATAACTTATAACTTAGCAACAGGACAAAATAAAGTGGCATTCCCAAGCAATGTTCAAATAATAGAAGATCCTTCTGCTAAGCTTACTTCAAATTCAGGAATAAAAAACATCTTAGTTATTGCAAACCAAACTCATGCAATAATCTCCCAAAAATAAAATGAAATCGTCGTACATTATTTACCCCTTGCAACCTATCGCTTTGAAACCTATATCTTCGCGTGCACAGGTTGCAATAGAATTTATGATAATAGTAGGCGCTGTTATATTCTTCACCTCCCTCTTTCTTTTGTCACTTCAACGAAATCAAGAACACGAGATAAACAAGCGCCAAAATATCCAGATGAAAGAAATAGCACTGACAGTGCAAAACGAAATAAATTTGGCAGTTGAATCAAGTGAGGGATATTCTCGTCAATTCGAAATACCAAAAAAAGCAGGAAATATGGAATATGAAATAAAAGTAGATTCAGGGGCGGTGTTTATAACTACCACAGATGGCAAATATGCACTAGCACTTCCAGTTCCCAAAATAATAGGAGATATAAATAAAACCCAGAATAAAATAGAAAAAATAAATGGCACTATCTACTTGAATCAATGAAACAGGAAACACCAATCTCCCATATGTCTGCTTCTCCCACTCCCTCCTTCCCATGTTTTGTATCATTAAAGCCCATAGAGTCTCGTGGTCAGATATGGAGCCTTGACTTAATGGCAGGATTGGCCCTTTTTCTCGTGGGCATAACAATCTTTTTTATTTATTCATTAAATCAGCCCTCTCAAGCGAGAGAGAATCTAGAACAATTATCTTATGACGGTAATATTATTGCTGATAATTTATTATCTCAAGGCTATCCTTCAAACTGGAACTCATCAAATGTAGTAGTAATAGGTTTAACTGCAAATAAGAAAATTGATCAAACAAAATTAGAAAATCTTTATAGCATGATTTATTCTCAAGATGATTATAATAAAACAAAAAATTTATTTGATACACAATATGATTACTATTTTTTTCTAGATAAAAATATGACAATTAATTCAAGTCAAATAGCAGGAATAGGAAAACCCGGAATAGATCCACAAAACATTAATGCCAAAGACCTAATTAAAATAACAAGGTTTATTGTATATCAAAACAAAACAACCCCACTCTACCTCTATATATGGGAAAAATAAAAATTAATCCAACAATTAAACCTCGTAGGGTAAAAACACAAAGGCTAGCAACTGCCAGATGCCAAATATGGGATTCCCCTAATAAATGTAAAGGCCAATTTTTCACAATTGATGCACTCATAGCACTGATGATTATAATGATAACTATTATAACGATATCCCCAGTTTTAAAACAGCCAAGACAAGAGCCAACAATAACTTCAGATATTCTCTCATCACTAGACACTCTAACAATAGGCGAATTTGATAGTGCCTATGCACAGCAACTAATAGCTGAAGGCAAAATAATGGATACGTCAAAATCACTTCTAGAGCAAATAGGGGAGTTTTATGTAACTAATATAACAATAGCAAAAGCCTTGGCTGAAGACGCATTATCTACAATATCCCCAAACGAGAACATTGGAATATGGTATGGGGATACATTATTGGCTTCTAAAAATATAACACCGTTTGAAACAGCAGAAAATATTTTTACAGATAGACAAACTATAAGTGGAATCGGAGGAAATAGCAGTGTTACAGGGTTTTCAACACGAGCTTCTCTTGCTAGCTCTTCACAAACAGACTATACTTACTTCGGAGGGTATGTTGGAGAGGGGAATATAACAACAGACATAACTTATCAGGGGGCAATCCAATCCGCAAATTTAGAACTTGTAATTAATAATGATTTCGAAATATTTGTAAATGGAACTTCAATTGGAACATTTCAAGGATCTCCAGACGACTTTACCCCAGTGACATATAATCTTAGTATAGCAGGATTCTCATCCGGGCAAAATGTTCTAGAAATAAAAGGAACTAGCCTACATATAACCGGAGGATTCATAAAAATAACATACGATAGCGATGTGTCTTATACAGAACCGACAAGATATTACTTCCCAGGAATAAAAGGACTTATTAATCTCTACGATTCATTCTATGTCCCAGGTAATCTAACGGGGTTAACAATATCACTCCACTTCAATAATACAATAAACACCTTCTTATCTCTAGGAAAAACTCAAGTATTTAATGGAACATCAAACACAACATCTCCAATAATAATATCAAATGCAACACTATTCTCATTACTGAATTATTCCAACCTAAGTGAGAAAACTATTCCACTAAGATTCGGAATGGAGAACATGGAATATTACACCAATAATTCAAAAGATATAGACGTGTTCTCAGCAACTGATATATCAGGGAGTATGGCTGCAGGTTGTTCAAGTCCAAATTGGTGGTGTTGTTGGACCAGTGGAGATTGGTGTTCAAGTCAGACAACGTGTAATTCTTGCGGTGGAATATATGAAAATAAAATTCAGGATGCAAAAGATGCAAATATACTTTTCATAGATATGATTCTTAACGACACAGGAAACCGAGTTGGATTAACCGCATATTCAGATACAGCATCGGATACCAACTATCACGCACTATCAAATGATACAGCGTCGCTAAAATCAGAAGTAACATCTTGGAACGCAGGCGGAACAACATGTATCTGTTGCGGAATAAATAAAGCAGTTGCGGGAATTAATGCAGATTCAAACTCTAGTAAATTCAGGTCTATTGTAATGATGAGTGATGGAGATGCCAATGTTCAATGTTCAGAACAAGGAACAGGCGATGCAAATAATGACGCCATACAGGCGGCATGTGATGCTTACAGCAACTATGGAATCAGGGTTTATACGATAGGATTTGGAGCAGATGCAAATGTGCAAACACTAACACAAATGGCAGCATGTGCTGACGGTAGTTTTTATTCAGCAGTTGATGATCTAGCAGATATTTATCAAAAAATAGCAAAAGAATTAATAGAGACAGCATACTATGAGCAAACAGTTACAGTTTCAGGCGAGTTTTTTTCACAACTTTTTCCCGACTCATATATAGAATTTAAATACAACAAAGAAACATCACCAACAGGATTACTTGCAACAATAGAGCAACCATTCCAGGACTCAGAAAATGCAACATTTTCGCTACCAGTAAATTCAACCATCCTGAAAGCAACGGCAATATCATACTCTGGACCGAAATGGACATCTTTAGTCAAAGTAAACAATCAATCAATATATAATTTAAGTGAATATAACGAAGATTTTCTATTATTGGGGGACCCATACTCAATCAATATCCCGATTTCGTCAATATCCCAGAATAATAATTTAACATTACAAACAGGATTAGTAGCCAATAATCTAACCGAGGGGTCGATTTATAATAAAGTCATATATACAATATCGAAGAATTTAGCATCGTATACTTCAGTTTCAGCAAAAGCAGATGGTTGTAACTGGACAATTCAATTCAATGATTATAATCTCACTCTAGCCATACCTTTAAATTATTCAGGAACCGAAACTTGTGAATATTCGTCAACCCCATATTGTGGAATTTACTCAGATTGTGAAGGCGCAACAGACTCAACGCAAATAGCGACATATAATCTATTTAAAATTTTAGATTTTAATTCTGATGGAAAAGTAGATATAGATCTTACGGCAAGTGATATGCAGATTACAACATCAAACTTAGAAGGTATTCCTTTTCTCTTCTCCACGGAGGTTCAAGTCAGAAAATGGTATTAAAAAATAACAAATACGAATTAATAAGACAACATTCAACAAGTTCTAAACTAAGAGTCTCATATCCTGGTATCAACAAAAAAGCAATTTTGTTAACTTTGGTGACAATTACAATACTTTCTATTTTTGCAATAACATATACAACTTATAGTTTATTTAAAGATAGATCCTCGGTTAATAACAGAATAACAACATTAAACAACTTCGTCTCATCAGTGGAACATGATCTTCCAAGACAGGTGTATATATCAGGTTACCGAGCAATTTTTTTATTTAATAGAAAAATAATAGATACTGGTACTTATATTACAGATGCTAATGGGCTTTTAAGTGAACTATTCTTTAATGGAACACTTCTAGGAGTCAAGCAAGATTTAATGGACGATGCAACATTTTTGAGTATAGAAACATTTCTGGCTGATAATGCAAAAAAAATTAACGCTAACTTAACTTTGGAAAATCCGACAATAGAACTATCACAAGACAATCCATGGGATATAAAAATAACATTCAATGCAACACTTCTAATAAATGACAAAGGAAATTTAGCGAGTTGGAATAGAAATATATCAGTATCGTCTCTAATTCCAATAACAAACTTTAATGACCCAATCTATTCAGTAAACACAGCCGGAAAAGTTCTAAATAGGATAAATCAAACCCCGTATAAAATCTTTGTGACAGATTCCGATTACACAAACCTAATGAACCATTTTCAAAATTCATTATACAGAGCCTCAACATCAGCGCCAAGTTTCATAATGCGACTCCAAGGAAACCTAAGTGCGAGTCCAAATGGAATCGAATCTTTAGTAAATCCTCAAATGCTAGCCGACCAAGGAATTTCAGCAAAATATAAATCTGTTGTTGATTATATTTACTTCTCCACCTCAGACCCGGCAAAGTATACAATTCCGGCGGTTAGTAATTTGATATTGGATGATGAAAATAATCATTTGACAGCATATAATGTTTCAGGGGTTGCGGTTCCAGCCTAAAAACCTAAATAAATAAAGAACTATTTAGCATGGTAAAAAACATTTTTGTAATAAATGCGAAAAATAAATTAATGGTATTTTCAATGGGTTTAATTAGATGTTTGACGAAATATCTTCTAACATCTAATCTTTCTTCAGTTGAATAATTTTCAAATTATTCATATAAGGCTGGAGCACATCAGGAACACCAACACTCCCATCCTCGTTATAAAAATTTTCCAACACCGAAATCAAAGCTCGCGGACTAGCAACAACAGTATTATTCAAAGTATGAGGAAAATATCTTTCTCCCCCTTTCTCAACTTTAATCCCCAGTCGCCGAGTCTGAGCATCAGTCAAGTTACTACAACTTCCAACCTCAAAATACTCTTTTCTACGTGGGCTCCATGCCTCAACATCAGCCGACTTTACCTTCAAATCAGCCAAATCCCCAGAACAAATCTCCAAAGTCCGACAAGGAATACCCAAACTCTCAAAAAACTCAACAGTACAATTAAGCATCTCATCATACATTTTAAAAGAATCCTCAGGCTTGCAAATCACAACCATCTCCTGCTTCTCAAATTGATGCACCCGATAAATACCCTTCTCCTCAATCCCATGCTCACCCTTCTCCTTCCTAAAACAAGCAGAGTACCCAGTGATTTTATACGGCAAATCCTTATCTCGCAAAGTTTGCCCCTCAAACATCCCAATCATTGAATGCTCACTGGTCCCAACCAAATACAAATCTTCATTCTCAATCTTATACATCATGGCGTCCTTCTCCTCAAAACTCATCACGCCGTCTACTACATTGCTTCGAATCATCACAGGCGGAATGCATAATTCAAAACCCTTCTTTACCATGAAATCCTTAGCATAAGTCAAAATAGCAGAATGTAACTGAGCAACTCCACCCTTCAAAAAATAAAATCCATGCCCAGAGGTTCTCCTAGAAGCATTTAAATCTAATCCTCCCAATCTAGCGGCAATATCAGCATGATGCGGAACTTCAAAACTAGGAACCTTATTCTCCCCAAACTTAGCAATCTCAACATTTTCACTCTCATCCTTTCCCAGAGGAACCGAAGCATCCATAATATTAGGAATCTTCATCATAATTCCACGAATTTTAACCTCTAACTTCTTCCTTTTTTCCTCAATCTCAGCAATCTTTCCAGGAATCCCTTTGGCTTCTTTCAACTTATCATCAGCATTCTCACCCGTCTTCTTCAAAGCAGCAACCTCCTCACTTACCTTATTCCTCAAACTTCGCAATCCATCTTCATCATACTTTAACTTCCGCCATTCACTATCCTTCTCCAAAACCTCATCAACAATCCCTAAATCTTCCCGATTCTTTTTCTTCATGTTCTCCTTCACAAGATTAATATTCTCCCGCACAAACTTAATATCTAACATAACAAAATCCACCCAACTTATTACTTAAACTTTTCCGTAACCACTTCCAAATTATCTGTCACCAAAACCAAATTCTGTATCTACTTTCTATGGACGAAAAACAGCAGAAAAACTTATAAGCAAATATCACTCTAATATATACATTGGAACATATAGTTCCAAACAAATACAATGGCAGAAAACTTTGATTTATTCTTCAGAAGAAAACCAGCGATGATGTTAATCGCCCTAGGAAAGGTATCTCGAGCAAAATATGGTTCACAGCTAGCAAAAGAAGTAGATTGTACATATTCACATGCTGTAAAGATTCTGCAAACACTAGAAGAATTCGGGCTAGTAAGTTTCGAGAAAAAAGGGAGAATTAAAATTATAAAGTTAACAAAAAGGGGTTCTGAAGTAGCAGAACACATAGCCGCAATCAGAGAACTAGTAGCTTAGTCACTCTTATCAATACTTTTTTAAACCAAATTTATTAGTAACATTTATGGCTTCGTAGCTCAGCCTGGTTAGAGCACTAGACTCTTAATCTAATAAGTAAAAACGACACTCTAGTTCTGTCGTTTCAATATTGATTTTATATCTAGTTTGAAAAAATCAATTATCCAACAGAATATTCTTTATTTTCTCAGAGAGAACAGAAAAAGAGTCTATTATAAAAGAAGATTCCTTTACAATATCAGACAAGTCAGTACATCCCAAAATAACTCTATCACAACCCAATTCTTTAAATTCCACAATTAATTTTCCCAAAAATATCCCATCTTTTCTTCTTGTTTTATTTGTAATGATTCTTCCTATGATATGAGAAACTTCCTTCTGATTTTTTTCAGAAGGATATAAAATTTCTATATTTTTCAATCTATTCCCATACGCCCCAAGCTCTCTAGTTTTAGATGTAGCAATTACGCCCAATTTTTTTATTTTTATTTTAGATATCATTTCTACCACCTCCCCAACAGGAGTTAATAAAGTAACACCAGTCCTATTTTTAATCTCAGGAGCTAAATCTTCAAGTGTATTACAAGGGAGAACAAAAATATCCACCCCACCCCCCTTTAATTGATTTATTGATTCAATTAAAGGGTTAATTATGGAATCTATACCCTTTTTATTTTGTATTATTTGTTCATCCATTCCCCTTGGGAAAGAAACGTTGGAGATTAAGATATTGGGATATTTCCTAAGCTCTTCGTAATTAACAATATCTAAATATAATCTTGAAGTCGTACTCGGACCAAGCCCACCTAAGATACCCACAGCCTTCATTCTTGCTTCCTCAATTCAAATCTAAGAATAGACCTTTTACCTGTTCCCACATCCTTAACTTCTTCTGATGGTGCACATACAGGATAAAGTCCATGCTCCATACAGACGTCCAAAAATTCTTTATGTGAAACAAGCGTCATATACAAACCTTCTCTAGTAATATAGACATCATCTCCAAGATAATTCATATCCTGATCTATCTCATCTGAAGTAAATACGTTCCCAATTAAGACACCATCTTTTTCAATAAGATTCGTAAGCATGCATATTATTTTCCGCAACTCCTCTCTAGACCTCGCTTGATGAATTACTCCAGAGGCAATTATAACATTAAATTTCTTAGCAATATTAGATATTTCTAAAATATCCATTTTTTGTATTTTACTTTCGATCTCTTCCAATGAAAAATATTTTTCCAATTTTTTATGAGTTTCTTTTAACATAGACTCAGATGAATCCACGCCATAAATATCAAAACCTCCTTCAATAGCTGGCATTAGATTTCTCCCCCCTCCACACCCAACATCCAAAAGATGACACTCATCACCCCCATCAATTTTCTTCAATGCACCCACTATGTGAACACAAGGAGCTTTCCCAGAAAAAAACGAAGCCTGCTCTTCCCAGAAAGCATCCTCGCACTTAGCAGAATCAACAACCCTGTATTTGCCATTATATATCGGAATAACTTCTACCTGTAAATCCTCTCCTTCAAACACCTCTCTGCATCTCTCTACGTTTTTTGTTATAGCAAAAATTAAAGGACCAACCGAAGATATAGATAAAATGGGAGCTGTTTTTTCTTTCTTTAGGATGGAAACCCTATCACAAATATCCACCAATTTAGGATAAAGAAAAGAGCAATTTTTTATACTTCCCATATTAAACCTATAATCATATATCACATCTCCCATAGCATCCAAGTCTGATTCTATCATTGCAGGAATGAACTTATGCAAGATATTGTATGCATTGAGTTTCCCATATTTCTTTCCACACTGCATAAATCCATTCATATTCTCCAGTTCTTTCTCCATGGCTTCCTCTGAATCTATTTCCTCAAAGTCCCGAGGGAAACCCAAGATCACGGAATATTCATCAGAAATATTCATTCTCTTTGCCACTAAATTTTTTCCAAGTAACAACAGTGCCCCACCTTCATATAAACCAGAAGCAGCGGAACCTCCAATACATTGAACAGGGATTAATTCATCATCATTTCCTTCTATCTCTTCCCCATGATTTTGAGCCACATACCTAAGTAGTTCTCTTGGAGTCAAAGGGCATCCATATATTTCATTTATTGCAGTACAAACACTTGTCAATAATCCACTACTTGAGCCCATTCCCTGATGCTTAACTTCTTTCAAGTTATCCACATCAATACCCAATCCATTTTCAAATCCAATAGCATCTTTCATTATGAAAAATGCATGCATAATCAAAGGCTTTCTCTTCGAATTTTCAGATATAACACATTCAGAGGAAGAAAGAATTTCCACCTTAATTTTTTTAAAAATTGGAATTGAAAAAACTATTTCTCCAGCAGTATAAACCATGTTTTTATTTTCTGCAATCTTACTAGGATCTACCGCCATCGCATTCAACCTACTTGGAAATAATATTTCTACAGATTTTAATATCGGAAAATTGTTTTTTATTTTCTTTGAACTAGGATTAAATACCGTTCCAACTTTAAATGAGCTATAATCAGTTTTCATCTTTATTGAAATACACATTTTTTATTTGAGGATTATCTTTAATATCTGTTTTCGCAAAAAGGGAGGTATCTTTTGTTTCATATTCCGTATTAGCAACATAGAAATGACCTTCTGAATATAATCTTTTTATCCACTCCCTACAATACGCCTTTTCTTCTTGAATGCTTTCTTTCTCTAAAAATCCTTCCAAAAATCCTTCCAGTGAAGTATTAGAGATGTGAATCCAATTCTCAGCATTTAAACAAGGGTCTATTCCCAGCAACCTTAGGAGATTTCCATCAAACTTTCTATTAAGATATGCCTCTACAACTTCAGGTAGCCATGAAGAATCTTTAGACCTCCCACTTATTTTAAAATGCCTGATTCCAAGCTCCTCATAAAGAATAACATCTTCTGGTCTAATAAAATTGGCTAAAAGAAATTCTTCAGGAGAACTAAGCTTTTTCGAATTACAACTTCTATGGAAATCAATGTCTTCTCCACCCTTTCCTACAGTGTTATAATGTTCAACCATAAGCGGGCACCTTCTCCTACAGCTTTCGGTAAGCATAATCTCTATCGAGATATTTTTCTCATTTGCAAATTTTATCATTTTTTTTAAGTCTCCAAAATTACGATTAACATCATGCTGAACAACTAGCTTAGATGGTTTCACTTCCAAGTATTTATCTAAATCCGTAATTGTTTGAACCCTGGCAACTGTAGATATTGTTATAGGTATATCCGAAATTTCTCTAACGAGTTTCATTATTTTAAAAGAAGTTATTATTAAAGAATCAGGAGATAATTCAAACAAAATCCATTCAAGATGTTTTTTTATCTCCTCAATTTTATTCTCTACATCTGAATCTGTCAAAGGAGAATTTAAAATATATGCAAAATCAATGCCTTCAGATTTTAGCAACTCCCTAAACTCACGCAATTCCTTTTCTTTTATCGTATTCAAAACTAAAGGATTCCTACCGTGTCCAATCGGAGATAAGGGAGACACTCCATACATTTCTTTAACAACTATTCCCTTGTCTTTTTTTAATGCTAGTATCTCCTTTAGGGTACCTTTATCCCAATGACAAGGCATTGTTAAAAAAGATTCCTTCATCATTTTTTACACCCGACCCCTAAATATTTGTGATAAAAAGTTGGCATAATTTCACACCCCTGGAAGTCCGATAACTCCAGTAATTTAATTAAAGCCTTTGGGGATTCATGATATTCCTCTGGGTGTCCCTCTCTTAGCTGTTCAGGCATCAAATCGTGTTCTTTCCTTATAGAATTTATGAATTTTTCTGATGTTAAGGGGTCCCTTACCTGCTCGAATAAAACATCTTTTATTATATCTTTATTGCTACCTTCAAAATAAAAATCAAAAAACACAAAGGTTCCCCCTTTCTTTAAAACCCTGTAAACCCCCTGAAACAATCCCACCTTGTCTTTTATGTGATGAATCGCTGCGTTGCTAACCACAATGTCAGTACTTTGATCCTCAGCAGGAATCCCTTTTTCTAAATCATATTGTACAAGGTCTAAATATTCACAAGTTTTTTGTAAATTTTTTCTTGCGAGCCCCAATTGCTCTTTAGAAGCATCTATTCCAATTATCTTAGAAAATTTACAGTCTAACGTGGGAAGAAATCTTCCATTGCCCACGCCCAAATCTATTACGTCTAAACTTTTTTTATTTGCACTTAAATCATATTTTTTGCTAACTAGTTTCCCTATATATTCTAAATGAAAAGATTTCTCATTTGGCAAATTAGAATATTCTTTAGCCCATCGGTCAAAATAAACTGAATTACTATTATTCATTTTTTAAGCTCCCTAGAAGATTTTTTATTTCTAAAATATTTCCTTCTTCTCTTCCAGAAGTATTTTCCAAAACTAACAGATTAGAATTTAATTCTTCGCTTAACTTTTTAGTGACCCCTAAAGATATTATCTGATGTTCTTCTGCTTCCTGTAAACTTCCTACGTCTCTTTCCCTAATGGCATTTTCATTATCCAATCTCCTTCTGGAAAGGATATCCTCTGGCATTGAATAAATAAATATATGAGCCGAAGCTTTTGCATATAACTCGCAGTCCAAATCATAAAGAAATTCTCCGTTTTTGTAATGAACTATATGAGAGGTTATGACAGTTGGGGTACTCCCATTCCCTAAAGTGTCAATAAATTCCTTTACATAGGCAGCTGGAGGCAGTGGTCCTTCATACTCTTTATTAGTTTTCTTTAGCCATTGACCAAGTTTTGTTCCAAAATCAATAGGGGTAGCCTCGGACTCTAGAATTTTAGAAAGATAATAAGTCTTCCCAGATCCAGGGATTCCCATGATTTCCACGAGGTTTTTCATATAGTAATTATATTAAAAAGTTTTATATACCTTTTCTAATTATATATATTACAGTACAGGATGTATATACATGGAATTAAGAAAAGTAAACAATGTGGGAAGGGACACTTTAACAGTTAGTCTCCCCATATCATGGGCAAAAAAAAATAATATCAATAAGGGCGATCAGTTAAACCTAGAGGGATATGAAGACAGGCTAATTATAAGGACTACAAATCCTGGAAAAAAAGAGGGCGCTATAGAGATAAAAGATATCAACACATTTCTATTAAATAAATTAATTCTAAACGCATACATGAAAAATTTTAATAAAATTATTCTTAACGTCGAAGATGAAAAAATTTATAATAATGAGACGGGAACAATGGTTTCAACATTCAGTTATATCGCAAATATCACTCCTACTTATATGGGAATGGAGATTATTTCTCATGGAAAGGATAAAATTATTCTTCAAAATTTATTTGAAGAAGGAGAGGAGTCCAATCTGCCCATGATACAAAAGCGAGTAATTTCATTGTATTCAGAACTCTTAGAAAGAATCATGGATAAAATAGATTCTTCAAATAATTTTCAAAATTTTAAAATAGATAAAGAGGTTATTAACATAAGAAAATTTATTTATTATAATATGAGACTAATCATAAGTTCTGAAAAACCTATTTTCTCAAAGATAAAATTATATGTTCTTCACGACCACTTAGACAACTCCCTATACAGCGCAGAAAAGTTAACAAAACTTCTTGTAAAAAAAGGAAAAGTTAATAGCAAGACCACGAAGCTGATAAAGGAGATTTTTAATATTTTTATCAGTTTTTTGAATATGAGAGAAAATCTAGACACCGCCTCCTTGAATCAATTTATTGTGAACAGAGAAGATTTTTTAAAGGTGCTTTCGAAAGAAAAACTAAGCCTAGAAGAGAATAAAATAATTCGGGAAATAGAAATCTTTCTAAATTTACATCATGATTTCATATTGGCAAGTTTAAAATAGACATTAGAAAGATTTAAAACAATATTAATACATGGGAGCATATGGAGAAAAAAATTTACCTGCTAACTAAAAATAAAGGAAAACTTTTAGCCGCACAAAAAATTTTCGATGAATTTGAAATAGAGGTTGGCTCCATAGATAAAGAATTTCCAGAAATACAGGAATCAACCAGTATAGAGATAGCAAAATTTTCCACAGAAGCTGCTGCAAAAGAATTCAATGTCCCAATTTTAAGAGAAGATCACGGACTCTATATCGAAGCTTTACAATATTTTCCCGGGCCCTTTACAGCTTTTTTTGATAAAAGCATGGACGTAGAAATACTTTTAAAATTACTCGAAAATTTTGATAATAGAAATGCAGAGATGGAATTGGCCGCGAGTTTAACGATTCCAGATAAGGGAACTTATGAATCAGTATATAGGGTGCCTCTAGAAATATCAAAGGAAGTGCAAGGGGATAAAAGAAATTGGGACAAGGTTTTAAGATTAAGAGGAGAAACCAGGACTTTTGCTGAAGCTACGGAAGAAGACAATGTGGATATTTGGACTGAAAATTATAAGAAATTAGCGAAGAAATTTTTAGAAGTTTGCGATTTTACCTAAAAAAATAAAGTTATTACTTTACTTCCGTAATACAATATTCTTGTTTCGAATTCTTAAGTTTAAATACAAATTCATCTCCTTCTTCTTTACCCATCATTGCAGCGAAAAGAGGCGCACTCGTAGTGATTATATTAACCTGCCCTTTATTAGTTTCTATCTTAGTTCCAGCTCCTGCGGGAAGAATATAACAATGCCTTTCTTCTTCGGAATCAATATTCTCTAGTCCGACCAACGCACCCAAAACCACTTTGTCTAAATTGTTCCCGATCTTATATTTTCTTAGGGAAGTCACCTCTGATTCCAGCATATAAACTCTTTCATCCAAGCCAAATGATAGAATCTGAAGTTGATTTTTTGAGGTGTCACTATGGGATTCTGATGCACTAGGTGCTTGGATTGCTCTTTCTTTTGTATCTTTTGCAGATTCTTTAACATCATATAAGTTTCCTTCTAGTATTCTAACTGTTTCTTCGAGAATAGCCTTTTTTTCATATTTTATCATATCTATATTTGCGGCAATTAGCTTTTAAGTATTATTGTAATTTATTTATACGTTTCCCAAAATAAAAATAAATTATTTTAAATAAAAGTTAGTTCAGACTCTTAATCTAAAAACAAAAACCGACACTTTGACTCTATCGGTTTTTGAGAAAAGTACTTTTGTCGTCGATATAATAGATAATGACCCATTCTTTTTATAGTTTCTGGTTTTTACGATTTTTACTGAATCGTAAGATATAAAAGTGAAGATTTTTTTGTTAGTTTACGATTGGCTTCGTAGCTCAGCCTGGTTAGAGCACTAGACTCTTAATCTAGGTGTCGGGGGTTCAAATCCCCCCGAGGCCATTCAGGGAATTATAAATTCCCTTCATACTCTCTGTGTATTTCAACGCACGGCAATGTCGGGGCGAACGATTTGCTCGAATTTTTATTGCAAAGCGATTATAAAAATTTTAGAGTGAATTGTGAATAAGGTTCAAATCCCCCCGAGTCCATCTAGCTATATCCACCATCAACTTTTAGAATACTTCCAGTAATATAACTCGCATCATTAGAAGCTAAAAATAAAATGGATTTCGCAATTTCTTCAGGTTTGGCAAATCTTTTCAAATAAATTTTTTCTATTTCTTCTTCAATAAAATCCTTTGGCAAATCTTTATTCATCTCAGTGTCTACCCATCCTGGAGCAATGGAATTAACTTGAATTTTTGGAGCAAGTTCTTTTGCAAGATTTTTAGTTAAGTTGATAACTCCAGCTTTTGAAGCATCGTAATCCGCAGCTTCAGGACTAAGAGTATTGATTCCACTTGTTGAAGAAATATTAATTATTTTTCCGTTGTTATTTTTTAGCATTTGTTCAGAAGCATATTTACTACAAAGAAATGTTCCAATTAAATTGACATTTAAAGTTTGTTTCCATTGTTCAATAGTTTTTTCAAACAATGGAATATCAAAAACGATTCCTGCGTTATTTACCAAGATGTCAATTTTTCCAAAAGTATCAATTGTTTTTTGGATCATTTCTTTGACTTCGTTTTCTTTAGAAACATCACATTTAATTGCAATTGCTTCTGAGCCAATTTTTTTAATTTCATCAACAACGGCAAGAGTATCCATTTCTTCAGAGGATAAACAATTAATCACTATTTTTGCCCCCTCTTTAGCAAACAACAAGGCAGTGGCTTTTCCAATGCCCCTACTCTAACCAGTGATTATAGCTACTTTATCTTTTAATTTCACGCATATAAAACAACATTTAGGTATTTATACTTTTCCAAAATAAAAACATCTCAAATAAAATATTCTAGTCACTCAAGTCCACAAATTAAAATTTTAGGTTTAGGCTCCTACTCAGAAGGAGAAGGACGGAAACGTCAAGAAATTTTAATTTGCATTAAATAGGATATTTCAAATTGCATTTTTTATTAGAAAATGTAATTTGAAAGAATCGCTAACTAAGTTTTGATTCCAGGGAACCTTTTTCTAAAAGGGAGCCTAATCAACACGAACAGTCTTCCCACACTTAACACACTTATAAAACCTAGATTCAGGTTCATCTCCACTTCGCATCTGCCTAATCCAAAACTCTGCCTTCTTAGAACCACAAGCATGACAATCCCAATCAGTAATAGGATTCGTAGTCTCTTTTCCCCGAACAACCATAGCCTCAACCTTCTCATCAACCTCTTCTTTCATCTCCATATTAACTTTCCCTTTAGCGACATAGTCACACTTAGGACAACCAACTCGTTTGGTTTTCATCATTAAAATAGCACCACATTTTGGACAAAATTCCATCATAAAAGACATAATATCAACTTTAAAAGATTATCTACATAGTCCTCTCTCTCTAGGACTACGCTCACCCTCAAAAAAAATCAATTTAGCCCATCCTATAAATGGCACACGAAATAAGGCTCTACCAACTAACTGATTTCTGGAAATATTCTTTTCGACCCCCAATTGCCTATAATTCGTCTTATAATTATCTCCCTTAGTAGAATAATTATTTCCAGCTCTAATAAGTCTATGGATTATAGGATGAGCAGCACCAGCATCAAAAATAATGACATCTCCAACCCTAGGATTCTTAGCTCCAACCACAAAAATTACATCCCCCTTATCAAGCCCATTTTGGAAATCCCAGTTAGTTGAATTATCAACAGATAATCCGTAATCCCCATAAACAGGACTTTCAAAGCTCTGATTAAGCCCGTCTTCATAATGATGCATGGAACAAGACTCAACAATAACTAACGGCAAATTAGTCCCAGTCAAAAAAGAAAGCCCAGGAAAAAATATGAATTTAATTACCACAAAAGCTATAATAAGAGTTACTCCAAGTGATGGCAAAGTATCTTCCTGCAAAAAATCCCACACTCTTTTTATATTCTCCATCATAGATTATCCAAAAGAGACTTTATATTCTTTATTAAAGATTTTGGGCATACACAAATTTAAATTGTCTTAATAGTAGAATAATGAACTAAGTAAATTTTCTTATTCGCTTAATTGATAATCTTTTCAGTGTGCTTCTTTCAAGCGTTTTTTTAATTAGGTAACCTAATTGAATTCCAGATATTAAGAAATAAATTAAAGGAATTTTAAATTCTTTATATAACTTATTTCTTAATTTGTCAAAATTCATAAGAAACTTGATACCATCTTTTACTCTGGTTCCTAGTCCTTTTTCATGAACAATTAATAGAAAGTTTTGCATTGCCATGGCAGAACTTGTTTTAATAGAGTCATTTGCAATTTTTTCTTTATTGTGCAAACTCGTCGATATTGTGCAAGGCTAAAAACATAACAAAATTTATAAAGTATATACTTCAAGTATACACATGCAAGACATTTTCGAAAATACAATCCTATGCAAGCATTGCAATAAAAAAATGCAACCCGAACAAATAGCCAGAAAAGGATTTCTCTTAAGAACTCTAAGGTGTGCACCTTGCAGAAATCAAATCATCCATCCAGAAGACTTAAAAGAATATGAAAACTTTCAAAATCTTAAGAAAAAACAGTTCAAAGTCAAACTTCGATACGTTGGAAATTCCTACGCAGTATCAATCCCAAGAGAAATAATTGACTTTATGAATGAACAAGAAGAACAAATGGATAATATGGTAAATTTATGCATGGAAGAGATGGGGCAGGTCTCACTTAAATTCAAATGGTAAAAGAAGAAAAACAATCACTAAAACTAAGAGTAGTAGAGGCATTGCAAGATGATGCCTATAAGGGGATTGTAAGAATGGATCCATCTCTAATGAAAAAGCTGAATTTAGAAAGAGGAGACATTGTTTTAATTGCAGGCGAGAGAGAAACTCATGCAATAGTAGATCAAGCATATCCAGCAGATCATGGAGAAGCCATAATTCGAATGGATGGAATAACACGAAAGAATTCTAAAACTGGAATTGGAGAATATGCCCAAGTAAAAAAAGGGGAAATTCTAGAGGCAAAGAAAATTACGCTTGCTCCAGCTCAAAAAGGAGTAACCGTAAAAGGAAACTCAGATAATTTTAAAAGAGGACTTTTAGGTAAGCCAGTCAATAAAGGAGATATTGTAGTAATGGGAGGAACTCAGCAACGAAGAGATATAATGTCAGATGATTTAAATAATTTATTTGGTGGAGATATGAGCGAAATATTTAGTCAAATGGGCTTTGGTAGTATGCCGGGTGGACTAACTCAAATAAGATTTGCAATAGTATCAACCTCTCCAAATAAGCCATGTCTTATAACTGAGAACACACAAATAACTCTAAGCCCAAAAGCGGTAGAAATTTCTGAAGAATCAATCCCTTCGATTACATATGAAGATATTGGCGGACTAACTGATGAGGTTAAAAAAGTAAGGGAGATGGTTGAACTTCCATTAAAAAGACCAGAAATTTTTATGCGACTAGGAATTGAACCACCAAAAGGAGTTCTCCTCTACGGACCCCCAGGAACAGGGAAAACACTTCTTGCAAAAGCAGTAGCAAACGAATCCGAAGCACATTTTATTTTATTGAATGGACCAGAAATTATGTCAAAGTTTTACGGTGAATCCGAAAAGAAAATTAGGGCTATATTTGAAGAAGCAGAAAAAAATGCCCCAGCAATAATATTTATAGATGAAATAGATTCTCTTGCTCCAAAACGAGAAGAGACAGGAGGGGAAGTCGAGCGAAGAGTGGTTTCTCAATTACTAACGATGATGGATGGATTGCAAGCTAGAGGAAAGGTTGTAGTAATCGGGGCAACAAATAGACCCAATGCAATAGATCCCGCTTTACGTAGACCAGGAAGGTTTGATAGAGAAGTAGAAATTTCTGTACCAGATAAAAAAGGAAGGAAACAAATTCTACAAATTCACACAAGAAATATGCCACTAACAAAATCAGTAAAAATAGAAGAAATCGCAAGAAAAACACATGGCTTTGTAGGAGCTGACATAAATTCTTTGGCAAAAGAAGCAGCAATGATAGTCCTTCGAAATAATTTAGATAAATTAAAATTAGAAGAAGAGAAAGAAGTTTCCGAAGAAATTTTAAATCAGTTAAAGATATCAGGAAAGGATTTTGAAGAGGCATTAAAAGTTGTAAGACCTTCTGCAATGCGAGAAGTTTTAGTAGAAACTCCATCAACAAAATGGAATGATATTGGAGGAGTGGACGGCGTAAAACGAGATTTAAAAGAAGCAGTAGAATGGCCATTAAAATTTCCAGATTCATTTACAAGAATGGGAATAAAACCACCAAAAGGAGTTCTTCTCTACGGACCCCCAGGAACAGGGAAAACACTTCTTGCAAAAGCAGTAGCAAACGAATCCGAAGCAAATTTCATTCAGATAAAAGGACCAAGTCTCCTTAGTATGTGGGTAGGAAAATCCGAGGAGGGTGTAAGAAAAATATTTGAACGAGCGCGTCAGGTTTCTCCCTGTGTGGTATTTTTTGACGAAATAGATTCTCTAGCTGGAAAGCGAGGTGCAGGAATGCAAGGTGGATCAAAAGTAACAGAGAATGTTTTAAATCAATTACTAGCCGAAATGGACGGAATTGAGGATCTAATAAATGTTATAGTAATCGGGGCAACAAACCGACCAGACATCTTAGACCCAGCACTTCTTAGACCAGGAAGGTTTGATAGAATAGTATATGTCCCAGTTCCAGAAGAAAAAGGTAGATTAGAAATATTAAAAATACATACAGAAAAGATGCCAATTGAAAATAAAGTTAAATTGATTGAAGAATTATCAAGAGATACTGAAGGATTTACAGGAGCAGATATAGAGTCCCTAGCAAGAGAAGCTGCAATGTTAGCCCTTAGAGAAAACATATCCTCCAAAAGAGTTAAAAAAGAACACTTCGTAAAAGCCATGGAGAAGGTTAGCCCATCAGTTTCCAAAAATGATCAAGAGAGGTATAAGCAAATCGAATCAAAATATTTAAAATCAGCAAAAGCCGCGTTAATAGATGGGAGCGCGAGCTATACCGGATAAAATGTTTGGTGATGATCCATTTGAGGGCATTGAAGATTTATTTAGTCAGTTAGCCGGAGAAAGAGCTGGTTCGACAGTGAATTCGCAATCACAACCTCAAAATATATTGAATACGGTAGAGACAGAAAAAGAAACGATATTAATATTTGACTTATCAGGAAAAAGGATAGATTCTGTAGAGATTAAAGATAATTTGGAAATAAATGAATACGGAGAAAAAATGTATAATGGGAAAAAGATTTTAATAATAAAGTTAGAAAATAATAGAGCCTTAAAATATAATATTACTAAAAATCTTTCAGTAAGAAAAATTCATCACACATTCTCAAATGGAATATTGGAGGTATCTCTCAAAAAATGAAGGATAAAATAAATTTAGAATTAATAGAAACAAACCAAAAATATGTAGGAAAGAATTTAGTGGTAATTTCTAATTCAGATATGGGAGAATTAGGAATTATCTCAGGGGATATTGTAAAAGTTGGAAATAAAAAAGAGCTTTATCTAAGGGCAATAAGAACAAGTGATAATTTCCAAGGGAAGGTAAGTTTGGATGGAGAAGCTCGGTCGGTTTTAGGTTTATCAGTAGGGGAGAAAGTAACGGTATCAAAAGCTGAGAAAGCCCCAATACTAAAATCTGCAACACTAGCAATTTCACCACACGAATCATTTTCAAACGAGCAGTTGAAATCATACAATTCTCAATTAAAAGATTCAGGAGAATTCAAAAAAATATTAACAGAGTCCTCAGTCTCAATAGGACAAAAAATTACCATTCCTACATCAGTTGGGAAGTTGACATATTTTGTGACAAAAATTCTACCAAAAAAAGCAAAATTTGGTCTAGTTAATGAAGCAACAAAAATTGAAATTTCAGACGACATAGGTGAAGGCTCCGGAGCAAATATTTACTACGAAGACATAGGTGGATTAAAAGAAGAAATAGAAAAAGTTAGAGAGATGGTAGAATTCCCAATGAAACATCCAGACATCTTTCAGAGATTAGGGATTTCAGCACCAAAAGGAGTTCTTATGACGGGACCCCCAGGAACAGGAAAAACCCTTCTAGCAAAAGCAGTAGCAACAGAAACAGATGCCAAGTTTATATCAATCGCAGGACCAGAAATAATGTCCAAATATCACGGAGGTTCAGAAGAAAATTTACGAGCTAAATTTGAAGAAGCAGAAAAAAATACCCCAGCAATAATCTTCATAGATGAAATAGATGCAATCGCTCCGAAACGAGGAGAATCAAAAGATCAATCGGAAAAGCGAGTTGTAACCCAACTTTTAACGCTAATGGATGGATTAAAGTCTAGAGGACAAGTTGTAGTAATGGCAGCAACAAATAGACCAGATGACCTAGACGAAGCTTTACGTAGACCAGGAAGATTTGACAGGGAATTAAGAATCAACCCTCCAACAGAAGATGGCCGAAAAGAAATTTTACAAATTCACACAAGAAATATGCCACTTGATAACAAAGAGTCCCTTTTAGAAGAGTTTTCAAATAAAACAATTGGATATACAGGAGCAGATTTAGAAGTTTTATGTAAAGAAGCAGCACTTCACTCAGTAAAACCATTCTACAATGCAATTATTTCTATTGGGGAGCAAATTGATGAAGAAAATGAGGGTCATTTACGAGAGTTGGAAGAAAAGAAACGAGAACTATTAAGTAAAATAATAATATCGCGAGATGATTTTGTATATGCCATGAAAATGGTAGAACCTTCAGCAATGAGAGAAGTTTTAATTAAAAAACCAAATGTTAAATGGTCAGATGTCGCAGGATTAAAAGAAGCAAAAGAAAAATTAAAAGAATTAGTAGAGCTTCCACTATTAAGACCAGATTTATACAGAGCAGCAGGAATAAAACCAAGTAAAGGAATACTACTTTTTGGTCCACCAGGAACAGGAAAAACACTTCTTGCAAAAGCCGTAGCAAATGAAGCAAATGCAAGCTTTATATCAGTAAAGGGCCCAGAATTAATTTCAAAATGGGTGGGAGAATCCGAGAAACACGTGCGAGACATATTTAAAAAAGCAAACCAAGTCTCCCCTTCAATAATCTTCTTCGATGAATTTGATTCAATCTCAAAGTCTAGAGGCTCTGGGATGGGCAATGACTCATCTGAAAAGGTAGTCAATCAATTATTAACAGAACTAGACGGGATAGAAGAGTTAGAAAACGTAATAGTCATTGCAGCAACAAATAGAAAAGATCTAATAGATCCCGCACTTCTGCGACCAGGAAGAATCGAGGCACATGTAGAACTAACAAACCCAGATCAAGAAACAATAGAAAAAATCTTTGAAGTTCATACAAAAAACATGCCACTGGAGAAATCAGTTTCATTAAAAGGTTTAGCAAAGAAAATTATCGGATGGACAGGAGCAGAAATAGAATCCGTATGTAGAAGAGCAGGGTTGAATGCGATTAAGAGAACCTACACAAAAGACTCAGATTCCAAGAAGATAAAAATTACAAAGGAAGATTTTGATTCTGCAATAAAAGAAATTTCTAAGACAATTGAAAAACCATTAGAAGAAGCTAAGCCGAAAGAAGAGAAAAAGAAGTCTAAAAAATAATACTATCCTATTATACAAATAATTATTGGATTTAATACCATAGCATTAAGCCCTCTATTATTACCAAGCCATTATCATTCTTCTAATTTTACAATATTTGAATAATCTATTATATAATCCTACCTAATTATACAAAAAACCCTTTCTTTCTAAAACAAAAATTTATGACCATTCATGAAAATTCGTAGACAAATAATCTAACAACATTCTAAAAAACCCTATCATCTATTTACCCTGTAGTACAAACCACTTCCCCACCACCAATCAAAAACGTATTCTCAATCTGGCTAACAGGCTTTCGACTCTTCTCAATTAAAACTGGGTATTCATACAAAATCCCCTGTTTTACAAGCATTCCCAAAATAAACTTCAATTTTCCAAAACCTTCCCTTGCAAGCCACCTAGCACAAAACGGTAGAGTCCCATACTTTCCCCTAATAAAATCCAAAACTTTCCTTGCATCTCGGTCGCGCACCCTTCCCTCATCCTTCAAAATATAAATCCCTCCACTCTTCCCTTCAAAAATATCTCCAACACCACTAGTCACAAATGGTTCAATAGCAAAAGCACTTTCATCTAACTCTGTAGTATTATTATTCCTATAATTAGAAATAGTCAATCCAGCATGAATCATATTTTTCCCCAAAGCATGCCCACTCAAGCTCTTAATAATAACAAACCTATCGCCTTCCCACTTCTCAAGCTCATCTTGACAAGCATCTCCAACATCAGAAACCTTCATCCCAACTTGAACGGCCTCACTAGCCTTCCTTAAAATCCTTTCATTCAACTCAATCATATCCCCAAATCTTTTATCCCCTGTCAAGTCAACACTAAAAGCCGTATCCGCAATAAACCCATCCACAGCAACACCAATATCAACTTTCAAAATTCCCTCAGCAACCTCTTTACTCTCACTACTCGGAGTAAAATGCGCCGCAATTTCATTCAAACTCAAATTCACAGGAAAAGCAAAATCACCACCCAACTCTAAAATCTTCGCATCAATAGCCTCGGCAATATCAATTAATTTTATCCCAGGCTCAATCAACTCACGAGCAAAGGACTTAACTTCCTTGGCAATATCTCCCGCCTTTACATAGCTTTCAATTTCAGATTTATCCATAAAATAAACCAGTAAAAATGCTATTTATTCCTTTCGAACAACAAGAATACACACAATCAATATCTTAATCCAAATAATTAGATATCAAATCAACTTTCTCTTTCTGTCCAATAGCCTCATAAAACATCTTGGCATACTTTAAAGGAAGGATTGGAATATCCAACTCGTGCCACAGAATATTTTTAACTTTATCAAACATATTTTTTTCCCTGTCTCCATAAGAATTAACCTCAACCTCAAACCCATTAATATCATAAACTAAAGACAGCCCATTTACCTTTTTATTGAAAAAATCCCTAACAAGATATTTATTCAATACATCCCTGAAAATCTCAATCCCTTCATCATTTGTAGTTATATCTAAATCTCTAATAGGAACACTAACACCCTGAATCATTAAATTAGCACTTCCTTCAATTCTCCATGTAAACTCTTTGCCTTTGAGTTCGTTTAAAATAATACTTAAAATTTCTATAACATTTTTTTCATCCATAATAACAACCCCCCAAGAGACTATTTATTACTTTCTGAATCTAACTCATCTTTTCCTTCCGTCTACGTTCTTTAGGCAAAAACCCAAACAAAACATCCCCATTAGCCCCAACCTTCCCAACCCCAACAAAATCTTCCCCACTCTTAACCGAAACAAATCCCTCTCCAACCTTTCCCTGCCCTTTACTAAGCTCAACATTCTTCCCCAAAAACCAATCCTTCTCCTGGGGGCCAGCAGGGTCATGCCTACCTGAGGCGTCTTTATCTAATTCTAAAATCCTCTCCGTCAACTGCTCTTTCCAAACATGCATCCCATCAAGAGCCAACCTCACTTCACGAACCCCATTACGATTCAGCATATCCTTTCCAACATAAAGTCCAATTCCTTCAATCGGTAACATATGCCAAATATCCATAATCGCCGCCTTATCCAAATCCCCACTAAACGCCCGAATCTTCTCTTTGCCAGATCTGACAAGCATCTGCGGAATTTTTTTAACCCCCAAATCACTCAATCCATCAATAAATTTCTTCTTCTTCCCTCGACTTAAAACATCAATCTTCATATAAAAAACCTATCCAAAATACCTTTATTTAATTTAACAACCTTGTCACAACTTTTCTTCAACTTAATAGAAGAACCTTTCTTAAAACAAACATTAACTACTCTCTTTTCTTTTCCTTGAATAGCCAAAACCGCAGGAACAAAGTCTCCATCTCCAGAGATAATCATAGCCCCATCGTATAAACCATCACAGGCTCCAATAATCAAATCAACCGCCAAGTGAATATCATCTTCCTTCAATGTATAAAAAAATTCATCCCCAATACGTCTCTTAACCAGATTACACAAAATAAGATTAAATTTTGGAATTTTTCCTATCCTATCAAAAAACTTTTTCTGAGACAAATACTTTCCATAATTCTTCCGTTTATCTAATTCTGCATTATAGTAAAAAATATCGACAATATCATTATCTCCAGCAAGAAAATCACAGAACCTCCCAAAATCAAAATCATTCAAATCCCTATCTTCGTAGATTCTCTTAAGGCTAAAATAAAAATTATTGCCATCAATAAAAATAGAAGTTTTCATAAAAAACAAAAGATGCCTAGAGTTGCCGAAACAACGCTAGGACTTGAATATAATTTAATTAACATATTAGACATTATAAGCTTTCCGTTCTTCTCCTTCCCACTCCGAACCAGCATCTGCGGAATCTTCTTAATCCCAAAGTCACTCAAGCTCCCAATAAACTTCTTCTTCCCCCGACTCAAAATATCAATTTTCATTTACCCCCCATTTACTGCATCCTATCCTTATTGAAGTTTCAATTTCTTTTTCTAATTTGCAAATAACCCAATAGTCTTGACTATCAAATTTAAATTCAGAATTGTTGCCGCTATCATGATAAGAATCGTCAACAAACTCAACATTATTGCTAGCTTCGGAATCATAGTTTCCACAACTAAAACATCCTTTGTTTTTAGGAATCTTAGCCAAATCCAGCAAGTCACTGTTCATTTTTCACCTCATCACTCAATTTCCGAATCCTAGCCACAAAAAAACCATCCGTATTATTATCTTGAGGATACAATCTCAAACATTTTTTACACTCACCACTTAGGCTCTCCCCCTCCCACTCACAAATTCCACTTCTAAACTTCAACGGTAAATTGATAGCTTCAATTTCAACATCAAAATTCTTCAACAAAAAATTAACAATCATCTCATCTTCCTCAGGTGCTAATGTGCAAGTTGAATAAATCATAACACCACCAATTTTCAACAACTTCAAAGCAGCAGCAGCCAACTTTCTCTGAGTCTTAGCAATCTTCTTAATCATATTAACATTCCACATTTGAAAAGTTTTAGGGCTCTTCCGAAGCGTCCCTTCACCAGAACAAGGTGCATCAACCAAAATCTTATCAAATCTAATTTGAGATTTCTTCAACAACCTATCACAAAGCGCAAACCCCTCCTTCCTAGTCACAATCTGATTCATGACGCCACACCTCTCCAAATTGCTATTCAAAATCCCAATCCTTCCCATTGAAATCTCATTCGCTAAAATAAACCCGCCATTATTCATCATAGCAGCAGCCTGCGTAGTCTTACTTCCAGGGCTAGCACATAAATCTAAAACAAAATCTCCATTCTTAGGTTGCAACGCCATTATAGGAAGCATTGATGAAATCTCTTGAACATAATAATATCCAAGCAAATGTTCTTTTGTCTTTCCTAAATCTCCAGGCTTTAATCCAGCATCAACTATCATAATCTCAGGGAAATCTTTGAATGGTTGCCGAACAGTCCATCCATAATCTCTTAGTCTTTTGAGTAGCTCTTCAGGTTGCATCTTTAAACTATTACACCGAATAGAACTCGGAGCTTTGGTATAAGAAATATCAAAAAACTCTTTTGCACCCTCTGGGCCAAGAAGTTTCTCCATTCTCTCAACAAATTCATCTTTTGGTGGAAACCTCCCCTTCAAATATTCTGAGTAACTTTTCTTTCTATCTACCATTATAAATTATCCAAAGGAGACTTTATATTCTTAATTGAAATCTGCGAAATTTAGGCATAAACCTGACTAGTTTTCCTTGGCATTTGTCGCATTCTCCTTTAAATTTTTTACAAGCAAAAAACTTCATTTAAGTCCTATATTAAATTCTCAACCAGCTCGTTTTACTTACGAGAAAAGTCAATTTTTCATAATAATCTTCCTCACTCAAAAAAAACCTGAACCACACTCCGAATCTTCTTTACTCTCTCAATCATTAAACAAACCTCCTCCAACTCTTTAGGAATAACCACAAAATCACACTCGACATATTCATTTCCAACTAATTTAGCATTAGCACTTCGAACAACAAATCCAATCCTAGAAATAGTATTCAATAAATCAGCCAAAACTCCACTCCTGTCTTCACATAGAATCTTAAAATTCAAAGGACGATTAAACTCGCTTCTCCAAAACACAGGAACTGCATTTTTTAAATTATTAGCAATTCTAGAACAATCAGTCTTATGAACCAAAAACTTTTGATGAGATTTCATAATACCAAGCAATTCATCTTTTGGCAAAGGATAACAACATTTCGCAAAAGAAAATTTCCCAGTAGGAAACTCATGAGATTCCACCAGGCTATCAAAGTCATTCTCATTACTAATCTTTATAGTTCGCTTATGCGGAACAGGAATAGACTCATGTTTTCTAATACCATTTCTAATCTTAGATTTAGCCTTAGCTGAAACCACAAATTTTAACCAGTCCCGCCTAGGTCTCTGATTTTTATTAGTCAGAATCTCAACAACACAACCATTTTTTAAAGTCTTCCTCAATGAAACAAATTTCCCGTCCACCCTTCCCCCAACAGCCCTCTCTCCAACTTCTTGATGAATATAATATGCAAAATCTAGAAGTGTTGCGCCCGCTGGAAGCTCCTTAGCCTCACCCTTAGGAGTGTAACAATAAATTTTATCGGCAAATAAGTCAAGTTTTATATCCTTCATAAATTCCTTGTTCGAGGAATCTTTCTGAGACTTAATCAAAGCTTTTAACCATCCAACTTTCTTTTCAAAAGAAGCGTCTTCACCAATCTTTTTGTAATTCCAATGAGCCGCTCCACCTTCTTCTGCGAGTTCATCCATTTTCTCAGTACGAATTTGTACTTCAATTTCTTCTTCAGAGTCCGGTAATCTCAAAACAGTATGAATGGATTGATATCCGTTGGGCTTAGGCGAATTTACATAATCCTTTAATCTTCCAGTTATAGGAATATATTTTTCATGTAAAATACCGAGGGTGCCATAGCAATCATCTTTATCTTTTACAATAATTCGAATGGCATAGTGATCTTTTTGTTTTTCTAGTGCAACCCCTCGGTTAATAATCTTATCAAAAATACTTTTAATTTGTTTATTCCTTCCCTTAACTTCCACCAACTCAACTTTTGATTTTAAATCTTTTTCAATCTCCTTAATAAATCTCCTAATAAAGCGATCCCTTTCCTGTTTGCTTTCCTTAAAAAAATTAGAAATTTCCTGACATTTCCTAGGATGAATTACTCTAAATGCAAGATCTTCTAAATTATTCTTAATATAATCGAGCCCAAGTCGAGTGGCAAGAGGGACGTAAAGCTCTAAAATATCTTCTGCGATTCTCTTTTGCTCCTTCTCTTCTAGTGCAGAAATAATTCTAAGATTAGCTAGTTTTACAGCCAGCTTGACAAAAACAACTCTAACATCATTTAGTCCGGTTAATAAGATTTTTCTAACTAAATCTGCCTGGACTGAAAAATTATTATTTCTTATGGTTCTAAGTCGTAGCTGTCCAAAAACAATTTCACTAATTTCCTTACCAAAATTCTCACTAATTATTTCGGAACTAATAGTTTTTTCGGTTCCATATAAAATACCAGCGATAACAATCTCAGCAGATAGTCCACTTCTGACCAAAATCTCTGCGACGTCAATATTAAAGTCAGCAAAAGATTTACCAGAGAATTTTTTATTTCCCTTTAAACTTGAATCTATAAATTTAATAGCTTTTTCAATAAGTTTCAAATCTTTAGAAGTATATTTCATCTTACAAAATTTAATTAACTTTTTACAATTTTCCATAATAAGATAGAGGCATCCAAATTAATAAATCTTGACTAAATGAGAGTATCTCAATAAATAATTTACATTGAAAGTAAAAAAGAGTTTTTCTAAAATATGAGGCAAGAAAAAATTCTATAAGAAATAAATTCCCAATATGAAATCAGAAAGCGGTAGACTGGTAGATTGTGTTAATAATAAATTCCCAAGTATGAATTAAAACGTCGTAATTCTTAAAGCGTGTATAAAGTTTCCCTAGTGCCAATGCCCACATTCCAAACATGGACGCTTCAAAAATAAAAGAGGAAACACAATATCTGAAATACAACAAGGGATGTAAACCACTAAAAACACTAGTCCCGAAACAAGGAGAATAGCACTAAAGTTCATTTTAATAGAAAATGCTAACAAATAAAATAAGCTCGCAAAAACGGAAAAGAATACGTGAAGAGTGTGGCTAACTCTAAATAAACCAAAATACATTCCAACCATTGAACCCAGAAGAGCAATGCCCAAAATAACAAAAGGAATTTCTAAAATAGGTAAGTGAAAAGTAGTATGAAGAGAAAAAATTTGCCCTCCAAGAAATGGGAACAACACATCACTTAAGCTCCCAATAACAATTGCGCCACTAACCCCCACTATGAAAGTTTTCCAAACAGATTTCTTATATTTCCAATAAATAGCTGAAGTTGCTATACTCGAAACAAAAATGTGTGCAGGATGAATAATTTCAAATAATTTTTCAGAAGGAACTTTCCCTATAGAATAAAAGATAGCAACTAAGAGCCCAGCAGATAAACTAGCCACAAGTGTAAAGGGGAGATGTTCTTTTAATTCATGTAAGATGGCATTACCTTTTTTCATAGGAATAAAATTAATTCATGATTTAAATCCCTTTCTACTAATCAATAAAACCAAAAGTCCTATAAATCGTGAAGTCAAAGAATTAACTTTTCATATCAATTAGTGGAAACTAAAAACCAACCACCTAAATATTTTTCTCTAAAAGAAACGAAGCCCCCAAAATTCCAGGTTCGTTTAGTTTCCCAAAAATTACTTTAACTTTTTTTGGTAAAAAAGAATTCTTCCATACGGCTTTATTAACCATTTTTAAAAAAACTTTTCCACTATCTTTAACTCCCCCACCTAGAACAACCACCTTGGAATCCAATACACTAATAACAGATGCTATACCCTCCCCTAAATAATCTGAAGCCTCTTCTAATATTTCTCTAGCCTTCTTATTTCTCATCTTACACAAATCTCGAACTAAAACACCTTTCCCAAATTCCTTCTCAATTTTTTTCTTTGTCCCTTTCCATAGAGATTCAAAATCCCTGCCCCTAATAAGAATGTGTCCGAGTTCACTACCATACCCACTGCCTCCATGATATAGTTTCCCATCGATAACAATCCCACCTCCAATACCAGTACCAAGCGCAATCATAAAGAAATTCTTTTTTTTAATTCCAATCTTCAACTCAGCCAAAGCAGCACAATCAACATCATTTGCAATAACAACCCTTTTTCTAAATTTCTTTTCCAGATACTTTTTCAAATTAAAATTTTTTATATCAATATTTGGAGGATTTTTAACAACACCATCTTTAACAGGAGAAGGAAATCCGACTCCAATCCCGATTACATCATTATCAATAAAACTCAGTCCCATTTCAACGATACTATTTAAAAAAGCTTTTTGAGTTTTGGGGGTATCACGCCGAATCAATTTCAAAATCTTTCGGCCTTGAATCAGCCCACATCGAATATTAGTTCCACCAATATCAAACGCAATTACCTTCTTTCTCATCATATATTATCCAAAGGAGACTTTATATTTTTAATTGAAGCTTGTGAAATGTGAGTATAAATTTGAGTTGTTTTAATATCCGAATGCCCGAGTAATTTTTGAATAATTCTCAAATCAGTTCCAGCCTCTAATAAGTGTGTAGCAAAAGAATGCCTAAGTAAATGAGGGTGAACCCTTCTTTTAATTCCAGCTTTCTTGGCAGAATTCCTAACAATTTTTCGTATTGAATCTCCGGTTAGTTTCCCACCACGGTTCGATAAAAATAAAATTTTCGAGTCATTCAGTGAAGAATAATTTTTTAAATCTTTTTTAAGAGAAGATGGAATACTAACAAATCTATCCTTTTTCCCTTTTGCCAATTTTATATGAATTAAATCATCTTCAAAATTAATATCTTCATTTTTTAAGGCAACAATCTCACTAACTCGCAATCCACAACCATAAAACAATTTCAAAATTAATTTATGCTTTATATTCGAAGTAGCCTCGAGAAGTTTTCTAATCTCAGAGATATTCAGTATTTCTGGAAGAGGGTTATTTATCTTAGGATTAGGTAAATTGACCGGGTGTCCCAAAACATTATCAAAGAAAAATTTTATAGCAAAAAGATCTTTACGAACACTAGAAGGATTTTTCCTTTTTAGAGTTTGTCGGATATAATCTTTCAATACATTTTCATTTAATCCTTTATCCTCAGCATAATTAATAAATTTCTTTACAGAAAACAAATACCCCTTAACGGTCTGTTTAGAAAAATTTCTAATTTCTAGCTCAATTTCTAATTTCTTAATCAGACCATTCATTAAAAATTAAATCTGAAAAGATATATAAAACTATTGTTTTAATTAGTATAACAAGGATTAACGATACTTTAGTATTGATAATCCATGTTGCTTGGCTTCGCCCAAATTTTAATTTTTCTTTTCTTCCCACCCTAACGATAAGAGAGATAATCCTGCGTCCTTCGGACAAATAGCTTTTGTCTTCGACAAAATAGAAAAACTTCTTTTATCCGACCAACGAAAACAAACCACGAAATTAAATTTCGCATAACCAAGGATAAAAGGTTCGTTTCACTCACGCAAATTTTTCATTTAATTAGAAATAATCTTTCACTTTTTTGAAGCTTGAACAATAGACTCAACAGTTTTCGCTGTCTCTTCTCCGCCTATTGTATCAACAAGAGATTTTCTTTGAGGATTCAAATCCAATTCCTTTACTCGTTCCATTAATTCAGTCCCAGCGGTTAATGCATCATCTCTAGAATCATAAGCAGGATTACACGAAACTATTGGACGACAATATTTATCTTCATTATGGATAATAGCATAACCATATTTCCCAGATGCTTTATCTTGATAAGTATCAATTAAAGTTTCGTTTCCTTGTATTTGTAGTGTCGAGAGTAAAGATAATCCCATAATATAAAGAATTGTGATTCTGTTTAAAAAGATTTATATAATTAAAGGATTATTTCATTTTCTTTTTAGAAAAAAGAAACAAAAAGCGGGCTTATCTCTCCAGTATCTTGGTCGTCCCATCTAACAAACCCAAGCCAAAACATTTAAATAATCTACATTTGTATACATTTGTATATGGAAACAACAATAAGGTTAAATCAAGTAACAAAAGAACAACTTAATACTTTCAAGCAATATAAAAGCGAAAGTTATGATGAACTTGTAAGAAAACTTATCCATTTAGCGAAGATGTGTGAAAAAAACCCAGAATTAAGCCAAAAAACAATCCTCGAGATAAGAGAAGCGAGAGAAAGGATTAAAAGAGGAGATTTTTATACAGAAACAGAAGCCAAGAAAATTCTTGGTCTGTAAAAAGATGTATGAATTAAAATTTGATAAAAAAGCAATTAATTTTCTAAATAAGCTTGGAGAGAAAGATAAGGGGAGAATTTGGAACAAGCTCCAAGAATGCAAAAGAGATCCTTTTCGTTACTTAAAACATTTAGAAAATATCGAAGGATATAAGTTGAGGGTTGGAGAATATCGAATTATTTTAGATGTAGAAAAGACTATTAAAATTTTAAACATTGTTAAAATCGGGCGTAGAAAGAATATTTATAATTAATTCTACTAACTTCTTTTAAAAAAAAGAAGGCAAAAAGGAACCCCTCATTTTCTTTTTAAAAAAAAGAAACAAAAAGCGGACTTATCTCTCAAATACATTGGTCGTCCCACCGTCCTCCCCCAACCTGGAAAGAAAAATTAAAACTCTGCGAAATTATTTCATAATTTCTTGCCACGCCTTGCAGGCTCTCACTTCGTTCGGGTCAAGCAACAACAGTTAAACAGAAAATCCTTGCAGAATTTTCCCAAATTTTTTACTCCATAAAAAACTCACGAGGTCATTGCATTCCGCTCGTGCCCTACGGGTTGTTTAACAACAATGTTATGTGCAATTGAATTTGAGAGGCTTAAAAAAATTAAGGGCTTAAAACTTTAGAAACATTTATTAAATAAGATCTATATCAAGAATATTATGAGTGAAAAACTAGAAATTTATGATTTAAATTCAGATTTAATTACAATTGAAGATAGAAAGAAATTTTATTCTGAGATTAAAAAAGAATTTAAAGAAACGGGTAAATTATCTAAAAAAGTTAAGAGAATCAACTTAATTTTAATGAATTCATCTGGTCGTATTTATTTACAAAAAAGAAGTAAAGTAAAAACTGAAAACTCAGGGAAATATGATAAAACTGTTGGAGGTCATGTGTCCGCAGGAGATAGTTTTAACATGACTGTTATTAGAGAATGTGCAGAAGAATTAGGATTCCCTGCAACAGTTTTAGATCCTGAAGAATTTGAAAGTGCAATAAAAGTCACTAATTTAGATATTATTGGTATTTTTAAAAAAATTGAATATTTATCTGATTCCATATCTACTAGAATATCTAAAGATAATTCAAAATTTATTCAACCATATATGACTTCCATATATTTTGGTTACTATGATGGAGCTATTAAATTTGTTGATGGTGAAAGTTCAGGTATTGAAGTTTTTTCTTTAGAAGAATTAAAGGAAGAAATTAAAAATAATCCAGATAAATTTACAGAAGATTTAAAATTTATTATAGAAAAATATAAAAAATTTCTAGTTCCTATTAAATAAAGTTTTAAGCCTTAATTATTGTTCTTAATGTATTGCATTCGCTCATTCAATGGAACGCCTCTCAAACTCAACTGAGCCTTCGGCTTTTTTTCTTGCAGAAAAAACGTATAACAAGGATTATGAGACTACGCCTTGCGGGCTCCGTCCAAATTTTTGCTTCGCAAAAACTTCTCATAATGCCGATGTTATACGAAATTTTTGAAAATGCCTAGAATCTAAAATGGGCGAAAGATTTATATATTTAATCAGCAATATGTTTAACAATGAAAAATAAATATTTAAAATTACCATTATTTTTGGTTATAGCTTGGATTTCTGCATTTATCTTTGAAGAAATTCCAAGAACTATTACTAGCAATGTTCCAGGAATCATGCATTTATGGGAGTCAGGAAGTGGTTGGTTCTCTTTTTTCCTTATTTGGTACGGAACAATATTCCTTATTGCCTATTTTATTTTTATCAATCGTCCAATTAAATATGCAGTAATTTTTGGAATAATTTTTGGATTGCTTGCAGAAACCTTTTTCTTTAAAAAAGTGGAGAATATCTTTAGTTTTATACTGTTTGTCTCACTTTATTTAGGAATGTTTTATTTTCCTTTTAAGATAATAAAAATTATTTATAATAAAGAAAAATTTAAAGCACATGAACTATTAATTGTTATTCTTACTCAATTACTTGCACTGGCAGTATTATTTTTGATGGTATGGGTAAGTTAGTATTCAATTAGTTTTTTTGGATATCTCTTGCATTCAATTGGCATTTTCAAAAACTCAAAGGGACGCTGCGCTTTCGCTTCTTTCAGTCGCTCACCCTCGCCTAACAAAGAATATACGGTTCAGGGCTCGGCTCGCCCCTCACCCAAATTTTATTTCGCTCCGTTCAATAAAAACTTCGTATATTCTTGATGTTAAGTGAAATTTCTAATTCTCCTAAAATCTACAAGTAAGAAAAATAGCTAAAATCTCTCTCAGCCATCCCCCGACCACCCACCCCAGATAGGAGGTGTGCGCCCACCCTTCGGACAATTTGTGAAACTTCGTTTCAAATTTATTTAGAAATAATTTTTTTCCGCCACCAAGACAATAACCTTTTATACAACTTCTTATTAATATTACAAATGAAAACCCTAAAAAAAGAAGTGATAATATTTGGGATAATTTTTTTAGCTATAATAAGTTTAGTTTACGCTATGCCTATGATAAATTATCTTATTCCAACTCCTGCAAATGCAACAACCCAATCAGCAACAAATGTTGAAATTAACGTCTCAATAACTGAATCAAATTTAGATGAAGTAAAATACAATTGGAATGGAACTAATTTTACTATGTATGATGATTCTTTAGTTTTGATGATGAATTTTGATAATATTTCTGCTTTAGGTGAAAATGATACTTATGCAGTCGATATATCAAAATATAGTAATAATTTTACAGCTTATAATGGGGCAAATTTTATTTCTTCAGGTAAATATGGTGGGGCATTTGACTTTGATGGGGTGAATGATGAATTGACATTATATGACACATTAGGTCTTGGTAATAGTAAAGTTTCAGTTTCACTTTGGGTAAACTTGGATTCAACTTCTGAAAAAGGATCATTCATCAAAATTGGTAGTGGAGGGTATGGGATAGGTGTTGGAGGTAACGGAGGATGGTGGGGTACAAACGGTAATGATCTCGGAATGGTTTTTGAAAATGTTGCTTGGATAGAATCAAATACTGCTATTGGAACGGGTTGGCATCATATAGCTTTTGTTTTAGATTCTAATGGGAATCCTACACAGTATATTGATGGAAAATCAGTTTATACAGAGGTCAATACTGCATCGATCCCTTCAGGATATATTAAAATAGGTGGATATGGCAGTGTATATGGGGATAGCACTATTGATGAGGTAAGAATATGGAATCGTAGTTTATCCGATTCTGAAATATACCAAGTTTATGCTAGCAATCTAAAGAAATTCAATTCAACACAATGGTATTTTTATGTCAATCAAAGTTTGAACGCAACAGAGGGTTTGGATGAGGGAGATTATACTTATTTTGTTTCTTCTAAAGATAGTGCTGGAAATGAGAATACTACTAAAATAAGAACCATAACTATATCCTCAGCAGATATAACATCTCCAACTATTACTATCAATTCCCCTATCAATAATACAAACTCTTCAGATAATGGATTAAATATTAGTTATACTGCTTCAGATACAAACTTAGATTCTTGTTGGTATAGTAATGATACTATGACAAGCAACACAACTTTAGTGGGATGTGCAAATATTACAACAATAATCTGGAATGATGTCCAGCATAATGTTACTATTTGGACGAATGATAGTGCAGGAAATGAGAATAGTTCTTCAGTTACGTTTACTATTGATACAACAGACCCAACATGGGAAAATAATAAAACAAATTTAACTTCATCGACAACTTCTGAAAGTAGTGTCTATTTTAATATTATTTTAAATGATACAAATCCTGACAAATATATTTTTAGTTGGTACAATGGCACAGATTGGGCAAACGATACGGTCACTTCTTATATGAATGGACAAGATATTTTAGTAACAAAAACTATTCCTATCAGTTCAGGAGACATTAATTGGACATGGTACTTTAACGATACTGTTGGAAACACTAATCAAACAGATATTTGGAGTATTATATTATCTGATGCAACGGACTCACTACCTTTTTGTGGAGATGGAACCTGTAATGATGATGAAACTTGTTCAAGTTGCTCAACTGATTGTGGTTCTTGTTCTTCAGGAGGGAGTGGAAGCTACTTATTAGAATCATCAAAGAAATCTGTCAATTTAAAATTCAGAACTCATCTCTCTCCTGGAAAATCTAAACTAGTCAAAATCAAATCAGATAAAGAAACAGCCCTAATTGAGATGGAAATTAAGGCCAAAAACTGGCTAACTGGAGAGATAGAAATAATTTCCTATAATGAAGTTCCTGATTTTTGTGATATAAATTACGATTCTAATTATATTTTATATAAAGCATTAGAAATAAATTCTACCTTCAATAGCTCTTTAATTGATGAAGCTCGTTTAAGGATTAATGTCTTGAAAGATTGGGTTTATGAAAATAATATCTCAACAATTAAAGCAGTTAAATGTAATCCTTACTATAAAGAATTAAAAATTGATTACATAAATGAGACAAATGAGTCAGGGATATATGATATTTATTCGAATGGATTTTCTACTCTTGCTATTCTTGGGACTTTATCCATTAATGAAAATTCAAGAGGAAATGATGATGAAAAAAATTGGATTAAAAAAACTAATAGATATTCTCTTCTGAAAATATTTTTGATTATAATTTTAATTTTAATAATTGTCGGAATAATGATTTTATTAGTTAAACACAGAATTTATTTGAAAGAAAAAGTACATACAAAGTTTTTTGATTTCGAATTTAAATTTCGAATTGGGAAAAAATAGCCCCTAAAAAGATTATTTCATCTTCTTTTTTAGAAAAAAGAAGCAAAAAAGGGCACGCACCTCAAATTAAATGGGATAGCTAAAAGCCCACCTAAACTAAGAGAGATTTTAGAAATA
>VAPK010108655.1_pt1 | contig 45030 bp, 38 predicted proteins | sample 3395031 | NCBI WGS metagenome assembly VAPK01 (sample SAMN08290443, study PRJNA428436) | hydrothermal vent metagenome | isolation source: Deep-sea hydrothermal vent chimney 1 | place: Pacific Ocean: Juan De Fuca Ridge
AAAGGCTCTGGATACAGGATACGTACTGGCGGAAAAAATTATCCTCATTCGACCAAACCGCTCCCACCACTAACGCTGTTGAACCACTGAACAGAGTGATCCGCAAGGCAGTGAAGAATCGCCATGTGTTTTCGCATGAGCAGGTGACCATAAAAGTCGTGTAAGGCTATCCAAACGACAACGAAGAAATGGTACATGCCAATTCGAACTGGAAAGACGCGCTGAACCGTTTTATGATTGAGTTCATCGAGCGTATGCCAGAAACTCTATAATCCGGCAATTACACAGAATTATTTACAGGATCCTCGACACCCGATTCAACCATACCCTGGCCTCAGCCGCGGGCACATGCAGACGCTTGCGCACCTAATCCTTGATTGCCCGAAGTTGTACCCACATACCTTTATCCACGATCCTGTCGCAAACTGGATGAGTTGAGTCTTGTCAGTGTGCGGTATTTTTTAAAGTAATTGTCGTTTTTTTACTTATGCGCAGATTACAGCACATCTATCAAGTAATTTCTAGCAACTCGTTATACACTTCCAGGTGGGCTGAAACAACTTTTTCGATAGAAAACTCCCGCTCAGCCAGCAGCCTGCCTGCCTGCCCCATACGTTCACGTAACTTAGTATTATATAGCAAACACTGGATCGCATCAGCCAAGGCAACAGCATCCCGAGGAGGTACCAATAGTCCCGTAACATTAGGCTCAATAGCATCACGGCATCCTGGCATATCAGTTGTAACCACGGCACGACCACATGCAGCGGCCTCCATCAATACCTTGGGTAACCCTTCTCGATAATAAGAAGGCAATACAACAACACTTGACTGGGCAAACACATGTGCAATATCACTCCTGTTTCCGAGTAATTTTACATTTTCAGAACTTTCCCAATCCAATAGTTCTAATTCAGTGACACTGGCAGGGTTACCTTTATCAGGCTCACCTGCGAGCCAAAATTCTGCCATTATGTTTCTTTTCTGTAACAATCGGGCTGCTTCTAAAAACTCGTACACTCCTTTATCGCGCAATAGTCGGGCAGCCATTATCACCACGGGTATGCCTTCAGGCGAAGGTGTTTGAATATAGTCTGACAAATCTACTCCAGAACCCTTAATCATAACCATTTTAGTAGCTACTAATCCAGTAAGTTGCTGCAAGGTCTCACAATCAACAAAATTCTGAAAAATCACTTTGAGATTGCGTTTCCCAAGGACTAGCTGATACAGTTTAGCAACAAGAGTCTTAACTAATGTAGCTTTCAGACCATTTGACGAAAATACAAACCCTAAGCCAGAAATTGCAGCAACCACACCTCGAACTCTGGCTAGTCGAGCAGCGATGCCACCATATAAAACTGGTTTAATTGTCACCAAATGAACCAGATCCGGTTTAATCGTACGAAATAGCCAAAATAACAAGATCAATACCTTGAATTCTGATATTAGATTCATCCCGCTACGCGTTATAGGCAGCGAGTGATAAATCAGCCCATGACTCACTATCTTTTCAACATCTGGTCCAAGAGGCGTTGCAACATGTACCTCAAAGCCAGCTTTCTGCGCTTCCAGGGCAATTTGCAACCGATGAGACAAAAAAAAAGTTGCGCTATTGACTACCAACATCAAGCGTTGAGATATCACAAACACAACTCCATTAACTCAGTAAGAAATCCAGTATCCAAGTAGGAGTAGTATTGCAGCATTTTAGTTCGAAATAAATCCCATTAAAATACATACCTTCAAGCTGGTGATTAAACTACTACAGCAAGAAAAATTATGCAGTCAATTTCTAATTTAAAGTTATATTCATTCGCTAATTCATTTGTAAATGCAACTCCGCCTGTCGGTAACGGAGCGACAGTGACTAAAATTGAACTGGAACATGTTATGGATGAACTCAATACTTGGGCGGGAGAGTCTCCAGGTTTTCAAATCCTTTATGAGATCTTCAATAAAACTTGTTCTTCATTAACTGTTGCACTTCAAATTTAATTTGAACTTTTATTTCTACATATATTGCCTAATACAAAGTAGTTATTATTTAATAAAGGGCAATTATTATCGTGCGCATGTCTTATAATTATTTCAAAGCTTCAACCAAATAAGACTTATAAGGAATCCAGCCCCAAGCGTGGGTACCATAGAAAAAATAGACAAACTGCACCATAAAATGGCCAACAATAATCACCAGTATGACAATCATACGATCGTAACCTCCGGATCGAAATATATTTGGAAGTCTAGAATACACAAATAAATAAGTCGGTATTAAGTATAGCGCCAATCTATCAACAGCAGATGAGGAAGGCACTACCAGGAGCAAAGCCAAGCAGCCAATAGCAGCAAGTGACATCCAGACCCAGATACGCATTTCCTCTGAACTCAGTTTAAATCGCTTTCTGAAGAAAAGAAAAACAGCCGCTGGAAATGCAATCATCAATACACGAACCCCCCCCCCTTGCGAAGACATACTTATTCCGAAATAGTAGTCTATCAATATACGCAAAGAGTCTGCGAGAAGTGTGAAATAGAGTCCAAGACCAGCTACAGCAAAAAAAACTAATGTCAAGAGACGGTTTGATCTGGCAACTAAAGCCGCGAGCGGCAAAAATAATAATGCTGTAGAATGAAATAACCCACCTAACACGACGAAAAGCACAAATCTCCAGACACATTTGTCCATTAATGCTACTAAAGCAAGCATGATAAAACCAATCGCTGTGGCCTGGCGATTTAATCCCATTCCGACAAGAATAACCAATATAGGAGTAGCCACTACGAGTGCAAGCCACGGATTTGGTTGTCGGCGACAAAAAACTATCAATCCAGTGACAAATATCACTGCATCAATCAAATTAACAGCATAAATACCAAGACCTAATTCGGCCGTAATCCAGTTTAACAATCCATAAGCTGGATCAGTTTGGGAAATTGCCTGCCGTATTGGGACATCAGTCGCTATATCAAGCTGGTTTAAGTAATTAAACCAATCCACACCAACTTCAAAACGAAAACCGATGATGAGTATTAAAAAGATAGCCGTAAGTAGCCACCCAAAATCTACAACCTGCCGATTTACTTTTACTGTTGAGACCGATGCGAGGGCTGGAACTATAAACATGATCCAATAGATAAACATATAACGTTAGTTGTTACTTTCCAACCATGCCTGAAACATTAACACGGTCCACAGCGACTGCGTCCAATTACGTGTTCCCTTTTTGTGCTCCATCCATTTTTGTCTGATAGGAGCCGGGTTGAAATAACCCTCCTGCTTTAGTCGTGATTCATCCAGTAACCCCTCCGCCCATTCACGCAATGAGCTGCGTAACCACTCACCTACAGGAATAGCAAATCCCGCCTTTTCTCTTTCAATCAAGTTTTTTGGAACATATTTGTATAAAACCTGCCGCATTACCCATTTACCCTGACCATTCCTGATTTTCATATGTAAAGGCATACGCCAGGCTAATTCGGCAATACGGTGGTCTAAAAAGGGAACTCGAGTCTCTAAACTTACCCCCATCGCAGCACGATCTACCTTGCATAAAATATCATCCGGCAGATAAGTCATGGAATCCCAGTACATCATGCGATGTTCGTGGTCAACCAAACTGGAGTTTGAAGATTGCTCATCTAAAAATGTTCGTGGTTCTCGCGCATTTAACACAACGCTAGCCGGATCATTCCAATCAGAAACCAAACTTAAATAAAGATCGTCCAGGTCATGAACATTCCTAAGTCTGGAAGCAAGTTTATGCGCTTTATCCCCCAATAACGTTAATCTACGACGAACCGGAAAACAAGCATTAACCGGGTCCGTCAGGGCATCCCAATAGTTCGGGGGGATAGCACAAATGACATCAGCTAAACCTGATCTTAATGGTCGAGGCAACCAAGAAACTTTATTCCAGATACGGCGCGCCCAGAAATATCGGTTATACCCACCAAACAATTCATCACCTGCATCGCCAGACAGCGCCACTTTCATTTGGGAGTGAGCCTGACGGCAAACAATGTAAGTAGGAATCTGCGAAGAATCAGCAAATGGTTCATCATAGAGTTTCGGCAAATCTGGTATCGTTTCTATTGCATCTGAAGATGAAACATATAACTCAACATGATCGGTACCAAGATGCTTCGCGATGGCCTTTGCATATATAGCCTCATTAAAACCCTTTTCATTAAACCCAATCGTAAATGTTTTTACTGGCCGGGAAGAATATTTCTGCATTAAGGCTACAATGCATGATGAATCAACCCCCCCAGACAAAAATGCGCCTAGAGGAACATCCGCAATTGATTGTAGACGAACAGCCTCTGTCAACCTGGATTCCAACTGCTTTATAGCCTCTACTTCATCCTGAATCTGGTGTTGCACACTATTTGTAATTACCGATCCCAGTGACCACCAGCGATCTAATTGAAAGCCGTTATCATTCATTGGTGCTTTCGGTACAGAAGAAGGTGGATTATTTATCGCATTGCTAGAAATATTAAGCATGCAACCTGGTTCCAGCTTAAAAATATTTTTATAAATAGAGTGCGGTGCGGGAACATAACTATATCGCATGTACAATGCCAGCACATTACGGTCAACATGATTGGAAAACCCGTTATATTTGCGCAACGCTTTGAGTTCAGAGCCAAAAATAAAATCGTTACCAGCCCATCCATAGTAGAGAGGCTTCTCACCAAACCGGTCCCGAACCAAATAAAGTTGTTGCTCAATTCGGTCCCATAGCGCAATCGCGAACATACCAACCATACGCCCAAGCGTCTTGTTTATTCCCCATTGAGCAAAACATGCAAGTAATGTTTCTGTATCAGAGTGTCCTCTCCACGTCAGGGGAACACAATTATTTGACGTTTTTTCCAGTTCAATTCTTAATTCAGAATGATTATATATCTCACCATTAAACACCATTACATAGCGACCATCATTTGATAGCATGGGCTGATGACCTTCTGGGGAAAGCTCAAGTATGGCAAGGCGACGATGACTCAAGGCAATATTTGCATCGGCATCGACCCAGACACCAGCATCATCAGGACCTCGATGAGCCAAAGAATCGGCCATTGCTCTGGCCTCATTGGTCAATGTCTGACTATTTGCATGTCCGAATATCCCAGCAATACCACACATTATTTTTTTACCCCACTGAGAAAAAATGCAGACAATATCTTCAACTATAAAACAATTAAGAGAAAATTTATTAATTTGATAGATTGATTATAAGTAAAAATTACAACGTTATTTTAAATAACCCTGGTAATAATCTTCTACATACTCCTGCAAACACACACGCCAATCTCGCATAATATTAACTCCCCGCAGATCAAGTTTTTTGTCTATTAGACGTTCCGATGGTGGACGCTCAGCAAAATAAACTTCTTTCCAGTAATCCGAATCAACCGCTGTTATTTTTATATTATCTTCCAAACCAAGTATTTTTATCAGTTCAACAGCCACCTCATAACGTCCGGTAATGCCACCACAGACCATATTGTAAAGCCCCCAGTATTCTTTTTTGAGCAATACTTTTACATTACGAGCAAAATCATGCGTATAGGTCGGTGTACCTAATTTATCATTCACAATGAAAAGCTCTTTTTTCCCCTCCTTGAGTTGTCCCATTATTTTCTGGATAAATTTTTTATCCTTTTTCGGCCCCCCACCCATCATCCAGCCCGCACGGCAAACAATGCGGCGGAAACAATTATTTTCAACAAAGACTTCGCCTGCATATTTACTTCTAGCATAATGACCTAATGGGTTTGGCTCATCCCAATCATCATAAGTATCCTTACCACCATCGAAAATTCCTGCTGTACTAATATATAGAATTGGAATATCTAATCTATTCGCGATATAAGTTGCATTTTCTACAGCCATGGTATTAGTGGCATAAGTATCATCAGGATTTAGCTCGCAATATTCAAGATCAGTATAAGCCCCAAGATGAAACAGGTAATCTGGCTTGAATTTCTCCACATCACTTCTATATGCATCGTAATCACGGAAATCAAGATAAGAAAGCCAGTCTGTATTAACGTCTATGTCTGTACATTTCAACTCATATTCTTCTCCAAAGATCTTGTAAAAGGCCTCACCAAGCATCCCTCCACAACCCGCTATATAGATTTTTTTTCGATTCATAATTCTACTCCGACCTGTTCATTAAGGATGGATAAATATTTTGGTGCAATCACATGATTAGAATAATTTTCTAAAACAGATTTCCTGGCAGCCTTCCCTAATCGGGATCGTAAATCCGGATTCTTGATAAGAGTTTCAAGTGCTTCTAACCATTCTTCTTCCGTTTTAACAAGCCACCCATTCTCGAGATGATTAATAATCCTTGGTGTGGTGCCCACATTAGTCGCCACTGTCGGCAATCCAAATGCCATATACTGAATTGCTTTCAGGCCACTTTTACCCATCACCCATTCATTCTGAACAAGAGGATAAACCCCGATATCAATACCTTGCAGGTCTTCCACTTCCTTTTCTTTAGTCCACTGTATTACTTCTATATCAATTCCCGGCAAATCGTATTGAAAATTTCCTATCACTCTTAACCGAAAATCGCAGCGATCTTTCAATTCGAAAAAAACATTCTGCAACAAATCAAGATAGACTTTTGAACTGAAAGTACCTGTCCAACCAATAGTCACTTTTCTCTCATTGGAGTACGGGTTCACCGGCAAAAAGAGATCCGTAACTACCGATGATGAAATATAAGTGCATGTTTTTTTCTGACTAAGCCTGCAACAATAGTCGTTAAGAAAGGGAGAACTAGTAATCACATGGTTTGCTGTTTTAATTAAGTACTTAGTTTTCCCGGCACTCTTTAAAAGCTTGACAAAAGGATTTAGCTCGTTACTTTTCTCCATCAATACGTTATCTTCTATATCGTAAATTAAACGTTTTGACAATTTGCGAACCAATCTCTCAAAAAATGAAGTTCCAAGTGGCGTAACCCACATGTGCACGTAAACCAGGTCAAACCTGCTGACATTAAAGACATCTAACAATCTGCGGAAATAACCACGAAGTGTCCCAAGCGCCTTGGATTTATAGTTTCCCTGTGTATAAACGACCCGCCACATAGGCATATCCATGAAAGAAGATACTGTTATTTGATATCCATTTTTACGCCAATTGTTAAAATACTGCTCATATTTCAATCGCTGACCAGCAGCAACATCTTGAGGGAAGGGGCATATAACTAAAAGAGTCTTCTTTTTCATTTATTCTTCTTACGAAACTATATTTGGCATTTAAAGGTGAAAAATATTTATCCCTTTTCCTTTAATCTATACATGCTGAGTTCTAGATTGGGGTTCCCCCATAACGTCTGGACACGCCGAAAAAAAGCAAAGGCCTTTTTGACCCACAACTGCGGAAAAACAAGAGGTGCACGAAGAATAATCTTCTTCCAGGCAGGAATTTCTGGGTCGACTGAGAGAAATCTATGATACTGATCTACATCATAATAACCATAAGCGCGGGTAGCCATAAGTCGAGAAAACGACTCAGTTGGACGTCTTTGGCAAACACTTCTTTTCGATGCGGCTGAATACATACTACTTGGAAGTTCCCAAATAGTATGTGGCCAATGTATAAGTTCTACCTCAAAGTACCGGCTAGCCCAAGTTGTATTACCAAGCCTGATCCGTAACTGCGGCTCTGCCACAAGCCGCGCATATCGCCCTATGATTGCTCTATAAAGAACTGCTACATGAACATAGTCGGTGCCCAGAAAATCTGCTGGATTTATTGAATCCCATATTGCTTTATCAAAAACCAGCCCCCCCAGAAAAGTCGCATAACTCGCGGTATCACTGAGAAGAGATTCATGCTCACCAGGAGCATATATGCGATCATTGTTAATTCGAATTCGCCTTTCCTCTACTCTGAAAGAGAATTCCGAGTCATATGAAGAGCCATTTAAAACCAATAACCCCCAATTTTTCTCGCTAAGTAATTTTAATACCCGGTCGATTGCTCCTGGCTCTGGTAAGTCATCATCACCAAAGAGCCAAACATAACGAGTCTTAGCTAACGCCACTGCTGAAACTATCTTTCTATCAATATTTGTTGCATCAGGATCTGATACTACTGTAACAAATGGATGACGGCTACGGAAGTCATTGATAACTTGCATAGTGCTATCCGTATCATCTGTATAGGATATACAAACTTGGATATTATGCGGAACAAGCTGTGGAAAAAACGCATTCAAGGTTTCAGCGAGACGATCCGCCCTTTTGTAGGTTGGGATCGCTATAGAAAGCATTGGGTTAGAAAATGTCATTTCAATATCTTAGTTGTGTAATTTACATTCTAAGCTGTTATAAAGATCAGAATATTTATCGATCGCGGAATTTACATCAAATGCAATTCGCGCAACTTTCTGACAACGTTCTGGTTGAGATTCATCTTTTATAAATTGACGAACCTCATAAATTAACTCTGAAGAAAGAAAAGGTTCTCTTGGTTTCAAATCAATTGTTTTGACGCAATTAAAGTCACGCTCAATTTCATGAAGCACGTCGATCCCCTTTCCTGCTATAACCGGTAGACCAGCAGCAAGATATTCACCGAGCTTGGTTGGCGAGCAAACACGCCTACATGGTGATGGTTCGATAAATATCAAGCCTGCATCGAACTCAGCCAGACGAACCGGAATAAGTTCATGTTTAACCGATTCTACAAAAACCAATGTTTGGTCAATCAACGATTTCTCAATGGCTTCTTCTAACTGATTATGTTGGCCCTCATTAATGAAACAGATAGACACATCGCCTATTACTTCTGAAAATATTTTCACAAATTTCAGCACAACATCTACTTGATACGGAAATAATGCCCCCCCAAGATGGACAAATCGGATTGACTCCTTGTCTGCCCTCGTAATTTTTGGTAAGTATCTCTTGCAATCTGTAGAGGTGCGTATAATAGAAGCCGGAATATCGCGGAGTGAGTAGGTTTTTCGAAGTAAATTTTCTGCACTTTTTTCTAATGTAACTAAAGCAGACATATCTCTAATCGCCATTCGGTCAACAGTCTTGAGCAATCTGTAACTAACTGAGCCTGATTTTATTAATCCTGCCTCAGCCCACTCATCAACTGTAAAACTACGGTAATCATATATGTATGGGATTTTCAGAAAAGAAAGCTTGAATATAAATGCAGGGGCAAATCCTCTCAAATGCAAAAAATCAATATTTTCCGAATGACATATTTCCCTGAGCTCCCTGGCTCCCATAACAATGCGCCTGAAGAACCTTTTAAAACCACCTCCAGAAACAAATACCAAAGGAAACCAGGTTATACCAATGGCGTGCAGCTTATCACGTAGCCCTTCGATCTCATGAGAGTCCCTGTGATCTTTTTCAAAACTTAGAATGGCAAATCGGAAACCTCGCTCCCTCAAGCCATCGATATATGGTAATATTTGTGATTGTCCAAGAGGGTCAAGTAAACCATCGTATGATATAAATAAAACATAGCTCCCATATGCGCTAGAACCACCGTTTTGATTGACAGTCTTATTAAATAATATAGGCGACAATACACTTTTCCTGCTACTCATATCATAACTCAAACGTATGCTTTTATTTTTATTTAATATTTAGAGGAGACAACAGTAGTCAAACTCTTGAATACAGAATAATCTCTAAGTTGGCTAATGTATGTGTAAAATTTCTAAAAGAATAAAATTTGCGCATTACGCTTGACTGACCCAATCGATCATCCGTTCCACACCATCTTGTGATGAGACATGCGGTTCCCAATCAAGAAACTTTCTAGCTTTAGTTATATCAGACACAAAGACTCGTTGGTCACTTTCACGAACAGGCAATTTGTAGTAATCCAGCTTCACACCAACATTTTCTTCAAGAAGAGATAATAATTCCAACAAAGATAGGCTATTGAGAATCCCACCACCAATATTGAAAACTTGGCCGTTTGCACTTGTAATATTTTTTACTGCGGCGCAATAAAGCCGCTTCATATCATCCGCATGCAAAACATCCCGGACCTGCTTGCCAGTTCCAGATATCGTAAAAGGTTCCTTGATGGTGCCATCCTTCGTTTCTATTGCCTTTTTGCAAAACCAGCCAATCCAACCTTGATCGTAGGTAGAAAACTGTCTTCCCCCATACATTGATGAGTGTCTGAAAACGACCGTCTTTAAACCGAAAATACGTGAATAATCCAGTATATATTGGTCAGCCGCACCCTTTGAGCATCCGTATGGGGAGTGAAATTCAAGTGGCGTAGTTTCGTCGAAACCTTCAGGTTTATCGAGACATTCATAGCGTGTCTTCGTCTCACGATAAGCATATTGCTCAAGATCACCGTAAACTTTATTGGTTGAGGAATAGATCACCACCGCATCAGGGTTATACAATCGCACTGCTTCGAGCAAATTGTACGTTCCAAACACATTCACTTCAAAATCCATCCTGGGATTGGCTATTGATGTTGTCATTGCAACTTGGCCCGCCAGATGAAAAATCACATCGGGTTTAAACGTCTGGACAACCCTGGTTATATCATTCTGGTTTCTAATATCGCCATGTTCGAACCTGAATTCACCCTGGTTTTGTAACCAGGCAAGGTTCTCGCTAGAACCACTCCGGGAGATGTTATCAAAGACCGTTAATTCATCACCACGGGAAAGCGCATCTGCAGCCAAATTACTTCCTAAGAAACCACAGCCACCTGTTATAAGTAATTTCATTCTCCGGAACCTTCAATTGCTAATTTTAAACCATCTTTTAAACTGAATTTGCAAGTCCAGCCAAGCTTATGCAAAGGTTCGACATTAGCATGTGAATGCATAATTTCACCCTTCCTATAAGGCAACGCACCGAACGCCAAATAAGTTTTAGCGCCTGTAATTTGTTGAACTGTTTCAACAAATTCCCTAATTGAAACAGCATTACCACTCCCGACATCAAATTCCATGAACATATCCGAAAACTTATCCCCCTTATCAATTAGAAGGATATAGGCAGATATAACATCACCAATATATATAAAGTCTCGTTTTTGCTCACCTAAAGTCAATTGCAATTCTGCAACATTCTCCATACAACTTTTAATAACATAAGTAGTAAACTTTGAGTCATCATCACCTGGACCATAAAAATGCTCAAGTTTCACATTTATGAAAAGAATTCTATTCAGCTCTGAAAAAAATCTACCCCATTCCATAAAATGTTTTTTTGAGAGAGAATATGAATTTAAATATTTATCTAGGACTGTATCAGTGTTAATGAAAACCTTGACACCATCCATACTCGCGGCTTCCAGAAGACGCAGAGGGAATATTGTATTTACCTCGGACACGTAAGATATGCTTTCATTATGCCTACCATAACAGGTTGCCGCATGAACCACAGCGATTATCCCTTGGTGGTTCTTAAATACAATAGAAAAATCAAGTCCATCAATATCGTACAAGGTAATCTTAGAAAGGATTGACTCAATCCGTTGTAGCGAGGAAGACTTTCTCTTCAGCGCAATTACATCATATCCTTTGATAAGAAGTGCCTTAGCAAGATTACTCCCAAGAAATCCCGTGATACCTGTTATTAATATTTTTTTAGGCATACAGACAAATATTTATATTGACCAAGAATTTCCATTTTTCAATTACACTAGCCAGACAAAAATTCCGGGGCGGCTCCCCAAAAGAATAACTAGATCTCATAAAACAACTGCATCTTCATTTCCGCTTTTCCGTACGTGTCCTTCGGGCAAACAGAGTTTCCCAAATAAAAATCAGGGAAGGCGCAGCGAGCACAATCAGAAACGGCTCGATTGGGAACCTATACCTTACTGAGCCTATTGTAATCATATGTACCAAGGTCAAGTATGCGGCAAACCCTAATACGGGTGTGAAATACAAAATCATCTTGCGTCTTTTTATTAAAGTTAAGATTGCGAGCAAAATTAGCGGCAGCATAGACATAGTGGCAATTATTGCAGCTACATTTCCTTTCATTTGTGGTGTATAGGGTAACAATCGCCAAAATCTAACAAACTTCACCCAAGCCATAGTGACAAATTTACCAGGGTTTTGGCGAATATACTCGATGCCAGCATTACGTAACGCATGATCTCTCTCAAGAGCATCACTAATATTATTAAAGGATGAAATATCATAATCCTTTCCACCAATCCCTCCCCCCGACTTGTTCATCGCATTATTACCAGAATAAAGTACCACACCAAAACCGTGGTTGAGTCTAACAAAATCGCCATGTTTTTCGTAGTTATGGTACCACCATGGAGCCATAAGCAGCACATAAAGTGTTCCGTAGACGCCAAGCTCTCGCATCGTTTGATTTAGGCCCACCTTGCGGACAACAAATGCATGCCAAAATATAACAAAAGGAGCAAAGAGATCCATTATCGGCCTGGTTAATATTGACAATATAAAAAGAACAGATGCCAAAATCGGTTTATTTTTGTAGAGCGAGAGAAAGGCCCCTAGAACAAGCACCACAAATAAGCTTTCGGTTAATCCTAGCACACTATAAAAAATTGCCATCGGATAGATAGCTATCATCATAGCAGCAACCAACCCCGTTAACTTATCTTTAAAAAAACACCGAGCAAGAGCCCAGACAAGTATCACAGAAGCAATCCCTGATATGAATCCAACTAGTGTTTGCGCCATAGCTCCCCCCCCGAGCAAGGCAAGAACCAGAGGGTAAAGAGGCATAATAAAGTTATTGGATATAAAACCATTACGTATAATATCGGAAGCCGCATTTTGATAAGTCAGATTATCAAGATTTGCGTCAATAGGGGAAATAAATGGTATCGCCAATAATCTAACAGCAATCGCAACACACAATATCAACCCTAGTTTAGTTAATTCTCGCTGATAGCTTGTCATAAAAATACGTAATTTTGAAAAAAATATTGTTAAAAAAATTTAGCGGCTGATACAGCGCACAGCTTATTTACCATTAAAAAATCCAATAGATTTTTTAATGCCTTAAGTTATCCCTACGCCCTAACTACGAAAATTATACCGATTATTATCAGGGCCACGCCAATAAAATATTGAGGTTGAAAACGCTCGCCGAAAACAAAATAGCTGGCAATCGGTACAAGTATAAATGCTAGAGCCATCAAAGGATAAACCCGTCCAATTTCTTCTTTTTGCAGCACCCAAACCCAGGCTATTGAGATTGCCGCATATAGTATCATAGCCGATAATAGCGGGGTTGCTGTTTTGAACGTAAAGAAATCGCCCGTTTGCTCCAATGAGTTTGCACCAAGTTTAAACAAGATTTGTCCTACAGCAAGACCTACGACGCATAGAAGTGCAATTACCTGAACTAACATTTTATAACCGCCTAATTTTAAATATATGGCAACAAATATATTAAATAATATTTATTTAATACATAATATTTGAACACTTAGTCCTCAGAATCGTTTAAACATGATCACTTAATGAGGCAAGCGTTTTTTTGGAACCGGTATCAAATTGCACTAAACATGTGTTTCGAGTTCCTGTCTAGTCAGAATCATTCACTTAAACCTATCGAAGGGTGATTAGTCTTAAACATTGGTATTTCGAGCTTTACGTTCATAGCTCGACAAGCTCACCACGAACATAAAACTTGATAAGGGCAGAAATTCAGAACACATATTTGGATTTTAAGCTATCAATTCAGGATGCATAAATTTTAGACGATAAAAATACTTGATATATTTTACTCCGTATCTCTTATCGGTACTCTTGCATCTGCCTGCAAACGGCCCTGGAGGGGTACAGATGGAATATTAGCCATATCGTAATTAGCAAACCCCAGTATCAATTGCAGCCCGATAATAACCGGCAAAGCCGCCAACATTACTGTACCAGCACTAGCTAATGATTCATCTTGATAATGTGATATCCAATTCAGCCCACCGAAAATTAAACCAAAACTCAGAAATCCAATACCAAAAACCAGTTCTAATGTCGCATAATTAAAGTTACGTATAAAATAATTATACAAAATCCTCTTACTCAAGTTGCGAAAATTCTTAAATATAAATCTAGGGAATTCACGTAATACATCAAGATTAGATTGTTCACTTCCATACCTTGAATACATAGGTATATCTATAACAACAGCACGCATTATGTTCAAGCGAAATAACATATCACTTTCAAAAAAATAACTGGAACTAACTTTCTTGAAGGGAAGCCGTGCGGCCACCACGGCACTTATGGCAGTATATCCATTGGTGGGGTCAAATAAATTCCAGTAGCCTGAAGATAATTTAGTCAAAAACGATAATCCAGCATTACCTATTAATCGTAATGCCGGCATTCCATGCATGGTTTCAATCTCAAAAAATCGATTACCCTTGGTATAATCTGCTTCGCCACGAACAATAGGCGCTATAAACGCAGGAATCAGCGTTGGATCCATTTGTCCATCACCATCTATTTTAACAATCACATCAGCGCCAAATTCTATTGCCGCCTGATAACCGGTTAGAACCGCACCTCCTACGCCCTGATTTATTTCATGAAAAATCACTTGAACCCGGGGATCGGCACAAGACTTTTCCACATATGCTCCACTTTTCTCCGGACAACAATCATCTATGATAATTATGATATCAATTTCTTTTGTTATTCTTCGAATGAGATCACAGATGTGTGCTGAAACCTTATAACAAGGGATTACAACTGCAATTCGTGTTTTCGCCAAAATTATGTATCCCTTCTCATTTTATAATAACCAAGTAAATTACAGATGATTTTCTTACACATATCAACTATAGTTCCTAACACTTTATGCCCCTTACAACTGATGCAACACCATCTCCATCTCCGTAAGGAACGTAGCCAGAAAAAGTCACCTTGACCCCATATTTTTGAAACATCCCTACTACATCCTCAATGCGCTGAGGGTGATCATGTTCCGGTGAATACTGATCAAATGTATCCAAAATTGCCAATTCACGAAGTTCCGAGGCTAATAATGATTGTGGAAATGACTCTTTTACATTACAGACGGGAAGGAATCTTGTAAGGATACCCAATCCAATTTTATGTAATCCAAAGGAAACTTTAATTAACCAATCAATATTGGCTTCTATCAAACTAAGCAAATTTTCGTGCGACAGCCTTTTCGTAAATGGACGCAAAATATATTTCGCATTCAACTTTGTCCACCAACCTTTAATCGGATAAAAATCTACAACAATTTCCCCATTGGGTTTAGCTTTACTAATCAATGCCTTGATAGACGCATCAAAGTCAGGCGTGTGCTGAAGCACCCCAAAACAAAAGACTCTATCAAAGGAGTTATCAGGAAATGGCATTTCATATATGCTCGCCTGAAAGAGATGAAATTTCTCCGGCGCTATTGAAAAATTGTTACGCCAATTTGCTGATACCGCATCTGAATAGTCTATACTGTACAATGTTGCGTTAGTGTGGCCAAGCACAACACGAGAAAACCGCCCCGCCCCGGAACCCACTTCCAGTACGGCTTCATCAGTTAAGTCCTCATGGAACCAGCCAGTCTCAGCAAAGAATCTTGTTTTGCTTAAGTTGAACGAATCACGCTCACGGTCTATTTGAGTTTTCTGAAACTTATTCCACTGAAATCCAAAGTTTTGTGTATAGTTCTCAGGTTGGGCAATACGAAGTACGTTTTGGATAACAGGAAAAATATTACCCTCCTCATCTGCCCATATATCTTGTCGCTGAATGAGTGTTTTCCCATTAGCTGGGTTAATTATTCGTATTATTGTCATTAAATAGATACCACTCTTAATTATTATCCGCTTCGATTTATGTGCACACCGAATAATCAAACAGTAAATCAGTAGTATGTGATATTCAGCTTAGGCATATGAATTCTATTCAGGAGGAAACAAGCATGTTCTCTACAGTTTTATGAACCCAAGCATCCTTCCTCTTCAAAACCAACCAGGCCATCCATATGGATATAATAATCCTAAAAAAAACAAACGAAAAAATAACGCCGGGCATATTTTTAGCATAAGCAAAATAAGTTACTGTTATCAATGTGAATAGCGTGGTAACTATATTTAAAGGAAGGGCTTCATCAATCTTAAATGCCCGCATATAAGCAGACTGTATTTGTGTCGCCTGGAGACTTATCACTGTAACCAGCAATAAAGAAAAATATCCCAATGGCAGTAACCGGTCTAAGATATTAACATCCATCGATTTAAAAACCACCATCCCCATAATTATGGAAAAAGATATCAAGGCTATAATTGATGTGGATTTTAATAACACGTTCTTATAAAATCGTTCAAGTTCAGAATATTTTTTTCTTGCAATAAGATTTGCGAACCCTGGCGCACAAACTTGCACCCACACCGCACCCAGCGAGCTTAAAACACCAGTAATCTGCAGTGACATACCAAGAATACCAGCTTCATTTGCCCCAATAAAATAAAAAACGATAGGATTTATTGCGCCCAGTGAAAAATACCCAATAACTGCATGTATTGCTAGCTTTGATTGTAGTGGGAAAATATCTCTTATCCAATCAATTCTATAATTCAACTCTACCTCATATATCTGTTTGAAAAAATCTTTATTCTTATAGCCTAAAAAAATAATCTGAACAAATAATCTTGCTACTAACTGTACGACAATCGCCCATAAACCAAACCCGAGAAAAATTGCAATTACGGCTAAAATTGAGCTCGACACTGCTTCTATTAATCTGAATTTTGATACTTCTTCTACCTTGCCACAGCCTTCCATAATCGACATAAGAGGAATAGTAATTATAAGAACGCCTGTTATCCCCACTGAACATAACCACGGAATCTCCCAATCGATAGCACTCTTACTGCTGCTAAGGAAGATATACCCAATAACAGTAAGCATTAAGATATACAATAAAGATACAAACAAAAACCACTTGATTGTTTTGCGTACGGCATCTGACAATCTTGACAAATGCACATCATCGCCAATTATTCTTCCTTCAACAAATTTTAAACTTGCCCATTCATGAGATACAAAATTCATTAAAGCAACGGACAATCCGAGCTCAAAAAATGCTTGCATTGTCAGCAAACTAAGTATCGTATAATAAAACCCTTGCATATCTGCAGAGTAGTATGAGGAAATAGCATAAATAAAAATGATACCAATCCCACCCTGCCAGATCCTTGCTGAGCCCGCATATAGAAAAGCCCCAGATAGTTCTTTCTTAATTACCAGGGAAAGAATGCGTTCTAAAATCATGTTAAACAGGCCTGAAATCAATCTATTTTATTAAAATATGATAAAAAATATTAAAACCGTACTTGTAATTTTATATACACAGTCGTCTAAACTCTTGTTATTAAATGTATAAAATAAAATATGACGCAGAAAATAATCTGTATTGTGTAACCCAAGTGAGGATAATTTCAATGGCATTTGCCATTCTTAATTCAATTATTGGTGATAAATTAGACGCACATATACCACAACAGAGGAAATGTTAATCTCCTATAACTACCACAACATCTACACCCTTAAGAAATTCGCAGTTTCCTAATAATAATTAAAGCATCTACGTTACTGCCACCTACAATTATTCCATCCGCTTACAAATGGGGTTATTTATAATTTAAATACAAGAAATAAATATGTTCACTTCTCACTCTTAAATAAATTAAAAAAATGATAAGCAATATTAACGACCTTCTCCAAAAAGCTTTAGCTTTAAAAAAGCCAAACATGGTAAAATAGGTTATCAGATAACCTCCGACTTTCATATTAAAGGCATTTTCTTAATGAATCAAACTATCCCAACACTAACGGTCGTGATCCCAAACTATAATCATGGCCATCTCATTGGCGACCAACTAGGTTCGATCTTTTCGCAATCCGTCCAACCAACACGAATCATCATCATCGATGATGCATCAACCGACGATAGCATATCAATAATTAAACGATTAATTTCAAAAAAAACAAATACTAAACTTATCTGTAATGCAACTAATTCAGGTGGCCTTGATCTCGCTAATCACGCAATACACCTCGCAGATACCGAATACATAACATTTCTTGCTGCTGATGACATGTTACTACCTGGTTTCCTCGAGAAAAGCCTAAAACTACTTTCTCAGCATCGAGAAGCAGCACTATGCTCAACGATAAGCTTGGTTAAAAATAACTCGAAGAAATGGTCTATCCCAAATTGGACAGCTCAACCAAGTACCACTCCTACATTTCTTTCCCCCAGTGAAGTATGTAAGATGCTTCTGCGTGTCGAAAGTTGGTTGATGGGTAACACGACTATACTCCGCCGAGAACCGTTACTTGCAGTTGGTGGCTTTCGCAAGGATCTTATGAGTTTCGCAGATGAATTTATTTATCGAGTTTTGGCTTTACGCCATGGGGCATGTTTCATACCGGAACCCCTTGCTATCAATATCCGCTATGAAGGAAGTTACTCCGCGACCACCGCAAAAAACAGCGAGTCTCTTGAAAAGATTCTGATAAAATCAAGCAAATACATGACCGAGAATTATCCAGACTTGTTTCCTCATAACCTGATTGCACGCAGTAACGCGCGTATGCTTTTCAGGGTCCTTTCTGCTAAATTAGATAACTTTCTCTCTGGCACGTTAGCGATTGTTGAATTAAAGTATCCCATCGCAGGTTGTAAAATGCTTCTACCTATCACACGATGGGCAACACAAACGCTTAAACTATTATTCTTTTGCGTACTCCGATTTTACGATATTCCTCGCACCACCCTATCCAAAATTTGGAAAAGATCGAGAAAGCAGTCAAATAAATATGATTAATCCCAACCACAACATTTCAACCACCCCACTTGCATTATACGATTACTCTGATTCAACAGGTATATATTCATACTGTAACATTATTTTTTACCGCCCCAGGGAGAGAAAATAGTCGGTATTGATACACATCAATACTCCCGTGTAATTTCATCCAGGTTAGACTGAGGAAAATTACATTTACCAAATAGAGCAGGATACTCATGTTGCGCAGCTAGCAGGCTTTCAACCGTACCAATGTCTCGGTGGTATATTTCATTATGAAATATATTAATGCGTCCCATAAAATGCGGGAGGACTTCAGTGCTGAAATCGATCACTTCTTTTTTCAAGCTAACTAAAAATTCTATAACCTTAGGAGACAGTATATAGACAGCCCCATTGGCCAAATTTCCTGGTGGATTCTTTACTTTTTCATGAAATGCTTTAACTATATCGTGTTCATCAAGCTCAATGACACCACACGTTTGTGGCTCATCTGTGCTAAAAGTCATCATCGTTATCTCAACATCCGTTTTTCTTTCTTCATACTGTCGAATAAAAGCATGTACATCGAAAATAGATAAATTATCAGCATGAACAAGCATTAAGGGTTCATTTCGGAAAAAATCACTATTCCTCAGTAGTGTCCCCCCTGTTCCCAGCAGTTTCTCTTCATATACTGTAGTTATTTTCACCGGATATTTACAACTTTCGATATGATTTCTGACGACATCCGGCAAGTAATGTAGATTAATCAGAATTTCAGTAATGCTCTCATTACTCAGCAACTCAAGCCAATAATCTAACAGCGGTTGACCATTTACTTCAACGAGACATTTCGGCACAGTATCCGTTATTGGACGTAATCGAGTACCCAATCCAGCAGCAAGTAGAAGTGCACGCATAATTTAGTCAGCCAATTCTACAGTAATATCCTCTAATGACAGAGGCATATTTCCAACTCTGCTAACCTGGCAAGCCGCAGCAATAGAACCTAAGTACATGCTCTTCCAAATATCGGCCCCTACTGCCATCGCCATAGAGCAACAGGTCAGTAGGCTATCTCCCGCTCCAGCAGAATCTTTAGGCCCTATATTAAATGCTGACAGCCTGTCTGTAATAACCCCATCATCAGGGTAACCAACATGAGCGAGTATTCCTTCAGCGCCGAGGGTCATAATAATATTATTGGATTCGGCTTTCTTGCGAAGTTTTTCTGCCAGAATGACCAAACCTGAATCATAATCATGAACAGCCAACCGAGCTTCACGTTCTGTAGGAGTTAACAACATCATATCCTTGAAACGAGAAACATCCCCCATCTGAGAAGAAGATTGGCTATCGGCAACCATCATTATGTTTTGACGTTTACAGGCATCGACTATTTTATTGACTAGTAATTGTGGCAGGCAGCCATAATTAAAATCTGAAAAAATAACGAGATCAGTCTTTGGTAAGGCAGCGGTAACTGCTTTTAGAATATCTTTTATCAGCTTGTTGTTGATATCATGCTGGTGCAAATGGCTAACACGAAGCAATGTCTTACCGGAGGCGCGGTAGCGCTGCTTCAGGGTTGTTGGACGACTATCATCTTCAAATACTTCTACTTTTACATTGTATTCTTGTAATTTATCATATCCAAACTTGCCAGTAGCATCTTTACCCGATACCGTAAACAATCGCACATCAGCACCAAGTTTTTTTGCATGTGCGGCAACGATCCCAGCACCGCCTATAAATTTCTCATTCTGTATCGGAGTAACCACAAGTGTAGGATCCTCCTGCGACATACCAATTGGATCACAGGTAATATATTCATCCACAATTAGGTCACCCAGAACCATTACACGAAAGCCCTTAAACTTCTCTACAATGGCGCGTAGATCGGCCATTGTAAAACCGTGCCTTTTGGGGAAATCACTTGATCGAACAATGGATGACAAATTTGATTCCAGCATTTCTCGCTTAAGCAAATCAATTGATGAGAAACGCGTCTCACCAGAAGTAAAAATTAGCTTACCACCATAGCTTTCAACTGCCGCCTGTTCAGGATTAAAATCTGGCTCATGCTCTTTTCCTTTAACAACTACAGATGGCTCTAGCATCCGAATAAACTGCTCAGGTGTGATCTTCAAGGTGAAGGCATAATCAACAAAACCAATTGACTGAACCCCATCAAGTCTGAATTCTTCAGAAACCAAAGAGCCATCAACCTTGTTGTCAGTTACACCGACAACAAGGAAATCACCACACTCGGCAGCAAAACGTAGCAAACGAAGATGGCCGGGGTGCACCGTATTGAAAATGCCTGAAACGAAAACAATCCGCCTACCGGAATTCGCCTTCTTTTTAATTTCGGCAACAATTTCTACATCCTGAAATTGGGAGTGAATCATTCTAGTGTATCCAATATTTGGTCTGCGAATCGCAATTTTGTTTGTTATACATAATATACCCTCGTACTCTCGCAATTGATTAAATGATACAAATCACCTAAATAACCTTAGCTGATTAGGCAGTCACCCTGGCGAAAACTATATCTATCCTAATTACTATAGATTTGTGTTTGTGCTAACACTTATTTTTGTTGAATGCACAAACAGTCCATCTGATCCGTAGATTCTGATACTTTTTCAAAAACCTTGCATCCTAAAACAGGCAGCTCATTCCAAACAATGTTAAATAGGAACTGTCTTGTACGCTGGTAGTCACTCGATAATCTTATGAGCCATTCTATTCCATATTACTTTGATTGCATTATGTAGAGGTCAACCGTTTCTGGACACTTTGCTAAGGAGATTTTCATAATCCATCGGTGTCTTGTAACCCAGCATCGAATGCAGACGCTTTGAGTTATAATACACTGCCACATATTTCCAAACATCAGCCATCGCTTCTTACCAGGTTCAGTATATGGTTTGTCACCCGTCCCTTCTCGTTTCAGACTGCTGAAGAGCCTCTCCACAGGGCATTGTCCTAACAGTTCCTTTCCTGCTCATACTGCAAACCATCTCAGGCTGTTTCAGTAATTTCCGGTGGGGATGGCTGGTATAACTAACCGCCACAACTGGATCCACTTCATACAATCGCCCAGCGTCAGCGTATTCTTATACCATTCCAACCTTATTTTAATCAACACAGATACAGGCAGCATCTATTGCAGCTATTAGGATCAGGGGGAATTTTCCCCCAATATAATATTAGCACTCGTTTGCACTTACAAGTTGTAATTCGCTACATATTATAAGTCACCAAACTCGATTAGTGGTCTACCAACACGTCGATGCTTCAGGTCATCAAGCGCCTCATTAATATTCTCTAATTTGTATCTTCGCGTAATTAGCTTATCTAATGGTAGTTTTCCTTCTAGATAAAGTGCAGCAAGAAGTGGAATATCTCGATCAGGATCACAAGCACCACCCCAGCTTCCTTTAATTTGTTTCCCCGAAATAAGATCGTAAGGGTCAAGAGATATACGTTTACCTGATTCAGGATGAGATGCAAATACACAAAGCCCCTCACCTTTTCGCACAGACGAAAATGACTGTTCAATAGTTTTTATATGGCCAGCAGCTTCAATACTAAAATCGACCCCTGTGTCATTTGTAAGATCCATTATCAAATCAACGGGGTTATCTTTTGAACTATTTATAGTATCTGTTGCGCCAAATGATTTAGCGAGTTTCAGCTTTTCATCTTCTATATCTACGGCAATCACTCTCTCACATTCATAAAGCTGTGTTGCCATTAAAGCACTCATACCAATACCACCGAGACCAAAAACTGCGATCGTACTCCCTTTAGGTGGTTGAATCGTATTCGTTACAATACCCGCACCTGTTGGTACCGCACAACCAAATAATACAGCCACATCCATAGGAATCCCCATAGGAAGTGGCACGCAACGATTTTCAGAAACCACAGCATATTCACTAAATGTTGTTACTGCACCTGCATTTATTTTTTCATTATCATGCAGATAAACTGTCCCACCAGCATCAATACCTTTTCCCTTAATCCAACCAAGTATAACTGGATCACCTGGTTTAACTTTTTTGACACCCTGACCAATCCGCTCAACTATCCCACTTCCTTCATGCCCTAACATATGCGGCAGATAATTATCAGTTCCACGCTTACCACTTGCTTCCATAAGTTGACTGTGGCAAACACCACTATACGCGAGCTTAACCAAGATCTGCCCGCTTCGAAGCTCTGGCAGTTTAATGTTATTGCAAACTTGCAAAGGTAGATTTAATTTGTATAAAATAGCGGCTTTCATCATGTCTGATATGAAATAGCCAACTAAGGCTACTCCATACTTATCCTTTAATTTTAATAAAAAAAAACATCCTAGAATATATTTGCTGGACTTATTATTTTCCTGGGAGATATTTCCATCAATCTCTGTAAAATTGGCCTCATACTATCTAAAGCGGTAACCATCACAGCCGAATCACTAATATTTTGAACTTGGCCTGGAGCTATAATAGGGCAATCCACACCAGGCAAGTATTTCCCAATACGATCATCATTATCATCTAAAATAGCTTTCATAAATCCTAGATCTGATTCCATGTGATGCGCTAAAATCGGTAGCATTTGCGCTGCCCCAAAACCATAGCAAACATCATTAAGCCGCATCATATGATCCCTTAATTTACGCAGATTTCCACTAAATTCCTCAAACCCCTGTCGTACAATATCAACACCAATAGATTCTTGCCTAGGATTGTCTGAAATATCATTTGCAGATTTTTTTTGAAATGAAAACAGAAGTGTCCCACCCCAATAATTATAATTATATGTGTGATTCAAGTACTTACATTTTAAACGATTGATCATGTAAATCATCGAAGATAGACTTAAATACTGGATATGTTGATGAAATACTTGATCATACCGTCTTATTTTAACCATTGTATCAAAACTAGGCATCTCAATAACAAACAAACAACCCTCGTCCGCTAAGCTAACCAACATTTCAAGCTGGTCAAATAGTGCACCGACATGCTCAAATGTATGAGAAGACAGAATTAAATTAGGTCTTTTTTCTAAATCCTTGTCGAGTTGTAATTCCTCAATAAATCGTCCCAGTATTCTTGTTTTTTTATTGTACTGATGATCATTTCCTTTCCATACAGGATCAATTCCAACTACTAAATTTCCAATATCCTGGATCTTATTAATTAGATATAAGTCATTACAACCTATCTCTAAAACTAAATCATATACATTTCCACCAATTAATTTTCGCAAGTAATCATTAAAATAATCATTCCCTGCTGATGAAATAGCACTTGCAGAGCTACGATGAGTATATGTATTATCGTACAAAATTTCTGCTTTAATCACATTTTCCAATTGCCCGTGACCACAGTTACCGCAATAATTCAAAGCTTGATCATAGACTGCTATTTTCTTCTGTTCCTCTTTAGGCAGATAAAGTCCAGTTAATGGCATTCCTTTTGTTTTAAATACAGTGTCTAAACTATCTCTTCCACACACATTACATTCAGTAACTCTCTTATAATCAGCTTTCTTCTCCACAATCCCGTTCCTAACTTAAAATAAACCAATAATAGTCACCAAAATATGACTCCTGTTCGAAAATTTCTTTCCAAACTTCCCTTGAATGATTTGACTGTGCTGTCAAGTTCCATTTTAAGAGCCTCTGTTTTTCTATTTCATTTTTCCAAGAGTTAACTGTTACGAATGACTTGCCTCTGCTGACCCGCTCAATTTCCCTCAAGCCTTGCCGACAACCTGCATCATCTAGTTCACTTAGTGTATTAATTGAAAGCACTAAGTCAAATTCATTATCAGAAAACGGAAGCATTCTTGCGTCACCCACCTGCACTCTATCTTTTACTGTTGACATGGCTTTTCCTATCGCATATGCAGAGATATCAATGCCATTAACTTCCAATCCAGGCAAAATATCCTTTAAGTCATTAAGCAGGAAACCTTTAGCACAACCAACATCTAAAACTTTATCACCCGCTTTAAGATTATAAAATTCAATAATATCCTTAGCTACTTGATACCAATATTTTTTATCGTAACTATATCCACCATAACCAAACAAACGATCATCATCAAAGTATACCTCACCAAATTCTCGTGCTTTTTTTAAAAGAAACTGTTCAAAGACTATCTCTTCATTTATTTTCTCAACATTACCCAGCCGCATATATCCATCGCCAGATAACTTTCTTGTTCCGCGATCTTCAATAGGCCTGGAGGATTCAGGATAGCTCTTCAACAAGTTTATTTCTTGACCTATAACACCATTATTATCTTCATTCCATTCTTCCACAACCATAAGCGTTTTATATGTTTCCCTATTTAAAAATGGATACATATCCTCAAGCGGTCTCGGGGTAAAGCTCCCATCATCCTTTTTTACAAAACCTTGTCGCGGCACTATTTCTTGTGTTGGAGACACCATTACTTCACATATAAGAGGTTCTTGATTCTCAATTATACTGCTTAGTTGTTCTCTTACTTCGCTATGTCGTTGCAGTACGTAATAACCTAGCCCAAATGCCCGTGCAACATTCTTAATGTTGGGTAAACTCAATCCACTTGCAACATCTGAACCTGCGAAATTGCCATTAAGAAAATCTGACTGAGTACTTCGAATAGATACATATCCTCCGTTATTGAAAATGAAAATTTTAATTTTTAAATTGCGATCCTTAATTAACTGTAGTTCCTGCATATTGAATGGGAAACTTCCATCTCCGACAAAGCAGAAAATCCTTTTATCCGGGTTCCCAAACGCTACGCCTATCGATTCTGGTATCCCAGATCCCATTGAGCAAAGCGCAGTAGACAAAATTAACCTTTGCCCTTTTTTAATACGGCATGACTGAAAAGCAGAATAAACAATGGTGCCACCACCATCCACAACAAACAAATCACCCTCTTTTGATATATCACTGAGGAAGTCCTTAAAATAATAACTATTAACAAATTCTTTTTGACCAGCGTAATCTTGAGATATATTATTTAGTTCTTTATATCGTGAGCACAACTGCTTCCATTGCGAATCTGATGTGACAGATTGCGTTTTCCTTTTTAGTCTCCCCTCTATCTCTACCAAAAAATCAGAAACATCTGCATTCACTCTCCATTTAACATGTACAGAAATATGCTTTAGTTCATTTTGGTCAACATCAATCACAGCAATTTTCGCATCCCGTGCAAATGCATCATATAGCGTACCAGTAATTGATGTATTTAAATGACTGCCTAAACTTAATAGAAAATCACAATTTTGAATTGCTAAATTTGCACCTCGTTGCCCTGCCATCCCAGGTCGACCTATATTAAGCGGATGGTTCGACTCCAACATATCGCAAATATTCCAACTGGTAATTATTGGTATTTGATATTTTTCAGCAAATCTTAAAAGTAACTTCTCAGCACCAGAAAGACGTACACCATATCCGGCCAATATCAAAGGTCTCTTCGCGACTAATAGCTCCTGAGCAATTTCATTTATATCTTTTTTCTGGGTATTTAAATTTTTACAAAAATATTCTGGAAATTCTTTTTCTGGATCAAATACTATTAATTCAGCCTCATCAATCGATGACCATTGTATATCCACAGGGATATCAAGCCAGACAGGTCCTGGTCGTTCATTTCGTGACAGAAAAATAGCCTTTTGAATATGGTATTTTATTTCTTTAATATCCCTAACTGTTACAGCATAATTAGTAACGGACCCAACTATACTGACAATATCTACTTCCTGTGTTCCTACCTGTCGCAATTTACGTGCACCAATAGTTTGATTGGCTCGAACCTGTCCAGATATATAGATACAAGGTATAGAATCGAGCCAAGCAGCTACTAAACCTGTTAATGCATTCGTTGCGCCAGGCCCAGTTGTAAATATTCCAGCTCCCAGTGTATTGCGGCTCTTGGCATAAGCTTCCACTGCAAACGCAGCCGACTGCTCATGATTAAAAAAAACTGGCAAGATCTCTGGATGCCTACTAGCCGAATCAAACAGATGCACTACGGCACCGCCAGTGACTCCAAAAATGGTGTCTATACCATTCTTATATAGTTCATCAATAATTAGATCTGATATTTTTATATTACTACTCATCACTCTTCCTAGTAATCATCGACCTTTTGGAAATAGTGCCGAGCCTGACCTCCCTCCACTGGGATAACACTACCAATACAAAATGACGCTTTCTCTGAGCACAACAACGTAACCATTGGACTAATCTCTTCTGGCTGACCAAAACGTTTCAACACCGTTCGATCTTCCAAGTATTTCTCTGCATGCTCAGGCCGCTCCTTAAGCACTTTTGACCAATGGCCCTCTTCAGTAATCACTACCCCCGGTAAAACCGCAGACATTACTATTCCAGTTTGTTCCAGCGCTAAAACTCTTGCGAGAGAACGGGTATAAGCGGTATATGCAGCCTTTAAAGAACAATATGGCACCGGTCCACTATTTTCCATGCTGGCACCAGCAGTTATATTTACAATTCTCCCCCATTTTTTATCTTTCATTTGGGGTATTACTAGATTATTTATCTCTATCGCGACTCCAAGAATTAACCGAAATAATCTACCCCAATCTTCTAGCGGGCAAAGCGGATCTAAAACACCTAATGTATCACCTATATTGTTCACAACAATATCAATACCACCATACTTCTCAAAAATCGTATTTACTATTCTGTCAGGCTCACCAGGCTCAGAGATGTTACTAACAATGCCGTAATGTCTATTACCATATTGGTTTAGTTCCTCGACAGTTTTAGTGATTCTACTTTCTTTACGTGAGGTAACCACAACCGTGGCCCCCTCTTTTGCTAATGAAAGTGCTATCGCTTTTCCAATACCTGTACAACCACCTGTAACAAGTGCAATTTTCTTGTCTATACCCATATCCATATCTATTTACCCTGATTTATGTTTAACAATAGATGCCAAATTCATATAAACATCACGAATAACATGACAATCTACAGAATGAGTGATATAACGCACGTTATTTTCCATTAAAAATTCCAACTGTTCTGTACTATTAGATATAGCTCCAGCAATTTTTCCTGCACTATTTATTTTTGAAACAAGCCGTTTAAATAGAGCTATGATTTCAGGATGATTAATCTCTCCTGGACGGCCTAAATAACTAGATATATCAAATAACCCGAGAAAACAAATATCAAAAATTGGATTTTCCAATATAGAGTCAATATTTTCAACTCCTAATTTCCCCTCTATATGAATATTGACCAGTGTATTTGAATTTGACTTGGCAACCATTTCTTTTGAGAAATCAGATGAATATCCACATGCTCTAGTAAATGGTGAAAACCCTCGTTTCCCAATAGGTGGATATTTTGAGAATTCAACTAATTTATCAATTTGATCCAACCTTTCCATATTTGGTATCTGTATTCCATGCATACCAATTTCCAATGCTTTTAAGATGCTATCTTGTTCAACACCAGAAACCCTCATAATTGGCGACACCTCTTTTGATTCACAAACAATTGCCATCTCTTGCGCCAACTCAAAACCAATTGGTCCATGCTCTGCATCCATAATAATGAAATCAAGACCAGTACTACAAAGAACATCGACAAGAATTGTGCTAGGTATAACTGACCACGTTCCGATACATATCTCATTAGTATTTTTCAGTTTTTCTAGTAGAAAATTATTTTTTAGCACAATTTACCTCTTACTTTCAAACTGTCTGCAACCTCTATAATCAAATCTTCTTGTCCTGCAACAACTTTCCTTCTACCCAATTCAAATAAAATATCTCTCGCATCAACACAATATTGTTCTGCAATGCGATCTACGTGCTTACTGAAACCAGAAAAAACCCCCGCCATACCACTCACAATACTAGTTGGTTTAATTGCAGGGGCTCTATTTATAAAACTACTACCAGCTAAGCTAGCACAATCAAGAACACTATATAAATCTATCCCTGTTTCGATACCCATTTTTTGATATACAGCGGCCAACACTTCTAATTGCGCATTACCAGCACCAGCACCAAATCCAATAATACTTCCATCTACAAAGCTTGCCCCTGCTTCTACAGCTGCTACAGAATTTGCTATAGCCATACCTAAGTTATTATGAGCATGAAAACCCACATCAATTTTAATATTTTTCTTTAAATAACCCACTTTTTCAATAACATCTTTGGGTAAATAAGCGCCGGCCGAATCATAAAGACTAACTCCTTCCGCACCGTATTCTTGCATTTTAATCGCTTCTTGTAATAATACTTCCTTAGATACCGAGTGGCTCATCATAAGACTGCCCACAACTTCCAGGCCGTTTTTGGCAACATACTCAATGTGGCGCTTTGTGATATCTGCTTCTGTACAATGACACCCTACACGAACTATATCTACACCAATATCTATAGCCTCAACAAGGTTCCCCTTTATAGTGGCAAAACCGGGTATAATATACACAGCTAACTTTGAAGTTGTGAGATACTTGCGTGCCTGTTTCAACATTTCAGAATCAGAGACTCTACCAATTCCTACTTGTAATGAGCTACCTCCTAATCCATTACCATGCCCAACCTCAACAATCGGTATACCTGCTTTGTTCGCAGCTAGACAATATAACTTTATGTCATTTTTTGACAATTGGTGTTTAATTGCATGATTACCATCACGAAGCGTCGAATCTTGAATCTTGACTTTCATATCGTCCTCCTTCAGCTATAGATGATTAGGCATGCCAGCTATATCCTCTGTGCCGTCATCTCTGCTACCGCCAAAGCAGCACAGTTAATAATATCCAGATTACCCGCATACGATGGAAGATAATCACCTAAACCTACTGTTTTCACCATTACTAAAACTCGTCCCTCTTCAACTTCCACAGGACCAATTAGTAACTCATAATCTGGTACATATTTTTGAACTTTTTTTACCCAATTCTTTACAGTGGCTGTTATCTTCTGCATATCTGGGTTTTTAATAAGAAAAGAGACTGTTGTTTGCATATTGACTGGCGGCTCAGCGGGGTTAAGTATCAAAATTACTTTTGATTTTTTTGCTGACGAAAAGGAAATTAAACCTTTTTCTGTCGCATGAATATATTCGTCTAAATTTGCGCGTGTTGCAGCACCTGCACTTTTTGAAGCAATACTCGACACGATCTCTATATAGTCAATTTCATCAACAACCTCTGAAACTGCGCAGGAAATTGGGATACTTGTTTGACCTCCACAACTAATCATATTGACATTTTGGTGCTTATATATCTCACTAAGGTTAGCTGCCGGAACGATAGCGTGCCCTACTTTCGAAGGTGTCATATCTACCACTTTAATATTTGTATCCTTTAAAACTGCCCAATGCTCTAAATGAGCCATTGCAGAAGTTGCATCAAAAACAAGATCTATTTCATCCGCTCTATCCAGAATCGCATCAATTCCACGATCTGAGATCTGGACACCAATTTTCTTAGCCCCTATCATTCCTTTAGAGTCTAAATTCCGTCCAGCTACCAAGATACAGTTTAGGTATTTTGATCGCATCGCTTTAATCAAAAGATCGATCCCAATCATCCCGCTCCCGAGAAAGGCAACGTTTAATTTTTTATCTCTCATCTTGACTCTAAACATATAACTGCGAATGAGGAATTTTTTATATATAATTGAATTATTATTAACAAATTAATTAAACCTTATATAGAATAACTAGAGTTTAGAATCGACCCGTCCAATCCGACTGCATTTTTAACCTGATCGGATGCTCACCTTGTTGATTTTTCATGTGTTATTGCAGCTTCGAGCTACATACACTAAAATTGTGCGTTTTCTTCCTGAGCTGGATGCCAAAATTCTTAGCATGTGCTCTTCCACCAGAGTCGCGTATTGCCATACATAAAATACGCAGTAAATGCTCCAGTTGCTAAAGTCGGTGTGGCTTCGGATTACGGCTAAATATCGCCTTGATTGGCCGATACCGACCGATTACTGTTATACAACGGTAATATCATTATCCAGCTCTGGTGGCTATTGGTTCCTGATGTATTCCTTCCATACTTCATCTCTCACATTTTAACTCGTCGCGAACCAATACCTCATGTCCGTAGATGCTGATCCTAATAACACTTTCGTAATATTCTATATTTCTTTAGTAATTTAAAGAATTTTTACTTATTTTGATTCATCATTAAAATGGTCCTTTAAACCAATCTCCAGGTACATCGTGTGGCTGGGAACGGCTTAATTTTAAGTCGTCAATATCTATTTCTAACCCTAATATCATCGCAACTTCGGCAACAATATGCTCAGAACGAATATATAATTCTTTTGTCAAGCCCGGGCTAGTTGCCTCAGGATATTCAGGCATTGCTAAACGTTTAGGAGCACTCGTTAACGTTTGCCACCTTTCAGTTGCAACTCTTGCTATTATTTCACCCGATACAGAGCAGGTTGTAGTACCCGTATCAAGAACTAGCAACTTACCTGTTTTGCTTACTGAATTAAATATTGTTTCCCAATCAATGGGTCTTACTGATCTAAGATCAATTAATTCACAAGTGACTCCTTGTTCCAGTAAAAAGTCTCTTGCATGTATTGCTTCAATGGTCATATAAGACATAGAAACGATCGTAATATCGTTTCCTTGGCTCAATACTTTTGCTTCATCGATATTTTCCCGATAATCACCTTCTGGTACATATCCTTCGAGATTGTGTAGCCATCGATGCTCCAGGAAAATAACCGGGTTGTCATCAAATATACTAGATATCAACATTCCCTTTGCATCAGCTGCAGTAGTTGGCATTACTACTTTTAAGCCAGGAATATGTGCAAACCACGCCTGTAGATTTTGGGAATGAGTTGGTCCTTGCCCCCACCCTCGTCCAAGGATTAGTCGAATAGTGATAGGTACAGAACATTTACCGCCAAACATAAAATGCCATTTCGCAGCATTATTTACTAATTGGTCCATAGCTAGAAGAAAAAAATCAAGTCTTTGATGTGTCATTACGGCTCGAATACCATTTAAGGATGCGCCAATACCTATTCCCGTCATCGCATTTTCAGCTGTTGGCATATCAAAAACCCTTTTGTCACCAAATTTCTCTACCAGACCATCTGTTGTACCAAATATTCTTTTCGGATCATCGATTCCTAATCCATAACATATAACGTTATTATCTTGAGACATAGCCTCATGCAGGCCTTCATTTATTGCCTCAGAAAAGGTTAATTTACGGGTAGACTCAATCATTATTTATATACACCCTGCAACAAATCATTAGTATCAGGGAATGCCGCCTCTTCGGCTAACTGAAATGCTTCATCAATTTCTTTATTTATTTCCTGCACTTTTAAAGCATATTCGTCATAAAGATTGTTAGATCCTGATTCTAGTTTTTTATATAACAATTCAATTGGATCTCGTTTCTTCCAGGCAATAAATTCTTCCTCTGTACGATACCCTATATCATTATCATAATTTGGCCCGCAATGTTCCCTCCATCGATAAGTAGATAGCTCAACAAAATATGGCCCTTTTCCACCGCGAACAGAATCAATGGCGGTTGTTAACAAAGAGTAAACTTCTGTAACATCATTGCCATCACCGCTTACACTAGTAATACCGAAGCCCTCAACCATTTCGTGAATATTTCTTTTATCTGGTTGCCTCACAGAGAGTGATGAGTAGACTGAATAGAGGTTATTTTCACACACAAATAATATTGGTAAATTTTTAACTGCAGCAAAATTTGCTGCTTCGTAAAAAGCACCTTCTTCTACAGCGCCGTCACCAAGAAAAACACAACTAATTTGATCCGTTTCATTAAGCTGTATTGAAAGCCCCAAACCAACCCCAACAGGAATACTATTAGCAACAATAGCGGTGCTACCCATGAATCCAACATCAATATCAATCAAATGCATTGACCCACCACGTCCACCACTACAGCCAGTTTTTTTGCCGTAAATTTCAGCTATAAAACTATTTAAATTTCCACCTTTGCCTAAATAATGTGCATGTGCTCGATGCGTACTTACGGCAAAGTCATCGTCCCTAAGTAATAAACCTACGACAACTGCTACCGCTTCTTGTCCTATTGACAAATGTGTTGGGCATCTCATTTTACCTTCATGGTATTTATGAGCAATGCGCTCTTCAACATCTCGAATTCTTTTCATGCGGAAGAGTAAATCTTTAGCTAGATCTTGATCTAATGGCATATTGGAATAAACCTTTTAGTTATTAAGGAATAAACCAATAGAAATCACCAGAATAGCCTACCTCTTTAAAAAAACTCACCCACTCATCTACTGACATTATAGTTTTTGCTGTCAAATTCCACGCATACATTCTTTCTTTTTCAGCATCATCTTTATATGCATCTACTGTAATGTAACTATTTCCTTTACTAACTCGCTCTATCTCTTGCAAAGCAATGGCAAGTTCATCCTTTTCTAAATTATGTACCGTGTTAATAGAAATAACCAAATCAAATTGATTGTCATCATAGGGAAGTTTTCGCGCATCGGCTACCTGCACATGCTGTTTCATATCTTCAATTGAATTCTCAATTGCATATTCAGAGACATCAATGCCTTTAACTGTAATCCCAGGTATAATTTCTACAAAATCATGCATCATAAATCCCTTTGCGCACCCCACATCCAGAACCGAGCTATCCTTATCTAATGAATAGAAGTCTTTAAACGTAGGAACAACTGGCTGCCAAAATCTTGGGAAATAATTGAAACCGCCATAACCATTTTTACGATCACCATCAAAAAAATCTTTACCGAATTTTCTTGCCAATGCGCGATCTTCTTCCGTTTTTGTTTGCCCACGTTCGGTTACGTCTCTATTTGTACGTGGATAATTTATAAGCAAATCTATTTCTTTTCCCATTATTATTACTCTCTATTGTTTGTGAATATAGTCAAAGTGTTGTTTCTGAAGTATGTCCAAGTTTTCATCAACCCAGGCTATCACTTCATCAAGACCTTCTTCTAAAGTTACCCTATCTTTCCAATCTAAGGTTTTACGTAACTTTCCACTATCAAGACAGTATGCAGCATCTTTTCCCGGCCTTTCATCAACTATTTCAACGTGTTTATTAAAATCAACATTCATTTTATCGCATATTAATTTTACCAGGTCCTTTATACTAATCATCCTGTCAGTGGATATATGATATGTCTCACCAGGTTTACCATGTTCTGCAATTTTCATGGTTGCATCTGACACATCATTAATATGGATAAATGACCTCGTTGATAAACCTCCCCCATGTAATTGGAGCTTTTCCCCTAACCTGATAAACAATACCGTTCGTGGAATAATTCGGTATAGTTGCTGTCCAGCACCGTATACATTTGCGGCTCGAGTTGAGACTGCCGGAAAATTATAATTATTAATGTATGTTTTAAGACTCATGTCCCCAGCAGCTCTTGATACCGCATACGGTGTACTAGGGTTAAAAGGATTATTTTCTTTCACAAAACCTTGGCATGAACCATAAACTTCCGGTGTTGTCACATGTATATATTTTTTGAGGAAATCACATTTTCTAAGTTGGTCGTGTAATTTAACTGTAGAAACAACATTTGTCATAAACCAATGTTCTGGATGTTCCCAGCTTTGTGCCACCATACTCTGAGCGGCAAAATTAAATATGTAATTTGGTCTCACATCATTAATGACTTCCATTATACGTATCAGGTCATTATTAATATCCAACTGATGAAAGGTAAAGTTAGAGTTATTTTGCCATTTATATGGTAATAAAACGTTATCCGGCTCAGGCGATCGACTCATACCTGTAACATCAAAACCATTTTTTAGCATATACGCGGCAAAACCCGCACCAGAAAAAGAGTTGCTGCCAATAATTATGATATTTTTACTCATTCATATTCCTGTTTTATGAATTAAACGCTTTTATGCCTGCTCAACCATTGCATTACCATATGTCCAACTATAAGCTGCATATCTTCAGCAATTTGCATATCATCAACTGGTATATGGATAACAATCTCAGCAATATCTTTAGCCTTTCCTCCAGAATAGCCTAATATTGCACAAGTAGTCATATTCTTAGACTTTGCTTGCTCGAGTGCGTTAATTATATTTAAAGAATTACCACTGCCAGATAATACTATTAGTAAATCTCCATCTTCCCCGTAAACTGCCACCTGCTCAGAAAATATACAGTCATAACCAAGGTCATTACCAAAACAGGTGAGCACTGAAGAGTTCGCGGGTAAAGCGTGAACTTTTAATCCCTTACCTGTTTCATTTGCAATACCGTATAGAAAGTCATTTGCTAAATGTATTGCATTCCCTGCACTTCCACCATTTCCACATAAATAAACATTCTTATTATTTACCCAACATGACAACATCTTTTCTGCCAATGTTTCTGTAGGCCCCCAATCAGTATTTCGCAAAACATGCTGCAATCTTTCTGAATATTCGTGAAACATAATTTTCTACAAAACTGCCTCTTTCATCCAGCGTAAATTATAAAACTTATCCTCATCCTTCAAAATGCCGCTATTATATTTTTCAATTATTTCTGTAATTGCATGATCAACAGTTTTCTTGGGTCTGAAACCTGTTGCAAGTATTTTATCTGAATTTACGCGATAGGATCTTGGATCATTTGACTCAGTAACCACGATTTCAGCCGGTATGTGTTTAGCAACTGTTTCAGCAATATCCAAAATAGATATGTTCTCGAAGCCAGCATTAAATATCCCTGTAACTTCTTCGCCTTTATCTATCATATGTAAATATATATCGGTTATATCATCAATATGTATATTTGGTCTTGTTTGTTGCCCACCAAATACTGTTATCAGACCTTTCGATAAGGCTTGCATAGTAAGTAGGTTAACTGAAACATCTAATCGCATACGCGGTGAATATCCGCAAACAGTAGCGGGTCTTATCATTTGTACGATCATATCATCAGAATAACTCAACAATACTCTCTCGGAAACCATCTTTGTTTTATTATATTCCGATATTGGTTTAAGTTCTAAATCCTCTGTAACGTGTTCTTCATCTTTTATGCCATAAACACTGCCTGAAGATGCATATATAAACTGCTTAACGCCATTTCTAACAGCCTTGTCAGCCAGTTGCATAGTTGCGAGTGCACTTATCTCCCACGTCAATTTTGGATCCAGGTCCCCACAAGGATCGTTCGCAACTGATGATAGATGTATAATTGTATCGATTCCCTTGAGATTAATATCATCAATATTCCTCACGTCACCTTTTATGATTTCTAAATTATCATGTGGATGTAAATAATTACCAAACCACATAGCATCTAGTACAGTAACGCGATAGCCTCGATCTAATAACTTCGGGACTAAAATAGTACCTTTGTATCCACAACCACCCGTAACTAGAATATGCATCTATATTCTCCTTGTAAATTCAATTTTATTCTCGTAAAAGTCAAAAATATCTTAATAAGAAAGCACTATCCAACTAATGTGCTAATTCATAACGTTCCAATAACATGTCAGCAAAAGCAAAAGAACTAGTAAATGCAGGTGAAATAGCATTAAGCACATGCATTGATGAGTCTGTACTTTCAACAACAAAATCCATTTCTAATTTTTTAGATTTTGTATTAATCAATTGAGGACGTATACCGACTTTTGATGATGTAACAAGATCATCAGGCATTACGTCTGGCACAAGTCGCCGGACTTCCACAACAAAGTATCTTTTCAAATATTTTTGAACTTCATGATGCACTAATTGACGAATAGAATTGTTATTCAAATATATCCGGGTAAGCTCCCACGCTGTTGAGACGCCCTCAGACAACTCAATACCTTTTAGAAACCCATAATTTTCACGCCCGAAGGCGGGAATAGCTGTTGGACCGACATATACATCACCTGAAGCAGTGCGCGTCAAATGCACTCCAAGGAATGGCATTGATATATCTGGTGTAGGATAAATACTTGCATTCACAAGGTAGTCTTTATCTGGTCTAAGCTTGTAATAAATACCTTTGAAAGGCAAAAGTGCATAATTTTTTGCCAACCCAAACATACCTGCAATTTTATCTGAATATGCCCCGGCACAATTAAAAAGATACCCGAATTTATAACCCGCTCGTCTTGTAACTAAAGTATTTTTACCGGAATCGATATCCATTACTTGTTGGCCAAAGTGCAGTTCAACTCCCATTTGCGTCAGAATTTGACGTAATTTATTTAACACGCCTTTACTATCTATAACAGAAGTATCAGGACTATAAAGCCCACATTCATATGGTCGCGCATATGGTTCAATTTCCAGAACCTCCTTTTCGTTAATTTTTACAATATTTAAATTATTGTTAGCTGCATTTTCATATAAACGTTCAATAACCGGAAGATCCTTTTCATTCGATGCAATAATTACCTTGCCTGAATGAACGCAGGGTATTTTATACTCATCTGCGAACTCTCTCATTGCCGCCGCACCTTTTGCACACAGCTGAGCTTTTAATGTGTCACTTCCATAATAAACTCCAGAGTGAAGTACCCCACTATTTCTCCCACTTGCATGTAATCCTATTTTTTCTTCTTTTTCGAGTATACAGATTGATGCTTCTTTAAATTTTTGTTTTAACTTAAGACTTATTGTTAATCCAAGTATTCCTGCCCCTACAATTATGAAATCATATTTTTTCATTTATTCTGGACTGGAAAGTAATTTAATTTTCATGATTTAGAGGTCTCATTTAAACAAAGAAATAAAGTAGATCTATTTTTTCAATCGAAAAGCCTCTACTTGACCTTATGTAAACGCGCAAATCAAAAATTCACCCCGAAAAATGTTTCGAGTTTTCCAATTATATAGTCAAGCATATCCTGATTAAGTCCCGGATACACACCAATCCAGAACGTATTGTTCATAACGAAATCAGTATTTGATAATTCGCCAGACACTCTAAAATTTCTTCCGTTCATGTATGGCTGACGGGTAATATTACCTGCAAATAATAATCGAGTACCTATTTTGTACTGATCTAAGTACTTAAGTAAATCAACCCTGTTAACATTAGCGCTATCTCGTATGGTAATCGGGAAACCAAACCAGGATGGACTGCCAGACAATGTGGCTTCAGGAAGAATTATAAATTCCTCGCAATTTTTTAAACCTTCTTTTAGGTAAGCAAAGTTGTTTTTACGTGCATCAATGAAACCTTCCAGTCTGTCCATCTGTGCCAATGCACAGGCAGCCTGCATATCGGTTATCTTGAGATTATAGCCCAAGTGTGAATATGTGTATTTATGGTCATATCCTGCTGGCAAAGCACCCAATTGCCAGCCGAAACGCTTACCGCAAGTATTGTCTTTACCCGGATCACAATAACAATCCCGACCCCAGTCGCGAAACGATTCGATAATTCTTTTAAGTTCACCATTATTGGTAATTACCGCGCCGCCTTCGCCCATAGTGATGTGATGTGCCGGGTAAAAACTTAGGGTTGCAATATCGCCAAAGGTGCCAACAAGCTGTCCATTATATGTGGAACCTAATGCATCGCAACAATCTTCAATTAACCACAAATTATATTTTTTGACCAATCGCGTTACTTCCGCAAGATTGTAAGGATTTCCGAGCGTATGCGCTAACATGATTGCCTTGGTTTTATTAGTGATGCTAGCCTCTATCAATACCGGATCGATGTTGTAAGTCGGGATATGCACATCTACAAAAACAGGTATGGCGCCAAATTGTAATATTGGGTTGACAGTTGTGGGGAAACCTGCCGCAACTGAAATCACTTCATCGCCTGGTTTTATGGCACGATCTCCCAATTTGTGCGATGTCAATGCGGAAAATGCTAAAAGGTTTGCTGATGAACCTGAATTTGTAGTTAATGCATATTTGATTTTTAAATATTCTGCCAGGCTTTTTTCAAAGGCATCATTGAAACGACCTGTGGTAATCCAGCCATCTAACGAGGCTTCAACCATGAACTGCATTTCTTTCGCCCCGATTACTTTACCGGACGGGGGGATAACACTTTCTCCAGGCTTGAACGATGAAACAGCAGTAGTGATATTCGCATATTGCATGACTAGCTCACTGATTTGAGTTCGAATTTGATTTTTGCCTAATTTGTTCATTTAGTCACATCAATATTTTTGATTAGTAAATTTTTGAATTTGACTCAAGCTAGTCTTACGCATATCCCGATCGTATAAATAACATTGATGCCACTCTACAGTTTCTTTTAAGGAATTCGTCAAACTCCAACGAGGATGCCAGTTTAATTTTGCATGAGCTTTTGAACAATCCAGTTTCAAATAATCTGCTTCATGTGGATGATTTAAATGATCAAATTGCCAGCTTGCCCCCTTCCCCCAGAGCTCTGCCATCTTATCAACAACCCACGAGACAGGTTTTGTATCATCATCCAGTGGCCCGAAGTTCCAGCTTTCAGCATAAGTAGTTCCATGCTGATATAAATTTTCAGCAAGTAACAAATAACCATTCAACGGTTCTAGTACATGTTGCCAAGGCCTAATAGATTCAGGATTACGAATAACAACTGGTTTATTATTAGAAAAGGACCGCATGATGTCAGGGATCAAACGATCAGCAGCCCAGTCCCCCCCGCCAATAACATTTCCTGCTCTAGCACTGGCGAGCGCAACACCATGTTGGGCATAATTCAAAGGATTGAAGAATGAATTTCGAAAAGCCGAAGTAACTAACTCTGCACATCCTTTGCTGTTACTATAAGGATCAAAACCGCCCATCCTATCGTTTTCACGATACCCCCAAAACCATTCACGGTTTTCATAACATTTGTCACTAGTGACATTGACTACTGCACGTATGTTTGGTGTCTGGCGAACTGCTTCAAGCAAATGTACCGTTCCCATCACGTTAGTCGAATAAGTCTCTATTGGATCTATGTATGAATAACGAACCAGGGGCTGAGCAGCCATGTGAATAACAATATCAGGTGCGACTGCACGCATTGCTTTCGCAAATGTATCGCTATCGCGAATATCCCCAATTATAGATTCCATGCCTCGAGCAACATCAGCAGTTTCAAACATACTTGGAGATGTCGGTGGTTGCAGCGCATATCCAGTCACCTCCGCGCCTAAATTCTGCAACCACAAACACAGCCAACTCCCTTTAAAGCCAGTATGACCAGTAACAAAAACTTTTTTTCCTTTCCAGAACTGTTTATTAACTACCATATTTTCCATGGCGCCTTACTGCTATCCCATAATTCTTCGAGATGATTCCTGTCACGCAACGTGTCCATTGGCTGCCAGAAGCCTTCATACTGATAGGCCATTAACTCACCATCTGCAGCTAATTGATTAAGTGGATATTGCTCCCAGATCGTAGTGTCATCTTTAATATAGTTAAGTACTTTCGGCGATAGCACAAAAAAACCGCCATTAATCAATGCACCATCACCCTTGGGTTTTTCCTGAAATTTTTTGATTTGACCACCAACAATATCCAGTGCCCCAAAACGTCCTGGCAGATAAGTAGCAGTTAATGTAGCTAATTTTTTATGTGAACGATGAAATTTTAAGGTTTTTGTAACATCGACGTCACTAACTCCATCGCCATACGTAAAGAAAAATTCTTTTTCATTTTCAATATGTTTGGCAACTCGCTTTAAACGACCACCCGTCATCGATTCTTCCCCCGTATCAATTAAGGTAACTTTCCAGGGTTCTGCTCGCTTATAATGAACTTCCATACTGTTACTACTCATGTCAAACGTAACATCAGACTGATGTAAAAAGTAATTTGCAAAATACTCTTTAATTACATAGCCTTTGTAACCACAACAAATTATAAATTCATTCACCCCGTGCGTTGAGTATATTTTCATAATATGCCAAAGAATGGGCTTACCACCAATCTCTACCATAGGTTTTGGTTTTAAGTCCGTCTCTTCACTTATACGGGTACCTAATCCCCCCGCAAGAATTACCGCCTTCATAATTAAACTCTTTGTCTCAAATTTGATTTTGATGAAAGAAATGTATCTGAATGGAAATTTTCGGCATATCCGGATTGTGGTGACATAGTGGCTGTCGACAGCTGCAAGACGGTCAAATCCACCGGGTATCCAGGCGCCTCCGACTTTAACAGCCAAACCACAGGCTTGCCACGTTTTCTGATCACCAAGGTTTCACCTGCTTCTGTTAACTCGCTAAGATGGGCCTGCATCAGCCAGACTAACAATTTTTGTTTCCATAATTAGGCTCCATTTAGTAGGAAAGGAGTTAATCATGTATTAATGTGCTCAATAGATATTCAGCCGCATGGCGCACAAACGTCGCAAAGACAGGTTTTTATGAACTAGTTTGTAGGTCATACTTTCTTTGGCCAGGAGATTATAACTCCGCTGTAAATCTGCCAGCGATTCAACTTCTCAGTGTCAAAATCATCGATAACATCAAATATACAAAAAATCTAATTTCTTTTTTGTGGCCAAAAAAACGATTTTTTTCCATCGATGAAGCACATCACCCTAATATACCCGAGCACTTCTTATAAGATCCTGTTCGCGCCAAATCTGATCGGATGAAACACTTTTAGTTCTACCTTTTCTTAAAATTCAGTGGCTTTAAAAATACCACCCATGAATCATTACGAGGTTTTGAACAGTATAATTTACTATCGATGAAAAAATCAGGTACACATAGTAAAACCACACACTGTAATGGTCAACTGCTTCCGGACACTTTTGTTAAGGCGCTTTTCATAATCCACTGGCGTTTTGTAACCTGGTATCGAATGCAGGTGCTTTGGATTGTAGTAAGCCGCTATATACTCTCTAATATCAGCTATCGATATCTGTCAAGTTCGGCACAACCTCCCCCGGTCCATTCACGTTTCGAGATCCTGAAGAACCGTTTCACTGGTTATATTATACTAGCAATTTCCCTTTACAACTCATGCTTGCGATCATGTCGTGTTGTTTAAGCAACATCTGATAACTAAAACTTACCGCACAATCTGAATGGTAGATTAGGTCAGTGGCTGTCTGAGGTTGGTTACTATTATCAGTAATCCATATCATCAGCGATTTCTTAATCCATCTATCCATTGATCAGTCCACCATCCGTGAAAATACGTCGTATCACCACAGTAAGGTAGACTCAGCCTTCCTCTTTTCACCGAGTGATAAACCCACATGGATAACTAGCTCCTTGCTTATATCAATCTCCCGAGGTAGCTCACAGCATCACAACTCAACATCTCAGCCCAATACCTGATAACGGTATTTCATATCTGTACTAAGTGGTACTTGTAATCCTAAACCGTATATCTTCCGCATTTGTAATCTTTCATTCCCTTATCATATCATTCATAGCCTGAAAACGAGGGATTTACATATCCCCTATCTAGGACTCTAAAGTTGCTACTTGTTACTTGACCCTGACTATAAGTTCAGTAATGAAAACACTGAATATGCCTATCATAAGGCCAAGTACAATACTTGCTGTAACAACTAAGCTTGCTTTTGGTGTGATTGGGTTATCGGTAATGGTTATTTTATGAATAAGTCTAGTTGGCATTGATCGTATTTTGCTAATGCTGAAATCAAAATTTGTTGCTTTTTCTTCGAGCACCAACAAGCTTTGCATCAATTTAATTTTTTCTAAAACAAGGATAGCAGCTTGAGCAGGTTCTGAACTCTTTACCGCCTTAATAAGGGCTGACAGCTCTGCTATCTGACTATGGGTATCATCAATTTGTTTACGTAGGAATTTATGTTTTTTCTGCTGTAGTTGCTGCTGGCCTGCTATTTCCGTATTATAAATGATGCCATGTTCCTGAAACAGTTGATCGGTGATTTTCTTCAACAACCGTTTTACTTCTATCTTGGTATGAGCATGCATTATGATCGTGACAAAATTGCTTGCATTATCAATTCTTTCGATGAATGGGTATTCTACTTTTAATCGCTGTTTTAATTTTTCCAAATCCTCAATCTGACCTACCTGACCTACCTGACCTACCTGAATTACAGCCTTACCTTCATAGACAGGTTTGGCCAGCCATAAATAAGCGATCGCGATCAACAATGTAATAATCATAATGGCAAAAACTATTTTTTTGCGGCACATTAATACATTAAAAAGATCGATAAGACTGATTTCATCGTTATCACAACGATTTATATTCTCAAGTGGCATATTTGTATGTGTTGGGTTCTGTTTTGTCATTGTTACTAACTCATGCTTATGAACCGTAATAGAATTCCTGTCATCGCGCTTTCTATAAAGCGAAAAAAAGCCCGCTCAAAACTATCAAGTTCATCAGCAAGAAAATACTATTGTTCCACGCGAATAGAGACTCTACTTAAGGATTGCCAAAATACGGAACTAATCCAATTTTTAGTCAAGCATAGCACCTATCCAGTTTTAAATGAATGCACCAACTATTATCCTTGAAATAGTATAATGTTTTTGCAATGGCATTGCCTAACTAACCCTATTCTCTTCAACCAGAATAACGTCTGATATCTTAATTCTTACAGTTAATCATCTAACAGCTTGAGCCAGTATATAAATAGAACACATCGCTACCTTTCGAGTAAATTTCTTGACATCAAACAACGATTGTGTGCGGCACGCCAAATAGCATTTTAAGGTTGCCACCATCAGGCTACACCAAATCAGGCCTTTAACAATTTTTCAGTTTACCCCTATTAGGAGACCGCTTAAAATATATAAACTTTAAAAATCCACCTATGAGTTATTATCAGGTCATAACGCCCCTATATTATGGCGTCAATAACAAAAATAGGGCGCTACGTAGTAGAATTGCACACCTGCCATACCAGCTTAATTTTTTAAAGTTGCCACTTTCTGCCTGGCTTTGATTATAAATTCAGCAATAAAAGCAGCGAAGATGCCAAGCATCATGCCCAGTATAAGGGCTACTGCAATAACTAATTTTTTCTTGGATTTTATCGGGGACTGCGGATTAATTATGTTACCGTCCGGCTCATAAGGTTTGAAGTTGTAGGAGGTAATCTTTAGTTTGCTCATACGTTCCAGTTCAATCTGCTTTTCACGCAGGTCATCAATATCGAGATCGTCCGACACGCGTTTACGCAAGGCATCCAGTTCGGCTGCCAGGACTTTTGTCCCGCGCATGTAGCCACGCACTATCTCACTGGTGGCGATAATAATAACGTTGCCACTACACGCAGCATTGCCGGAGCGCAGTAACTGATTTCCGTGAATTCCCAGTGTCTTCGCCAGAGCCAGGTCCTGCCGTAACCGTTCTATTTTATCATCACGCGTCAACCGGGCTTTCTGTCGTAACATGGCTATATCTGCCGTTATATTTTCCTTCTGCTGCTCCACTTTACTTTTAATCTGGGCGACCAATTTGGCTACATAGCGTTCGCGGGTGAACTGTAGATAGTTACGCAGAATGTTGGCAGAAAGTGCAGCGTCATTATTCTGATAGCTGATTTCGATATGCTCAGCGGGGTAACCCTTGTTTTTTCTAAGCTTAACCGGGACCTCTTCAATAAACCCTTTTGACTGATGCTCTGATTGTGATGAAAACAGCTCAGGATTCGCCACTATGAACAAGCGCCATTGTTCGGTCAATTTAAGCTGAGCCTGAAATCCCTGGAATACGGCTTTTGCTTCAAATTGGGCATATGAATGCTCGGGTTGGCTAAGAGACAGGGTGTTGAGCTTTGGTAACAGCAAGCGTAGCCTGGCCTCATAGGTAGGCTGGACGATTACAAGATAAAGGGTTGCTGCGAGTAAGGTTGCAGCCAGTACTGAGAATATAATCAGCTTTCTTTTGACCAGAGTTTGATATAAATCATACAACGATATTTCATCGTTATCGTGACAGATTGCATTTTCAGGTTCAATATGTTTTTGCATTGGCCTGTGTCTTGTTATTGATAATGTTCTACCTTGATTACTATTTCTACCAGGCCACAGCCAGACATCATTACCCTTAACAAAGCTTCAAAGATAACTATCAATTAGGCATGCTACCGCCCTACCATGCACAAATGCAAGTATAAGGACTTATTTCAACACACCATCGTTGGTGTTTTGTATAAGTTTTAAGCTAAAAGCAAATCGTGTTGGCTGATTGTAACTTCAGAACGTTTACCCACAATATCAAGTAATATACTTACACGCT
>VAPK010406077.1_pt1 | contig 44779 bp, 38 predicted proteins | sample 3395031 | NCBI WGS metagenome assembly VAPK01 (sample SAMN08290443, study PRJNA428436) | hydrothermal vent metagenome | isolation source: Deep-sea hydrothermal vent chimney 1 | place: Pacific Ocean: Juan De Fuca Ridge
AAATTTTCATATGAAAGTTAAAACTATACTTGTATCACAACCTGCACCAACCGCAGAACAATCACCGTATTTCGATTTAATGGATAAACAAAAGGTCAAAATTGACTTTAGGTCTTTTATTCATATAGAAGGAGAATCCGCCAGAAGTGTACGAAATCAAAAAATTGATTTTTTAAATTTTACTGCTGTTATTTTTACCAGTAGAAATGCGGTGGATAATTATTTTAGATTGGCTGAAGAAATGAGGGTAACTATCCCAGATGATATGAAATACTTTTGTTTATCGGAAGCTGTTGCTTTTTATTTGCAAAAATATGTGGTTTACAGAAAACGTAAGATATATGTGGGCACAAGAACATTTGATGATCTGCTTCCCTTAGTGAAAAAACATAAATCGGAAAAGTTTCTATTACCATGTTCAGATAAGGTAAAAGAAACCATGCTTCATAAATTAGATGAATTGAACATTGAATGGAAAAGAGCTGTATTATTTAAAACAGTCGTAAGCGATTTATCTGATTTAGAAAATGTTTTTTATGATGTATTGGTGTTTTTCAGTCCTAGTGGTATCAAATCATTATTCGAGAATTTCCCTCAATTCAAACAAAACGACACTCGTATTGCTGTTTTTGGAAATTCAACAGTAAAAGCTGCTGAAGAAGCTGGGTTAAAAATTGAAATCGCTGCTCCTTCAAAAGAAAATCCATCCATGACAATGGCTTTGGAAAGATATATCAGAGAAGTAAATAAATAAAGTCGGAAGGCAGAAGTAAGAATTAAAATAAAAAAAGCATTCGTCAAATGACGAATGCTTTTTTTATGATTAAGTTTGCTTATACACTCTCTATGGAAAACACACCTCTGCCTGCCGGTAGGCAGGGGTGTGTTCTGACTAGTTAAAAAACCAACATAAAAAAGGTGTTCACCAAACGATGAACACCTATAATTTTAAAATTAGAAATATTAAGATTCCTTTATAATTTCTACTATTTTATTTTCAAGTTCCTCAGCCAGCTCAGGGTTATCTGCTATCAAACCTTTAACGGCATCTCTACCTTGTCCTAATTTAGTATCGCCATAACTAAACCAGGATCCACTTTTTTTGATGATATCATACTCAACACCTAAATCCAGGATCTCACCTACTTTAGATATTCCATGTCCGTACATAATATCGAATTCGGTTGTTTGAAATGGTGGAGCAACTTTATTTTTAACCACCTTCACTTTGGTTCTGTTTCCAAGAACTTTGTCTCCATCTTTTATTTGTGTACGTCTTCTGATATCTATTCTAACCGAAGCATAGAATTTTAAAGCATTACCACCAGTAGTAACTTCAGGGTTACCAAACATCACACCTATTTTTTCACGTAACTGATTGATAAATATAACAGTACATTTTGTTTTATTGATAGTTGCGGTAAGTTTACGTAAGGCCTGCGACATTAAACGAGCGTGTAATCCCATTTTTGAGTCACCCATTTCACCTTCAATTTCACTTTTAGGAGTCAAAGCGGCAACTGAATCAATTACGATAATATCTATCGCACCCGAACTGATCAAATTATCTGCAATCTCCAATGCTTGTTCACCATAATCGGGTTGTGAAATAATTAAATTATCAATATCTACACCTAAATTTTCTGCATAAAAACGATCAAAAGCATGTTCTGCATCAATAAAAGCTGCAATTCCACCGGCTTTTTGTGCTTCTGCCATGGCATGAATTGCTAGCGTTGTTTTACCCGATGATTCCGGGCCGAAAATTTCTATCACTCTACCTCTAGGATATCCTCCAACGCCTAAGGCCATATCTAATCCTAAAGAGCCGGAAGGAATTGTTGGTACATCATCGTATATAACATCACCCATTTTCATTACTGCTCCTTTACCATAGGTCTTATCCAGTTTATCAAGCGTAAGCTGCAAAGCTTTTAGTTTTGCCGTTTTTTCTTTTTCTTCTACCATAATCGTGCTTTTATTTTTTGTTTTTTAATCTAATAGTTATCCGAAGCTAAAGTAGGAAATTTTAAATGTTTTTATTTATAATTCATGTATTATATTACTAACATTTTCTATTTTAAGATCTTTATTCTTTATTACATTTGTGATCAAAAGTAAACAGGAGTTATACATTGGTCAATTCATTTAAAAAAAATATTTATTGGATTATGTCATTTATGTTGATTGTAATTGGGATGTTTATATTGGCATCATGGTAGCTTTTTAACCTAAACTGATTATATTTTTTAAAATATTATTTTCCTGAATTACTAACAAAAGCAACATATTTACTATCCGGTGACCATGAAGGTACATTTATAGTTCCTTGTCCACCATAGAGATAAGCCACCACTTTTGATTCTCCTCCATTCACAGGCATGATTCTCAACATCACCTTTTTGTAGGAAGGATGGGAATTTACAGGTATTTCAGCAGGAAATGACAGATAGAGTATCCATTTTCCATCTGGTGAAATATGAGGAAACCAATCATTGTATTTATCAAAAGTGAGTTGTTCTCTGTTTAAACCTTCAGAATCCATTCGCCATAATTGCATAGTGCCAGATTGAGAACTGTTGTAATAGATATATTCTCCGTCGGGGGAATATTCTGGTCCGTCAACATGTCCAGAAGTTAAATGAGTTAGCTTGGTTTCTTTTCCTGTTTTTATTTCTGCCTTGTAAATATTAAAAATATCTAATCTGTTTCTTTTTGCAACATAAACTACCTCTTTATTATTAGGCGTCCAACCATGCCAGTAAGATGGTGTTTCAGAAGTAATTAATCTTGGTTCTCCACCATTTAATGGTAATGTATAAATAGTTGAACCTCCTCCCGGAAATCCTTCTCGATTATGACTAATTGCCAATAATTTGCCATCAAATGAAATGCCGTGATCATTGTTTATTCTATCGGCAAAACCGGTATAGACTTTTTCCAATTTACCGCCATTAATTGAAATTTTATAGAGTGACCCTTGCCTATTAAACAGTAATTCTTCACCATTTGGCATCCAATTAGGGGCTTCAAATCTATGTGGTTTTTCATAAATTATTTTTCTTTTTCCGTTAAACGGATCAAGTATCTCCAATCTACAACCTAAATAACCTCCTTTATCTGTATCATAATCATCTGAAACAGGTTGATCGATACGCACATTCCAGATTTCAGCTTTTAATTCTGGATCAGAGTTAACAGATGTAATAAAAATACCGGCCAATACAGTATTAGGTAAATTATTCAGGTTTTGCCTTGCAACAATATAAAGTGGTTCTCCAAAATCGGCAGCCCTTAATATAAGCTCTTTTCCTTTTCTCTCCAGTTGTAATATTTCATACTTCTTTTTTAATTCTAATAACGGTTCTTTGTCTTTTTCTATAAATTCATCCTTAAATCCTCCACATTCATAACAAATAACTCCTTCTCCATTTAGAGATGCACTTATACCTTCTCCATCTTCTATTTCAGATTTACGTATCATCCAACCCACTTTAATATCTGGGTTCAACTCTTTATTTGTCAGTTTAAAACTAGCTGTTAAAATAAAATTACCTGTTAATTTATTATATAGATATTCACTGTTACTTAATTGTGCATTTGGTTTATCTCTTTTAAGTTGGTAAAGTTGTAAGTGTTTGTTGAATGTAAATGGTCCCTCCAAACTTGAATTTCCAAAATCCAAACTATTCTTAAATACGCCTATTTGTTCCTGGGCAAAAAGAATTGAGAATGCCAAGAGTGCTATTGCTAGTACAAATTGTTTCATGGTTAATTTTTTAGTTTTGTGTTCTAAACATATGAATGTGCGGAATTCCATCTTCAATATATTCATCTCCTCCTTTTTTAAAACCTAGTGATTCATAAAACTTTTTTAAATAAATTTGTGCACCTATTTTTATACTATCTGTTTTAAATATTTTTTTTATCTGACCTATACTGTTGACCATTAACTCATATCCCAACCCATCTTTTCTAAAATCTTGATGTACAACTACCCTACCTATTGCCGCTTGTTTGTAATAATCACCTGGTTTAAAAATTCGGGTATAGGCAATGATCTGAGTAGGGCTTTCTTCCGAAAAAGTGAAAAAATGATAGGCTAATTTATCTTTCCCATCCAATTCTGGATAAGGGCAATTTTGCTCCACAACAAAAACACCTATACGTAATTGTATAATATTATGAAATTCATCAAGGGTAAGTTCTTCGTATTTTTTTAAGATCCATTTCATGTTCAATGAATTTATGTGTTAATTATTAAATAATTTGGACATTAACTCATTCTTTTTTAGTCTTGTATGATAAATTCTTTATGATCATCTCTATCATATTCTGGTTGTAAATTAGAATGATTGATATGAAATTTATCTAATAATAATTTTTCAACAGTATAGCATATCTTATCAAAATCAGATAAATTGATATCTCTTTTAAATTCTATATGTGCCTCAAAATGAATATCATGATCATTCAATTGCCATATATGAACGTGATGGATATTTTTAATCTTCTCAATTTTTAAAATTTCTTTTTGAATATCATCAATGTCTAAATCTTTGGGAGCAAATAACATTAATATTTTTAATGAATCTATAAATATTTCCCAACTCATATAAAGTAAATAAACAGAGATTAGAATAGTTAATAAAGCATCAATCCAATATATTTGGTAAAATTTCATCAATATACCTCCTATTAAAACAGCAACCGAAGTGAGTAAATCTGTCATTAAATGTAAATATGCAGATTTCATGTTTAAATTATGCTTAGCATCTTTTGTAAGTAAAACAACGCTTAAACCATTACCTAAAATAGCTACAAAGGCTAACCAAATAACTAAATTACTTTCAATTTCCTGAGGGTTATTAAAACGCTTAAAAGCCTCAATTGCAAGAAATACAGCAATAACAATTAATGTTGCCGAATTAAAAAAAGCTGCGATAATTTCAGCTCTTTTAAATCCAAATGTTTGATGTAAAGTTTGTTGTTTTCTATTGGTTAATAAGTTGGCAGTATAACTTATAATCAATGAAATAACATCGGATAAATTATGCACTGCATCAGATATTAAAGCAAGACTACCAGATATAAATCCACCAATCATCTGAGCAACGGTGATAATAATATTTAAAAATATAGAAAATAAAAGTCTTTTTCCAGATAATTCATTTTGCCGATGTGCATGCTGATGACTCATTAGATTCTAACATTTATCTGTAGCTATTTTATCCACTCTTCTTTGGTGTCTTCCACCTTCAAAATTTGTATGGATAAATACATCTACAAAATTTAAAGCATCGTCTAAAGAGACAAATCTGGCAGGAATACTTAAAATATTTGCATCATTATGTTGTCTGGCTAAAGCAACTAATTCTTTATTCCAACATAGTGCAGCCCGAATATTTTTATGATGATTTGCTGTCATTGCGGCGCCATTACCACTTCCGCAAAGGATTATTCCTAAATCAGCTTTTCCACTTTCAACAGCTTCTGCAACCGGGTGAATAGCATCGGGATAATCCATACTTTGATCGGTATCTGTTCCGAAATTCAAAACATCAATTCCTTTTTCTTTTAATATTTCTATTATTTTAAACTTATAAGAAGTTCCTGCATGATCATTACCAATTGCTATATTCATTGTTTTCTGTTTTTTACAAAATTACATTAATTTGATAAGTTTTTAATATAACCAAGTAATAATAAGAATTAGAAAAGAACATTCTAAGTAATTAACATTAAAATTTAGTATTGTTTATTTCTTTTTATAATAATTTGAATATAAATCATTTATCAATAATAGAAAATGTTGATTAATTTAGGCTTATTTCTTACAACTTAATTTTGCCATTAAACTTTAATTTATCATAGAGAAAATAAAATAATATAAACAAATATTCTTATTCTTTTTTAGACTTAATTTATTAACCGTTTTTAATCATCTTATCACAAAAAATATTAAAATTCTTATCACCAATTTATACTAAATTATATTATTAACAAGATGTGTATAAGTCTGATTTTTATCTGATTTTTAGCTTATTAATATAATAATAATTGTTGATTGATTTTTACAAGTCAAATATCAAAATTATAAGTATAAAATTTACTGTACAAATTAACAAGCTATATATATCATCATATTCTTTTTAAAATTTTTAAATAAAAAATAATATAATTATATAAATGTTAATAAGATTGAAAGAATAAAGGTATTAAACTTAAATTTCACTAATCTGAAGCCATAGAATCAGGATAATTATTTATTTGTAATTAATGTTAGAAAGATAAAAATTAGGATGTAAATCACTGTCCTCTATTTAAACTGCATCAGTTTTATCAATAAGATTATTAGAAGAGAAGTTTTCTGTTTGTGAACAGTGTACTTTATCAAAGGTATTATCAATACTTCTTTTGGTTATATATAAACTAAAGGCAAAGATTATTATACAAAGAAGTATTATTTTAACAAATGCTTTCATATTATAATGACGAGAGACATGTAGAAATGTTACAGTTTTGTTAAAATTTAAATTCCTTTTAATGATATTTATGTTAATATTTTATATTTAAGCAATAATAAACTGTATGCTATTTTTTAAACAAGTTATAGTAATATTACCATTTCCTATCAATTCACCATCTGCCTGGATCATTGATAATTCATCATCTGTATTAGAAATATTTAAAACATCACTTTGAAAAGTTTCTACTTCTTTCAATTTAATAATTTTTGCATTGTATAACTTCTTTATATGTAATAAAACTTTAGATAGTGATATGTTTTTAATTAGTGTTATATCAAACTTTCTTTTTTTATGGTTTTTATAATCTGTTAATTGCAATCCACCACCTGAAAACTGACAAAGACCTATAGATATCATAAAAATTTTAGAATGAATATATTGTTTATTTATATTTATCTCAAGTTTGTTCTTTTTATAATGAAGAAAGCCTAATAACCCGCCAATGAGGTAGGCAGCAGATCCTATTTTTTTAATTTTATTTACTTTTTTAACTACAAATGCATCGAAGCCAATACCTGCTACATTATTAAAATAATATTTTTTACTATTATTTATAAATTGAATACAACCGATATCCTGGTAGACTGATTTTCCATTTTTTATAATTTGAACAGATCTTTTTATATTATTTGATATTTTATATGTTTTAACCCAATCATTTCCGGTTCCAACCGGAATTACTGCAACTTTTATTTTATTGCTTTTTAAATAACTTTGACTCATAATACCATTAATTATATGGTGTAAGGTACCATCTCCACCAATACATATAAATTTTTTATATCCTTTATTAATAGCCTCTTTAACTATTTTATTTTCATGATGAATATATTGAGTAAGAGCAATTTCAACTTTTAAATTATATTTTTTAAAGAGATTTTTTATGCTTGGCAGTTGCTTTATACTTTTTCCATTACCGGAAATAGGATTAATTATAACAAACCAAGTATTCTTCATTTTAAATTTATTTTTTACGCAAAATACAATTTGTTTTTAATAATGGTTTCTTAATATATTATTTGATTTTTATGAGTACTTTTAATGCCTTGTAATTAATTAAAAATGTCGAAAAAAAGTAAAAGAATATATAAAAAAAAGGGTAACGTTATTAAAAATTTAAGCAAAAATATTTTGCAAATTTTTAATCAGAATCCGAGTAAAATACTCAATTATAAGCAAATTTCTGCAAAATTGAATATTGATGATGCGAATGGAAGAAATCAAATCATAAAACAAATAGCAGAATTAAAAGCCCAGGATAGAATAGAGGAAGTTTCAAGGGGTAAATATATTATAAAGGCCCAAAGTCATTATTTTGAAGGTAAAGTTGATATAACATCAAGGGGTAATGCTTATGTTATTTGTGAAGAACTTGAACATGATATATATATTCCTTCTAGAAATTTAAATAGTGCCTTACATAATGATAAAGTGAAGGTTTATGTTTATAAAAGAAAGAAAAATAAAAAACAGGAGGGTGATATTGTTGAAATTTTAGAACGAGCAAAAATTGAATTTGTTGGTGTTTTACAACTAAATAAAAACTTTGGTTTTGTTATTCCAGATGACCCTAAAATGTACAGGGATATCTTTATAGCTTCAAACAAACTTGGATCTGCGAATAATGGAGATAAGGTGTTGGCAGAAATTTCTGATTGGCCTGCTAATTCAAAAAACCCATTTGGAAAAATTATAGATGTATTAGGAAAGCCAGGTGATCACGATACTGAAATTCATTCTATTTTATTAGAATATGGCTTACCATATAAATTTTCTGACCAAATAGAGAGGTACGCTGCAAAAATTCCTATTGAAATTACAGATGAGGAAATAAAGAAAAGGAGGGATATGAGAAAAGACCTCACCTTTACAATAGATCCTAAAGATGCAAAAGATTTTGATGATGCTTTATCATTTATCAATTTAGAAAATGGAAACTATGAAATAGGAATTCACATTGCAGATGTTTCCCATTATTTACAAGAAATGACGTCGTTAGATGATGAAGCTTATGAGCGGGGTACTTCAGTTTATTTAGTTGATAGAGTTGTACCTATGTTACCCGAAATATTATCTAATAACGTCTGCTCATTGAGACCTAAGGAAGAAAAGTTAACCTTTTCTGTTGTTTTTGAAATAGATGAAAATGCTTATGTTATAAAGCAATGGTTTGGTAGAACTGTTACTTATTCTGATTACCGGTTTGCCTATGAAGATGCACAGAAAATTATTGAGAATAGAAATGAAGATAAAAAAAGTGATGTTGAATTTGCGGTTTTAAAATTAGATGAATTAGCCAAGAAAATAAGAAAAAGAAGAATGAAACAAGGTGCTATTTCATTCGATAAAACAGAGGTTAAATTTCAATTGGATGAAAAGTTTGAACCTATAGGTGTTTATGTAAAAGAATCAAAAGATTCTAATAAATTAATTGAAGAATTTATGTTGCTTGCCAATAGAAAAGTTGCAGAATTTATTGGTAAAAAGAGAGAAAATTCTAAGGAAAAAACTTTTGTTTATAGAGTTCATGATGAACCAAATATTGACAAACTTACTGCATTACAAGGAATTATCGCAAAATTTGGTTATAGAATAAATACAGACACGATCAAACATACCAGTGAAACTTTAAATAAGTTATTGGCGGATGTTCATGGTAAAGCCGAATCAAATATGGTTGAAACTTTAACTATACGATCTATGAGCAAGGCGATATACACAACAGATAATATTGGCCATTATGGTTTGGCTTTTGATTATTATACGCATTTCACTTCACCAATTCGACGCTATCCTGATGTGATGGTGCATCGATTATTACAACATTATTTAGACGGTGGAAAATCGCCGAAAGCAGAAATTTATGAAGAAAAATGTAAGCATGCTTCCGAAAGAGAATTTATGGCGAGTAAGGCAGAAAGAGATTCTATAAAATACATGCAGGTTAAATATATGCAGAATCATATGGATCAAGAGTTTAGAGGTGTTATTTCTGGAGTAACCGAATGGGGAATATATATAGAAATAATCGAAAATAAATGTGAAGGAATGGTGAGAATCAAAGATATTAAAAGTGATTATTATATCTTTGACGAAAAACAATACGCTCTTATAGGTCAGGTTTCTAAAAACATGTATCAACTTGGAGACGAGGTTACAGTTAAAGTTAAAAATACAGACCTGGAACGAAAACATTTAGATTTTAATTTAATAGAATAGTAATAAATAATTTTAATAATGAAAAAAATAGTTTTAATCTTAGTATTAATTTCAAACTTTGCTTTTAGTCAAGAAAAAATAACCAAGAATTTAGGGGATTTTGATAAGTTAAAGGTTTTTAGAGGTTTAAAAGTTGATTTGATTAGATCGGATGAGCCTAAATCGGTTGTTGAAGGTGAAAAGTCGGAAGAAGTTGTTGTTAAAAATGTAAATGGTTTTTTAAAAATTACCATGAAAACGATGGAGAGTTTTTCTGCAGATAAAGTAAAAGTCACAATTTATTTTAAGAATGATATTAACCTAATAGATGCAAATGAAGGTGCAGTTATTCGGTCGGATGAAACTTTTTCTCAAGATAAAATGGTGTTAAAAGCCCAGGAAGCGGGCAACATTAGTTTAAATATTAAAACAAACGAGGTAGATGTTAAATCTGTAACTGGAGGGAAGATTAAATTATCAGGTTTTTCTAAAAATCAAAACGCAAGTGTGAATACCGGAGGTTCGTATAAAGGAGGTGATCTGGAAACAGAATCAACAGTAGTAAAATGTTCAACGGGAAGCGATGCCGTGGTTTATGCTTCTAAATCAATCGATGCTAATGCTAATTTAGGAGGAACCATTACTGTGAAAGGTGACCCTGAAGAAGTAAAAAAGAAAGAATCTTTAGGAGGGTATATTAGAAATAAATAATAAAATTTAAGATTTATTGATTTAAGATTTAAAATTAATGTGCTAAATTTGCTTTAAATTATAAGAAAATGATATCAACTACTATATTTTTAGGTTTTGTCGGTCCATGGCAATGGATAATTATTGGATTAGCAATATTGTTGCTATTCGGAGGAAAAAAATTACCAGAATTAATGAAAGGCCTTGGTACTGGAATAAAGGAATTTAAAAACGCTACCAATGAAGAAGAAGATAAAGAAGAAAACAATAAAAAAGAAGATAAAAAAGAAGATAAAAAATAGCAATTAAGTCTTAGTTTAAAAAAAACCTCAAATTTTATTTGAGGTTTTTTTTTGTTCACCGGGTGAATAAAAATTATTTCTTAGGTTTATTCTTATTGTTCCTAGTAGCTTCGGTTATCTTATTTGCAGCTAATAATGAGGCTGTCATATCATTTAACATACTACTTGCAGCCGTGGGGTTGTTGGGTAATAGAATTAAATTGCTACTCGAATCGGCTCCAATAGATTGCAAAGTATCATAATGTTGTGTGATGACTATCAACGCAGATGCTTCCTGCGGATTGATACCTGCATTATTCAATGTATCTACACTTTCTTCCAAACCACGGGCTATTTCTCTTCTTTGATCTGCAATTCCTTTTCCTTGCAATCGTTTACTTTCTGCTTCAGCTTTTGCTCTTTCTACAATTAAAATTCGTTGTGCATCTCCTTCAAATTGTGCAGCAACCTTTTCCCTTTCGGAAGCATTGATCCTGTTCATGGCAATTTTTACGTTTTCATCAGGATCAATATCTGTAACTAATGCTTTAATAATATCATAACCATAATTGAGCATTGCTTCTTTTAAATCTCGCTTGATAGCTAAAGCAATTTCATCTTTTTTAATAAAAACATCATCCAGAATCATTTTTGGAACTTCGGCACGAACTACATCAAAAATAAATGCAGTTATCTGTTCTTGAGGATTTTGAAGTTTATAAAATGCATCATAAACATGATCTCCTTGAACTAAAAATTGTACAGATATTTTTAAATGAACAAATACATCATCTTTAGTTTTGGTTTCAACAATAACATCTAATTGTTGAATTTTTAAACTGATTCGGCCGGCTATTCTATCAACTAAAGGAATTTTAAATTGTAAACCAGCATGACGAATACTGCTAAATTTACCAAATCGTTCAATAATTACAGAAGTTTGCTGTTTCACAATAAATAAGCCGGATACGATTATAAAAACCGCAAATACTATTATGGGAATTGTTGTTAACATATTTTAAATTTTAGAAGATTAAATTTTAATTAAAAATACGAATAATTAATACAATTTTATCTATTTATTTTTAGCTGATAAATTTTATTATATTTAAACATTAAATATTATATAATGAAAAGATTTTTAACCTATAGCGGCATATCTATAATAATCGTTTTAATAGCCTATTTTTCATTTATTTACTTTGTTACCTATAGTGAAGGATTTAGAGCTGGTGAATTGGTGAAGATATCAAAAAGAGGTTTGGTTTTTAAAACCTGGGAGGGTAGATTGAGTCAGGGTGTCTCTGAAGAACAACAATTTGATTTTTCTATTCAGAAGAAAGATATGGATGTTATTGAAAAATTAAAACAATTACAAGGTAAACGCGTGAAACTAACTTACATTGAAAGGTTCGGTACATTTGCATGGCTTGGTGACACCAAGTATTTTGTTAAAGAGGTGGAAGAAGTAAAACCTAGTAAAGTGAACGAACAGGAAAATAATGAATAAAATATTTAAATATGCGAAAGATTCTGAGATTGTATTGTCGGAATTAATGTTGCCTTCATATGCTAATTTCAGTGGCAAAATACACGGTGGCTTTATATTATCTTTAATGGATAAGACTGCTTTTTCTTCTGCTTCTAAGTTTTCAGGATTTTACTGTGTAACTGCATCTGTTAACAGGGTAGATTTTTTAAACCCTATTGAAATTGGCGATTTGGTTACTTTAAAAGCGAAAGTAAATTATGTGGGTAATTCTTCTTTGGTCGTTGGAATAAGAGTACAATCTCAAAAAATTCTAACCGGTGAAATTAAACATTGTAATTCATCTTATTTTTCTATGGTGGCGAAAGATAAAAACGGGAATAATGCCAAGGTACCCGGTTTAATTCTATCGAATAAAGATGAGGTTCGACGTTTTTTAAGATCAATAGAACAGATTAACGATAGGAAGAATCGCAAAACAACTTTTAATAAAGACAATTTTTTAGATAGAAATTATAAAGATGAATTGAAAGAATATAATGTGAAAATTGATTATTCACCTGGTAAAAAGACCCACTCATGAATAGGTCTCTTCTAAGCCAATCTCTCTATTGTAGAATGAATTCTTTTTAACGTTTCCTCTTTACCGATTAAAGCTGCTATATCGAATAAATGCGGACCTTTTAAGGCTCCTACTAAACTTAATCGAAAAGGTTGCATTACTTTACCAAAACCAATTTCTTTAGCAGTGATCCATTCTTTAATAATAGTTTCGATATTTTGAGTAGAAAAATCATTAATATTCGAAATAACTTCAATTAATTCATGCATTAGTTCTGGTGTTCCTTGCTTCCAATTTTTCTTGGTAGCTTTTTCATCATATTGGGTTGGGGCTTGAAAAAAGAAGTCGCTCAATTCCCAAAGATCAGAAACAAATGTTGCCCTTTCTTTAATTAAGGAAATAACTTTAATGATATACTCTTTTTCAATTCCATGAAAGCGGGAAGCTTCTAATTCTGTTTTATATGTTGAAATAAACAGTTCGGCCAATTCTTCATCACTTTTTCTAATCAAATATTGATGTTGAAACCATTTGGTTTTTTCTACATCAAATTTTGCACCCGCCTTTCCAACATTCTTAATATCAAATGCTTGTATCAATTCATCTAATGAAAATATTTCTTGTTCTGTTCCTGGGTTCCAGCCTAAAAATGCCAGCATATTGATAAAAGCATCTGTAAAATATCCATCTTCTCTATATCCTCTTGATAATTCGCCTATTTCTGTATTCTTATATGCCAAAGGAAAAACAGGAAATCCAAGTTTATCACCATCCCGCTTACTTAACTTTCCTTTACCGGTAGGTTTCAATATTAATGGCAAATGTGCAAACTCAGGAGTATTCCAACCAAATGCACGATATAGTAGAAGATGAAGAGCCAATGAAGGCAACCATTCTTCACCTCGAATAACATGGGTAATTTGCATTAAATGGTCGTCTACAATATTAGCAAGGTGGTAGGTTGGCATCCCATCACTTTTAAAAAGTATTTTATCATCCAAAATATTGGTATCGATTTTAATTTCACCACGGATCATATCTTGCAATTGAAGAATTTCATCTGTAGGAGACTTAAATCGTATTACATATTTTTCACCTTTTTCAATTCGGTTATTTACTTCTTCAGCCGTCATCGAAAGAGAATTGGTCAATTTTAATCGGTTATGCCAATTATAAATAAAGGTTTTTCCTTTTTCTTCGTGATCTTTTCTGTGAAAATCCAATGCTTCTATCGTATCAAAAGCGTAATATGCATTTCCGGTAGTGATCAATATTTCAATGTGTTTTTTATAAATATCCTTTCTTTCAGATTGGCGGTAAGGTCCAAATTTTTCATTTTTATCCACTGTCTCGTCAGGAGAAATTCCACACCAATCCAAGGCATTATTAATATATTGTTCTGCGTTTGCTACATACCTGTTTTGATCGGTATCTTCTATTCGTAATATAAAAGTTCCATTGTTTTTTTTCGCAAATAAATAATTAAATAAGGCGGTTCTAACACCACCAATATGTAATGGTCCGGTCGGACTTGGTGCAAAACGTACGCGAACAGGTTTCAACATGTTTTAAATATTTTTCACAAAGATAAGTTGATAATTTTTTTAATCAAGTTTTTAATCACCTATTTGAAAGAACGAATAAAATAAATGAAAATTAGTATATGCAGGAATTTAACAAAATTGTAAAATTATCTTACAAAGATATGTTGTAATTTTAGCTTTTAATCAGATGAATTGAATAACTTCAACTACATACAGGAAAAGCTACATAATTTCATAAGAAAATATTATATCAATGAAATTATCAAAGGAAGTATTTTATTTCTGTCTTTTGGTTTGTTGTATTTTATTTTTACACTTATTGTTGAATACTTTTTTTGGTTGAGACCAACAGCAAGAACGTTTTTATTTTGGGGATTTATTTTGGTAGAAATCGGTTTTATTTTTTATTTTATTATTACGCCATTACTGAGGCTATTGGGATTAAAAAAAGGAATTTCCTCTGTACAGGCTTCTCGAATTATTGGCGATCACTTTAAAGAAGTAGATGATAAATTACTCAATGTTTTACAACTTAAAAACAGTTCAGAACGAAGTGATCTTTTATTGGCGAGTATAGAACAAAAAGCAAAGAACCTCAATCCTATTCCTTTTAAGAAAGCAATTAACTTTAAAACAAATTACAAATATTTAAAGTATCTCACTTTTCCCTTGCTTATTTGGTTATTTATTTACTTTAGTGGTAATAACTCTATATTCACTCAAAGCATGAAAAGAGTTATTGATCATAACACAGCTTATAATCCTCCGGCTCCATTTCACTTTAAAATTTTGAATAGTAAATTACAATCCTTAGAAGGAAAATCTTTTAAACTTGAGGTTTCAGTAGTTGGTAATATAGTTCCAGAAAACGTAAAAATTATATTTAATAAAGAAACCTATTATTTAAATCAGAGAAAGGCTGGTAAATTTGAATTTTTATTTGAATATCCTATTGAAAATATAGAATTTCATTTTGAAGCAAATCAAGTTAGATCGAATAACTATATACTTGAAGTGTACTCAACTCCGAAGATAACCGATTTTAAAATGGAATTGAACTTTCCTAAATACACACAAAAACAATCTAAAATTTTTAAAAATACAGGAAATGCAACTATCCCTGAAGGAACTGAAATTATCTGGCAAATTAGAGCCCAGAATACCGATGTAATAAACTTTATTAGCGAAACAAATCAGGGCTTATCCTCAGGTACTTCTAATAAGAATAATGAACAACTTGTTCAAAGTGAAGAAGAGAATTTTAAATTGACAAAAAAGATATTTTCTGGATTTTCTTATCGGATAAACACTTCTAATGATAAAGTTAAAAGCTTTGAAGAATTAAATTATCAAATAGTAGTGATAAAAGATGAGTATCCTAGAATTTTGGTAAAAACAGATATGGATTCAGTTCAAAGAGGCCCTGTACGATTTATTGGGCAATTAACTGATGATTATGGAATTAGCAAATTGCAGGTTGTTGCAAAAAACAGAAAAACGGGTGTTCTTAATAAGCATAATATTGAAGTAGATAGAATTGATTTAGAAGAATTTTATTATAGATTTCCAGATGGATTTGTATTGCAAGAAGGAACAGGATACGAAATTTATTTTGAGGTTTTTGATAATGATAAAATAAACGGTAAAAAGAAATCGGTTTCTCAAAGGTTCTTTTATAATAACAAAACGAAGGATCAAATAGAGAATGAAATTTTACAAGAGCAAAAGCAGCGTATTGATGACACTGAAAATACTTCAAAAAAAGCAGAAGACCTGCAGCGATCTCTTGATAATTTTTCAAAAAAACTAAAGGCCAAGAACAATACAGATTGGAATGATAAGAAAGAGTTTGATGAATTTTTAGAAAGACAAAAAAAGTACGAGAAAATGCTTCAGAAAAATACGGATAAATTACTTGAAAATTTAAAGGAAATGGACGAGGAGAATAGTTCGAACCTGGAAGATAAAAAACAAAATTTAAAAGATAGAATAGAGGAAGCTAAAGAATTACAAAAGAAGCAGGATTTGTTAAAAGAATTGGAAGAACTAGCCAAGAAGTTACAAAAGGAAGATCTGTTAAATAAGATGGATCGTTTAAAAGAGCAGAGCAAACAAGAAAGTAGATCGTTAGAAAGAATTTTAGAATTAACCAAAAGATTTTATGTTGAAAAAAAGTCGGAACAAATAATTAAAAAGCTGGATGAATTATCGAAAGAGGAAATGGATTTATCTAAAAAAGAAATAAATGAAGCTGAATCCCAGGATAAATTAAATAAGAAATTTGATTCTATTCAAAAAGATTTTAAAGAATTGGAAAAACAAAATAGTGAATTAAAAGAGCCAATGCAATTGCAAGAAACTAAACCCGATCAAAAGTTAATTGAAATGGAAATGCAGGAAGCCTTAGATAAGTTAAAAATGGAAGAGAACGAATCAAGTAAATCAAATAAAGAGAAAGGCAAGGAAGCGAGTAAGAAACAAAGTTCTGCTGCGAAAAAAATGAAAGAATTAAGTGAAAAAATGAAAGATAGCTTTATGCAAATGGAGATGGAGAGCAATGAAGAGAATATAAAAGACCTTCAGCAAATTTTAGAAAACCTAATTGTATTTTCTTTTGACCAGGAAGATTTAATGTTGTCGCTTAAAGGATTAAATTCTAAAAATGCTGAGTATCCAGACAAGTTAAAATCACAAATCAAGTTGAAGGAATACTTTGAACATATTGATGATAGTTTGTACACCTTGTCATTAAGACTGGTTAGGTTAAGTTCTAAAATTCAGAAGGATCTAACAGATGCGCATTATAACTTGGGTAAGTCCTTAGAAAATATTGAAGAAAACAGAATTGTTGAAGGTCGAAAGAATCAGCAATACACTATGACGGCAGCAAATAATTTAGCCGATTTATTAAGTGATCTTTTACAGAATCTCCAAAATAAAAAACCCGGAAGTGGTAAGGGAAAAGGTAAAAAAGGAGAAGAACTAAGCTTACCAGATATTATAAAAAAGCAAGGTGAGTTGTTGGAGAAAATGAAGCAAGGTAAAAAGAAGGGTCAAACTAAAGGAGAAAAGTCTAAAGAAACAATGAGTGGAGAACAGTTTGAAATTTATCAAGAGCAAAGTCAAATTAAAGAACAATTAAATGAACTCATGAAGGAGGGTAATGGGGGAGAGCAGTCTAAAAAAATTGAAAAGCAGATGGAAGAATTGGAAAAATTATTGCTGGAAAAGGGTATTACCAGCGAGACAATTCAAAATATGCAAAAAATAGAACACGAATTATTAAAATTAGAAAAAGCTACTTTTAATCAGAACGAAGACAGTAAAAGGAAATCGAAGAATAGTGATTATAAATTTCAACGTAGCAATATTGATAGGTTGAATGAGGATAGGTTATATTTTAAAGAGGATGAAATTTTGATTAGAAATTATTTAGACTTGCAACCCGATTATCAAAAACGGATTAAAAAATATTACCAAATGAAAGAGGTATCGAAAGAACTATGATTGAATTTATCTCCACAAATGATTTTAAACTAACTGAAGAGTCAGCCATAAAAAAGTGGATAGAGTTTGCTATACATCAAGAAAACAAAGAGTTAGGTGAAATAAATTATATTTTTTGTAATGATAAATATTTAGTTGATATCAATATTAAAGAGTTGAAACATAATACATTAACAGATATTATTAGTTTAGATTATACAGTTCAGAATATTATCTCGGGCGATATTTATATTTCTATAGAAAGAATAGATGATAATGCAAGAATTTTTAAAACTCATTTCAGGAACGAACTTCAGCGAGTTATGATACATGGTGTACTTCATTATTGTGGGTATTCTGACAAAACTACAAAGGAGAAAGAAACCATGCGCTCGAAAGAAGATTATTACCTATCTTTGCGCACTTTTTAAGGATTTGATTAATATATTAATTTGTCGTGATATGTTTCACGTGAAACAGTTTAATTGATATGAGTTTGTTTGATACAAAGTATGATGTAATTGTTGTGGGTGGTGGTCATGCCGGAAGTGAAGCAGCGGCAGCTTCTGCAAATTTAGGTGCGAAAACTTTATTGGTAACTATGAGTCTTCAAAATATTGCTCAAATGAGTTGTAACCCGGCAATGGGTGGAATAGCTAAAGGCCAAATTGTAAGAGAGATTGATGCTTTAGGTGGTTATAGTGGTATTGTTACAGATAAAACGGCTATTCAGTTTAAGATGCTGAATAAATCTAAAGGACCTGCGATGTGGAGTCCAAGAGCACAAAGTGATAGAATGCGTTTTGCAGAAGAATGGAGATTGTATTTAGAAAGTTTGGTAAATTTAGATATGCTTCAGGATTCTGTTAATGGATTATTATTTGAAGATAATGGGGTAATTGGTGTTAAAACGCAACTGGGATTGGAATTGTTGTCAAAAACTGTTATCGTAACGGCTGGCACTTTTTTAAATGGAAAAATTCATATTGGTGATAAGACTTTTGGCGGTGGAAGAGCGGGCGAAGGATCTTCAACCGGAATAACAGAAGATTTAATTGATAAGGGCTTTGAAGCAGGAAGAATGAAAACAGGAACACCTCCAAGAGTAGATGCAAGATCCTTAGATTTTTCAAAAATGATAGAACAACCGGGAGATGAGATTCCTTTCAAATTTTCTTATTCAAAAACAACAAAACCTTTGGAGAAACAAAAGTCATGTTATATGACGTATACTTCAGTTGAGGTCCATGATTTGTTGCGGGAGGGATTTGAAAACTCACCCATGTATACAGGTAGAATAAAAGGTGTTGGTCCGAGGTATTGCCCTTCGATTGAAGATAAGATAGATCGATTTGCCACAAAAGACAGGCATCAACTATTTGTTGAACCCGAAGGCTGGTATACAACAGAAATTTATGTTAATGGTTTTTCAACATCTCTAGCGCATGAAGTACAGTATAGAGCGTTAAAAAAAGTTGCAGGGTTTGAGAATGTTAAATTCTTAAGATTTGGTTACGCGATCGAATACGATTATTTTCCTCCAACCCAATTGAAAGTTTCTTTAGAGACCAAGAAAATTGCAAATCTGTTTTTTGCCGGGCAAATAAATGGGACAACTGGTTATGAAGAAGCCGCAGCTCAGGGATTAATGGCTGGTATTAATGCGGTATTGAAAATTAAAAATAAGGAGCCTTTTGTTTTAAAAAGAGATGAGGCTTATATTGGTGTTTTGATAGATGATCTGGTTACAAAAGGAACCGAAGAGCCGTATAGAATGTTTACCTCAAGAGCCGAATATAGAACTCTTTTAAGACAAGATAATGCAGATCTGAGGCTTACACCAATGTCATTTAAATTGGGTTTGGCTTCTAAAGAAAGAATGGATAGAGTTCTTGAAAAGCAAGTGAAAACAGATTTGTTCATAGACTTCCTTAAAAAGACAAGTATCAAACCTGCAGAGGTTAATCCTATTTTAGAGAATAGAAACTCTGCAATTATTAGCCAATCCATGAAGATGTTTAAAATTGCTGCAAGACCGCAATTGGATTTTAACGATGTTAGAAAGTTTCCAGGAATTGAGGAATTTATTTTAAAAAACAATATCGACCCTGAAGTAATAGAACAAACTGAAATACATGTGAAATATTCTGGATATATTGAGAAGGAAAAGAATAGTGCAGATAAATTGCAGCGACTTGAAAATATAAAAATACCAACGGGTTTTAATTATCAAAAGGTGCAGTCCATTTCATTTGAAGCAAGGGAAAAGCTGAGTAAAATTCAACCTACAACAATTTCACAAGCCAGTAGAATTTCGGGTGTATCTCCAAGTGATGTTTCGGTGTTATTAGTTTATATGGGAAGATAAATAGTATTTTTAATTGATAAGTAAAAAGTGGATAAACAAAATTTTGATATAGATGCAGGTAAACTAAAGCCCTATTTAACCTGTAAAGATCACATAGTTTCACGTGAAACATTTGAACTATTATTAGATGAGAAAACAGAACTTTTAATTACTTCCCCGCAACCAGAAGCTGGCGAATTGATGAAATATTATGAAAGCGATGACTATATCTCTCATACAGATTCTAAAAAATCGGTTTTAGATAAAGTTTATCAGCTGGTTAAAAATTACACGATAAATAAAAAGATAGATCTTATAAATTCGCTTGAAAAATCGGATAAATCAATTTTAGATATTGGATGTGGTACAGGAGATTTTATATATGCTTGTAAAAACAACAATTGGAAGATTAGAGGAATTGAACCAAGTAGCAAAGCAAGAAATCTAACAATTGATAAATTAAATTCTGATTTAAGTATTGTAGCTAGTATTGAAGATTTGTTAAAAAACGGTAAGGAGACCTATGATGTAATTACCATGTGGCATGTGTTAGAACACGTTTTAAATCTGGAGAAATATATAGAACAATTAAAAGCTCTTTTAAAACCAAATGGAACTCTAATTATTGCTGTTCCCAATTACAAAAGCTATGATGCGACTTATTATCAAAAATATTGGGCAGCTTATGATGTTCCAAGACACATATGGCATTTTTCACAAAAGGCCATAAATGAAATTTTTTCTAAAAAAGAATTTTTGGTTATAAAAACAATACCAATGAAATTTGATGCTTTTTATGTAAGCTTGTTATCTGAAAAATACAAAACTGGTAAATCTAATTTAATTCAATCTTTCTATAGAGGATTTGTTTCTAATTTAAAAGCAAATAGATCTGGTGAGTATTCATCTTTAATTTATCTTATAAAAAATAAGAATTAGCTATTTTAAAGCGATTTTACAGCCTTTTTACTTTATTTTTATACATTACTACTCTATCTTTATTAAATCTCTTTAAAAACCTTAGGAATAAAGGGTTGATTATAAAGCGCATTTATAAGTATATTCTTTTTAATAAAATTAACTTATAATAAGTTTAAAGTTGCTTTTCAACTAAAATTCAATTCATTCCATTACATTTGCGCAATTAATTTTAAAAATAAAATAATGAAAAATTTACTATTGGTATTTTCAGTTTTAATTTTGCTTGTGTCATGTACTCAAACAAAAATAGCTTATGTTGATATTGCAGAAGTTATGCAAGAATACAAAGGGTCAAAACAAGCTGAAGAGGAAATGAAAGCAAAATCTGAAAAAATGGCTCAAGAAATTGATCAACTTGCACAACCTTTTCAGTTAAAGGTTCAGGAATACCAAAATAATTCTAAAAACCTTTCCCAAACAGAAAAAGCTGCGAAAGAACAAGAATTAATGCAGGAGCAACAAGTAATTCAAAGACGTCAGCAATTAGCACAACAACAAGTACAGGAAGAAGGTCAGATAAAAATGAATAAAATCAATGAAGAGATTGATACTTTCGTAGCCGAATATGCCAAGTCTAACGGGTACAATTTTATCTTTGGAACTTCTGAACAAACAAAAAGTATTCTTTATGGGGATGAATCCTTAAATATCACCGATAAAATTATTGAAGCTTTGAATAATGATTATAGTCCGAGTGATCCTATTTTAACTGGTACCGAAAATTCGGAAGAATAAATTAGTAGTTTTCCTTCGTGATAATATTTTGAAAGTCCAATTTTTTGATTGGACTTTTTTATTGCTTAAAATTGAGAAAAACCTAAAGCTCAAATTTTTTAAAGGTAGTATAATTTAATCCCATATTCTACGTTATTAACACACTGTTGTTGATAAGTTTTTTATCTATTTCACTCAAAAGAGATAGGATAAAGACTAATCATTTTATGTTTTAATATTACTAACAAGCAGACAAACAATTTGTTATAACAATTCTAATTATGAAAAAGGGAATAATATTTATTTTAATGCTAACTGTTTTTTTTTATGGTACAGCACAATCTACCGGAAAATATCAAATTAAATTTTTAGAGGTCAACAAAAAAAATTCTGATTATGGTGTTGCAATTTTAGACAACAATAAATTAGTTTTTACTTCAGCTGAAGAAAAAGCTAATAATGCAAAAAAGAATTACAATCCGAGAAAAGATCTTTTTGTAGGTGATATTGATTTTGATGGAGAGATTAAAAATATCAAACCGGTAATTAGTAAAATTGACTATAAATACAATCAAACAGGAGTAACTTACACGAAGGATAATAAGACAGTTTATTTTAGTCGCAATAAATATGTAAAGAAATTATCAAAACAAAATTTAGCAAAAAATAAAAGATTAGAATTATTTAGAGCAGATGTAAATGCGGACGGAAGTTGGGAGAATATTGAAAAATTACCTTTTAACAAAAAACTGATTTCAACTGGTTATCCGGTTTTGAATAGTGATAACACTAAATTGTATTTCGTTTCAAACAGACAACCATCACAAGGTAAATCAGATATTTTCGTAGTTGATATTCTAAAGAATGGTAAATTTAGTAAACCAAAGAACCTTGGGAGAAATGTAAATACCAGCGGCAATGAAACTACACCATTTATAACAGAAGCAAACATTTTATATTTTTCATCAGATGGACATCCTGGAAAGGGAAAACTTGATGTTTTTGCCGTAGAAGTATACGACAAAACGACTTCAGAAATTTATCAATTGGCAGCACCTATTAACAGTATCAATGATGATTTTGCTTACATAGTTAATAAAGATAACAACCAGGGTTTTTTCACATCTAACCGTTTACAAGGTGAAGGATTTAATGATCTGTATTCATTTACATTGGAAGAAGATGTTAGACCGGGAGAATGTTTTATTACTGTTGATGGTAAGGTTAGAGATAAAGATTCAAAAGAAGTTATATCAGGAGCAACCGTTGATTTGTATAATTTAAAAGGAAATCTTTTAGAATCTGTATCTACTTTTGATGACGGTACTTATAAATTTACAGTTTCCTGTGCTAAAGAATATAAATTGATCGCATCTAGTGATAATTATAATAATGATGAGAAGAGAATTGAAATTTTAGAAGAAAATTACCACTCTGCCCTACATACCAATTTAGTCTTGAGTAAAATTCATAAAGACAAGCCGGTGATAGAAAGATTACAACCAATTTATTATGAATTCGACGACGCAACCATAACAGAAGCCGCTGCTAAGGAAATGGATAGAATCGTTATAATAATGAAAGACAATACCGATCTTGTAATCGAAGCTTCTGCCTTTACAGATTCAAGAGGTAGTGACAGTTACAATATTATACTATCTCAAAAACGAGCCAAAGCGGCAGTTGAATATTTGAGATCGCAAGGTGTTGACATGAATAGAATTAAATCCAAAGGTTATGGTGAAAACAAATTGATCAATCAATGTGTTAATGGTGTTGATTGTACCGAAGAAGCTCATCAAATGAATAGACGTACCGAATTTAATTTTGTAAATATCCAGGCTAATATTAAAAGTAAAGAACCGGATAAAAAGAAATCGAGATTGGTTTACCATACTAACAAACCAAGGGAACAGGTAATGGAAAAACCAAAAATCAAAGCCGATCCGATTCAGTACAAAAAAGAAAAACCAAAAATTGCAAATGTTGAAAATCAAAAAACGGTTATAGAGCAACCGAAAAAAGAAAATAAAGAGAGCGATAACATTGCAACAACAAATAAAATAACAGAAAAGAAACAAGAAGAGAAAGTAGTAAATGATAAAGAATCGGTGGCAACTGCACCAGAGAAAAAAGAAAATTCAGAATCAAAAAAAGTAGTTAATGAAAATATTGCTAATGTAAATGTTTCACAGAAAACAAAAATAATTAAAGACAAGAAAGATGTTAAAGAAGAAAGAAGTATAGCAAAAGCAGAACAAGAGAATAGCAAACCGGTTAAAAAGGAAGTGCAAGAAGAATTAATAGTTAATTATAATTCGTCAATAGTTGCAACAAATAAAAAAAGTAATAAAGCACTAAATTATATTGCAAATGAAAAAATTAAAGTAATTGACAAATTAACTGCCTTGGAAAAGAAATTTGAATTGGCTATACCAGAATATACTAAAGTTTCAGATTCCCTTCGAGTAGAGAAGAATAAGATTACAGAAATTATTCAATCTGCTAAAGAAATGGAAGAAACAGGATGGTCTAATATTATTGAATATAAAAACAATTTATTAGCGTTCAATAAAAAGTATTATCAGTTGATAAGTAAAGATATTAGAAGAAACCGTACACCAATAACTCAAATTAGAAGTATCAAACACAATGCTAATTTGAATAATGAAGGATTATCAAGTACAGATCTGGAAGATAAAGAAATCCTGGAAGAAAATTTGAGAGTGACTAGCATAGACGTTATCGCAATGAAAATGAATTCAAGTGGTAAATACCAAAAAACCAACAATGCGAATAAAACGGAATTGATCAAGGTGAGTTTTAAATTGTTACACAATGACAAAGTTAAACCCGGGAAAAAGGAAGCACATATAATTTTACAAAACCCAGAGGGTAAGGTAGCTCAGGCTAAAGGAATATTTAAAATAAAAAATAGTGAAACGGAGAAAAAATATACCGACCATACTATAATCGATTATAATAAAAACGATATAAATGTAACTATGTTTATTCAGAGAAAAGGAGATAATTTTGAAAAAGGTATCTATCCAGTGAAATTGTTTGTTGAAGGAGAGCTTATGGCTGTTTCAAATCTCAATTTACAAGACTCGTTCTAACATTAGCATAATTAAAAAACATTTTAAACCCGGGAAATTCAATTTTTCGGGTTTTGTTATTTCAGATAGCCAATGTTCTATATTCACTTTAAATAAATATCTTTGAGCAAAACTAGGTTTATGCTCAAAAAGTCTTTTAAGAGATTTGATATACTAATTAGAATATTTATTTTGTTTGTGGCAAGCGCAGTATTTTCGCAAACAGATTTTAGCGACAATTGGGAAGATTTTTATTCATACAACAATGTAAAGGATTTTATAAAAAGTGATAATAAGATCTTTGCAATTACAGATAATGCTGCTTTTATTTACAATGTAATTACAAAAGAAAGCAATAAAATATCTTCAGTTCACGGTCTTTCAGGAAAAGAAACAACAAGCATATATTTTAGTGAATCAACAAAAAGGTTTGTTATAGGTTACCAATCTGGTCTAATAGAAATAATTGATGACAATGGTAAAATAACTATTGCAAATGATATAGAAAGATTAGATATTACAGGTCAAAAACAAGTTAATCACATAACAGAACACGAACAAATTTTATATTTGTCTACACCATTCGGGATTGTACAATACGATATTAATAATTTACTTTTCGGAGACACTTATTTTATAGACGAGAATTCGAATCCGGTTTTTGTACATCAAACCCAAATATTTCAAAACACCATTTATGCTACAACCCAGAAAGGCATCTATTCTGCCGATATTAATGATCCGAATTTAATAGATTTCAATCAGTGGTTACAGCCTCAAGGGGAATTACTTGGCAACTTCCTGTCTGTTTCAATTTTTAATGATGGTGTATTTACTTCAAAAGGAAACACATTGTATAAATTGATATCATTCAGCGATTTACAACAAATAGAATTCTTTCCACAAACAATAATAAATTTAAATGGATCTTCTGATTTTTTAACTATTACAACAAAAAGTGCAGCATATGTTTTGAACACTTCATTATCAACAGTATTTATTGCAAACCAGAATGTTACATTTGATTTTATTCTGCAAAGTGCTTTCGCAGAAGGACAAGATGTTTATTTAGCGACAACGAGTTTTGGTATTTTGAAAACTAGTTTTTCAATCAAGGTTTACCAGGAAATTCACCCAACGGGGCCTTCATCTAATCAGATTTTTTCTATTACAGCAGAAAATGATAATCTTTGGGTAGTTTATGGTGGTTATGATGGTGCATTTACACCTTTTGGAAAAAGGCTGGGATATAGTCATTTTAACGGTATTCTACCTCCGCAAGAACAATGGGTAAGCTTTCCCTATGATCCAAATTTCCCTGCAAAAGACTTGGTTCATATTACTCTGGATCCTGTAGAAGAGAATAAAGTATATATCAGTTCATGGAATAGTGGGATTTTAGTAGTAGAAAATGACACTCCACTTATATTATGGGATGAATCCAATAGTGGATTAGAATCACTGATCTTGGCTGGTAGTCCGGATTTTGAGAGTATTAGAATTAATGGATCGGCCTTTGACAATCAAGGGAATTTATGGGTTGCTAATGCATGGATTGACAACAGGTTAAAGAAATTAAAAACAAACGGACAATGGGATAGTTTTGATCTTAGTTCTATTATGACTAATCAAGCCTTAGGCCTAACGGAATTGGTAATTGACAGATCGGGAAGTATTTGGATTGGTTCAAGAAGAAACGGGGCATTGGTTTATAATGAATCGGGAGATAGAAAAAGAGCCTTGATCACAGAGGTAACAAAAGGATCTTTACCCGATTTAAATGTAAGAACTTTGGTCGTTGATAGAAATAATAGAATTTGGATTGGTACTCAAAAAGGATTGGTTGTTTTTTCGGATGCGCAAGGGCTTTTTGACGCCACCTTATATGATGCAGAACCAGTTATTATAGAAGATGATGGAATACCAAAAAAATTATTAGGAGATCAACCTGTAAATACAATAGCTATTGATGGTGCAGAAAACAAATGGTTTGGTACAGACACAGGAGGAGTACTGGGAACTAATCTTTCCGGTAGCGAAACCCTTTTTAATTTTAACAAAGACAACTCTCCTTTGCCATCCAATAGAATTTTAAAGATTAGGGTAGACAATTCTAACGGAAAAGTTTTTTTTGCTACCGAAAAAGGAATAGTGGCCTTTAATAATAATGTTGCTCCATTTGGTGAAAGTTTGGGCGAGGTATATGCCTATCCGAACCCAGCAATAAAAGAACATGAATTTATTACAATTGATGGTAGAAACGGTACGCATTTACCTCGAGGCACAAATGTGAAAATATTAGATACTGCCGGAAGATTAGTGTATGAAACCAATGTTGAACCGGGTCAGGAAATAAAAGGAGGAAAAGTGATTTGGAATAAAACAAATTTAGCTGGCCGTAGAGTTGCATCGGGTGTCTACATAGTTTTACTAACAAGCCCCGATAAGTCGGAAACTTCTTCAACCAAGATCGCTATTATTAATTAATTGAAATGATAGTTAAAACCAAGGCAATTGTATTGACATCGATTAAATATGGTGATACCGATTTAATTGTAAAATGTTTTACAGAAGAAGGTATAAAATCTTACTTGTTGAAGAGAATATTTAAATCAAACAACAAAAGAGCACGTACTGCCGCAAAACAACTTAATATTTCTTATTTTCAACCTTTAACATTACTAAACCTAACGGCCAATCACAATAATAAGGGAAACCTAAATAGTATTCGTGAAGTGGGTATTTCTTACATGTATCAATCGGTTTCAACCGATATTTACAAACAATCCATTGCCCTGTTTTTAGCAGAAGTTTTGACATTATGTTTAAAAGAAGAGGAATCAAATAAAACTTTATTTCAATTTATAGAAACCTCATTTATTTGGTTAGACAATCATGATACTACTGCAAATTTTCATTTACTCTTTTTATTGAGTTTAAGTAAATATTTAGGATTTTATCCCGAAACAAAAATTAAATCAGCAATATATTTTGATTTAACCGAGGGTTTATTTTGTGACAGTAAGCCGTTAAATAACTATGTATCCGGTAATAAATTAATTTATTTTAAATCACTTATCGGCATAAAATTTGATGATATTGAACGATTGCGATTGAATTCAAAATCACGTAAAATAGTATTGAATACATTACTTGAATATTTTGAATTACATTTACCAGGATTTAAAAAACCTAAATCATTATACGTTTTAAACGAAGTATTTAATGAAAATTCTTAACGTCGTTTTGATTGTCCTTTTAGGGCAATTTTCTTATGCCCAAAACTGTATCGTAATTGATAAAGATTCTGAATTTCCTGTACAAAATGTTATGGTTAGAAACGAAGACAATACAAAAAGTCTTGTTTCCAATGAAAAAGGAGTACTCGATCTAAGTGGGTTTGGTGATATGGAGCTGCTAACTTTTTCACATGTTAGCTATGTGGAGATGGAGTTACTAAAAAAACAAATTAGAAGGAATAATACCATAATTTACCTTCAGTTTAAGGCAGAATTACTAGAAGAGGTTTTTCTTTCGGCTTCTAAAGGACAAGAAAACACAACGAGAATAGCTGAACAAATTGCAATTTTTTCCAGTAAAGAAATACAAAATTTAGCACCACAATCAGCAGCAGATATGTTGGCCAATATATCGGGAGTTAAAGTTCAAAAGACGCAATTTGGAGGAGGTAGCCCAGTCTTAAGGGGTATGGAGGCAAATAGAATTTTACTTGTTGTAGATGGTGTGAGAATGAACAATGCAATTTATCGAAAAGGACATTTGCAAAACTCTATCACAGTATCACCTAATAACTTAGACAGAACCGAGGTTATTTTTGGTCCTTCTTCGGTAATATATGGTTCAGACGCTTTAGGTGGCGTTATTCATTATTACACACGTAAACCAAAAACCAGTGAGAAAACAAATATCAATACCGATTTTTTAGTTCGTTATAGTACTATAAATCAGGAGAAAACAATACAAGGTGGAGTTGAAGTACAAATGAAAAAGTTTGCAAGTTTCACCAGTGTTTCTCATAGTAGTTTTGACGATTTGAAAATGGGTCAAAACAGAAAACACAATTTTGCTAATTGGGGAAAACAGTTTGAATACTCTAATAATTCAGAATTCTTTTACAACCCCGACCCTGTTTTTAATTCGAATCCAAGCAATCAAAAAAATGTGGGATTCGAACAGACCGACATTTTACAAAAATTTTATGTCCCTGTTAACCCCAAACTAGCAGTAAATTTTAACTTTCAATACAGTACTACAACTGATATTAATAGATTTGATAAATTAACCGAAAGAAAAAACAATAGATTAAAATATGCAGAATGGTTTTATGGGCCTCAAAACAGATTGTTGCTTTCTTCCCAGTTCAATTTAGATCTTAAAAAGAATTGGTTAAACAATGGAACAATCACCTTAGCCTATCAAAATATTAAGGAATCAAGAATTAGTAGAAAATTTGATAGCTTTGATCGCTTATCGGGTTTTGAAAAAGTAGATGTATTTAGTTTAAATGGTGATTTTTCAACAAATTTAAAAAATAAAGTAAACAGAAATTTTGGTTACGGATTTGAATTTGCATATAACGACGTTACATCTACTTCTAAAGGAGAGGTTATAGAAGTACAAGGGAATAAGATCATAGGAATTTCAGATACTTTTATTGTACAGACAAGATATCCAGATGGAGGAAGCAGCTATTTGAGTTCTGCAGTTTATGCAGACTATAGACAAGACCTATCTAAGAAATCTACTCTAAATACGGGTATTAGGCTGACAAACACAATTTTACAAGCTGAATGGATAGACGAAACGTTTATAACCTTACCGGATATGGATATTTCATTAAAAAATACTGCTGTAACTCTAACAGCAGGATATGTATTTAAACCAAATACAAATTGGAAGATTAATGGTGTTTTGTCTTCGGGATTTAGGTCACCAAATATTGACGATATTGGAAAAGTAAGAGAAAAGAGGGGAGAAGTAACCGTTCCAAATGTAGATTTACAACCAGAATTTGCTTATAATTTTGAAGCGGGATTCATGAAATATTTTAAAAACAAAAAGTCATTTCTCGGTTTTACAACTTATTATACCTTATTAGATGATTATATCGTAAGAGCTCCTTTTACAATAAATGGGAGTCCGACAATTATTTATGATGGTGAAGAATTAGACGTGGTTGCCAACGTGAATAAAGGAACTGCATATATAATGGGAGGAACCGTTTCGTTTAAAGGAAATTTAAGTAATACATTTAGCACGAAAGCATCTGTTACATATACAAAAGGAAAGGCTTATGATACAGATGAACCCCTATCTTCAATTCCACCAATATTTGGAAATATTGAGTTAAATTATGTAAAGAACAGATTAGAATTAGGTTTACGATTTATCTTTAATGGAAGAAAAAAATTAGAAGATTATAATATTTCGGAAGGAATTGACAATATAGAAGAAACACCTTTTTTAGTTGATGAAGATCAATATTATGGAACCCCCACTTGGCAGACCATGAACTTCTATTCCCGTTTTAAAGTAAATAGAAATATTGATCTCTTGTTTAATATCGATAATATATTTGACCAACACTACAAAGAATTTGCCTCAGCTATAAGTGCTCCCGGTAGAAATTTTTCTTTTACCGTTTTAGGTAGTTTTTAGTCTTTTATCTTACCCAATTTCATTATTTGTTCCCAGGTTATAAGTTTAATGTTATTTTTTTGGAGAGAGTCTTTAAATTCATCGCTAAGAACCGTGTTTAGATCATTTTGCCTCCATGTTGAACCAAAGTCTGGATGATCAATCGTAACAGCTTGCATTTCACTATTATCAATAGCCAAATGAACAATGATTTCATTTAAACCCGGATTCATATTTTCTACAATATTTTTGTAAAAAGTAGTCCATTCATTTATAGATCTATTAGATTCCATCATATAAAAGTTATCTACTGCAATTAAACCTTTATCAATTAATGGAATTAATTGCGGGTAGCCCTTAACCGCATTTAAAGGAATAAAAACCGGAATATTATAGGAAGCTCCAACTTTAAGATATACCTGAAACAGATCGGGAGTAGAAAATAAACTTCCCATATGACTGTCTAAATGTGTTGGTTTTACACCAAACGCAATTGCTCTATCTACTTGGGCTCTGATCTCCATTTCTACTTCTCTGGGATCTGCTTTAAGGGCAACCTCTTCCGATGTAGCGTAAAAAAAACCATTCTCATCTACCAAACTAGGAATTTCTTTCGCAGATAATACACCTCCCCAACGATAATTTTTCCACTCGGCGGTTAGAGTCAAATGTAAACCGAAATCATATTTAGGGTTTCCCTTAGCATAAGCAGCAATTTCAGGAAACCACGGACAAGGGACCATAATACTAGCAGAAGTTATTCCCGATTCTTCAAAGGCTTTGATAGTTGCAGTATTTACAGAATGGCTCAGACCAATATCATCGGCATGAACAATAAGTAATTTAGCATCTTTTTCATACCCTAGCTTTTCTGCTAAGGACTGTGCAAAAAGATTAGAAATAAAAAACAACATAAAGCAAAGAGTGAGAGTAAGGATTGGTTTTTTCATAAGTAAATATTTTATTTTATTGAAAAACACGTATATAATCAACAATTAAATATTGAGGAAAGGTGGTTGTACTATCGGGACTTCCTGGCCAGTTACCACCAACAGCGATATTGAAAAGGAAATGAAAATCTCCTTGAAATTCTTCCATTTCATTTTCCGATATGTCAATTTTATTGTATTCTACATTATCAATTAACCAAATAATACTATCCTGTTTCCATACAATAGAAAAAACATGAAATTCATCTTGAAATGTTCCTTTATTAAGGATATATTCTTTTCCAAGAGAAGCATGATCACCTTTATTATCCCAGTGTAAGGTTGCATGAACTGTGTTTTCTCTTTGACTACCTCCTATCATTTCCATTATATCAATTTCACCTGAGGCAGGCCAACCTTTATTAACTATCTCATCTCCAAGCATCCAAATTGCAGGCCAAACACCTTGTCCGGCAGGTAAAACAGCTCTAATGTCAACTCTGCCGAAATGAAACCCAAATTTACCCAGCGTATTTATTCTGGAGGAAGTATAATTATTGCCATTGGTAGTTTCATTTTTTGCCTTAATAATCAAATTACCCTCATTAAACGAAAGGTTTTCCTTTTTATAATATTGCAATTCATTATTACCCCAGCCGCAAATATTAGGGCAACCGTTACCAAGTTGAATATTCCAATTTTCCATGTTTAAATTGATATTGTCAAATTCATCTGCCCAAATAAGATTTAATCCTGGATAAGAATCGGGAGATTGAAACCCTGATTTAGGAATAATTATAGTTGATATAGGTTCTTTATCTTCACTATTATTACAGGATGATAAAAGAAAACCGAAGATTATAAATGGTAAAAGGAGCAATTTGTTTTTCATAAACCAAATTTAAACATTAAAGCGGTTGTATCTACAAAAAAAGCACAAACCATTTAGATTTGCGCTTTTGTATAATGATGATATATCTGATTTAGAATTCCAGATCAACAATTAGATCGAATTCATCATAGATGGCTTTGTCTTTTAAATTATCAAAAAAACTGTTAGAACCGTATCTTACATTGTATTTTGCTCTATCAATCTTTAAGGAAGCTGTCGCCTTATTACCATAAACTGAAATGTCAAAATTAACAGGTTTAGTTATTCCTCTTATTGTCAAGACACCAGAAACTTCATATGAATTTTTCCCTTTTGGGTCAACTTTTTTAAAGGTAAGAGTTGCAGTAGGATAGGTGTTTACCCCAAAGAAATCATTAGATTTTAAATGATTTTCTAATTTTTGTTTGTATTCTCCTTTTTGATCTGTATTCGTTATAGACGACATATCAATTATAAAACTACCACCCGTTAATTTTTTGTCTTCAAAAATGAATAATCCTTCTTTTAGATTAATCAATCCTATGTGTGAACCTGTAACTTTATAGGCTTTCCAAACAATTTTACTTTTTTCTATTTTTATTTCTTTTCTAATTTTTTCTTTTGTTGTAAAAGACATTGCTATCAAAGCAACCACAGTTGCCAATACTAAATTTACTTTTTTGTTTTTCATTTTGTTATTTTATTTATGATTTTACAATACATCCTTTTCTAACGAGACTTAAGAAATTGCCGATATGATTGTATTTTTATTTAGCAAAGATGTATCAAAAATGAAAATGGAACCTATAAGCTAGGTTAAGAAAAAAGCTTAACCTATATTAAGAATGATGTTACTTAGTAGTAATATTTTTTCTTATTTTACTTAAGAATTCAGGTGTTACACCAATGTAGGAAGCAATTTGAACATTAGAGATTCGGTTAAATAAATTTGGATAATTATTAAGGAAGTCCAAATATCTTTCTTCGGCTGTAGAACTAATATTTTGTAAAACACGTTTTTGTATTTTTATAAAAGCATTTTCTATAAGAACCCTAAAGATCCTATCAAATTTTGGATAGTTTGTATAGAGATAGATCATATCAACATGTTTGATTTGTAAAATGGTTGACTGTTCAAGAGCCTCAATATACAATTCACTCTGTTTACCGGAATAAAAACTACCCAGATCGGCAATCCATCCGTTTTCAATAGAGAATTGTAAGTTGTGCTCCGACCCCTTGTTATCTACCTTATACATCTTCAAACATCCATCTACCACAAAAGATATGTGTTTGCAAACATCTCCCTCTTGTAAAATAAATTGCCTTCTCTTCACTTTTTTTTCACTTATTTTAGATCTAAGTTCAATAATTTCAAGATCGTCAAGAGGAGTGTAATTTGAAAAATGCTCTATAATTGGTAAAAGATTCATCGATATATTTTTATCTATCTTACTATTGAACAGTGTGTTATAATTTTAATATTTACTAATCAAATTTTGGAGAAGTTCTATGATTGGTTCCTTGTTCGTACGAATAGGTTAGCTTGATGAGTACAGGCTCATCGTACATTCTTCCCAAGAACTGGAGTCCTGCAGGGAAATTTCCCTCAGTAAAACCCATAGGAATAGTAAATGCAGGCTGGCCCGTATGAGGAGCGATGATCTGGCTATTATCTCCTTTATAATCTTCTTCAAAAGAATCAATTCTGGCCGGTTTATTGTTCCATGAAGGATATATAATAGCATCTAACTGCAACGAATCCATTACCTTCTCGATTGCTTCTCTAAATGCTATTCGCCTAACATCATGATAAGCATCAAGACATGCAATTTCTGGATTTTCAAATCTTCCGTTTCTACTTGCAAACATTTTTAATCTTTTTTTTGCATAATTAGAATGTGTACCTATTCTAATAATATCTTCTACTGTTTGTATGCTGTCATTTTTTACATATGTTTTTAGATAAGTTTCTACATCAGCCCTAAATTCTGCACACCACTGGTTTTGTTTTAAGGTGGAAAAATTCGGAATTATTACCGGATCAATTATCTCTGAACCAAGTGATTCTAGATCTAGTAATGACTGCTCAAATAATTTTTTTATTTCCAGATCAGGATTGTCATCACTTAGCTCTCTAAGTACCCCAATTCTTGATCCTTGTAAGCCATCTTTTTCAAGGAATTGCCTATAGTTTGAAGGAATTTTACCCTCTGAATTTTTTGTGATAGGATCATTTGCATCGAATCCTGCCATAACCTCCATAACCCTAGTAGCATCCTCGACAGTTCTGCACATAGGCCCAACTACATCATTTCTTAAAATAAGAGGAATAATTGCACTTCTGCTAATTAATCCCAGAGTGGTTCTAAAACCAACCAAATTATTGTGTGATGAAGGCCCTCTAATGGAATTACCCGTATCGGTTCCTAACCCAACAGTACCAAAATTAGATGCGATAGCAGCGGCTGTACCTCCACTAGAACCTGCTGGCACATAATCTAAGTTATAAGGGTTATGTGTTATGCCATGAGTAGAACTCTCTGTATGCATAGCACTAAAAGCCCATTCAGCCATGTTTGATTTGGCTATGATAATGGCACCGGCATCGACTAACTTTTGGATGATAAAAGCATCTTCAGCCGGGATAAAATCCGCAAGAGCGAGAGAACCACCCGTAGTAGGAAGACCTTTTGTATTAATATTGTCTTTAACAATAATTGGAATTCCGTGTAAAGGTCTCAGTTTTTTGGTTTTTGCATACTCTTCATCCAATTTTTTTGCAATTTCAAGGGCTTTTGGATTTATGGTAGTTATAGCGTTTATATTTTTATCGAATTTTTCAATTCGAGCTAAATAAGAATTTACCAAATCCAGACTGTTATAATTACCCTTTTCATAAGCATCATGGATATTGGCTATGGTTAATTCTGCAAGGTCAATAGGTTTAGATACTTTTGGGTTTTGACAACCGATAAATAGAAGAATAAAAAAAAGATAGATCAGGTTAATTTTTGATAAGTACATAAAGTATTGCAAGTTAAATTTGAATCTATTCTTTTAAATCTATTGGTGGAAATGAAGTATCAAAAATCAGTTCCATCAACAGTTTTAAAGTAACTAAGTTAAGAATTTTTTTAAGAAGTAAATCACTTTGATTTTATATAATAGAGTGTGAGTTTATAAACAGAAATCAATATATATCACTGATATTCAATAAAATAATTTATAAAGTATTAAATCTTTTTATAGTTAAGTCCATTTGAATTTATCCAGAAAAAGATTGCACCATTTTTTAATGCAATAACTTTTGGGTTTGTACCGGTTCCTATTTTTGATGTTTCAGATGTTTTTAGATTGCTCATCATTACATCTTCACCTTTTGTAAATACAATGTATTCATTTGCTCCATTTGCTGATATAGAAGGCAATCTACCCGCATTGATTTTATTTTCAGAGCTGCTAGAATTTGATAAGATAATGGCTCCTTTTCTTTGCCAAACCATTTTCAATTCACCCTTTGCATTTACGATTAATCCACCACCATCCATGGGACAACCATTAATTTTCCAAGTTCCTGTGCCTAATTTTTTAGCCTGTGTAAAAGTATTTCCTCCATCAATAGATTGCGTAAAATAGAGATCCCTTGCTCCGTTAATATTGTTTCTAAACATAACAGTAATATTACCTTTTTTATCACTTACTATGGACGGTCTACAGCATTCACAGACAGATCCATCAGGTGAGCGATAAATTAGTTTACTTTTTGACCAGGTTTTACCACCATTTATTGATGAGGCAAAAAATATTTTTCCTTTGGGTTTAACATAATTTTTATTCCGTTCTCTGAAATTATTATATGCTTCCAAGTTTTCCGCTTTCAATACATTTTTATCTTTATCAAAAAACACCCAAAACAAGTTTCCATTAACGTCATCGTGAAATGCTAAGATTGCATTTTCAGGCACATCACCAATTTTTTTATATAATTCACCTTTTGTAATTCCTATTGGTGTCATTTGTTCGAGGCCTTCTTCCATTTTATCATTAGATTCTTTAGAAGAGTTTTTATGATCTGAAACTTTAGACCTTACCCGATGATCTTCTTTCATAGCACGAGTATCAATCCATACACAATACAATTTACCATCTGGAGTTGAAGTAATAGCAGATAATGATTCACCAACAGAACCATTTAGATCGTTTACCCTAAAAGGCCCTAACCAGGATTCTGAATCTGTTTTACAACTCCATGAATATAAATTTCCATCATTTGAAGGAGCTGTAATAACTGAATAATTTGAATTCATTGCCAGATCGGGTCCGCTTGAATAACCAAGAATAAGACCTTTTAACCGGGTTACTAATAATGGCTTGATAAAAGATTTCCCCCGATCATTCGATATAGAAAAATAAATAGATTCTTTATCTCCAAACACTATACCTAATTGACCTTTAGTATTCAATGAGACATTGGGCTGCTCCCCAAAAGGGGAGATCAATTTAGTTTCAGAAGAATTCTTGCAAGAATAAAACAGAATAGATAGAAGGATTAAATAATAAAAAGGTTTCATGTTTTTGGTTTTGTTAGATAAGTTTAATTATTCTTACTAATATATATCAATTTATTCAATCCAAATTGAACCAATTGCATAAGTTTTTGCTTTTCCGCTAATCCAAACTTTTTCACCTTTATCCACACAAAACAGATCGCCATGTCGTTCGGATAATTGAGCAGCAGTCATTTCTTTTTTATTTAATTGATCACTCCAATAAGGTATAAGCGAACAATGTGCAGAGCCCGTTACAGGATCTTCTAAAACAGATGCTTGGGGGGTAAAAAATCTCGAGACAAAATCACAATTATCACCTTTAGCAGTTACCACAACTCCACCTGGATCTAAATTTATCTGATTGAAGATCTGCTGGTTAATGCTTAAATTTTGTATGTCTTTTTCAGATTCATAAACTAAAATATAATCTCGAGATTTTAAGGTAAATATTGGCTGAAGACTGAGTGAATCCTTAATTATTTGAGGTAATTCAGCTCGCTCAGGTTTTCTTGACGGAAATATTAAAGTATAAGTATCATTTCTAACCGTAACAGTAAGTTTGCCACTTCGAGATTCAAAAAGGATCTTGTTTTTTGGATATTTTAATATTTTGTGAATAACATAAGCTGTAGCTAAGGTGGCATGACCACATAGATCCATTTCAATTTCCGGTGTAAACCAACGAAGGTGAAAAGAATCTGAATTTTCGATAAAAAAGGCGGTCTCGGCAACAGCATTTTCCTTTGCAATATGTAAAAGGATATCATCCGGCAACCAAACTTCAAGGGGTATGACACAAGCCGGGTTACCACCAAATATTTTATTGGTAAAAGCATCTATTTGAAAGAGTTCCAGTTTCATAAGATCTCTATTACTTGGTTGTTTCTCCCCCCATTTTAGTAAAAAAACTGTCTATAGGCTCCCAAAGCTCTATTTTGTTTCCTTCAGGATCCATGATATGTACAAATTTACCATATTCGAATTCCTGTATTTCATCTAAGATAGTAACACCATTTTCTTTAAGTTTTTTGACTAAACCTTCAATATTCTGAACTCTGTAATTAATCATAAAATCTTTTTCTGAAGGATCGAAATAATCTGTTTCTTGGTCAAAAGGGCTCCATCTGAGATAATTGATTTCATCTGGTTTGTTTGCATTTCTAAATTCAAAAGGAGAACCAAAATCATCAATAGAAAGCCCTAAGTTTTCACCATACCACTTCGTTATTTCCTTAGGTTTTTTTGAACGAAAAAAGATACCACCTATACCTGTAACTTTTGGGGTGGTATCTTTTAAAATAGATATTTCATATTCCAAAGTTGAGGTATTGACAGGAAGATTTTTTACATATTTTTTATTAGGTTTGGTATTACAAGCAGAGGCTAAAATTACTAGCAGGAGAATAGATGTTTTTTTATTCATAATATTTTGTTTAGAAAAAAAGAAATTGAAATGGGTTTCTCCTTTTTCATCATTTTGACACCTGTTTTTGTTAAGGACTGTATCAAAATTCATATACTAACCCATAAATTTTTAGAATAAAGGAAGCTTTATTTTTACAATGATAACAGCTTAGTTATTCATTGGGTAAATTTTCAAATTCCCTTCTTTTGCTATCGAACCACTCTTTCATTGATTCGGGTGATTTCATAAGTTCTTTCATATCATTCATAGCCTTAAGGTGGTCTTTGTCGTCTTTTTGAAACATTTCCATTCCATGATTTTTACTCATTTCTTCTATTTTTTCAAAGCTATTGGCTTTAAATTCTTTATCGCAGGGTCCTCCCAATTGTTTACATGTCATTGTTTTCATTTTTTCTGATTTAATAGTTAGTTTTTAGAATAGTGAATAGATTCTTTAAAGTTAATCATTAATTCTTTAATCGTCATTTTTGAAAAGTTAAATCAACGTTTTATCGAGTGTTGTAAATACTACTTTGTGTGGTACAGTGTTGAGTTATTAGTTTTTCTCTATTAACTAAATTTAATTAATTATGAAGAATTTCCGATTAGTAAATGATAGGGCAAGAAATTTTATATGTTGTTAATTACAGTATTTATTTCTTTTTAGTGGCTATATATTCGTATAATAGTTCCCAATATTGCCAATCTGCAACATCATATTTTAATCCTAAATGATATAATAAATCTAATTTAGTCTTATGAGCAACTACAATATTCAATTTTGGAATGATTGTTATAAATTGACCTCCATATCCAGTTGCAGAATATGCCCCTTCAAAATCGGGGTGATGCTTAAAATTATCAACTAACCACCACATATAACCATAAGAAAATTGAAATGGACTAGATTCATTGCGTTTATAGCGTTTATTTAGAATACCAGTCGGTGTTACTGTTGATGTTATTTTTTCAATCCAATCTTTAGAGATTAATTGCTTTCCATTCCACACTCCTTCATTGAGCATCAGCTGTCCGATTTTTGCCATATCTCTGGTTGAAATATAGATATGATAAGCAGGGTATCCCGATTTACTTTTTTTATATTTTTTCTTTTGGTTTTTTATGTTCCAATCTTGAAATTCAAGAGGTATGGCAAGTTGTTCTTCTATTTCTTGATAAATACTATTTCCCGACTTTTTTTCTAAAATATAACCTGCAACATTAAAATCCCAATTATTATAAACAAAGTATTCTCCAGGTTTTACAGAGCCCCTTTCTAAGATATTCTTTTTGTCATATCCGCTATTTACTGGTTCATAAAACACACCCGAACGAGAGGTAATGATGTTCTCAATTGTTGCTGTTTTTTCTATATCTAAGAGTCCTTTATCTTCATCTATTCCTAGACTTCCAATTGTTTGATTTAGGTCAATTATACCATTATCAACATACTTACCATAGAGAATACTCAAAACGCTTTTTCTACAAGAAGCAATATAACTTACTTCTTTAGTGTCTCCATATTCATAAAGAATTTTCCCATTTTTTATAATTAGCATCCCAGAGGTTTCAAGATTATTCTTCAAGAAATTAGTTAGTGAATCTAATCTTGATTGTGTAAAGCCAGTTGTCTCTAAAGATTTATATCTTTTAAAATTTGTTCCATCGAATTGGGCGTCAGATGTTCTGCAAGCTACAAGCTCGAATAATATAAAAATGAAGAAAAAAATGAATTTTTTCATTGTCTAATAATATGTTGGTTAAGAAATTTAATTACAAATAAAATGGCACTTAGTATACACCACATTTTGATTTAACTTTATTGACCCTTGTTGCCTCTAATGGTTTTTAATTCAATGAACTTCTCCAATTATAGTTGGCCGATTTTTATTTTCAATTTTATAGATTACTCCATTTTTTCCATCAAAACAGAATTCTTTAAAATACTTCATTCCTATTTTCTCTAACACTTTAATAGATCCAATATTTTTCGTCATTGCTCTTCCAACAATTTCCGTTATACAATACCTATCAAATCCCAGACTAATGCAAGCCTTGGCAGACTCCGTAGCATAACCATTGTTCCAATATTTTTTATAAAACCGAAAACCAATGTCATATTCACTGAGTTTAGGAGTATATTTCAGTCCACACCACCCTAAAAATTCATTTGTGTTTTTGTGTATTACAGCCCAACGTCCGAGCTTGTATTTTTTGTAATGGTCGTAATTTTCTAAAAATTGTTTTGCGTTTTGAACAGAATCAAATGGTTTGTCCCCGGTATATTTAAGAACCTGAACATCAAGGTTTAGCAAATATAATTTTTCTGCATCATTTATGGTCATTTCTCTTAAAAATAAACATTCTGTTTCCAGTATTTTCATTTTATGATATTCCCTTTTTTGTTGATACACAATTTTTTGAATATAGGTTATTGCAAAATAAAAGTACAATATTTTCCTACAAAACAGGAGTCGATAGAGATGAAAATTAACCTAAAACCCAGGAACAGAATAATGAACGATTCACTTCTTAAGTTTTCAATCACTTATATTTCTTTTTTATGTATTCTTCCACTTTACTTTTTTCATAGAAGATATTATAATCTTGAATACTTAAAATATCTCCAACTGCTTTTTCTTTGTCTTTAACTTGCTCGAAATATGCTTTGCAAATCAAATATCCTGCCCAATATCCTGCGTTTTTTGGTCTTTTGTCATTGGTTTGTTGCCAAGAACTCCAAGAATTCCATATGCTTTCATTTTTATCATTTCTAAAGTCATTCCATATTATTATTTCTTTTCCTTCAAATTCAGAATAATTCCCATCTGTTTCTCCGCTTATTAATTCTGAGATAAATTCTGCCGACCCTTCCCTTATGCTTTTCGAAAGCAATGTATTTCCATCTTTCATTTTGGACTGATTAAAATGGATTAATTCGTGGCTTGCAGTTATCGGAATATGTTCTCTCAACATACTAATTCTCAAAATATCTTTATTCCAATTTTTGGTATTTGAGTTTTCTGTTCGACAGAGTATTTCTGTTCCAATTAATAAACCTCTTTTTGAAATTGTTCCGTTTGAATTGAATTTTCCAATCACAAAATAAATATCTGGAAAAACAGCATTTGGATATATTTCTTTGAATGAATTAAAATTTGAATATATCTGTTTTTCCAAATCATCTAAAATCAAAATATCGTTTCTAATTGACTTGTAAAAATCTTGATGACGAATTACAAATTTTGTAAACTTATTAATGTCTTTGATTTTAGTTTTAAAGAAATCTTTAAGTCCTTTTGTTCCTTTTGAAAAATATTCTTTTTTGAAAATTTTATTGGCATTAATGGTATCATTTACCGCTAAATCAAACGCTGTATAGAAATTGCCAATATCAGAAGTATATATTTTTAATGAATTAGGTTCTTTAGAAACTCTTGACAGTTGGGATAAGACAGTATAAGATTGAAATATACTGAATAGAAAAAAGAGATAGAATACTTTATGAAGTTCAATTTTCAATTTGATTTCTGTTTTTATTTGTATTATATTTTTTATTGGCAATGGTTTATTTTTTTTCAACTCTTATTTTGCCTTTAATCCAATCTGGTAAATAGAAATTCATACCTGTTCTTTCCTCTATATCAACTAATTTATTTCTTAGTTCTATGGTTCTTAATCCTATGTTTTGTCTTAGACAGTTAGTTTCTGAAAGCGTTAACTGATAAGGTGAAGTTAGAAATCCATACCCTGTTTCTGTACGTTTAGATACCACCGCCTTTTTCCAATCATCAACTAAAGCGTATTCATATGGTGATATTTGACCCTTTTTAATAGCTTGAATTAATGCAGGCTTAATGAATAGATAAATAGTATCATTGCTATTATACTCCTCAGATATAGAATTATGGTGACTAATAATAGTTGACATCCAAAAATTATTACCAATGATTTTTTCTCCTGGATAACCCTGATTTTCCAAAAATTTGATTAGACGAGCCATTTGAATTTCACTATGTGGCGCAAATTTCTTTATGGCATATTTTTCCTGTGCTTTATCACCTATCTTAAACAAAGCTCCAAAGGCCTTCTTCTGGTCATTTTTAAACATTTTCCCTACCTCTTTTCTGCTTTGTTGATTAATTCTTGCTAAATATTTACTCCTAAGACTAATATAATTATTCTCAAGAAATACCCACCCAGGTTCATCTTGAAGTGGTGTCAAGAATTTATTCTTTTTGAGGGCTTTTAAATCCCATCCATCAGCGATGCCTTTTTTTATAAAATTAAAAGATTTTCGTTTCTCTTTCAAATAGAACGCAATCTGGGCCGCAATTTTGTAATCTCTTAAAAAAACAAAGTCATAGGAATCAAAAACGTTCTCGTACTTATATAATGCTTCTTTAAAATTCTCCATACTTATTAATCTTTCGGCTTCATTGATCTGTTTATGATATTGCAGATAGTCCTTATTTTCATCAGTTTCTACACCTGTGAGTGCAAAAAAAAGGGGAAAGAATAAAAGATATGTTAAAAAATTAAACTTCATATATATGTAAATGATCGCCATGGTTAAGGCTATGATTCTGTTGTAGACTACAAGTAGCCAAATTAAAATATTTACTCTATAAATTATTCACTAGCTTGGCTAAAGCTCTAAACCACAATAGAGAACAGCTATGTTGGCAGTAGTATTATTGGATTAAGCATTTCTACTTTATAATGAATTTCGATATCTCATCATTATTTTATGTGAACCTGAGGTTTTTCTATGATAATAGATGATGTTTTTATCTACCGTTAGAGTCGGGGCTTCTATTAAATTTGAAATAACCTCTGAAAATAAAACCTTTGGAATTGAAAACTCCGATAATAAGTTACTTCTAACTGCTACACATATTTCAAAAATTGTACCTGAAGTAATTTGCCCTTTTAAATATCTTGTAAAGTATAATTCCAGATTATCGCTACTGATACATGGAGCATAATAAATATAATTTGCATCATTGATGTTTTGTAAGATTGATGCAGAATTAGGAAGAGTATTAAATGTTGAAGCATTGTTTTTTTGAGCAATTCCAAATGTTGTTTCGCAAGGGCCTTGGCAATTAGCTTCGTCAAATCTTGCGTTATTGAAGTATAAAAATTGTCCATCTAAACTTATTCCGTGATCCATAACAAGCCAACCAGGAGTATTCATATTAAAATCTCCTTGTACTCTTTCAATATCAATAATGTTCCCAGCATTAAAAGTTCCGTGAAAGAGATTATTCAATTCAGCAGGATAATTTCTTGTTGATGTCCAGTAAAAATTTCCATTAGAATCCAAGTCCGCAACTGCATCTAAAAATGGAGGTGTTGTTTGATTTGCCCCTGTTAATTCTCCTATGTAATTAAAGGTTGAATCATTAATTTTAGTAGCATAAAAAAGTTTTGTATTAATACCATCATTCAAATTATTAAAGAATAAATAGTTTCCATTAGGCGATATGAATGGTTCCATTGCATCAAACGATAAGTCATTAATGGTCACTTCTATTTTAGAACCAAATGAAGGATATGTTACTGATTCATTAATATCACTTTCATTTGATGAGCACGAAAGGAAAACAAATGCTATACATATTGTTGTAAAAATAGTTTTCATTTATCATTGTTTAAATTACTGCTTACTGTTTGGCGACCTTTATTAAAATACTCTGAACTTAATAAAAAAACCTCTATTAAGTATAGGAGTTGTTGTAGCAGTTTATTAATTTTTCATTTTATCAATTCAATCATTCGGGGCATATTTTTCGTCCTTTGTGATTTCCATTTTATCTTCCAAAAACCACTTTCCTTTATATCTAACAGCATTTATATAAAAGTGATTATAATCTGAGTTGATTAATCTGGTATGAATTAAAAAAGGATTGTAGTCGTGTTCTTTGGATGAATATTTATATAAAATCTCAAATTTTAAGTTGCTCCAGTCTATTTCATTGGTTTCAGTCAGTTTTACAATTTCCAAAAAGTTGTTCTCGTATTGAGAGATAAATATATTGTCGTATGCAGCTTCAGATTGTATCATTAAAGAATCTAATTCTTCTTTATTGATATTTTCTGGGGTATTATTTTCAAGTAATTTCAAGACTACTTCCTTTGGCAATAATAAAACTTTAAAATTGTCTAAATTTTTACTGATAATACTTTCTACTAATGAATTTCCTAATTCTTCCTTACTCTTACTTTGGCCGTGTAGATGGTTATTGGTAAAAAATAAAAATAATATGGAGGTTATAAGAACTATTTTTGCGTATTTCATGGTGTTATTATTTATTCAAAAGCATCTTATTCAAATTGACTATAATAAAGATGGCATGATTAGTTAGGGATAAATATAACTAATTTGGAATTAAAATACTTACTATATAAATTAACACTCCTTTAGAAATATAATACAT
>VAPK010203361.1_pt1 | contig 44744 bp, 46 predicted proteins | sample 3395031 | NCBI WGS metagenome assembly VAPK01 (sample SAMN08290443, study PRJNA428436) | hydrothermal vent metagenome | isolation source: Deep-sea hydrothermal vent chimney 1 | place: Pacific Ocean: Juan De Fuca Ridge
AGTTCATAGTTTAACATCCTCCTCGAATTTGATATTCAATTTGTCTTATGCGTTCAAAAGTTCTTTTCCCCCAATCGTAAAATAAAACATTTCAAATGGGCTATATGAAGCCGAACCAGAAATGCTTACTATCCCATTTTCTCGTGATGAAGAGAAAATCCAGGATGAGTAAACCGTTATCTTAACTAGACATGTGCATGCTGTAAATCACAGACAATAAAAAAGGCCCTTCCGGGCCTTTTTCACAAAAGAAAGTTTCTTTTAATTGCTAATCAAATCTTATTGACCAACAACGAAGTCTACACGACGGTTCGCCGCACGACCTGCTGAAGTACCATTATCAGCAACTGGGTAACCTTCACCCATACCTACTGGGTGTAAACGACTACCGTCTACACCTTGAGCAACTAGATAAGCTACTACTGATTCAGCACGACGTTGTGACAAGCCTAAGTTATACGCTTCTGAACCACGGCTATCTGTGTGGCCTTCAACACGTACATCAACATAGCCATCAGAACCTTGTAATGTCGCTACTGCGCCATCTAGGATGCTTTTCGCTGTGCTTGTTAATACTGCGCTATCTGTTGCGAAGTTAACACCGGTTAGGCTCATTAATGTTTCGCCTACTTGTGGGCAACCATCTGCATCAACTGCAACGCCTGCTGGTGTGTTAGGACAGAGGTCTACAGAGTTTGCAACACCATCATTGTCATCATCTCCATCTAATTTACAACCATTTGCATCAACTGCTGTGTGCAATTTTGTATTTGGGCATAAATCTAAATCATTTGGCACACCATCTCTATCGTAATCAACAAAAATTGGTTCCATTGGCTCTGCCGCTGGCATTGGTTCTGCTGCCATCACTTCTTCGCCATTTGGACATAAAAGCACACCTAATGCAGCACCTGCAATAGCAGCACCTGCTGTAGCACCACCATGACCGTCTAATGCTGCAGCACCTGCACCACCAACTAAGCCACCGATAACGGCACATAATAAATCACTTGTTCCACCAGCACGCTGGCTAGCACAACCTGATAGCATCGCCCCCATCAATAAAACACCCGCTAATTTCATCATATTTTTCATTTTTATTTCCTTTTCTACATTTAGTAAGTTCAAATCAAACCACCCGCACGCTAAAACCATCCGCACAACAAAGTCGATCACTTGAAAAAGGCAGACCTATTTCCTCGTGAAGGCTAAAGTGTATCATATATCCCACTGACGGTGACAAGCCTTCTTGTGTTTTATTTGCCACTTATTTTCTAAGTGTGGAAAACACACCACATTAAAACATCATGCCTTCATCTTCATCCACTGCCAGCTCCATACTGCCTGACGACAATTCCCCTAGTTCACTACCCAGTTTTATCATGAGTCGTACTTCATTTTTCGAATCTGCATTTTTCAGTGCTTCTTCTTCAGTGATCTGGCCTTCTTTGTATAACTTATACACCGCCTGATCGAATGTTTGCATGCCTAATTCCGTTGAACGTTTCATCACATCTTTAATTTCAGCAACGTCTCCTTTTGCAATTAAATCTGCAATCAAAGGAGTATTCAATAATATTTCTACGGCCACACACCGACCTGAACCATCTTTTTTGGGAATCAAGCGTTGTGCAATAATCGCTCTTAAGTTTAATGAGAGGTCTAAAAATACTTGTTGGTGGCGCTCTTCTGGGAAGAAGTTAATGATCCGATCCATCGCTTGGTTGGCATTATTCGCATGTAGTGTTGATAAACATAGATGTCCTGTTTCGGCGAATACAATGCCATGTTCCATTGTGTCTCGCGACCTAATCTCACCAATCATGATGACATCAGGCGCTTGCCGTAATGAATTTTTCAAGGCAATTTCATATGAATCGGTGTCTACGCCCACTTCACGCTGGGTCACCACACAGCCACCATGTTTATGGTCATACTCAATCGGATCTTCTATCGTCAGTATATGCCCCGTACTATTTTTATTGCGATGACCAATCATCGCCGCAAGACTGGTTGATTTACCACTTCCTGTCGCCCCAACAAAAATCACTAACCCTCGCTTTTCCAGCGAAATCTTGTCAATAACTTCTGGAATATATAACTCTTCTAGTGTTGGGATCCTTCCTTCTATTCGACGTAGCACCACGCCAATTTTACCGCGTTGAAAAAAGGCGCTGGCACGAAACCGACCTGCCTCACCTGTTTCAATCGCATAGTTACATTCTCTATCTCGCTCAAAGACTTTCTTTTGCTCTTCCGTCATAGTGCTAATAACCAAATCTCTCGCAGCGGCTTCTGTCATCACCTCATCGGATAACGTCGCCAACCGCCCATTGATTTTCAAGCTGATTGCACGGTCAGCGGTAATATAGACATCCGATGCTTCATGCTTTACAGCTGTTTTTAAAATCGTAATAATATCCATGTTGCTATCCTATCTAAATAAATCTTTATTTAATGCCCGTGACAAGGCTTCTGCTTTGGTGATTTTGGATCGGCTTAATAACTCTTCTAAGCATTGATCCAAGGTTTGCATCCCCACTTCCGCGCCGGTTTGGATTGATGAAAACATTTGTGCCACTTTATCTTCTCGGATCAAATTTCGAATTGCCGGTGTACCAATCATAATTTCATGTGCTGCCATTCTGCCCCCGCCCACTTTTTTGAGGAGTGTTTGAGAAATAACAGCCCGCAATGATTCTGAAAGCATCGAGCGCACCATACTCTTTTCTGCTGCGGGGAATACGTCCACCACCCTATCAATCGTTTTTGCAGCTGATGAGGTATGCAGTGTGCCAAATACCAAATGGCCTGTCTCGGCGGCCGTTAGCGCCAAACGAATGGTTTCTAGGTCACGCAGCTCACCCACCAAGATAATATCTGGATCTTCTCGTAAAGCCGAGCGCAACGCTTCGCTAAATCCTAAGGTATCACGATGCACTTCTCGTTGGTTGACCAAACTCTTTTTGCTTTTATGGACAAATTCAATTGGATCTTCTATCGTCAGAATATGTTCGCTCGCAGTTTGATTTTTATAATCCACCATCGCTGCTAATGTCGTTGATTTACCAGACCCTGTCGGTCCTGTTACCAATACCAATCCTTGTCGATTATCTGATATTTTCTTGAATATGGCAGGCGCACCTAAATCTTCCAAGGTCAGCACTTCCGATGGAATGGTCCGAAACACACCCGCAGCCCCACGATCTTGGTTGAAGGCGTTAACTCGAAAACGTGCAACACCAGGTATCTCAAATGAAAAATCCACTTCCAAAAATTCTTCATAATCTTTGCGTTGTCTATCATTCATGATGTCATACACCATGGCATGAACTTCTTTGTGTTCAAGTGCGGGCACATTAATTCGCTTAATATCGCCATCAACCCGAATCATCGGCGGTTCGCCTGCTGAAATATGTAAATCTGACGCATTGTTTTCTGTACTAAACGCCAATAATTCCGTAATATCCATTCTGCATACTCCAACTTAAATTATCAATCACCCCGACAAAGGTAGCGCGACCAACGTCAGCTTGCAAGATGTCCGAGATAAAAAAACAACGTCAACAACTGCTTACGCAAATCAAAATAGCAGAACAATCTGCAAAAAAACCTGCAAACAGTGTCACGCTCTTAGCTGTCAGTAAAACGTGGCCCGCAGAAATTTTGCGCCAAGCGGCTGAAGCAGGGCAAACTTGTTTTGGGGAAAATTACCTGCAGGAAGCGTTAATTAAGATAAATGCGCTCTCAGATCTTGACCTAGAATGGCATTTTATTGGCCCACTTCAATCGAATAAAACTAAAGAGGCTGCCGAGAACTTCGATTGGATACACAGTGTTGGCCGTGACAAAATCGTTCAGCGACTTGCTAAACAACGACCTCTTCATCTCCCACCATTGAATATTTGTATTCAAGTCAACATTGATAATGAAACAAGTAAATCGGGTGCGGATGCACAACAAGTTTTGCTGCTTGCAAAACAAATTGCACAACAAGAACGGCTTTCTCTACGTGGGCTCATGATTATTCCAACACCAACCACTGATATCGTGCAACAGCGTATAAGCTTTCAACAAGCCCATGCACTCTTTACAGACTTAGCAGCGCGTTATCCTAGCGTTGACACGCTTTCAATGGGTATGTCTGGCGATATGGCACTGGCCATTGCCGAGGGCAGCACGTTAGTGCGGATTGGAACGGCTTTGTTTGGTCAACGCACAGCCTCCGCTAACTAAATTTTATCTCACCTAAAAACTAAACATGCCTATAATACTAACAATTATTTAGGATCCTCTATGAAAGACGTAAAACTCACGTTTATCGGTGCTGGCAATATGGCCCGTAGCCTCATTGGTGGCTTGATCGCGGATGGCTTTGATCCACAACATATTCACGTGGCGGATCCTAACCCTGATAGTCGTCAGTCGCTTACTGCACTATATCCCGTGCAGAGTTATGACTGTAATTTAGCTGCCGCAAAAGGCGCTGATGTGCTCGTAATTGCCGTGAAACCACAGCAGCTACAAGCAGTTGTCAAACAGCTTGCACCAAAATGGTCGCCCAATACGCTGCTCATTTCTATTGCAGCAGGCCTACAGCTTGATGATATTGCTCGTTGGGTATCACCTAATAAAGCAACTGCCATTGTCCGCGTTATGCCCAATACGCCTGCTTTAGTCCAAGCAGGCGCCAGTGCACTTTACGCAAACCAACATGTCAGTAGAGTACAACGTGATCAAGCCGAAGCACTCTTACGCGCCGTGGGCACAACCGTCTGGATTGAAAATGAATCACAGATGGATGCCGTTACCGCCCTGTCGGGTAGTGGACCTGCTTATTTCTTCTTAATGATGGAATCAATGGAACAAGCTGCGATTGAAATGGGCCTCGATCCAGAAACCGCGCGGCTACTTTGCTTACAAACTGCATTTGGCGCAGCAAAAATGGCATTAGAAAGTAACGCCTCTACTGCAACACTGCGTGAACGCGTAACTTCCCCTGGTGGCACAACAGAGCAAGCTTTGAATAGCTTTGAAGCAGGTAATCTCCGCGCACTCGTTAAGGATGCACTCACCGCTGCCGCGGATCAATCTCAAATTCTCGCCCAACAACTTGGACAAGATAATGCCTAACGGTTACTTCACTCATCCGCTAATTTTCATCATTGAAATTGTTTTTGGGCTCTATCTTGGCCTCCTTGCGCTTCGTCTTATCATGCGTTGGACGGCGTGGGATCCTAGCCACCCTGCATCGCAATTTATACTTAAATTCACCCATCCACCTATCGCGCTGATCCGCCGATTTCTACCACACCCACTCAAAACTATCGCTAACTGGGATACTGCCACCATCATATTATTGATTGCCATTTCCGCTATCAAAGTTACTCTCATTAGCCTTCTAAAAGGACAAATATTTTTTTCTTTAATACCCCTTTCATTTCTCACGCTAGCGGCAATTTTTACACTCTTTATTAGTCTATTCACCGCCAGTATTATCATTGGAGTCATCCTCAGTTGGCTCGGCCCACAGGGTATACAAAATCCCTTCGCCCCCCTCGTCTATAAAATGAATGTACCATTACTCACTCCAATCCGCAGGAGTCTCCCGCTTATTGCCGGAATTGACTTCTCCCCCCTTATCGGCTTACTCGGCTTACAATTACTTTCAATGCTCGTTTTACCCTTACTGATCACAACATAACTTGCACTAATTTAGTCAACTATTTAGACTTCTCCTAATTAGATAGGAATTCAAAGCATGCCCGATACCATACCAGCTGACTCAGTCGGCCTGGTAAGCCCACAAACGCTATCATGCACTACGCCGCTCACCCTAGATTGCGGTCGCACACTTGCGCAATATGAGCTCGTGTATGAAACCTACGGCACCCTCAATGCCGATGCCAGCAATGCCGTGCTCATTTGCCATGCCTTATCGGGCGATCACCATGCCGCAGGCTATCATGATATGGCCGACAAACGCCCAGGTTGGTGGGATTCAGCAATCGGCCCCGGCAAAGCGATTGACACCCATAAATTCTTCGTCGTTTGCCCCAACAATATCGGCGCTTGCAGTGGTTCCACAGGCCCCACCAGCATCAATCTAGAAACAGGCGAAGCCTACGGTCCTGATTTCCCTATTGTGACCGTATCCGACTGGGTACGTAGCCAAACTGTATTGGCCGATCATCTCAATATCCAACAATGGGCAGCCGTCGTGGGGGGGAGCCTTGGCGCAATGCAAGCGATGGAATGGGGGATTAGCCTACCCGAACGCCTACGCCATATGCTCATCATTGCTGCCGCGCCTAAATTATCCGCTCAAAATATTGGTTTTAACGAAGTCGCCCGTCAAGCTATTCAATCTGATCCTGAATTTCATAAAGGCCACTATGCCAAATACAATACACTCCCTCGCCAAGGCCTAGGATTGGCGCGTATGCTTGGGCATATTACCTATCTTTCTGATCAATCCATGAAAGAGAAATTTGGTCGAGATCTTCGTAGCGGTACCATTAATTATGGTTATGACGTGGAATTTGAGGTTGAAAGCTATTTGCGCTACCAAAGTAAAAATTTTGCGGAGCGCTTTGATGCCAACACTTATTTACTCATGACCAAAGCACTAGATTACTTTGACCCTGCAAAAGCATTCGGTGATGATCTTGCTGCCGCTTGTGCCAGCATCCAAGCAGATAGCCTTGTCATCTCGTTCACCAGCGATTGGCGATTCTCTCCTTCGCGTTCGCAAGAAATCGTAGATGCGCTTTTGCAATCTAATAAAGACGTCAGCTATGCAGAAATTGAAGCCCACCAAGGTCATGATGCCTTCTTAATGCCCATTCCGCGTTATATGGAAGTCTTTAAAGCCTATATGGGGAAAGTCGCTGCGGGCATAAAGGAGCCCTCAACATGAGTTTACGGATCGATCAACAGATCATCAGCGACTGGATCCCCGATAGCGCCCGTGTACTCGACTTAGGGTGCGGCAATGGCACGCTTCTCAAAAGCCTCCAGCAACGCAATATCCACGGCTATGGTGTCGAAATTGATAATAGCAAATTTGCTGAATGCATCACCGCTGGTGTAAATGTCATCCAAGCCGATTTAGATCAGGGTTTACCACAATTCCAAAATCAAAGTGTTGATTTTGTTATCCTCTCGCAAACATTGCAAGCGATGAAAAATCCTGACTTTTTATTACAAGAAATTGCACGGGTCGGTAAAAAGGCGATCATCTCCTTCCCCAATTTTGGCTATTGGCAAAATCGTGTACAACTTGCATTAGGTGGCAAAATGCCTTTTTCTCGTGCACTACCCAACCCTTGGTTTAATACACCTAATATCCACCTCTGCACCGTCAATGATTTTGAGCAATTATGCCGTGACTTAAATCTCGACATTCTGCAGCGTAGTATCGTCAATCATGCGCATAAAGACACTTTTGGTACCAAATTATTGCCAAATCTATTCGGCCAAGTCGCCCTATATCAAATACAGAAAAAATCTTAAATTATAGAGATTTCAAAATGAAACAATATCAACGTGATTTCATCGCCTTTGCACTCAAAACAGAGGTGCTCCAACTCGGGGAGTTTACCCTGAAATCAGGCAGGGTTAGTCCTTATTTCTTTAATAGTGGTTTATTCAATAGTGGCAGCAGCCTCGCGCGTTTGGGCCAATATTATGCCCAAGCGATCATTGATTCAGACCTACAATTTGATAACCTCTTCGGCCCGGCCTATAAAGGTATTCCGCTCGCATCAACCACCGTCGTCGCCCTAGCAGAACATCATCAAATAGACATGCCCTTTTCCTTCAATCGCAAAGAAATAAAAGACCACGGCGAAGGCGGCCAGCTTGTCGGCGCCCCGCTTAATGGCAAAGTGCTCATTATCGATGATGTTATTTCAGCCGGCACCTCAGTGCGTGAATCAATCAATATTATCCAATCCGAGAATGCCAAGCCTGCTGGTGTCATCATCGCGCTAGATAGACAAGAACGTGGACAAGACGCCCGTTCCGCCATCCAACAAGTCGAAGCCGATTATAATATTCCCGTTATCAATATCATCACCCTAAATGACCTGCTCAGTTACCTTGATGACCAACCCGAACTCAGCCAGAATCGGGATGCCATTCTTACTTATCGGCGAGAATATGGGGTTTAGCCTAAAAACAACTTAGCGGCCACCAGCAACGTCATCACCTCAAATGCACGCTTAATCCAACGGCTCCCCTGCGTTATCGCCAAATGCGCACCGATATAACCGCCTAACAAAGAACCGGCTAATAAAGCGGGTAACCAATCCCATGCAATATTGCCTACAATCCCCAAGGTAACTGCACCTGCACCATTCCAGAATAATCCAACCAAAATTAAGGTATACGCTACTGCCAATTTATAATCTAAGCTAAGCCAAACCAACGTACTAACCAAATAGTAACAAATAGCCCCGTGCCTGATGTTAGCGAGCCATTTAAGATCCCCAATAAAAATAATACTCCACCACCTTGAATCATCCCCTCTACATCTCGGTGATTTGGTTTGTTATGTAAGCCCAAATTAGGCTTAAATATTGAATAGAAACCCAATCCCCCTGTCAAAAATCCTAATGCAATTTCAGCCACCCTCTCCGGAATATGCAAGATAACCAGCCCACCAAACACAACACCTGGTACGCCTGCTAACAAAATAAGTAACGCTAAACTCTGCTCTAGCCGGCTTTCTTGAGCATGTCGTAATGCTGCGCCAACGCCTAAAGCCACACTCGCTACTTTATGTGTTGCCAAGGCGATACCGAAGGTCAACCCAAGAAAAATCAAGGCAGGGAATTGAATCAGTCCCGCACCACCGCCACTAAAAGCCGAAAATATATTTGCCACTAATGAAACTAAAAAGAGAACAATGGTATCTATTAAATTCATTTCATTGTTTACTCACTCGTTATGGATTGATCTTATGGCGCAAGAAAACAAACAATTCCTAAATTTATGCACCTTAAAGCAAAACATGACGAGATACGTCACTTTATGACATTTCAAAATGTTACAATTCGTGAATAAAAATACTCGTACCCACTTACCATTCTATTAAATATATAAATATCAATTAGATATGTTTTTCTGGGTTGATTGTTTGTAATTGGCATTAATCCTGCTTCCACCTTATATGGACATACTTATGACAAAAAAAATTATACCATTAGGGCTCTGCCTTCTACTCATTTACTCGCTACCTTCATCAGCAGCAAAAATGTACCGCTATGTTGCGCCCAATGGGGTCACTGTTGTCAGTCGCACACTACCTCCGAGCATCAGCCAATCAGGCTATGACATCCTAGATGATAAAACAATGCGGTTAATTCGGCATGTTGACCCAGCCCTCACTAATACGCAAATTGCCGCTATGCTGGCCGCTGAAAAAGAAAAAGAAGCCCAGCTAGTGGCTGAAAAAATTCGCCTCGAACAAGAAAAAGAAGATGCTATATTTCTGGAAGCCTATCATTCTGAGGAAAGCTTAATTAAAGACCGTGACCATGAATTAAGCAAGCGAAATAAAGAATTATCATCCGCACTAGAAAAACAAACACGTTTACGCACTAGCCTACATGAGCTGCAACAACGTGCTGCTGAACAGGAATTAAGTGGGGTAAATATAGATAAACAATTACAAAGCAATATTGATATTGTTACCCATAACATTGCACTTAATCAAACAGTTATTACTGAACTACAGGCTGATAAAAACAAACGCGAAGAATGGTACAAAACTAAACTAGAACGACTCAAACAATTACTCGCAACCGAATAATTTTTATTCTTTCGCCTGATATTCGGCTAATACTCTCTGTAATACCGCCCATTGTGTCGACCAAGAAGCAATAGGTGATTGTGTAAAACCACTACGCACAAAGTGTGCCATTTGCCCCTCAATCACCGCTAATAATAGGCTTGCTGTTTCATTAACAGGCCGCACCTCAGCTTGTGTTAATTGCAACTCGGCTTCTCGTAAGATCTGTCTAAACTGAGTCTCTAACCGTTCAAACAGCTGGTTTACGCGCTGCCTTAACCGTGGTGTCTCACCTGTTAATGCCACACCGACTAGCACACTGGTGATCCCCGGGTTTTTTGCACTAAAGCCTAGCATTAATGCAATAGTTTTCTCGCAGCGTGCAACTGGATCCGTTTCTTCTGACAAAATTCGATTAATCAGCGTGAAAATAGTCTCTTCTGCAAATTCTATCAAACCCTCAAACATCCGTGCTTTACTGGGAAAATGCCGGTATAACGCGGCTTCCGACACCCCTAATCCTTTTGCTAATTTTGCGGTAGTAATACGTTCTCCAGGATGTTGCTCTAATTCATGTGCAAATGCTTCTAGGATCGCTTGTTGCTTTGATATTTTAGTCACGGTTACTGGCCTCCCCTAATCAACGTGCCCACGCCTTCATCCGTAAACATCTCTAACAGTACTGCATGTTGCACCCGTCCATCAATGATATGTGCACTTGCCACGCCTGCTTGCACAGCATCCAGTGCACAACCAATTTTAGGCAACATCCCCCCATGAATCACACCTTCCACAATCAATTCTTTTACATGTAAAGCATTCAAGCCCGTTAATAATTCGCCTGCCGCATCCAGCAAGCCTGCCGTATTCGTTAATAATATTAATTTCTCAGCCTGTAATATCTCAGCCATTTTCCCGGCCACTAAATCTGCATTAATATTGTAAGATTCACCATTCGAACCGACACCAATTGGCGCAATAACAGGGATAAAATCGCTTTGGATTAACATATCAAGCACTTGGGTATCAATAGAGGATACTTGGCCAACATGACCAAGATCGAGCCCACTCGATAGTTGCAATTTTTCCGCCTTAATTAATCCACCATCTTTACCAGTTAAGCCCACAGCTCGTCCACCATGGCTGTGTATTAAATTAACAATACTTTTATTAACCTGGCCGCCTAGCACCATTTCAACAGCCTCCATCGTATCGCTATCGGTTACCCGCATACCGTCAACAAATTTACTTTCCTTTCCGATCCGAGATAATAGATCACCAATCTGGGGTCCACCTCCATGGACAACCACAGGATGTAATCCAACCGCTTTAAGTAAGACAATATCCCGGGCGAAGCTATTTTGAAGCGCAGGATCAACCATGGCATTACCACCATATTTGATAACAATAATTTTCCCTGCAAACCGCTGAATGTAGGGTAGCGCTTCTGTGAGAACTTCTGCGACTTGTGCTGCACGTTGTTTAGTTAAGCTCATTTTCGTCTCTTTAAATTTATATCGGTAAATCTAACGTCGGTGCAACCAATAATAATTGCCGTTTAAATTGCGCCTGTATTCGCTGTAAAGCCGGCTCATTATCTGCCTCAAATCGCAATACCAGACAGGGTGAGGTATGTGAAGCACGTACCAAGCCCCAACCATCAGCGTATTCTACCCTCACACCATCCAATGTTGAAACAGCCCCGCCTATAAATATGCCCCGCTTTGTAAATTTTCCCATCACGAGCACCGCTTCACCTTCTGCCATCGGCACAATCAACTCAGGTGTGCTTTCACTTGCATATGGTAGTGCAGAAAATAAAGCACTCACTTTTACATCAGATTCCGTTTTTCCTATAATCTCTAATAAACGGCATGCCGCGTATAATGCATCATCAAATCCATACCATTTATCTCCAAAAAAGAGGTGTCCACTCATTTCCCCTGCTAGCGGTGCAATATGTTCTTGCATTGCTTCTTTTATCAATGGATAACCCGATGCGGACATGACTGCCTTTCCGCCGGCTGATTCAATTGTTTGTTTGAGGTATGATGAGCTTTTCACGTCATAAACAATTGCTGCTCCTGGTTGTTTCTCCAATATGGTCTGCGCGAAAAGTGCAAGTTGCCTATCTGGCCAAATGATATTCCCCAACTCATCAACAACACCTAATCTATCGCCATCACCATCAAAAGCCAGCCCCAGGTCAGCCTGATGTTGAATAACTTGTGCCATTAAATCCTGCAAATTATCCGGTTCACTCGGGTTAGGGTGGTGATGAGGAAACTCACCATCCACGTCACAATATAGTGGAATGACATCACATCCCAATTGCTCCAATAAAGGTACAATGACTGGGCCCGCAACGCCGCTCCCTGCATCAACAACAACCTTAACACGACGGTTAATATCAATTTTCTCTACGACTTCTTTCCGGTAATCAGCCACAAATTCACGCTTCGTAAGGATCCCTCTTTCCCAATGAACATCTTCCTCGCCTTGTTGCGTAGATAATGCTTGAATTATTTCCGGAGATAAGCTTTTCCCCCCAACAATCATTTTAAGCCCGTTATAATTCGCTGCATTATGGCTGCCAGTGACCATTAGTCCTGATTTTGAAGGTCCGTTTTCTGATGCAAAATAAAGCACAGGAGTTGGTACCTCTCCTATATCCAACACATCACACCCGCTGAATAATATCCCTTCAACCAATGCCTGACTTAAAGACTTGCTCGACAACCGCCCATCCCGACCCACAACGAATTGCATCGCCTTCGATTCCATTCCGAGTGAATGTAAATAACGCCCTAATGTTAAACCTAATAACATCATTCCTTCTTCTGTTAACGTATCACCAACAATGCCACGAATATCATATTTTCTAAAAATAGTCGGCTCTAAAAACACTGTTGTATCAACGCTTAAGGCGGTAGGAGCTGCTTCCAACTCCACGTCCAACATGTCAAGTTCCATTCCCTCTGCTACGGATGCCTCTACCTCCACCGTTTCCAGCGGTTCAATAACGGGTGAAATCTCTATCTGCTCAAACGTATCCTGAATGTTTAATGCGTCATTGAATGCCAAACTAGAATCTGGCATTACGGGTGGTGGCTCTAACTTAGGCTCAGGCTTAGCCTCCATATCCTCTTTTAACTTTTCAGGTGTCACCGAATAATAATCAATCGCGCCATAATTTTCCTCCTTTTCCACACCGCTAGAACTCTCTTTATCCAGCAATTCATTTGGTGCTTCTTGCTCTGATGTGATTTCCTCAGGTGTTGATTCTTCTATTTCTATCACCTGCTCTTGTATTACCGGCTTCTCCTCTTCAGACGCTGGTTCCAATTCTACCGGCAATTCCTCAATTTCAATTGACTCTAGCCGTTCGACAGGCAACTCATCCGATACTTTTATCGTCTCCGCCGTCGCTTGATGCCCACTCCCCGCATGTAATGCCGCCAATTCTAAAATCGTTTTGACCAATTTTTTTGCCGGTAGTCCTGCTACGGGATAGTCTAGCTTCAATTTGTCTTCCTGCCAGTCATTTACCTGCTTGCCTAATACTGTCATATCTTCACGAACCATAAAAGATTGCCAAAAATCACGCCATAACCATAACAATATCAATGACAAGAGTACCGCCAAAACAACCCCCCAAAAAGGCTGTACATCATGTTGTTTTGGTGGCCAATATGCCAAGTTCCAGTAACTTCCAGGTAATTTACGACTTGTTGTAGGTTCATCTTGTTTCCAGCGAGTATCGCCGCTAGACTTAAGTATTGTTTTTTGCACTTTGCCTTGCTGCAACGCGATAAATCCCTCTAAAGGTCCCAGCTTAGGTAGTGCCCCCATCATTTCTGCAGGCTCAAAAACGATTAATAACACGCCAACCACTTTACCTGATTTATTTGGAATTTGATGTGTTACCACTAATATACGCTGTTTATCGATTGTGCTAGTTACTGCAAAAGGCGTGACACTAGGCTGTGCCTTGGCTTGCCTCAACAATGCCAGAACACCAAAATTAATAGGTACACATGCTTCCAAATCCGGCTCATCCACTTTGGCTGAAATTAAACATGTTGCTAGTGCTTCAGGAAATCTTTTCCCAAGGGTTATCTGCTGCGAATCAATGCTATTTTGAGTGCCATTTTGGAATGCATCAATGAGTTCATTGTCCGCCGCTGCTAGTGCAACCTTATTGGTTAAACGTTTTACAGAAGTCGTTATATTAGAGAACGTCATTTCTATTAACCGTTCTTGTAATTGTATGGATTCTGACTGTGCTGCTTCCACAACTTGCTGTTGCTGATACCAAAAGCCGGATAACACAATAAAACAGGCTACTATCAACGCTAAGGTGGAAAGTACTTTACCACCTAAAACCTCTGATAATTGATGTAATTTTGTCATGCTTTTTCCTCTACGCTCGCCTGATCATTGCCGACCTGTATGTCCAAAACCACCTTCGCCTCGATCTGAATTGGTAAATTCATCCACTTGTTCAAAGGCCACCTGCACCACAGGCACGATAATCATTTGTGCGATCCGCTCACCCACCGTAATCGTAAAGGGCGTATCGCCACGGTTCCAACACGACACAAACAATTGACCCTGATAATCACTATCAATCAAACCGACCAAATTACCTAATACAATACCATGCTTATGCCCCAAACCAGAACGCGGTAATAACATCGCGGCCAAACCTGGATCCGCAATGTGAATTGCCATCCCTGTCGGCACTAGTATGGTCTCTCCGGGAGATAGTACCGTATCCCGTTCCATACAGGCACGTAAATCTAATCCTGCGGATCCTGGTGTTGCATAGGTTGGTAATTCAATTGCATCACCTAATCTCGGGTCCAATATTTTAATTTGTACTGTTTGCATAAAATCGCTCAATAATTAAGGTCATCAACGACCGTGCCAGTGCCAATTTGGGACTGCGTGGTAGCATCTGTGAACCGTTACTCCAAAAAACCTGTAATGCGTTATCGTCCATCGCAAAGCCTAGTCCTACGCCTACCTCATTGGCGGCAATCATATCTAAGCCTTTTCGTATTAGTTTATCTTGTGCATAGGTTGCAACTGTTTCCGTCTCAGCTGCGAAACCCACAACAAAAGGACGGGCCGTCGTCATCGCGGCAACCGTTGCAAGTATATCTTGTGTCGGGATCAGTGATAAATCTAAACTCTTTCGATCTAATTTCTTAATTTTATGTTCATCAATCTTAATAGGCCGATAATCAGCCACCGCCGCCGCCGAAATAAAAATATCCGCGCCAAACTCAAGTTGCTGCATAACAACGTCTGCCATCTCTCCTGCCGTTTCAACATTTTTTCGGTTCACACCCTCCGGCGTATTTAATCCGACAGGCCCTGCGATCAACATCACCTCCGCGCCTGCTTCTGCCGCCGCCTGCGCCACAGCAAACCCCATTTTTCCAGAACTCCGATTTCCAATGAATCGTACAGGATCAATCGGCTCATACGTTGGTCCTGCTGTCACCACAATCCTTTTCCCTGTTAATACTGCAGGCACAATCTGTTGCACCAATAAAGCAACAATCTCATCCGGCGCTAATAATCGCCCTGCTCCCTGCTCCCCACACGCTTGATCACCACTTGCTGGACCAAACATCATCGCGCCACGCGCTCTCAACGTCGCTAAATTCTCTTGTGTGGCGATATGCGCCCACATTTTATTATTCATTGCCGGTGCAATCGCCAAAGATGCCTCGCTGGCCAAATGAATCGCTGTCAATAAGTCATCACTTCGTCCCTGAACAAGCCGAGATAAGGTGTCAGCCGTGGCGGGTGCAATTAAAAACCAATCCGCCCAACGCGCCAAGGTAATATGTCCCATTGCCGATTCTTCATCGGCATCCAACAACGTTAAAGCAACTGGATGGCCACTCAAAGTTTGCAATGTTAAGGGTGTAATAAACTCGCAGGCCGCCGCCGTCATGACCACGCGTACTTCTGCACCTGCGTCTTGCAAACGACGCACTAGATCCGCTGCTTTATAGGCTGCAATACTCCCCGTAATGCCTAATAAAATATGTTTACCCGCTAAAGGTAACCCCGCACTCATTTAGAGGCCTTTTCTTGTTTTATATTACCTAGGCTTAAATCCCGCAAAGTTAAATCCGCTAATACCTTTTCCCGGGCAGTGGATAATTGCGTCAACATCGTATTCAATTCCGCTGTAACAGGCGTAGCCGCGTCAATCACACCACACTCCCCTGCTGTCCGCAAACAAGATAACACCTGCACCACCGTCATATTCCCTGTGTCTTTCGCAGGCAAATAAGCAGGCTCCTCACCTTCCACCTCAGTCAAGAACCCACCTTCTTGTAGATTCTCTACTAACCCCAATACATTATCTGCTGTTAGCCCTGTCTTTCGTTCTAAATCCATCAAACTCAAAGCAGGATGCGCTTGTTGAAATTCCTTCGCGATGATGCTCATCAACTTCAAGCCTTCTTGCTCCTGCATGCGCGCGCTCAACGCCTCATGATGGCCACCGACCTTCACTAATTTTGGATGTTGAATATAAAAAGCCACCTGCGATCCCACCAAAAGAATAAACCAAGCTAAGTAAAGCCAAATCATAAAGAAAAATAGAATTGCAAAACTAGAATAAATCGCTGTATATCTTGTAGATGAGGCCACAAATGAGGCAAATACTGTTCCCAACATTACCCACAACACACCCGCCACCACCGCGCCAATCAAGGCTGCCTTAACCTGTACTTTGGTATTCGGAATAAAAGTATAGAGAAAAGTAAACGCTGCAATGATCATCAAATAGGGCACCAATTTACTTGCCCATAAAATCAACGTACCAAATGGTTCTATCGCCTGTAATTGTTGCACAACATCCGCATTTAACACCGTTGCCGCAACAGCGAGTCCCGTAAACACCAACACAGGGCCAATCATGATCACGCTTAAATAATCCGTAAACCGCCGCGCCAATGATCGTGGCCGCTTCACCCGCCATACAAAGTTAAAGGCATTTTCAATTTTTTTCACCAGCGCAATAATAGTGTAAAACAACATCGCCACACCGACACTACCCAGTACGCCGACTTTCACATTCTGCACAAAGCTAATAATATTAGCCGTAATTTCTGGCCCTTTTTCACCCAACGGTGCCAATAAACTCAATAACGCAGGCTCAATTTGATTATGAATACCAAAAGCCTTCAACACCGAAAAAGCCACCGCAATCAACGGCACCAAAGAAATTAACGTCGTAAATACCAAACTCATCGCGCGCAAATTTAGTTCACCCGTCATCAACTCACGGATAACGATATACACCACGCGTAAACTCTGCATCAAACCACGCCACAACATATGGCTGCCCGCTGGCAAATCTTGCCACAAGGTAATATCAAAGAATTTTTTTATTTTCTGCAAACCAAATAATGCCTTTTAAACTGGATTGGGTATGTCTATAAATTGATGTTCAATATCGAATTGTACCGCAAGATGCGCACCCAGTGCTTGAACACCATAACGCTCCGTCGCATGATGGCCCGCAGCGAAGTAAGTAATTCCTAACTCACGAGCTAAATGCGTAGTTTGTTCTGACACCTCGCCACTAATAAAAGCATCCAAACCGGCTGCTGCCGCTTGCTCAAGATAACCTTGTGCCGCACCCGTGCACCAGCCCACCGAAGCAATCAGCCGATCATGTCCTTTAATCACTAGCGGAACATGATCTAATTTAGCGACTAGCATTGTGGCTAAATTATCTGTTGACTGCGCAGTAGGTAAGCGTCCGCACAAAGCTAATTCAGGTGTTCCCGTTCCTGCAATGGAACCCGTCACCTCAAGTCCTAGCGCCTTCGCCAACTGCACATTATTACCCAGTTCCGCATGTCCATCCAAAGGCAAATGATAAGCCATCAAATTTACATCATTTAATAATAAAGTGCGTAAACGTTGTTGTTTCAACCCCGTCACACAAGGATTTTCACCCTTCCAAAAATAACCGTGATGCACCAAAACTGCATCCGCACCCACCGCCATCGCAGCATCTAACAGTGCCTGACTCGCTGTCACCCCTGTCACCAACGTCGCGATCTCTTCTTTTCCTGCCACCTGCAAGCCATTCGGGCAGTAATCTTGAAACTGTTCGGGTGATAACAAGGCATCAAGATAGGATAATAGGTCTGTTCGGGTTATCATCTATGAAAGTATCAGTATAATGTGCAAAGGCACACTATACCACGTAACAAAGGGGTTTCATTATGGATATTGTTAGTATTATTGCGCTCAGCATGGGCGCCGCATGGGCAAGCGGCATCAACCTCTATGCCACCATCGTCATGCTCGGTTTTATGGGTGCAACCGGTGGCGTTGATTTACCGCCCGGCCTAGAAATTCTTGAAAACTCCATGGTCATTACTGCTGCCGCATTGATGTATGCCATTGAATTTTTTGCTGACAAAATCCCTGGTGTCGATTCCGCCTGGGATGCCATCCATACCTTTATCCGCATCCCTGCTGGCGCCATGCTCGCTGCCAGTGCCGTGGGAGATGTCACCCCCGTGATGGAACTCACAGCAGGATTGCTCGGCGGTACACTCGCCGCAGGCACCCACGCCACCAAAATGGGTAGTCGCCTACTGATTAACACCTCACCAGAACCGCTTAGCAATATCAGTGCATCATTAGGTGAAGATATCGTCGTTATTGGTGGGCTTTGGGCCGCCTTGCACCATCCGCTTTGGTTTGTAATCACCCTAGTACTGTTTGTATTTCTCATGATTTGGTTATTACCAAAATTATGGAAGATTCTGAAATATGTGTTCCGTAAGGTTGGGAGTTGGTTAGCCTTGTGTGAGAATCCTAGTAAGGATGGGCTGATTGAGGGTTAAGTATTGTATCCCCACTCCGAACTGGCCCCATGGAATGGAGTCTATTTCCCAATATTGTTTAGCTTTCGTTATTATTTTCTCGGCAGCTGAAATTCTTCGACACAAAAATAATTAGAATCTGATGGGAGGGATGTCAACTTACATTTAAAAAATGTATCTGCTGCGATGTTTAACTACCGAGGAAATAAAAACAGTCCAGTGGTGAATACAGGATAAATATCCACTAAAATAAAAAAGTCCCTTTGTCAATCTTCTCTATTATTTTAAACTATACTTAATAAAACTGCTGTAAATTAATATGGCAAATACTCCCCCTTTAGAGGTATAATACGCCGTTGCCATCTCAAAATTTTTGGGGCGGGGAAGAATCTGAGGAGAGGCAGATACTTTGAATTTACAAAATTACGAAAAAATCAATAAAAAGCAGCTGGCTATAGATCTCAATGAAATTCACCAAGAGGTCTTGGCACGAGTTGGGGAAAAGGACTTTCAACATCTAAAAAAAATGGAACGTTGGGGGAAAATATGCCTATTCCTTGGTTATGGAACGGCATGGATTATTCCCAATCCAATTTCAGCATTATTAATTAGTCTTGGCAATTTTTCACGGTGGACGCAATTAACACACCCCATTGCACACAAAGGTTATGACAAAATAATTGATGTTCCCTCTAAATATACGAGCAAACGGTTTGCTATCGGTTGGAGACGATTCTTAGATTGGCCTGACTGGATCACACCCGAAGGTTGGCATCAGGAACATGATGTATTGCATCACTATAACTTAGGTGAGGCCCGAGACCCTGATCATTTACAACATAATTGTGAACGTTTAAGACAGTCAAAAATACCAATGTGGTTACGGTATATTATCATTGGTGTTTTTGCACCATTCTGGAAAATATTATATTACACACCAAGAACACATAAAGAATTACGCTTGTACCATGCACGTCGAAACGGTGAAAGTGAACCAGAAACAACTGCAATAGGCGCGTGGAGCTTATTTACGAAGCAAGGAAGATCCCTTTGGTTTCAGAGCATCTTACCTTATGTGTTATTTCGTTTTATTTTACTTCCTTTATTATTTATACCTTTAGGGTTAATTGCGGCTGTAAATGTATTATTAAACTCTTTAATGGCCGAAATATTCACTAACCTACATAGTTTTTTAGTTATTATTCCAAACCATGCTGGCGATGATGTCATGATGTTTGATAAAAAAGCTAAAAGCCGTGGTGAATTTTATCTTCGTCAAATTCTCGGCTCTGTCAATTATCCCACAGGCTCTGATTTTAACGATTTTTGGTATGGTTGGTTGAATTACCAAGTAGAGCATCACTTATGGCCTGATATCCCATTAAGTCAATATAAATATGTACAACCCAAGGTAGCAGCGGTCTGCAAGAAACATGGTATTCCTTATCGACAAGAGTCTGTATTTAAACGACTCTTTAAGGCTGTTGATATCATGACCGGAAAAACATCCATGCTATCATTATGATATACCTCAAAATTAAATATATTTTGGAACATAAATAATGGCTGGTGGTTGGTCCCGAGATGGGGCAGTACAAGATCAAATAGATGCGAGCGTTGAAGATGCGATAAAGGAAGCACGTAGCCAGTTGCCTGCGGGTGAAGGTTTAACGCATTGTAAAAAATGTGAATCCGCTATCCCCGAAGCGCGGCGGAAGGCGATTGCAGGTGTGCGGCTTTGCATTCAGTGTCAATCAGAGCTTGATTTTCAAAATGCTCATTCTACGATGTTTAATCGCCGAGGGAGTAAAAATAGTCAACTCAGATAAACAACCTAACAGCGAAGCAAGTCACGTTTTTCTCATTAAACTTATGTTATTATAGTTTCCACCATAAATTTAATTCATTGACAAGTTTTAACTTCTTACAACTTCATTAACCGAGGGAATAAAATGAATACCTATCTGAAATTATGTTTTTTCTTATCGCTCTACTTTATTTCAAGCGTATCTCAAGCAGTCGTTGTTGCTAGCTACGATATCCGGGCTGATAATTGGCTTGCGGCAGGCGGCGGTAATACCTATACAAGCACCGTTTCAGGGCTAACCGTTTCAGGGACGGCTGACCAAATAATCTCGTCAGTTATAGATCCAACCGCAGTCTTTTCTGGCAATGATAATCCTGTTATCCTTCGAAACTTTACTTATACTTTACCCCCTCCACCAGTAACGGCAACATCTTGTACCGTATCCTTAGATTTTTTCCATCTTTCTAATAACTCGACCGGTGTCCCAGAAAGTGTTGGTGACTTCACCCCTGCGCCAGACACAGTTGTGCTTGGCGTCGGTCATAGCTTTGCCAGCAATGCTATTCTTGGTAGTGGTCCTGCTGTTATATCCCTTAATACGACTACTCTCTCTTGGAATCTTCCTGGCACCTTATCTTTTAATGTACCTGCCACAGGCGGAAATCCCACTTTCGCTGGACATCGAAATCTCGTAATTGACTGTATTTTCCCTGCTGCAGCCCCCTCAACAATACCAACGTTAGGGCAATGGGCGCTATTCTTATTAGCGGGTTTAATGTTAATGATGGGTGCGGTTTGGTTTCTTCGTCACCAGCACAATTAATCCCTCAAAAATATAACCATAAGAAAAGGGGCGTTAAGCCCCTTTTCTTTGCCTTGATTTAACTTGGTAATAAAAATCATAATACCTTTCTGAGTACAGATATTAACTGTTGATTTTCAGCTTCTGTACCAATCGTGATCCGTAAATGCTGGTTGATTCTGGCTTTATCGAAATAGCGCACGATAATATCTTGCTTGCGAAGCGATTCAGCAATATCGCTGGCATTAAATTTAGGATGTTTGGCAAACACGAAGTTCGCTTCTGAGGACACGACGTCAAAGCCCAATTCAATTAATTCGACAATCAATGCTTCTCGGCTATCCATAATCGCTTGTCGCGTTTGCTGAAAATAATCTTCATCAGCAAAAGCGGCCACGCCGGCGGCAATAGCCAGCTTATCCATAGGATAGGAATTAAAGCTATCTTTTACCCGAGTGAGCGCATCAATCAACTCTGGATGCCCAATGGCAAAACCAATCCGCATACCGGCTAACGAACGCGATTTTGACAGCGTTTGTGTGACTAATAGATTCGGATATTGCTTCACTAAACTAATCGCCGATTCGCCGCCAAAATCAATATAGGCTTCATCGATAACGACTACGGATTGTGTGTTCGATTTTAGTAACGTTTCTATTTCTGCTAATCCCAGCCCTTTGCCTGTCGGCGCATTTGGGTTCGGGAAAATAATGCCGCCATTTTCTTGCTGATAGTCTGCTATATCTAAACTAAAATCTTCCGTCAGCGGAATCAGTTCAGAGTCTATTTGATAGAGTTTGCAATAAACAGAATAGAAGCTATAAGTAATATCTGGGAATAATATCGGTGCTTCATGCTGGAATAAAGCATGGAACACATGCGCCAACACTTCATCCGAACCATTGCCGACAAAGACATGATCAACTCCAATCTGATGATAATCGGCAATCGTCTGTTTGAGTTCAGTCGCATTGGGATCAGGGTAAAGCTGCAAGCCTGCATCGGTGGCCACTTTAATCGCATCGATTACTCTCGGTGAAGGACCATACGGATTTTCATTGGTGTTGAGCTTAATTAAATTAGCTGCCTTGGGTTGCTCGCCTGGCACATAAGGCTCAAGCGTATGAACAATTGGGCTCCAAAATTCACTCACTTTAACCGGTACTCTGCTGATCTTGCATGCGCCGTTAAACTTTCTCCACGCGCTAACACAGAAGCCACTTGGCCTAATGTTTGCGCGCCCGCTGCTGATACATTGATTAAGCTAGACCGCTTTTGAAAATCATAAACGCCTAATGGTGAGCTAAACCGAGCTGTGCGTGAGGTTGGTAATACATGATTTGGGCCCGCACAATAATCACCTAGCGCCTCTGCCGTATAACGCCCCATAAAGATAGCACCTGCATGCTTGACTTGTTTCGCCATTTCTTCAGGCGCTTCCACTGATAGTTCTAAATGTTCAGGGGCAATAAAGTTAATGACCTCGAGCGCTTCATCTAAGTCTTTCACCTGAATAAAAGCACCACGTCTTTTTAATGAGGCTTCAATAATGTCTTGGCGTTCCATCGTCGGTAGCAGTCGTTCAATCGCGTCAGCAACCCGTTTTAAAAAATCTGTATCTGGTGAAATCAAAATAGACTGGGCATCTTCATCATGCTCTGCTTGCGAGAACAGATCCATGGCAATCCATTCAGGATCCGTTTTGCCATCGCACACGACAAGAATTTCAGAAGGCCCTGCAATCATATCAATACCGACCGTACCAAAGACCATACCTTTTGCTGTCGCCACATAGATGTTGCCTGGGCCGACAATCTTATCCACTTGTGGAATCGTTTCCGTGCCATATGCTAATGCAGCGATAGCTTGTGCCCCACCAATTGCAAAGATCCTATCAACACCGGCAATCGCGGCAGCGGCTAAGACTAAATTATTTACCTCTCCATCTGGCGTCGGCACCACCATAATCAATTCATTCACACCGGCAACTTTCGCAGGGATAGCATTCATCAAAACAGAAGAAGGATAAGCCGCTTTACCGCCCGGCACATATAAACCAGCACGATCTAATGCCGTAATTTGTTGGCCTAAAACCGTACCATCTGCTTCTGTATATTGCCAAGATTCTTGCTTTTGGTGTTCATGGTAACCACGCACACGCGCCGCCGCAGTTTCTAATGCTTCACGTTGTACCGCAGGAATACTCGTTAATGCCATCTGTGCCCGATCAAGTGGAATTTCCAATTCAGTAAGGCTACTGGCATCCATCCTGTCAAAACGGTTCGTGAATTCTAATACCGCTGCATCACCTTCTGATTTCACTCGTGCCAAAATATCTTTGACCGTATCTTGCACCACGGTATCCGATGACGCTTCCCATGCCAAGAGGCCTTCAAGTTGCAGCCAGAAACTCGAGTCTTCCGTATTGAGTTGTTGTAACTTAAGCATTGTCTTTAACAGCTTCGCGCACCTGATCAATCAATTTTTGGATCTGTGCATGTTTTGTTTTCATTGAGGCTTTATTTACCACGAGGCGTGAACTAATATCTGCAATGTGTTCCAGCGGTACAAGCCCATTTGCTCGCAAGGTGTTTCCCGTGTCAACCACATCCACAATCACATCCGCCATACCAACAATCGGTGCTAATTCCATCGAACCGTATAGTTTGATGATCTCAACTTGCTGGCCTTTCTGCGCATAAAACCGTTTCGTACTTTCAATAAACTTTGTCGCCACTTTTAAGCGGCCAACCGGGTTTTGATCTGCTTCTCTACCCGCCGTCATCAATTTGCACTTTGCAATCTGCAAATCAACCGGTTCATATAAATCAGCATGCGGATGCTCTAGTAACACATCTTTCCCTGCTACGCCGATATCAGCACCACCATATTCAACATAAGTAGGGACATCTGATGCGCGTACAATAATCAACTGCACATTCGGCTGGCTAGTGCGCAAAATCAATTTTCGACTCGTTTCAGGATCATCCAAGGGCACAATGCCTGCCGCTGCCAATAACGGTAATGTTTCTTTAAAAATCCGACCTTTTGATAAGGCCAGTGTTAACATGTTTTTCATCAGCTTACCCTGTCATACTCATCCGCGCAGCGCTTGGCACACGGCGAATTTTGCCACCCAACTGCTGTAGTTTTTCTTCAATACATTCATAACCGCGGTCGATATGATAAATACGATCAACCACTGTTTCACCTTCTGCTAATAAGGCCGCGATGACCAAACTTGCCGAGGCGCGTAAGTCTGTTGCCATTACTGGCGCTGCGGTTAACTTTTTGCGTCCATTGCAAAAAACTGTGTTTCCCTCAATTCGCAAATCCGCACCCATGCGCTGCAATTCTTGCACATGCATAAACCGATTTTCAAACACCGTTTCCACAATGGTTGCTTGACCTTTTGCCACTGAATTTAAGGCCGTAAATTGTGCCTGCATATCTGTCGGGAAAGCAGGATAAGGTGCTGTACGAATACTCACTGCTTTGGGTCGTTTACCATGCATATCTAAAGATATCCAATCGTCACCGATCTCAATATCTGCACCCGCTTCTTCCAATTTCAACAACACCGCTTCCAACTGATTGGCATCCGTATCTTTCAATTTTACTTTGCCACGCGTAATCGCCGCCGCAACCAGGTAAGTCCCTGTTTCAATTCGGTCAGGTAGAATCTTATAGCTTGCGCCGTGTAATTGTTCAACCCCATCAATCACCAATGTATCCGTACCCATACCACTCACTTTGGCACCCATTGCATTCAAAAAGTGAGCGAGATCCACCACTTCTGGTTCTCTCGCTGCATTCTCAATAATCGTTTGGCCATGTGCTAACGTTGCCGCCATCATCAAGTTTTCAGTACCTGTTACCGTGACTTGGTCCATAAACAAATGCGCACCTTTCAGGCCACCCTCTGCTGTTGCACGTACATAGCCGTTTTCAACTTTAATTTTTGCCCCCATCTGCTCCAAACCACGCAAATGCAGATCAACAGGCCGAGAACCAATCGCACAACCACCGGGAAGCGACACATCCGCTTTACCATATTTTGCTAACAGTGGACCCAGTACCAAAATAGAGGCGCGCATCGTTTTCACTAAGTCATACGGTGCTTCTGTTTCAGTTAAGGTTGTCGGATCAATCTCCACGCCAGATCGTTCGTCTACTGTCAGACTCACGCCCATTCGGCCCAATAATTCAAGCGTAGTTGTAATATCATGTAAATGTGGCACATTGCTCACTTTCACTGGCTCACTCGCCAGCAACGTCCCCATCAAAATCGGTAACGCCGCATTTTTTGCACCTGAAATCCGAATTTCACCGGAAAGCGGGCCTGAGCCTATGATCATTAATCTATCCATTCTAAAATCCTAACTCTCTGGTACCGTTGTTTTAAGCGCCAACGCATGCAAGGCACTCTCGAAGCTATCACCCAAAGTGGCATACACCATTTTATGTTGCGCAATGAGGCTTTTACCTGCAAAGGACGGGCTCTCCACCCGCGCTTCAAAATGCTGCCCATCATCGCCTAACACTTCAACCGTTGCATCAGGCAAACCCGCTGTAATTTGTTGTTTTATTATTTCTGCTGTTATCATCTTATTTCATTTCTTCAAAGGTAAAATTGCATCTAAACCTGTTGTCTCGGCAATCGCCATCATTTGTTTTGGGATATGCTGAAACACAATCGCCTTATTTGCTGCTGCCGCCACCCGCATCCACTCAATTAAAATAGCCAAACCCGCACTATCGCTATGATTTACATCGCCCAAATCTACGGTTATTTCCGCTGCATCAGAAAACAAAGGCGCTGCTTGTGCCATCACATTCGTCACTGTCTCCAAGGTTAAATCACCGCTGATCCGAAAATATTTTGCCGTTGCATCCCACAAAATCTCACCTTGTTGGCTAACTAATTCGCTCACCCTCTTGCCTTTTCATTTCGACCGGCTAGATCTGCAATCAATTTATCCAACCCATGCTGCCGAATTTCAGCGTTAAAGCTCGTCCGATAATTGGTTACTAAGCTAATGCCATCAATCTTAATGTTATAGACCTTCCAAACATCTGCTTTATTCTGGAATAAACTCAAACTCATCGGCACAACGCCACCCGCAGTCACAACTTCTGTCATCACGACCGCTTTTTTCTTAGTCAAATCACCTTTAAACGGTAAAAATCGGATGTTATCTTTTGCATATTCCAGCATCGCTGTTGAATAGGTTCTCACCAACAGTAACCGAAATTCCTCAGTAAAGGCTATTTTTTGGTTCTCTGATGCTTTCCGCCAATTTTTACCTAAAGCCAATTGCGACATCTTTTTAAAATCAAAAACAGGTAACACATGCTCCTCCATCAAGGGATAAACCTTCGTCGGATCTGCATCTAATTCTGCTTTTTGGGCGCGTAATGCCGTTTGCATATTTTCTGTTGCCGTTTGCACTAATGCTTGTGGCTCAATGGTATCCGCAACAGATGTAACGATTGTTGCAGCACCAAAAAACAGCGTGGCCACCGCCAATAGCGGCATGATTTTTTTCAATATATTCATTGCTTATTCCCCTTCTGCTTTGCTAAACAGAAATTGCCCAATCAGTTGCTCTAACACTAAGGCAGATTGCGTTAAATCTAAAACACCGCCTGCCACTAAAAATTCTTCATCGCCGCCTGCATCTAAACCAATATACTGCTCACCCAATAAACCTGCCGTAAAAATACTCGCTGAGGTATCAATAGGGATTTGATCATATTGCGGTGCGATATTCAATGTTACACGTGCACTATAACTCTCGAGATCTAGTTCAATCGCCGCCACACGGCCAACACGCACACCCGCCATCGTCACCGGTGAACGGACCTTCAAACCGCCAATATTATCAAATTCGGCCGTCACCGCATAACCTGATTTTTCCGTAAACTCGCCAAGGTTGCTTACTTTCATCGCCAGCATTAACAAGGCAGCAATCCCTGCCACCACAAATAAGCCCACCAAAATCTCAATATTTCTGCTCTGCATACTTCTTTATCCTCCAAACATCAATGCTGTTAATACAAAGTCTAACCCTAAAATTGCAAAGGCTGAATGCACCACGGTCCGTGTCGTCGCGCGCCCCACACCTTCCGAAGTAGGCAGACAATCATAACCTTCAAACACGGCAATCCATGTCACCACAATACCAAACACAATACTTTTAATAATCCCATTCACCACATCCGCATTCCAATCTGTCTTCACCTGCATCTGTGACCAGAATACACCCGAATCAATACCTAACTGCACATGCCCTACAAGATAAGCGCCAATAATACCTAAGGCACTAAATATGGCCGTCAACAATGGCAAAGAAATAACCCCTGCCACAAAACGCGGTGCAATCACCCGTCGCATGGGGTCAACCGCCATCATCTCCATCCCTGATAATTGCTCGGTGCTCTTCATTAAGCCAATTTCAGCCGTTAGCGCCGAGCCCGCCCGCCCTGCAAACAATAAGGCCGCAACAACAGGCCCTAATTCTCGCACCAAAGATAAAGACACCAACACACCCAGAGAATCCTCTGCGCCGAAATCAACTAAGGTGTAATACCCCTGTAATGCCAACACCATGCCGACAAACAAACCGGATATCGCAATAATCATCAATGACAACACACCCACAGAGTGGAGTTGCTTCACTAACAGCGGGAACCGAATAAATGTTTCGGGCACGCCTCTCAACGTATTCCATAAAAATAGGTGGCCACGCCCTAAGCGCTGCAGGATAGCTAATCCCCAGCGGCCAAAATAACGTAATACAGATTCAATCATGTGCTTACGCCTCTCCGCCACTTAATAAATCTTCTGCAAATGCCTTGCCCGGATAATGGAAGGGCACGGGTCCATCGGGTAAGCCTTGCATAAATTGCTGCACCCATGGTGAAGCTGAGCTCTTTAATTTCAATGGTGGCCCTGATTCAATCACCTTCCCGCCAGATAGTAAAAAGATCGTATCCGAAATTTCAGAGGCTTCTTGGATATCATGTGACACCACAATACTGGTTAATCCCATGGCATCGCTCACATCATGCACCAAATTGACCACCGTCCCCATTGAAATAGGATCTTGGCCCGCAAAAGGTTCATCATACATAATCATCATCGGGTCAAGTGCAATCGCCCGTGCCAAGGCCACACGCCTCGCCATACCACCTGACAATTCTGCAGGCATCATATCGCGCGCATTACGCAAGCCAACTGCTTGCAGCTTCATTAACACCAAATCCCGAATCATCCGTGCCGGTAAATCCGTATGCTCTCGCAGCGGAAAGGCCACATTATCAAACACAGATAAATCCGTCAGCAATGCGCCACTCTGGAATAACATCCCCATTCGTTTGCGCAGCTCATAAAGGTCTTTGTGAGAGAGTTCATGCACATTCAGTCCATCAATTTCAACCGTGCCTTGATCCGGCTTAAGCTGGCCAGCAATCAAACGCATTAAAGTGGTCTTACCTGTACCGCTGGGTCCCATGATCGACACTACTTTACCGCGATGAATATCCAGATTCACCCCACTAAAAATCACGCGCTCACCGCGCGAAAAATGTAGGTTTCTAACTTTGATCAAAGGTGTCATTCAGCTTTTTTACCTATCCTAAATAATAATGTAAAAATGTTCAGTTTCAATAATATGGCAACACAAGTCAACCCCTAACAGCCGATGTGCATTTTATTTCACAACAAGCCGTGCTAGCCAAACCTCTGACCATCCGCTAAAGTGATGGTTCAGACGTTCAACAACAAAGTCTATTCAGGCTCTGTTCAGGAACATTCGTGTATCGTAACAGTCAGAGCATTATAGCTGAGCATTCACTATTTTGCTCATTATATAATGTAAGACAAACTTGGAGAAGAATATGAAAAAACTATTATCATTTATCACATTAGCACTGGTTGCCGTTCCCATGATCGTATCAGCGCATGGCCCAACACGCCAACAAGTAAAAGAAAGCATCAAAATCAATGCTAGCCCAGATAAAGTGTGGGCCGTTATTAAAGATTTTGGTAGCATCGATAAATGGCATCCGGCCGTTGCCAGCGTTGCTCTAACAGGCGATACTCGTGTCCTCACATTGGCAGGCGAAGGTAGCCCAACGATTACTGAAGATCTGGTTAAAGCTGATGATGAAAAAATGATGATTACCTATAAAATCACAGATATGACTGTGGTTAAAACGATTACATTCAACAGCAAAGACACACCATACTTCACCTTACCTGTATCTACTTATAAATCATGGATTTCAGTGAAGGCCGTAGACGGTGGTTCAGAAGTGTTATGGAAAGGTAAGTTCTACCGTTCATTTATGGATAACCCACCCGTACCAGAAGGTCAAAGTGATAAAGAAGCCGCCGCAGCCATTAAAGGCGTTTACGTGGCTGGTCTTGAGGGGTTAAAAGCGATGCTGGAAAAGTAGCCTCCCCCGCGGCGATTATTTCTAAAGTAAAACCATGTCCGCACAAATAACATCAAGCAAGGCGATCTGGCAGCAGATCGCCTTCTTTTTTATTTTTCTCTGGCCACAAATGGCATCGGCAGAACCCTATGCGTTTATCACCAACCAACTCGCGAATACCATTACCGTGATTGATACCGCAACCCAGGAAATAATCAAAACGATTCCAGGTGGCAATCGCCCTGCGGGGATTGCCGTTAGTGATGATGGCACCTATGTGTTCGCCAGCAATCCTGATGGGCCTGATGTCAGCTTGATTGATGGCTTTACGCTCAAGAAAACGGGCAGTATTCCAACCGGTGTAGGGCCTGTTGGCATTGCCACCAATGCTGATGGTAGCCAAATCTATGTTGCCGATTGGTATCAGCATAAAGTCCGCATTATCGATACCGATAGCCGTGAGCTCATCGCCGCTGTTTCCGTCGGTAAATCACCTGCTGGCTTAGTCATCGATAATGTGCTCAACCGGCTTTATATTGCTAATCGCGATGATAATACCGTCTCCATTCTCGATCTGAATGACTTCCAACCCATTGCGACTATTCCTGTCGGTAAAGCACCCTTTGGTCTCGCCCTGTCACCCGACCGTAAGCGTTTATACAGCGTGAATGTACAAAGCAATGACGTATCCGTCATTGACACCCAATTTGCCACCACCATTCACAGTTTTTCCGTTGGTGAATGGCCCTATTGCGCCGTGGTTAACCCCGATGGCAATACTCTTTACGTTACTAACCAAGATGAAAGCACTATCTCCGTTGTCGACCTCAATAACTATGAGATCCTCGCCACCGTTGATGTCGGCGATTCCCCCGAAGGCATAGACATCACACCCGATGGAAAATATGTCTATATCGCCAACTGGGGCGATGGCAGCGTATCTATTCTCGATACCCAAAGCAATAAAATCACCAACACAATCCACACAGGCCAAGGCAGCCGCGCCTTTGGAAAATTTATTCCACCGCAAATAACACCAGTCTCAAAAAATCCTGATCCAGATTGCCAATATGACAAATGATCTAGCGTTCACCACGCCTGATATATCCACGCTCGTGCTATCCAGTGACAACAATACTGACTATATCCAATCCTTAATCCAACAGTTCAACTTCACCCTCGTAGATATCAAACCCGATCAAACCCAACTCATCTATGATGGTGATAAACTCGCCATCCATACCCCCGATCTCGGCAAACCCATTTTCATTGATTTTCTCGCTGGCAAAAATGCACACCGCCAGCAATTTGGTGGCGGCAGAAGCCAGCCACTCGCCAAAGCCATTGGGCTAAATAAAGGGAAATCCCCCACCATTATCGATGCCACTGCCGGTTTTGGCCGCGATGCCTTTGTGCTCGCCAGCCTAGGTTGCCAAGTCACCCTTATCGAGCGGCATCCTTGGCTCGCCGCCGTATTGCAAGATGGCCTACACCGCGCCCAACAAGAAGCTGAATCCAGTGCCCATAATATGTACTTTATTCACGCCAATGCACCCGACTATCTCAATCAACTATCCGATGCCGATAAACCCGACGTTATCTACCTCGATCCCATGTATCCCAGCCGAGAAAAATCAGCCTTAGTCAAAAAAGACATGCGATTACTACATCAACTTGTCGGTGAAGATATAGATAGCAACACTCTATTCACTGCCGCGCAACAAGCCGTTCACCAGCGCGTGGTAGTGAAGCGCCCTACAGGGGCATCATGGCTAGGCGAACAAAAACCACATACCCAAATTGAAAGCAAAACAACACGGTATGATCTTTATATTAAACATGATGCTAAATAGGATCGCAAAGGATCAAACTGACACTCCCTAGCGTTACACTCTATAGGACTTCCGTTGTTTCAATTCTAAACATTAATCTTGCTGAAAGGTTATTTGCCTTTTTAAATGTGATCTAATTTGCAAATAGCATTTAATCCTAGTATGCTTAGAATTCCCTCCTAAATTATTCGGATCACTCCCCATGACCCTTAAAAAATCACTACTTGTTTTTTTATTATTTGCATTACATTCAATTCCTAGTTATGCCGCCCAAATATCATATCAATACACAGGGATATGGACCAGTCTTCCCACAGGTGTTTTCGGTGCTACTTATGTAGCAACCGTTGTCTTTGATAATGGCGGCTCGACAGTAGCTAACCAAACATTTGTACAAGCAGACTTTGTCTCTGCCAGACTTGTTAGTGGTGGATATGATTTCACGATGACGAGTCCTGATATTACGGTGTGGACCACAAACTTCACTAGTGATGCGTCAGGGCAGCTTGGTGGAGGTTGGTTTGATGCTACAAACGGGACTAATTCTTGGCATTTTGATACCCAATTTGTAGATGAAAGTTTTTCCGACACCGCCGCTAACTCTGGAGGTTTTTTTCAAACACACATAAGTAATCCTGGTGCGTTGGCCACACCGGCATCAATACCAACACTTTCAGAATGGGGAGTTATCTTTCTTTCATTATTATTGGGTTTAATTGGCGTCTCCTCATCAAGAAGACAAAGAAAGCATTGAATGAAAATGGATTTTCTCCTGCCCTTGACAGGAGAAAATCCCAACTTAAATATTTATGGAATTAAGACTGTCAAGGCAATACTACATCTGAAAACAAAATAAAAAACCCCTAGCCCCACTAGGGGTTTTTTATTTTATGTCACAATCAATAGGGTTAAATTCGGTTAATTTTGTGTATTCTACAATGGGTATAATGAAGCCTCCCTAAATTCCTAATAAATTCCCATGGCCATTAGCTCCACCATCAATAAAGTTTCCCTCAATATTACCGATATAGATCGGCATTATTATGAAAGCCATGACTTAACCTTGGCCCAACATCCTTCAGAGAATGACTTCCGTGTGATGATTCGGTTGATTGCATTTGCTACCAATGCGAGTGAACGGCTTAGTTTTGCCAAAGGATTGGCAAGCGATGATGAACCCGACTTATGGGCAAAGACACTCACCGATGACATTACACTGTGGATTGATTTAGGCCAACCAGATGAAAAACGAATCCGCAAAGCCTGCGGCCGCGCCGAACAAGTGGTTATTTATACTTATCACGCAGGCAAAGCCAAAGTCTGGTGGGAAAAGCAGAAAGCTAATTTAGCCCGCTTTGATAATCTCAGCATTATTCATATTGATGCTGAAGGCGTAGAAGCCTTAATGAGCCGTTCCATGCAGTTGCAATGCACCATTCAGGATGGTGACATGTATTTGAATGATGATGACTCAAATATCCATGTCACTTTTGAAACACGTAAATAAAAGGCTTAGTAATATGACAATCACACCTCTGACTGGCAGCTGCTTATGTGGCAGTGTGCAATATCAATTTGTAGGACCTATTAAGGTATTTCAATATTGCCATTGCTCGCGTTGCCAAAAAGTAACAGGCTCCGCACATGCTGCTAATTTGATTATCGATCCCACACAATTCCAATGGTTGCGTGGCGAAGATTGTGTCCGTCGGTTTGAACTACCTGAAGCAAAACACTTTGCAACTTCATTTTGCGCACAATGTGGTGCGGCATTGCCTTGGGAAACTCAAAGTGGTCGGGCGGTTATTGTCCCTGCTGGTAGCTTAGATAGTGATCCTAAAATCAAACCCATGCACAATATCTATATCGCAAACATGGCTCCTTGGTATACGCCTGTCGACAAACTAATCAAATATGATGCTTTACCCGTTAAATAATGACCTAGCAGCCTAGAGCCCGCACCTTCAACACACCCTCAATCGCTTCAATATTGGCAACAATTGCATCTGGAAAGGCTTCATCTGTATCCAGCATGGTGTAAGCAACATCATCTCGAGATTTACTCAGCATATCAATAATATTGATTTTTGCATCGGCAAACGCATTGGTGATTTGCCCCAGAATCGTCGGCACATTGTCATGCGCAACCGTTAAGCGATGCTGCCCCGCTTCGCGCTTCATTCTGATTTTTGGAAAGTTAACCGAGTTAGTGATATTACCGTTTTCTAAGTAATCCTTAATTTGATCTGCCACCATAATCGCACAGTTATCTTCTGCCTCAACGGTTGAGGCGCCTAAATGCGGCAAGGTAATGACCTTCGGATGGTTTTTAAGTAAGTTACTCGGGAAATCACATACATAAGCATGCGCCTTGCCGCTTTCCAATGCTGCCACCATCGCTTCATCATTGACGATACCGCCGCGTGAGAAGTTCAAAATTGTTACGTTATCACGCATATTTGCTAAGCGCGTTGTATTGATCATGTCTTTGGTGCCATCCACTAATGGCACATGGAAGGTAATAAAATCACTGTGACTCAATAAATCATCCACACTGCTGGCTTGTTCCACTTGATGGGATAATTTCCATGCGCTATCCACTGTGATTTTTGGATCAAACCCAATCACTTTCATGCCTAAGGCAATCGCAGTATTCGCGATCTTAATACCAATGGCACCCAAGCCAACGACACCCAAAGTCCGACCCGGTAATTCAAAGCCTGAAAAGCCACTTTTGCCGGCTTCCACTTGCTTGGTAATTTCAGCATCTGAGCCTGTTAAATTGCGCGCAAAATCCCAACCCGCACAAATATTTCGGGCACTCAATAACATACCTGTTAACACCAGTTCTTGCACCGCATTGGCATTCGCGCCTGGCGCATTAAACACAGGGATGCCTTTCCCACTCATTTTATCCAGCGGAATATTATTCACGCCTGCACCGGCTCGACCCACCGCTTTTAACGTGTCTGGAACATCCCAATCGTGCATTTTATAGGAGCGCAGTAACACCGCATCTGGATTCGGTAGCTCTGATGCAATTTCATAATGATCACGCGGCAAACGGTCTAAACCCGTTACCGAGATATTGTTTAATGTTGATATTTTAAACATCGTTAAATATCCTTATTTATTCGCTTGCGCGAAATTATTCATAAAACTAATAAGTGCATCTACTGCCGTCTCTGGCACGGCATTATAAATACTTGCACGCATCCCACCCACAGAGCGATGACCTTTTAAGCTATCTAATTTCGCCGCTGCCGCACCGGCTAAAAATGCTTTGTCTAGTTCTTCTGATGGCAATGTAAAGGGTACATTCATCCAAGAACGATAAGGCACATCCACTGGATTCTTATAAAAACCAGACTCTTCAATTGCCGTATAGAGTTTCTTCGCTTTACGTTGATTAATGTCAGCCATCGCTGCCAAGCCGCCTTGTGCTTTCACCCACTTGAATACCAAACCGGCCATATACCAAGAGAAGGTCGGCGGCGTGTTAAACATGGAATCATTATCGGCTTGCACCTGATAATCCAACATGCTTGGCGTACCCTCAATCACATCACCAATCAGATCATCCCGCACAATCACAACCGCCAAACCCGCCGGACCAATATTTTTCTGGGCCCCCGCATAAATCAACGCAAATTTAGATACATCAATCAGACGCGATAAAATGGTAGACGATAAATCCACCACGAGTGGCACATCACCTGTATCCGGAATATGATCAAATTCCACACCGCCAATGGTTTCATTCGATGTGTAATGCACATAGGCTGCATCCGGGTTTAACTTCCATTCTGAAACAGGTGGAATCGTTGAGAAATTATCTGCTTCAGAGCAAGCCACAATATTTACATCGCAATATTGCTTCGCTTCTTTAATCGCCTTTTTAGACCACTGCCCCGTATTGAAATAATCCGCCGTTTTTTTACCACGCAATAAATTCATCGGAATCGCTGCGAATTGGGTTGTCGCACCACCTTGCAGAAACAATACTTTATAGTTCTCAGGAATCGCCATCAGCTCACGCAAATCTGCTTCTGCTTCCGCCGCAATTGACATAAATGCCTTGCCGCGATGACTCATTTCCATCACACTCATACCCGAACCTTGCCAATCCATTAAATCTGTTTGTGCTTGTTTTAAAACAGCTTCTGGGAGTGCGCCTGGGCCGGCGCTAAAATTGAATACGCGTGACATGTGTTCGGTTCCTATATTAAAGGTTAAAAATAATGGTCATTAACCCCTAATTGTAACAAAGGATGTTGATTTATGCTGATCCTATTTTTTATCTTTTGCGGCTACGTCTAAGGCGCGCAACCTGGCCAATTTCTCACCGATCTGGATTTCCAGACCACGTGGCACAGGCACGTAATATTGCTCTGGCCGCATCGTATCAGGAAAATAGACTTCTCCAGCAGGATAAGCATCCGGCGCATTATGCGCATATTGGTAATCTTTGCCATAATCCAATTCTTGCATTAACTTGGTCGGTGCATTGCGTAAATGCAACGGCACTTCTGCCGAGCCCTGTGAACGCACCGCCGCCATCGCCGTGTTATACGCCATATACACCGCATTACTTTTTGGCGCACAGGCCAAATACACCACCGCCTGCGCAATCGCTAACTCGCCTTCAGCCTGGCCTAAGCGTTCATAACTTTCCCATGCATCCAAGGCAATCCGCAAACCACGTGGATCCGCATTACCAATATCTTCCGACGCCATGCGCACAATCCGTCGCATCAAATAACTTGGATCAACACCGCCATCTAACATTCGGCAAAGCCAATACAGCGCGCCATCTGGAGAAGAGCCACGCACTGATTTATGTAAGGCCGAAATTTGGTCGTAAAAAGCCTCACCGCCTTTATCAAAGCGCCGCAGTGTACCGCTTAACACTTCCGTCAGCGCTGATTCGCTCACTTCTTTCTCGCCTTGGCTATCTGCCAAATCAATTGCAATTTCTAATAAATTAAGCACCCGCCGACCATCGCCATCAGCGGCTTGCGCTAACTCATTTCGCAAATTATCAGCGATACTAATGCCGCGTGCGCCGACACCTAGTTCTTCATCTGCTAAAGCCCGATCAACAATCTCACGCAGATCGCTCACTTCTAACGATTTCAACACATACACGCGCGCCCGAGATAACAAGGCATTATTCAATTCAAAGGAAGGGTTTTCTGTGGTCGCACCAATAAGAGTAAAGGTGCCATCCTCAACATAAGGCAAAAATGCATCTTGCTGGGATTTATTAAAGCGATGCACTTCATCGACAAATAACATCGTGCGCCGGCCGTGCATCTGCTGGGATTCTTGCGCCTGCGCCACGGCGCCGCGCACCTCTTTTACCCCTGCCAACACTGCAGAAATACTAATAAATTCTGCATCGCAATAATTCGCTATCAGTCGTGCTAAGGTTGTTTTTCCTGTGCCCGGTGGCCCCCAGAAAATCATCGAATGCGGCTGACCTGATTCAATCGCCTGCCGCAAGGGTTTGCCTTCACCCAATAAATGCTGCTGCCCAATATACCCTTCCAACTGGGTTGGCCGCATGCGATCGGCTAACGGTCTTCCCGCTAAATCAGGTGCAACATCAAATAGGCTCACGCTGAAGCCTTTTCTCGATAAGTATTTTTTATCATGCCAAGGCAAAAATCACTGAAAAAACACAATCTACATATAGTACATGCGCATTTTGAAGTCATTTTGACGAAAGGCATCCGTGCCTTTCTCCCTCCGGGTTGTTTTACATCCAAAATATGCTCCTGCATATTTTTAACGCTAGCATGGTGAAAAAAAGGCATCGAAAAAGGTTTTCATTGTTCGCCCACCACATCTACACCATCTGGCGGTGTAAATGCAAAAGCATCCTTCACTAATGCGCTATTCTCAACCACATTTGAAAACGTCAGTTGTGTTGTTTGATCAAAATTATCTTTCATTATCATCTGATACAAGGTTGCTTCATCAAACACCAACATCACGGTTTGAAATCCCGCCTCTTCATCTTTAGGGGTTAACTGTACCCGTGAAAATTTATCGTCTGATGGTAGATTGCTGATTTCATATTTTTCAGCAGGTGACACCTCACCTGAAAGTAAGGTTGCTGGCGTATCAAGCAACGCCTCTGATTGTGATTTTACGGTCACTTGTTCCAAATCAACATCATAAAACCAAATTTTATTGCCATCCGCAACAATCTGCTGTGGATAAGGCGCCGCATAATCCCAACGGAATTTTCCAGGGCGCTCTAATAACACGGTACCCGATGCTTTTTCTACTTCTTGGCCATTGGCATCAAACACAATTTGCTCAAAGCTGGCTTGAAATGTCACCACACTTTGAATGAAATTATCTAATTTCTCACTTGCAGATTGTGCTGCCTGCGTCAGTGTAGAAAACAACAACACACTCCCTACAAGACCAACCATCCAATATTTCATTGTTTTCATTTTTTACCTTTTCATTATTACTGATGCTTCTCTGACCATCCTCTCGCCTAATCGTTGCCAGAGAAATCACGTCCGTTCATATGAGGTTCATCTCATGGCGCGGTTTTGCTTAATTTAAAAAGAATCTCTATCCGGTGCCAACACCTCTCGGCTGCCATTCGATTGCATCCCGCTCACCACGCCTGCCGCTTCCATTGCCTCAATAAGGCGTGCCGCACGGTTATAGCCTACTTTCAATCGACGTTGCACACCTGATATTGAAGCACGGCGTGATTCAATCACGATCTGAACAGCTTGATCATACAATTCATCAGATTCACCATCCGATGCGCCCGCAATCCCACCTTCGCTGCTTTCTGCAGGATCTGCTGTAATCTCATCTAAATAATTCGGTTCTGCATTTTCTTTTAAGTGATTTACAACCGCATGCACTTCATGATCATCCACAAAAGCACCATGGATCCGCTGGGGAATACTCGTGCCTGGCGGTAAATACAGCATATCCCCCTGCCCTAACAACTGCTCTGCGCCCATCTGATCTAAAATCGTCCGTGAATCAATACGAGATGACACTTGAAATGAAATCCGCGTCGGAATATTCGCCTTGATTAATCCGGTAATCACATCCACCGAAGGCCGTTGTGTCGCTAAAATCAAATGGATCCCCGATGCCCGCGCTTTTTGTGCCAAGCGCGCAATCGATTCTTCCACCTGCTTGCCGACCACCATCATCATATCCGCCAACTCATCGATAATGACCACAATCAAGGGCAATGGCTCTAAAGTCGGGACAGGTTCGCCCGGTAAAAATTCTTGTGATGTCGGATCTTTAAGGGGCTCTCCAGCTTCAATCGCCGTATTCACCTTCTTATTATAGCCCGCAATATTCCGCACACCCAGCGCAGCCATTAAAGGGTATCGCCGCTCCATTTCAGCCACACACCAGCGCAACGCATTCGATGCTTCTTTCATATCAGTAACAACCGGCGTCAATAAATGCGGAATCCCTTCATAGATGGATAGCTCCAACATTTTGGGATCAACCATAATCAAACGCACTTCTGCCGGGCTTGCTTTATAGAGCATGCTTAAAATCATCGCATTCACCCCAACTGACTTACCCGACCCGGTTGTACCCGCCACCAGTAAATGGGGCATTTTCTCTAAATCTGCCACCACCGGCCGACCCGCAATATCCTTACCCAAGGCCACCAGCAACGGCGCCTTACTGGCTTCATATTCAGCACAGCCTAAAATTTCACGTAGCCGCACCATTTCGCGCACTTCATTCGGAATTTCCAAACCCACAAATGGCTTGCCCGGAATCACCTCAACAACCCGCACACTCATCACTGATAAAGAACGTGCCAAGTCTTTTGCCAACCCCGTAATTCGGCTCGCCTTCACACCGGCTGCAGGCATCATCTCAAACCGGGTGACCACAGGTCCTGGTTGCACCTCCATCACCTCAACCGTTACCCCAAAATCTTTCAACTTTATCTCAACTAAACGCGACAAAGCCTGCAACGTCTCTTCGCTATACCCACCCTGACTTTCTACTGCCATATCCAATAATGATAAGGTTGGCATCGCTGGCATGTCATCCGTCTGAAATAAAGGCACTTGCCTTTCTTCTTCCTCTCGCACACTCTGTTTTTCTGGTGCAACCGTCGGTTCAACACGCACTTTTTCACGATTTTCAAATTGCGCCGAACCTTGAATAAACGTTGCTTCTCGCTGTTCACGCAATTCTGCTTCGCTAGCCTGCGCTTTTCTCGCCTGCCACCACTGCGCCCCAATGGCCACCAACGCCAAGCAAGTAGCACCCAACTTATCCATGAGTTTGAGCCACGATAAACCCGTAAATAACGTAATGCCTGTTAATAATCCGGCTAATAACAACAAGGTTGCCCCCACGCCGCCAAAAATGGCCAACGCACCCCCGCCAACTAATTCACCCATTACCCCACCTGCGCCAAGGGGTAAAGCCGTCGCATGATGCGATAAATGTAACATCGCCAAACCGCTAGCCGCACCCACTGCCATCACCAACCCAGCCACTTTGAGCAACCAAAAATGTAAGGCGCCGTCGCTGCTTTCTTCTGCGCCCCAGCGGAACAATAACCAACCACTAAAAGCCACCATCAAAGGTGAGAAAAAAGCGGTTAATCCAAAGCCATACAAAAAGGCATCCGACAACCACGCGCCAACCACGCCACCCAAATTCATCGCATGGCTATTCGTACCCGATGTTGACCAAGCCGGATCCGCAGGCTGATAACTCACCATTGCTAAAAACAGATACAAGGCCACGGCCACAGCCAAAATTAACGCACCCTCCCGCAACCGCAATCCAATTCGACTTGCAGGCTCGTTATGCGCCATTGTTGAGGTGAATTCCTCTTCCATTCAAAATCCTATTTCTTTCGTAAAAAATTTAATGACTAATTTTAACACAGCCACCATGCTTGGCACCCAAGCAAACATTATTCATATACAATGTCGATTCATTAATTGAAATTTATGGAGTGGCTGTATCATGGCTGACACAAAACACTGTCGTTTACTTATCTTAGGCTCTGGCCCTGCGGGTTATACTGCGGCCGTTTATGCCGCACGTGCAGCGCTTGATCCTGTATTAATTACAGGTATTCAGCAAGGTGGGCAGCTCACCACGACCACGGATGTCGATAACTGGCCCGGCGATGACCAAGGTGTTGAAGGCCCAGAATTGATGGCACGAATGGAGCGCCATGCCACCCGGTTTGGTACCGAAGTTATCTTCGATCACATTCATACGGCTGATTTAAGCCAGCGCCCTTTCCGACTAACGGGGGATGCAGGTGAATATACGTGTGATGCCTTAATTATCGCAACGGGTGCATCGGCCATGTATCTAGGCTTGGAATCTGAAGAAGCCTTTATGGGCCGCGGTGTGTCGGCTTGTGCTACCTGTGATGGTTTCTTTTATAAAAACCAACCTGTCGCCGTTATCGGTGGTGGTAATACCGCGGTTGAAGAAGCGCTTTATTTATCTAATATCGCTTCTAAAGTAACCGTCGTGCATCGTCGCGATCATTTTACTTCAGAAAAGATTCTCAGCGCACAATTGCTCAAAAAAGCAGAAGAAGCCAATGTAGAAATCTTATGGCATAACGAACTGGATGAAGTGTTAGGCGATGATGCTGGTGTTACCGGTATTCGTTTGAAAAACAAACAAGATGGTTCAATGCGGGATGTTGATGTGCAAGGTGTATTTATCGCCATTGGCCATAAACCAAATTCTGATATTTTTACTGGCCAAATTGATATGGAACATGGCTATATCAAAAACACCACTGGCACAAAAACCAATATCCCAGGTGTGTTCACTGCTGGCGACATCTCTGATCCCATTTATCGTCAAGCCATCACCTCTGCAGGTGCAGGTTGTATGGCAGCATTAGATGCCGAGCGATTTTTAGAAGCTGAAAAATAATCAATTCATACACTAACCAAAATAACCCTCATTCCCGAAGTATTTTATCGGGAATCCATTTTATAGTTTCTGGATCCCCGTCTGCACGGGGATGACGAGCATTAACTAAACCCTAATGCTTAAAATTAAAGGCTTCCTCCCCTTCCTGCTCATTGCCTTTTTAAATGCGCTCGTCGATATGGGACATAAAATTATTATCCAAAATACCGTGTTTAAAATCTATGATGGTAGCCAGCAGATTATTCTCACTGCAATTGTAAATAGTCTCATTTTACTGCCCTTTGTTTTGCTCTTCACCCCCGCCGGCTGGCTGTCAGATCGCTTCTATAAACCCAATATTATGCGGTGGGCTGCGCGCGTTGCCGTCGGATTAACATTGATGATTACCCTCGCCTATTACATGGGTTGGTTCTATTTCGCCTTTGGCATGACCTTTCTGCTCGCCGCCCAAAGTGCACTCTATTCTCCCGCCAAATATGGCTATATCATCGAGTTGGTCGGCGATAGCAAACTCACACTGGCCAATGGTGTTGTGCAAGCCGTCAGCATTGTCGCTATTTTAGGGGGCATGCTTCTTTTTTCTGTATTGTTTGAATCCATGCTCGCGGGAGAATCCTATCTCGCCACCAAAAATAATATCATTCGCTTTATCGCACCATTAGGCTGGTTATTGGTGTTCGGTAGCCTGCTTGAGCTTTATCTCACCCATCGCTTACCGGCTCGCTCAGAACGCGGTATGCCCATTAAAACTAATTTCGATTGGGCGCGCTATCGCCGAGGAGAGTTATTACGCGATAATCTCAGCACCCTCCGCCATAACCCGCTTATTTGGCTATGCATTGCCGGTTTATCTATCTTCTGGGGCGTCTCGCAAGCCGTTCTGGCGACGTTCCCTGCCTTTGCCAAGATAACGTTAGCAATGAATAACACTATCATTATTCAAGCACTCCTAGCCTGCTCCGGCGTCGGCATTATTATCGGTTCATTACTCGCTGGCTTTATCTCTCGCCGCGGTATCAGCACAGGGTTGGTTCCTATCGGTGGTTTAGGAATGATTATCAGCCTATTTTTAATCCCACAGGGCCACACTGCAACCATGCTAGGCATGGTTATTCTTATCTTCGGACTCTTCGGCGGCTTATTTATTGTTCCGCTCAATGCCCTTATCCAGCATCATGCACCCAATAAAAAACGGGGCACCATACTCGCTGGCAATAACTGGATTCAAAACTGCGTGATGATTTCTTTCCTTATGCTGATGGTTATATTATCGTTCCAACAGGTGGATAGTATTGTCTTACTCAACTTAATCGCTGGTCTCTGTGCGATTGCCTTCGTTATCTTATTCGCCAAGTGGAAAAATATTTCGCCAGATAAGTAATCACCCCATCTTCTTCTGTAAATGCGCAATCCGCAAAGAAGCAGGTGGATGCGAATCATAGATAGACGACACCAAGGGATCCGGCGTTAAAGTGCTCGCATTTTCTTGATATAACGCCACCAACGCCTGAATCAAATCATCGGCGCTCGATACCGATGCCGCATAATCATCGGCTTCATATTCGTATTTCCGCGATAACGCCGTCATCATCGGATGCAGAAAAAACGAAAACACGGGAATCACCAACATAAATAACACTAACGCCATGGCATTTGATTGCGTGCTCACGCCTAGACCGGTGAAGAACCAAAATTGTGCTGATGCCCAACCTAATAACGCCAAACTACCTAAACTCAATAACGCCATCACACCCATATTTTTCAACACATGCTTACGACGGAAATGGCCCAATTCATGCGCCAATACGGCTTCAATTTGGTCTTCGCTTAGCGTATCTAATAAGGTATCGAAGAATACAATGCGTTTATTATCACCTAAGCCTGTGAAATAGGCATTACCATGCCCAGAGCGGCGCGAACCATCCATCACATAAATGCCTTGGCTTTTAAACCCACAGCGCGATAATAAGCCTTCAACGCGGGCTTTCAAATCGGCATCATCCAACGGCGTAAATTTATTGAATATCGGCGCGATAAACGCAGGATAAGCCCACATCATCAACACGCTAAAGCCCATCAAGCCAATCCATAAATAAAGCCACCAGTAAGTGCCACCACTTTTCATTAACCAAAGCGCCGCCCATGCCATCGGGATGCTAATCACCAGCGATAGAATAGTTTGCTTCACTGTGTCGGATAAAAATAGCGCTGGCGTATTATTATTAAAGCCAAAGCTATCTTCTAATTTAAAGGTTTTATAGGCATCAATCGGCAGATCAATTAGGGTGCCGATGATTGAGAAACTCACGATAAACGCAATGCCCACCAGCATCTCGCTCCAGCCCAAACCTTGCCACACACCATAGAGCCACTCCAAACCGCCGCCCAAGGTCCAAAGCAATAGAATCACCATCCCTAACATCGAGCCGAAGCGATTAAACTTACCTTTTGCTGCCGTGTAATCCGCTGCTTTTTGATGTGCCTCTAGGCTAACTTGCGCTTGGAAGGCATCGGGCACTGCGCCGCGATGTTTTGCCACATGTTTGCTTTGGCGAAGTGACAGCCATAACTCAATCCCCACCATCAACGCTAATGCGGCTAAAAACACCCATGTAAACTCGTTCATCTTTTCTCTCTTTCGTTTCAAATAGAAATGCTACAATTGACTGACAATTCTACAGTATAAAGAATCCACTATGACTAAGAAAAAAAGCAATCTAATTTGGATCGATCTTGAAATGACGGGGCTAGATACCCAAAATGACATGATCATTGAAATCGCGACTATCGTCACCGATGCAGAGCTCAATGTGTTGGCTGAAGGCCCAATTGTTGCCATTCATCAGCCTAATGTATTACTAGAAGGCATGGATGCATGGAATACCAAGCAGCATGGCAAATCAGGGCTGACCAAGCGCGTACAAGAAAGCACCTTCACGGTCGAAGAAGCCGAAGCGCAAACGATCGCCTTTCTAGCAGAATATGTACCGAAAGGCACCTCGCCGATGTGTGGCAATAGTATCTGCCAAGATCGTCGATTTATGGCGCGCTTAATGCCAGAATTGGAAGCCTTTTTCCATTATCGCAATCTCGATGTCAGCTCTCTAAAAGAATTAGCACGCCGCTGGGCGCCTGCGGTGGAAAAAAGCTTTAAGAAAAATGCCTCGCATTTGGCGATGGATGATGTGAAAGATTCGATTCGGGAATTGGCGCATTATCGGGAACATTTTATTAAGTTGCCTGA